>JACXTT010001184.1_pt1 | contig 44078 bp, 48 predicted proteins | sample 9270951 | NCBI WGS metagenome assembly JACXTT01 (sample SAMN15532306, study PRJNA645909) | rock metagenome | isolation source: weathered quartz diorite | place: Puerto Rico | collected 2017-06-21
ATGATATCTCTAGTGGAATCTGGATAATCCCTGAGTCGTAAATGTATGCCATAAACTTGTCATCAATATTTGAAAATATTATCCATGGTACTGGGTTTATCTCCATGTATTTTTTGTCAGTCGATGACGGGATTGGGGCAGATGCAGGATGGGAATGAAATATTGCACTAATATCAAATCCTTTTTTCTCTGCCTGCGAGTATGCCTCTAAAAGTTCCTCGTTTGAGATTGTAAAGTTTACCGGAGAATCTTCAATGTTTCTTGTAAGAAATATTTCTACAATTTTGGTGATGTCGTTTTCAGTCTTTCCAAACAAAATGGCACATGATTCACTCGGAGAATTTTTCTTGGAATGGCTTGCAAGTATGTCTATCTGATTTGCTGAAATGATTATCTTTTTACTCATCCTACTGTAACTTTTCCAGTCATCCACGGGTGGACTGTACAAAAGTATGGAGTCGTTCCTTCTTTTGTAAATGCAAATTGGAATGTCTTTCCTGGTTTTATCAACCCTGAATCAAACAATCCTCCCGGTGTAGAATCAGTTGGAACGCCACTTGTTACTGTGTGAGCCAGGCTGTCATTGTTTGTCCATACTATAGTAGTTCCAGTCTTTACCTTGCTTTCTTGTGGGTCAAAGTATTTCTGACCGTCTGCTTGCTTTGATGCTCCGCTTGCGATTGTAACATTTGCAAACATTGGAGCAGTTATTGTGATTTTTCCTGTCATAAACGGATGAACTGTACATAGGTAACTATATTCTGTAGCATTAAGTTTCGATGTATCTAGTCTGAATGTTTTTCCTACTGATATTATACCTGAATCCCAAATAGCACCATCTGGTGCACTGGTAACGGTATGCGGTACCTTGTCGTTATTCTTCCATTCTATGATATTTCCTTTGGGCACTGTAATCTCATTTGGAGTAAAGCTTGGGTTTCCTTGCACTGATGCATTTGCGGGAATCTCAATTGATATCACTGGAACATTTGATGCAGGAGCAGTAGCATTTGTTGAATTCACACTTGCAGTTGGCAGGTGGAATTGAGCTCCTGGTCCTATGAATCCAAATGCTGTGTAAGAACCAATGCCTACTACCATCGCTGCAACAAATATTGTTGCAACAGGCTTGAAGTACTTTGGTTTCTTCATTGAGAAGAATGCAAGAACTATGGTTGGAATTAGTATAATTATCAACAATCCGACAAATACTGGCAATGATGTGACTATCTTGTTGAGGCCAATTGCATATGTTGCAACAGAGCCTGCAATGCCAAATATCACAAGAGTAGTTGCTTTGGCTCTTGGACTGGTAGAGACTCCGCCACTTAGGATTCCGGCTGACAAAAATATCATGCCTACAAACATGGTTAGGCCTGAAAGTGCTTGCATGCCTGTAAGAAACGTGTTTGCAATACCCAAATATGATAAAATTACTCCTGCAAGACCAATTGCAGTAAGTCCCATCCCTGGCATCATGAGGTCCCAGTCACTCATTTGTGGTAGTTCCAATAGGTGACATACTTAATTCTTTTGAACGTCACGGCTAATCTTCGAAGAAATTAAATTCCCTGTAGAACCGCAATGATTTGTGGGATTAAAGGAAATACTTGAAGTATCAAAACCTAGAATCATAGTTTTACTTGTAATCACTGCAATCACCTCGATGTATGCTGCAAGTATTCTGATCGCACACAAACCAATAGACAATATTACATTATTGCATCTGATAATTGCAGGAGCATTGTCCTCTGCAGGATCTAGTGCACTGAATCATTTTTACGACAGAGACATCGATCCACTGATGAAAAGAACAAGCACAAGACCAATTCCTTCTGGAAGAATATCAGCTAGAAGCGTTTTGATATACGGGCTTGCAATTAGTGCAATCTCTGTAATTTATGCATGGTTTACTCTAAATCCGGTATCTACATTCTTTATCGCACTTGGAATATTCTTCTATGTGATAATTTACACTGTATGGCTCAAGCGCAACAACTGGTCAAACATTGTAATTGGTGGATTTGCAGGAAATTGCGCATCAATGGCAGGGTGGGCTGCAGCAACAGGTTCGATGGATCTTCTTGGAGTTCTAGTTGGCATGCTTGTCTTTGTATGGACGCCTTCTCACTTTTGGTGTCTTGCAATGAAAATACGCGATGACTATGCTGAGGCCAAAGTGCCAATGCTGCCTGTCTTGATTGGCATGCAAAAGACATCCAAGTATATTCTAATCAATACTGCTATACTGTTGCCATATTCTATCTCACTTGTCGCATTTGGACTTGGCTATGTGTATCTTGGTGTCGCACTAGTTTCAGGAGGTCTCATGTTGTTGTACCATTATAAATTAACAAAGAATCCAACTTCTGACTTTGCATGGAAGGCATACAAGGTTACTGCACCATATTTGACGATAATATTTGTTGGAATTGCACTTGATGCCGCATTTCACTTTCCTGTAGTAAAATGACAAGTATCCAAAAATTAATCTAGAATAAAACACACATTATTTTCCAAAAATACAATTATGTTGCACGTGGTGTAATTATTCTTCTATCTCTTCTTCTTGGTCAACACCTGGAAATCCGGACTCGTATTCTTTTTCCAGGTTTTCCATGTTCTGTTTTTCGATCTCATCTTCGTCCTCTTCTTTTTCTGAAATCTCTATTCTGCGGTCGTCCTTTGTCAGCCATGTGACCTTGATCATTCCATAAATCTCAAGATTTAGTAGGGTCTTGTTAAACTCATCTTCGGGAATTGATATTCCTGACTTTATGAGTGCCTTTGATAATTCCGAATCTGTAAGAGATCCTGCTATCTTTATTTTTTCATATACTGTATTTCGAAGTGGTATTGCCATATTCTATCCGTAAAACGCCTTGTCCATTGGTTTTGGTAATGCATATGTAATATTATCCTTGACAGTCATGTACCAGTCCTCTACTCCCTTTGTGATTGATGGCTTTACATTTTTGAGCGCTGTTGAAAAATCTATACTTGTTATCTTTGAACTGTTATTTCTCATTGCATTTACTGCAGCCTCTCTGCACACTGCGACCAAGTCTGCTCCACTATACCCCTTGGTGGCAACTGCAATCTCTTTTAGATCAGTGTCTCCTGAGAGTGGCATTAATTTTGTAAGCAATCTGATAATCTCAAATCTTCCCTTCTCGTCTGGCGGAGGAACAAAGATTACCAAATCCAATCTGCCTGGTCGTATCAATGACGGGTCGATAAGGTCTGGCCTGTTTGAGATACCTAACACCACTACTCGCGATGCACCACCATCTTCCATCTCTGTTAAGAGTTGACTTAGAAGTCTCTCACCTACTCCTCCCTCCTCATTTGACTTGAATCTTGCAAGAGAATCAAGTTCATCAAATATTATAATACATGGAGATGATGTCTTGGCTTTTCTAAATATCTCTCTTATTGCCTTTTCAGATTCACCTACCCACTTTGATAGCACCTCTGGGCCTCTTACTAGGATCATGTTTGCGCCACTCTCTGTTGCAAGTGCACGTGCAAGCAATGTCTTTCCACATCCTGATGGACCGTACAATAATGCTCCCTTTGGTGACTTGATGCCCATCTTTTGGAACTTGGCAGGCTCTTTTATTGCAGTGATTAGATTATCTTCAAGGGTTCGCTTGGCGTCATCTAGTCCGCCCACTTCTTTCCACCACACCTTTGGACTTTCTACATAGAATTCTCGCATTGCAGTAGGTACAATTTCATGCATTGCATCGTAAAAGTCCTGCAATGTTATTTTCATCTTTTGTAATACCTCTGGAGCAATCTTTTCAGTCTCTGTCTCTATTTCTGGCAAAAATGTTCTAATTGCTTTCATTGCAGCCTCTCTGCAAAGTGATTTGATGTCTGCACCAGTATATCCATGTAATTCTGCAGCTAGTGTCTTCAAATCAACATCCTGTAAGGGCATTCCGCGTGTGTGAATCTGTAATATTTCTAGTCTGCCGTCTGCATTTGGAACTGAGATTTCTATTTCTCTGTCAAATCTGCCTGGTCTTCGTAAAGCAGGGTCTACACTTTCTGGTCTGTTTGTTGCACCAAGTACGATGACGTTTCCTCTGTCATTGAGGCCGTCCATGAGTGCCAAAAGCTGTGCCACTACTCTTTTTTCAACATCTCCATATGCTTCCTCTCTTTTTGGAGCAATTGCATCAATTTCATCAATGAATATTACACTAGGGGAATTCTCTCTTGCTTCCTTGAAGATGTCTCGTAATCTTGCCTCTGTCTCTCCATAATACTTGTTCATTATCTCAGGTCCGTTGATGGAATAAAAGTTGGCCTCTGATTCACTTGCCAGTACCTTTGCAATCAAAGTCTTTCCACATCCTGGTGGACCGTACAACAATATTCCACTGTGAGGTTCTATGTTCAGTCTTGTAAAGACCTCTGGGTGTCGTAGTGGAAGCTCGACAATTTCACGCATTCGTTTTGTCTGTGTTTTTAATCCTCCGATCTCTTCAAATGTAACTCGTATTTTTTTATCAACTGCTGTTTCACTAAGTATTGTGACTGCAGTGCTTCTCTCTATCTTTACAACTGCTTTTGGTGCAATCTTGTGGATCTTGAAATCCATTGAATTGCCAAGAATCATTACTGATATCTCATCCCCTTCTGAGAGAGGAAGACCCCTGAGTCTGTTCTTTACAAAGTCTGTAAATTCTTTGTCTACCGTAACATTTCCATTTACTGGCATTAGTGTAACAGTCTTGGCAGGTTTTGCAGTTATCTTTCTGACATTTACCAAATCATTGATACCGACTCCTGCATTCTTTCTTGTCTGACCATCTATTCGAATCACATCTGGAGTCTTGTTGTCATCGTCTGCAGGCCAAACTATTGCACAGCTAGCTCTCTTTCCAATGATTTCTATCATGTCACCTGCTTCTACTTTTAAAAACTCCATTGCCTCTGGCTCTATTCTTGCTCGTCTTTTTCCAACGTCTCTTTGTTTTGCTTCGCCGACCCGCATTTGGAGCAGTTCGTCTTTTTTTGTCAAGTGTAAACCCCTACTTCATATCAACTGATGTTCGGCTCAATCCTAACACTTCGAATTCTCCTACTCCTTCTACTGCGCGTACTGTATTTTCAAGAGAATCCATTTGTCCTTCTTTGTCGTCTAGGGCAAATTCTGCATTAAGATAGTAAAGACCAAAAGCAAGTGGTTCTTTTGTAAATTTTGAAAGAGTTATCCCTTCCTTTAATGATGAACCTATCTTCTTTGCAATATCATCCAAATTTACTTCGGTTCCTGTTGGGAGGATTTTTGCTCTAAGTGAAAGTCGTGCCAATTTTCTAAGGTCCTTCAAAGTTGCATGAACTACATTTGTATGGTCTTGCTGCTTCTCTACAACTTTCACATCTCCAAAGCAATACGGAACCGCAGCCTGGACAGTTAAATTTTACACATTTATCATTAGGCATAATTGGTCTGTGGCATGAACTGCATACAGGTAATGCTATGGTTGATGACATGACTAAAACTCGATTTCTACCGAATTTATATCTTGCTTATCATTTCTTGTTCAGCTTAGTATTCTTCTCAATTCATTTCCTAAGATTGCCTGAATTGCCTTGACCGATCCGCGTACTCCTAACATCTTTGCAACAGATGTGGTGTGAAAATCAAAACTTCCCTCTGCAGAGATCTCATCTAATATCTTTGGTGTCACGGACTCACAAATGGAATTAATTGATTTGTTATCCAGTCTCTCTAAAAGTGAGCGTGCAAGAAGCATGTTTTCAAATTCCTTGCCAAACTTTGCAGTCCATTTCTTGTGATACTCTGATAGTTTTGCATGGTTTTTTGATCCTAAAAATTCTGCAATCGCATTTCCTGCAAATATTCCTCCCATTCCAGATGTGTATATTCCCCCTGCGGTTGTGGGCTTGGCTTGTCCTGCAGCATCGCCTATTGTTACTATGTTTCCTGAAACAAATTCTTTGATTGGACCCTTCACCCAGATTGGTGCAAAAATCTTTCTTATGGTAGAATGCTTACCCTTGTTCTTTAGAAATTCATCTATTGCAATTGCTGGATTGATTCCTTTTCCTGCAACACCTATCTTGGCCTCATCTCTTCTTGTTGGTATTATCCACGCAAAATAGCCTGGATATTTTTCCTGGTCTAAATATACCTCGATTCTTTCCTTGTCTATCCAGTCTGCAAAGACTTCATACTGTGCTGATTGGAGTATTCCAGTTCTATCTTTTTGAACAAGAGCTGTTACTCCTCTTGCATCCACTACCACTTGACATTTTATCTCTCCTTCAGAAGTTCTAACACCTTGTTTTGTAATCTCTCTTAGTGATGTCCTGACTTGGATCTCTGCACCATTGACTTGGGCCTGGTGTGCAATCTGTTTGTCAAACTCTCTTCTATCCAATACTATGACTTGCTGAGGCCTTGCATCAAGGGTGAAACTTTTTCCAGACGGCGCTATTAATTTGGCAGAGCGTATCTTGTTGTCAAGTGTTGCCCGCATTGGTATGATGCCAAGGTCGTCCATTGCAGATATGCTGACAACTCCTCCACAGTGCTCTGGAGTGCCAATCTCTGAATCCTCTTCTATTACCAGAACCTTGTATCCTTTGGCTGCAATCTCTCTTGCACACAAGAGGCCTGCAACACTTCCGCCTGCTATTATAACATCATAATCCATAATATGCTAAATTTTATCGAATCAGTATTATTAATTCAATATGCATTTTTTGAAAATATCTCGGACTAGCTAAAAAATGGGGCCTAGTGGCTATGACCGCAACCACAAGAATGATGATTTTCTTCCATATGTTGACCCTTGTCTGAACACTTGGAACATTTGTTAGAACCAGTGGCAGAAAAGAATCCAATTCCGCATGATACGCATTTCATACCGGGCATGTATGTAATGAAATGCCACCGATATTTATGGATATTTTATAATTTCACTGTGTGATTACATATTCTGTGATGTTTTTCAAAAGTTTAACATGTCCTAATATTATCAAAAATCAGATGGGCTCAATCAAGCAAGTTATAGTTGTAAGAAAAGATCTGGGCATGGGAACTGGAAAGATTGCAGCCCAGGTAGGTCATGCGTGCGTACTGGGTGCAGAGCATGTCAGAAAATCAAATAGAGAATGGTTTGATCAATGGGAAAGATATGGACAAGAAAAGGTTGTTGTCAAAGTATCAGGTCTCTCAGAATTAGATAAAATAAAAAAAGATGCAATATATCACAATCTTCCATGGTCTGAGGTTACTGATGCAGGCCATACTCAGATAGAACCAGGTACCGTAACATGCATCTCGATTGGTCCTGCACCTGAAGAAATGATTGATAAAGTCACAAAGGATCTAAAACTTCTATAATAGACTAAATCTTGTGCTCTCTGTCCTTTATTTTTGCATCATAGCTTGCAGTAATGTTGTCACCTATCTTTGCATTACATGGTATGTCTCGTATGATGAATCTATCATTTGTCTCTGCAGTGCATTTTCCTGCCTCTACATAGACAACCCTGACTTTCTCTGTAACCATGTTTGGAATCAAGTTCCAGAATGGAAAAACTAGGGTTGTCATGATAACTATGGCTGCTGCAATCGCACCTACTGCCAAAAGTTTCTCATTCATAGTCATGGTCGAACTGCCTCCGTTATTTAGTATTACTGGAACAATGTAATCTTGTGACTGAAATTATCTTCTAGTGTGTCTCTATGTGAAAATCTTAGAAATATTATTATGCGAACCTTTACAGCAAAATTACATGTTTGTAGTTGCAGCAGAGATCCAAATTAAGGAGGGTTCAGAAGACCAATTCAAGACTTGGATAACAGAATCAAACCAAGAACTCTCAAAATTTGATGGTTTTGTACGAAGAAGACTTCTTGAAACACGTACTGGTAAGCATACTATCTTGGTAGAATTTGAGACTCAAAAACAATTTGAAGATATGCACAAGACACAGGAACACTTTAGAATTCAATCAAAAGGCCATTCATATCTTGAAGGTCCGCCCAAGCCCACCTTCTATCAAGTCGTGTCACAATAAAGCAAATTTTCTTGTATTTTGATTGTATCTTACAAGTAATGTATCTTCATATGGTTATTGTGCACTGCCTCAAACTGGGTTACGTGCCCACAATGTACGCAGGAGAAGAACTGATCAGTTGGCTGAGTTGGTTGGCTTTCTAGCTTATAGTCATCCACTGCGACAACCGAGATTGTATCTCTTTTTTGGATTACTGCAAAATGCGTCTCAATTGACAATGAACCAAGAAAACTCTTGATTGCTTGTATTACTCTTTCTGGGTCTACATCCTCATCATTTATGGGTGCTAGTACAAATTCGTGCAATTTTAAAGCAGGAACAGCTCCTACCTGGTCTGACGTGTAAATGGCAAGAGGAGATTTTAAAGAATGTATGTCTCTGCAATCAACAGTAATCATGTCTTGATTTGTCACTGTGTGATATTTTAGTTTAATAATTTTGTTGGATAATTACCCGTATGAACAAAAGATCTTGAAGTGGAATGTTAGTAAGATTTACATAAATACTTTGAATTTTATTCCCTGTGGGTACAATTTATGAAAACGCCGCAAATGATTTTCTTGAACTTGCAAGTGAGCAAAGACTAAAGATAATTTTCAAACTGCTAGAACAAAAATCAAAAATCTCAAACATGGCAAAAGAGCTTCATGCTACAGTTCAAGAAGTACATCGAAACTTTGAGCGTCTATCAAATGCGGGTTTGATAATGAAGGACAAGGACGGATACTATGATCTAACTACTTATGGAAAAACAATGTGTACCCAAGTTCCATCATTGTTATTTTTATCAAAGAACAGAAAATATTTTGAGACTCATGATTTTGGTGATATTCCCATGAAGTTCATACAAAGAATAGGTGCTCTTGCAGGTGGGCAACAGATCAAAGGCTTTGTCAAGGTGTTAGAACAATGGAAACTGGTATACAAAAATGCTGATGAATACATCTATGAACTATTTACAGAGGTTCCGCTGGATCTTATTGAACCACTACTTGATAGAGTAAAACATGGAATTGTGTTCAACTATATCTTTTCAGATACTGTGATAGTTCCAAAGGGACGAAAAGAATTACTAGGCAAATTAGGAATGAAGGATTTGCTTGACAAGGGATTGGTAGAGCGAAAGATGAAAGAAAACGTCAAAGTAGTCGTAGTGTTAAACGAAAAAGAGGCATGTGTTCTGTTTCCTACACTTGATGGTGATGCTGACATGAGAGAAATGTTTTACAGTAAAGATCAACTCTTTCACGAGTGGTGTCTTGATTATTTTAGATATTGCTGGTACAACTCTGGACCATTCCAAGAGAACAAAATTCCGGAGTAAAAATATTACAACTATTCATTTTTGATTCTTAATGTACCTGTCTAGTCTTCAATATCTCAAGTGTGTTAAATGTAACCACAATTTGGAATTGGAGATATTTGAACAAAAATCTGAAATTACTGAAGGACTACTTTCTTGTATCAATTGTGATAATCTGTATCCTGTAATATCTTCAATTCCATTTTTAATTGAAGACTTGTCTTTGTATTTTTCAATTAGAACAAAATTAGGTGGATATCTTCTAGTACACACAAAAAATCCTAAAATAAAATCACTAATCAAAAAATCCCTCCGCAAAATATCTCATGTTGGTGATGATACAAGTGATCTTGAAAAAAAATGGACTTGCATATACAAAAAAAGCAAACAAGCCGTATTTAAAACAAAAATAAAAAATACTATCCGCATGCTTCCACAGTGTGACCTTGTTGTGGAACATGGATGTTCCATAGGTACAACATCTGAAATTTTGGCAAAATACAATGGCATGGTATTTGGAATTGACAAATCATTTTTTGCATTGGTGGAAGCAAAAAAACGTAAAATAAAAAATGCGGATTTTCTCTTGGCCGATTCTTTGTCTCATCCTTTTGGTAAAACACAATTTGATTGCGTGATAGCGTTAAATGTGTTGGAACTCATAGAGCCTTCAAAACTATTGCAAGTAATAGATTCGCAGGCGTGCAAGTTTGTTGTATTGTCTGATCCTTATGACTATGAAAGAGGAAAAATCTCTGTTAAAGTTAGACTAGATGAGATGTCTGTAAGAAAAAAGCTAAGACAGTATGGGTTTAAATTAATTCAAAATTCCAATGCACCACAGTTCATTACTTGGTATCTTGATGTCAATCAGCGTTTGACATTGAACTATAAAGTAGACTTGGTTGTGGCGTCTAGAAAATAACACATCAGATTCTAGTCCAGTCGGAACTGATCTGCATTTAGTGTAAAAATATTCACTGTGAATATTGTTAGAATTTCCTCTTTTAGCTTAAATATTGATGAAAAAGAGCATTACCTGTTGAAATCAAAAATACTGTTTGTTGTAATAATGGTTCTGGCAAGCACATTGGCCTTGCCAGTAGGTGTATCAAATGCTACAAGTTCTAATTTTACTGCAAGTTCTTCTAGTTTTCAGACTACTAGTGGTCAAACACTGACAAACCAGACCATGATGAACTCTAGTGATACAAGTCACGACATGCTGATGAAATCATCTGATACTGTTGCACTTGATGCTAATGATACCAAGGCTGCACAACAAGTATCTGATTTTGTTCATCAGGCAATTTCAGATTTTAAACAACAGGGAATTGAAACTAAACAAACCATCTCTGATTGTAGAGACAAATTACAATCTGCAAACCCCAGCCAAATGCCAGGTGTACGAAATAGCTATTGCACTACTAATCTAAGTACAATAAAAATAAAGTATCAAGATGAGAGAATCCACTTTGCTGACTTGATAAAAAAATACAGATCAAGTGTAATGGTAATGGTAAATGACGCACGCGGCCTCTCTGTTAGCAAAACGACTCTAAATGATGCATTTACTCAACTAGGTATGATGATGCACTCTTCAATGTCATCGGGCATGATGGGCAAAGCTGCTACTCTCAATAATACTCACTGTGTAAATACTCCTGGTGGATCTGCCGTCTGCTAGAAACTCCAAAACCTATTTTACTAGTCATCAAATCTTTAAAATAAAATGAAGTCCATCAATTTTACACTTCTTGCTGATGAATCTGTTGCAAAGGATTTTGGAAAAAAAGGGACAACTACAGACATTACAATTTATGATAAAAAAGAATCAGGCGTCTTACGTACTTGGACAATCCCAACTTCATTTCCTGACAAGATCCAGTCTTTGTTTCAGGCCATCAATATGGGTGAGTATGTGATATTTCATGTAACTAAACTTGATAAATTTACAGGAGAGCAAATTATTGCGCTTGATGCAGTAGGAAAAAAACAAGGATTGTTATCACACTCTTTTGATGTTGACAGAAACACTCTACTTTCTATGATAAAGGGTACAGTAGTGGAACAGTACAAACTGGTAGAATCTGCAGATCTAAAAAAAGAGATTGATCTACTGGAGCCTATTTCTAAGGACGGTCCTATTCAAGTTGTAATTGATCATTGCTTTGATGTAAAGGGTGTGGGAACAGTAATTCTTGGCAAACTGTCACAAGGAACTATCAAAGTATATGAAAACTTGAAGTTATTTCCAAAAGGAGCAGATGTTGTTGTAAAATCAATCCAAATGCACGATGATTCCGTTGAAAATGCCTCATCTCCTGCAAGGGTTGGTCTTGCAGTAAAAGGAGTTGTGCCAGATGACGTTCAACGCGGTGACATGCTTTGTATGCCAAACACAATCCAAATTTCACAAGAAATTGAGATTGACTATGTACAAAACAAATTCTTCAAAGACAAGGTAGCTGAGAACCAGATGTTTCTTGTAAGTATCGGTCTGCAGATACGTCCAATAAAAATAATGTCAGTTAATCCTATGAAGTTGTCACTAGGAAAGCCTATTGTGTATCAAAAGGGCGATACATGTGTGCTGTTAAAACCAGAATCTGCATCTGTACGTATAGTTGGTAGCGGTAAAATCATTAAATAAAATGTGTTTAATGTGGGAGTATGTCCTAAATCCAATAAATAGTTCATGTCATTAATCTATGATAAGATTTGACTCATATTGATACTGTTGCACTTGCATCTTGGTCTGTTCTGACTGCTGCCTGTATAGTAGCAGTAGGTTTTGTATATGAAAGATTTATCAAAACAAAGAAAGATGAGCTCCATTCATCTTGAAAAGAAAGGCCTACGGGGACTTGCCATTGCTGAAAGCTTCAGACATGGAGATAAAAAATCGAAACTTGCAGGCATTGTGATGCGTCGAGATTACGTAATAGATGGATTTGTTTTTGGTAGTTGTACCATAGAGGGTGATGATGCAACAAATTCTATCATAGAAATGCATACAAAATTGGAAAGAGCAGACATTAATTTTATTTTGATTTCTGGTGTGATAATTGCATTGTATAATGTAATAGACATTAAACAGATTACAAAAGAAACTAGACTACCAGTGATTGGAGTGACGTATAAAACATCATCTGGTATTAAAGGTGCTATAGAGCATCACTTTCCAAATTCAAGCAAATCCAAAATTACACAATACGAAAAACTAGGCACAAGATCTCAAATAAAATTGCATACTGGATATACTTTGCACATAAGAACTGAAGGATGTACAACAAAAGAAGCTCAAAAGATACTAAATGATTTTACCTTGCAAGGATCAGTTCCAGAACCTCTTCGTATCGCACATCTTTTGGCAAACTCTTTGTAAATGTTATTTCCGTTCTTCTTTTGTTATCTTCCAATCCCCGCGTGCAAACCTTGAGGATTCAAATTCTATTTGACCTACTATTCTGTCACCTTTTTTTACCATGCCGTATTCATTCTTTGCAACTCTGACTAGCAGCTTTCTTGTCTTGTATCCTCCCTCTATTATTTTAATCTTGAATCGTTTACTTGCCCTCATTGTTATCTCTCTTGCAGCCTTTGGATCTCCTATAAACGAAAACATCTCAAATGTACCAAAATTTGTAGTTTTTATTTCGCAATTGTATAATCTTGCCTCAAATTTCCAACCCATTCTTTTTGCTTCTTCATTCATCCATTCAACAGCTTGTGTTCCATAGCCTTTTTCAACTCCAAAGGTTTCCGAGTCCATTGGTATGCTTTTTTGTCAGTTGAATATAACTTGAAAACAGATCTGACATAATATTATTAGCATGATTCTATCACAAATTGTGTGAGACGCACTGCATCAGATATCCGCAAAGCCATAGAATCAAACTGGAATGAATATCTCTCACGTTATGCAAATCTTTTTTCATCCAATCATGTAGCTGGTTCTACTCCGCCGTCCGTATTTGTTGGCTCATATGGATATCCAAAAGTCTTGGTTGGTCCCATGTTGCCTCCAATGCATGGTGATACAAAGATCCTGGATTCTCCTGAAAATTGGATTGGAAAAAGTCTTGAAGATATTGTCAATTATAGACTGAGTTTGGTGCGAGGAACAAAATCTGTCAAGATAGATGATGTTGGACAAAAGTATGTCGAGAGCCTACAAGAGATGTCAATGTCTGAAAAGTCAACTGACGCTGAGATGGAACTTGTAAAAAATGCATCACCTGTAGTGTCTATTGACGGAGAAAGTCCAATTTTTGGACCTATGGGGGAGATAAAATCTGCCAAATTTGGTAATTCATCATCTGACAAAAATATTCAGAGAGCCTTTTATGACAAGGACCTCTTGGCACAAGATGCAGTAATAGATCTTTACAATAGGGGCATTGAAATCTCAAAAATTCAAAAATGTTTTAGCATTGGGATGTTTGGCAAAGCTAGAAAACTTGTTCCAACCCGATGGAGTATCACTGCCACTGATGATGTCATATCAAAATCTCTTGTGGAGAAAATCATAGATTATCATTTGCTTGACACCACGTTAGTTTTTTCATATAATCACTTGGGAAACTTTTTCTGTGTTATCCTGTTTCCAAGCCGTTGGATGTTTGAGATGCAAGAAGCATGGTATGATGAGAGGGGAAATGTAGGATTTGGCTCTGATTTTGAGGATATGAGAGGCATGTCTCACTATCCAGAGACTGCAGGTGCCCACTTTGCATCAAGGCTTGCAGTATCAGAATACCTTGATGAGCACAAAATCCAGGCAGCGGCAATGGTTCTACGTGAGATCAGACCAGAATATGCAATCCCAGTAGGTGTCTGGCAAGTACGGGAGGGAATTAGAATGGCTCTACAACAAAAACCACTCCAAGTTTCAAATTTCCAAGAAGGATTAGATGTTGCTTGTAAAGGACTAAGTATTGATAAAAAAGAATGGCTTGCACACAGTAGACTATATCTTGCAAAAAAACAAAAATCAATATCAGATTTTTTCTAGTTGCTAGAGTTTTTATTTAACACGAATTGGACCTAATTTGTTGCAAAACAAAAGTATCATCTATGCTTTAGCAATTCTTGCATCTCCTGTGTTGTTTGCTTTTGCAGTGTTTCCAGATACATTTAGTCTAGGATGGAACCAGGGCAGAGGGGGATTTCTTTTTGCAATGGCATTTATTGCAGCAGAATTAATGGGTCTAAAACTAGAAATTCCAAAGAAAAGACTCCTGACAATAATTCCTATTGCTGGAATAGTAATGATATATCTGACCAGTTTAGGATTTGGGCTAAAACACTACCTTGTTTCAGTGGCTCCACAATTTCATGTATTGCTAAATGATTCATGGACATGGATGTGGGACTTTATCGTAATAGCTGCATTTTTCATGATTAGCATGACCATATTGTTTGGAAAAAGATGGATACGAATATCGCCTGCAGGTCCTATCTATGCAGCTGGTACTGCCATCATTTTGTCCCTTGATGCATTTTTCCCGTATGATTCTCTTGGTCCATTACAATATGTTGTGCCATATCTTGTAAAAATTGACGTCTTTCTTATTGGTCTGTTTCACGTAGGACATGCTACTTCTCATGGAAATGCCATGTTTCTCAATGGTGACCATGGCCCATTTGCGTTGCAAGTGTTTTGGCCGTCTGCTGGTGTTCATAGTATAATCATCTATTCGCTAGTTATGATGGCATTTTTGTTAAAGATGAACATTCCAAGAAACAGAAAACTAGGCTATTTTGCATTAGGTGTGATTGGAACAATCACAGTAAACGTGATCAGGATATTTTCACTATCTGTCTTTGTTCTCAAGGTATCTACAAACGTAAATGAGTTTGAATCATTTCATGGCATAGCAGGAGAGATAATGTTTTTGCCATGGCTTTTCATATTCTTACTAATAGTGACATATGTTGAAACAAAACGCATCAAAAAAATGAAGCAGTAAAGGATGGACCTAATACAAGTAAATAATGTAGAAAATGGGTCTTATCGCCTAGATGAAATTTTTACCAATCTTAAAAATGCACAAATTCTTTTAAAAATATTTGAAACACAAGAAACACTAGATGATGTGTTTGAAAATACTGTTGTAATAGTTGATGATAGTTCACATTACATGCATGTTACAAACGATGATGCATCAATTGTGATAGGAAAAAATCACCTTCACAATTCTGAAAAAAAAATTCTCTATTTGGATATAGTTCATGAGTTGGTTCATGTGAAACAGCAAAGACAAGGTCTTGATCTGTATGACAAGTCATATTCTTATGTTGATAGGCCTACTGAGATTGAAGCATACGCAATTGCAGTTGAAGAAGCAAGAAGGCTTGGGATGGATGATGATGAGATATTTGGTTACCTACATGTGGAATGGATATCTGAAACAGAGCATAAAAGACTGGCATCTCAGGTTGGCGTCCTAATTTAAAAAAACCTTGTAATGTCTACCTGTCCACTTGGCTGAGAAAAATCTGAAACTCTAACTCCTAATCGTCTTATCTGAAGTTTCTGGTTCTCAAGTGATTCTCTTAGTAATTGTAATGTTGTTTTTTTAAGCTCATCTAGACTTGATGTATGATTACGAAGTGTTCTTGATTTTGTCCTATTTGATAGATCTGATTGGACAAATTGAATTCCTACTGATTTGAACAATATGTTGTCCCTAAGTATTGTTTCATGCAAGTCCTCACATAATTTCTCCAAATCTGCTGCAAGAAAATCAAAATCTTTTGAATCATGCTTTAATGTTATTATCCGGCTGTATTGTATGGGGTCATGTCTTGCAGATACTGGTTCTTCATCTATTCCTCTTGCTGCATTGTACATGTATGAGCCTATTTTTCTTCCAAACAGTCCATTTAGTGTAAAGATGTCTATGTTACGAAGTTGTGATATTGTATCAATTTTCATTTCTCCAAATTTCTCTTCTGTCTTTTTTCCTATCCCTGGGATTGTTCTTATTGGTAGAGGATCTAAAAAAGTCTCTATCTCCTGAGGTTCTATGATTGTCAAACCATCTGGTTTTTTGTAACCTGATGCAATCTTGGAGATTAGCTTGTTTGATGAAACTCCTATTGTACTTGAAAGTTTCATTGTAGTGCGCAAAGAATTTTTTAGTTGTTGTGCCAAATGTGCGGCATTTTTAAAATTCTGATCAGTACGTTTAGTTACATCAAGGTATGCTTCATCTCTTCCCATGTACTCGAAAATATCTGCATATTCTCTGATTATCTTCATGGCATTTTCTGAGACCTCGGTGTAATAATCAAAATCCGTTGGAAGGAAAACTGCATCTTGTACATCTTCTAATTTTCTTTTTGCAAATTTTATGGGCATCCCTGATTTTACGCCATATCTTCTTGCAATGTAATTGGCAGTAGCAATAGCTCCACTATCTCCTCCTCGGTCCGAGTAAACACATACTGCTACTGGTCTAGTTTTTAATTCTGGTTTTCGGATTTCTTCACACTGTGCAAAAAAATAGTCAAAATCAATATGAAATATGACTCGTTCGCTCATACTACATTTTTGGTTGAAATCCTTATTACGTTATTGCTAAGGCTGACTCTCTGTTTATTGAATCGTCTAAATACGATGTCAATCTAAGCCAATCATGGAATATCCTATTGTGGCTGAACCAGATGGAATAAAAATACGATCAGATAAAATGCAGGCCGACAAGATGTATTATTGCATATACCAAGAAAAAATATTGTTATTCTACAAGGAACAAAATGAAATGCTCAATTGCTATGAAATTGCTGAAAAAGACATTGTTGACAAGGTGAAAAACTCCCCGTCAGAAGACATTGAACAAATCTTGCAACAATATATGAAAGAAAAGAACATTTCCTACTAAAATGGATTTGTATTAATGTGCAGTACTTTTTTTTGTGCTAACTATAAATAAAACACAACAAGAGTGGTCTTGTGTCAAGACCGTCTAATATTGTATTCATCGGGAAAAAACCCATTCTTACATATCTTAATGCAACACTCACACTTCTTGCAAATGAACCAACTGTCACCATAAAAGCAAGAGGGAAGAGCATAGTTACCGCTGTGGATGTATCTCAAATGATAGTCAAAAGAATGAGTGCCATGGGATATCGAGTAAGTGGCGTAAGAATATTCTCTGAAAGATTAGAGTCTAAAGATGGAAGAGAAAGAAACGTATCAACCATCGAAGTAGACGTCTCAAAAAACTAGAATGTTAAACAGACAACTAGTCTGGATTTTAATCATAATTGGAGTTGGATCTATTGCAGCTATATTTTCATACAAGGAATCCTCAAACCTCTGTTACGTACAACAGTTAGACCTTACAAGTGAGATGAAAAAATATGATATCATAAAAGATGCTCAACTATGTGACACACTAAATACGAAAATATCTAAATTCAATCTTGACTGCAAATTAAATATTGAAGAGTTAGACTGTGGCTAGTTTCTCTCAATATGAGACAATCTCAGATGTAGGATTGATGTAATTTTTTAGTAAATTCATGGTCTCATTTACACTGTTTCTATAATGAAACTCATCACCAGTGTCTTTTGATATGTCTATGCAATATCTTTTGGCGGTCTTATTTACAAATATGTGCTCACGTTCATTGTCTATTCGTATGCCTTCATCTGAATCTAGGAAGTTTAACAGCCTTTCAAGTTCATGTTCAGTTATTTTTTTCTCTTTGTATGTCATCCATAAATTGCATCCTTGAGTGGACCTACTTCATGTTCTGTTTGTTTGAGATTCTCCTCTATGCCTTCTGCTTCATTAAGTAGTTGCTTCAGATCACATGAAGCTCCTGGAACTAGTTTTGACATGGCCAAACAAATTTCTGCACCGGCTCTAAAGTCAGGACCTGATTCCTTTGCCTTGCATAATAACACTATGACATTGATATTTGCTATTTTTCCCTCATTTAACAAAATTCCTGGAATTCCTGGAATGGTACCGTTTTTTAATATTGGAATATTTGTTTGTCGTAATCTGTCTTTTGCTGCATTTGTACTTCCAACTCCTATCACAGTTGGAGTCTCTTGGTCTCCCTTTATTGCAGAACTGCTGATGATGTAAGAACATTTGTGATCATCTGCCCACTTTAACATGATTCGTGCTACATCTCGATGAATTGATTCATGTGGTGTAAGATATGATGAAAAGACTGCTACTTTGAGATCTTTGTTAACTAAAACTCTTACCGGAAAGTTTGGCATCTCATCTCTTACAATACTAATTGGAGGAAATAGGTCTGAATCAAGAACGCCTGCCAGCTCAAATTGTGATGTTGTATTGACAAGAGATTCTGTTGCAATGGCATTTGCTAGGCCAGTATAAGGAAAACCATCTATGAGAAAACCATCCTTTACATCAATTTGAGTAATTTCTCTAACAAAAACTTCGTTTCCCATAATGTGACTATTAGACACACCTTTTTAAATATGGATATCATTTTAAGTAGCAAAAATAGACTTTATTCATGGAAACCCTCTACATACTGATTAACTGTGATCTGGGTTCCGAAGTAGAGATAATCAGCGAGCTTGCAAAAATATCTGAAGTAAAAGAAGTCAGGGGCACATATGGAATTTATGATATATTTGTAAAACTACAGGCTGATTCTAGCTCTACACTTGAATCAATAATCACACACAAGATTAGAAGACTTCCAAAAGTTCGTTCTACTGTGACATTAACTCCGATCCTATCTCAGGGTGGGCGTTAAGTCAAAAAAATGCTCAAACTTTACAACTCTTTTTCTTTATCTAAAGAGAACTTTATCCCATTTGAACAAAAATTAGCTCGAGTATTCATCTGCGGCCCTACGGTCTATGATTATATGCATATTGGACATGCAAGAATTTTTTTGACATATGATTTATTGTCTAGATTCCTAAATGATCAAGGGCTAGAAACAGACATTCTTGTGAATATGACTGACATTAATCAAAATGTATTTCACAAAGCAAAAGAAAAATCGATTACCTGTAAACAGGTTGCAGAATTTTATGCATCAGAATTTATTGTTGATTTGAATCTGCTTGGAATTAAAAGCATCAACAGATTAGCATATGTGTCAGACTATGTTTCCTTTATAGAATCCGAAATAAAAAACCTAGAAAAAAAACAAATTGCATATACTGCACACGGAAATATCTACTTGGATGTCTCAAAGGCAAAAAACTATGGAAAAATGTCTCAGCAAACCAAAGATCAAATAAGCATGCACAGGCTTGACATTGGGCCAGGTAAGAAAAACCAAGATGATATCATGTTGTGGAATTGTAGTGAAGATTTTGATTTTACATGGAAGAGCGATTTTGGACATGGTGTTCCGTGGTGGCATATGCAGGATACTGCTGTGGCTATTGCAAATTTTGGTAACAATTACGATATTCATGGTGGTGCACGTGAACTCTTGTATCCTCATCATGAAGCACACCTTGCACAATATCAGATAATTACTGGAAATGAAACTCCTGTCAAGTTATGGATGCACGTGGGTCTTGTTCTGTCTGATGGAGAAAAGATGTCAAAATCTATAGGAAACGTTGTATGGGTAAAAGAAATTGTACAAAAATACGGTTCTGAAATACTACGACTGTATATTTTTTCAAAGCATTATCGTGATGACCTTGATTTTTCTGAAAAAAACCTGATTGCTAAAAAACCACTACTAGACCTAATTCATCTAACTGGACACCGCGTATCTGATACAACTGATGAGAACCTTTTGTATCACGTACAAGGTTTTACCGATTCTTTGTGTGATGACCTTGACACACCTGCATCACTCTCACATCTTGAAAAAATATGTCTGGATGTAAAAGATGGATATCATATTGGCAAGGATGATTTTAACCGAATGTGTTCCATAATTGGAATTAAGGTATGATGCAAAAAATTGAAGAAAATGATCTAGGCTTTACTGGTCTTTGGAGTAGTGCTAAAAAAATGAACTGCGGAACACTATTTCTAAATCCGTCTCTTGCAAATGATATTTTCTTCAATAAATTATCAAATGTGTCATGTCTTGATGAGAAAATGATAGACAAATCAATGGAACATTTACATCACATCAATTCTACTCCGTACGTTTATTCTGTAAATTATGCTGAACTTGAACAATTACTTGAAAGAAAAGGATTTGCATATTTTGATACATTGCATGCGTTAAAAAATAGTTCATCTTCAAATAAAAAAACAAATGCAGTAAAGATTACACGTGAGAATATCTCCTTGTGGGTAGATGTATTTTGCAAGGCATACGATTGTCCAGGGTGGACAAATACTGTAGCCAAAATAATTGAAAACTCACTACGTGATGTAGATTATTTTGTAGATGAATCTGGAGGTTCATGTATGGCTTTGTATGAAAAAAACAGTGTACTTGGCCTGTACTGTCTTGGAACTATACCTAGTAAACGGAACAAAGGATTGGCGTCATTACTTGTTGATTTTGCATTAAACGAAGTAAAATCTAGAAATCTGGAATCTTTGATATTGGAAACTTATCAAAAAGACAATCTCTTGGAATTTTATTCAAAGATGGGGTTTGAACAGGTTTACACAAAAAAAGTCTATACTATTTGAGTCTGGCAAGCAATGCTGAATACAGAAACGGTAGAATTGTTGTGACCTCTGCATGGATTGTTGTCTGTTTGGCACTCTTTGTCACTTTGCCCCATGATATTGCTTCTCTTACAAGGGCGCCGCTTAAACTACCGTCAAATTCCTGCGCAGTCGTAATGTATACTGCATAATCTAGGCCTTCCCTGTATTGGTTCCACCACAAAGTATGATGCTTTGATATTCCGCCACCTATCATGAGTGCACCAGATTTTTTTGCTTTAAAGATTAAACCAGATAATAAATCCCCGTCTGCAACAATATCTAATTTGAAATCGCCATGATTTTGTGAAAACATCCAGATTTGACTTCCTACTGCACCGTCCATTATGCCTGGAACTATGACTGGTATGTTGTTCTTGCTTGCCCAATACAAAAATGAGTCTTCTCCGAGGTTTTCGCCTATCATCTTTGTCATCTCATGAGTTGACATGCTTCTCTTGCCGTCTTTGTATGCTTTTTGTAAAAAGCTCTGCATCTTCTCCTCAATCAATGGACCATAACTTTTCAGAGGAACTAGAACATTTCCCAGTCTATGAATTTCTTTTTCCACAAGCTCACTGTCGTCCATTGTAAATGATCCTTCTAAATAATTGGAATAGTGTCTTGCAATGTCATGATCTAGCGCACCACAAGTTGTTATGACTACATCGCACATCTTGTTTTTTACCATGTCTGTAATTATCCCCCTCAAGCCTGTTGATACAACCGCTCCCACAAACGACATGAACTTTAAACAGTTCTTGTCTTCAATCATGGTGGTTAGTATGTTAAGTCCATCAACTAGATTTTTTGATTCAAATCCTCCGGACTTTGACATTTGCTCAAATATGAAATCAATGGAATCTCCTTTCTTGATGGAGATGTCTTTTACTGGTTTGCCAGGTTTTATCATGAAAATTCAAATCACTTTTGGGCTATAAAATCCTCTGTTCTAGATCACAAGTAATTAATATAATGGGTTATTTGGTAGCTATCGAAGTTGGGTAAGAAAATCAAAATTGCAATAGCTGGAGTTGGCAACTGTGCTTCTGCAATTATTCAAGGTGCAAAATATTATACTGAAAATACTCATGATACAATAGGCCTGACAGCCTACAACTTGGGCGGATACGAACCAGGAGATATCGAAGTTGTAGCCGCATTTGACGTAGCAGATACAAAAGTAGGTAAGGACGTCTCTGAGGCAATCTATGCAAGACCAAACAATACTATTACTGTGGCTGAAGTACCAAAAACGGGTATAACTGTACAAAAAGGCCCTACACTTGATGGAATTGGAAGACACCTGAGCAGGATTGTTACTCCGTCTTCTGAGCCAGATGTAAATGTAAAAAAGATTCTACAAGACAGCGGTGCTGAGATGCTTGTAAACTACCTTCCAGTAGGAAGTACAAACGCAGTACGACATTATGCAAGCCAAGCACTAGAGGCTGGAATTGGATTTCTCAACGCAATCCCAGTGTTTATCGCATCTGAGCCAAAATGGCAACAAGCCTTTGCAGACAAGAAAATTCCTCTTGCAGGTGATGATGTAATGAGTCAACTTGGTGCCACTGTTGTACACAAGACTCTTGTCAAACTCTTCGTAGACAGGGGTGTTCAGATAGATGGAACTTATCAGCTAAACATTGGTGGTGACATGGACTTTTACAATATGCTTGACGAGGAAAGACTAGAAGACAAGAGAATAAGCAAAACAAGTGCAGTAAAGGCAATGGCAGACTATGACATACCTATGAGAATAGGACCTAGTGACTATGTTGATTTTATCGATAATGAGAAGATCTGTTACATAAATCTTGAAGGCAAATACTTTGGTAAAATTCCAGTCAAATTAGATCTGAAACTAAAGGTAATTGATGCATACAACAGTGCAGGTATAATGATCGACGCAATAAGAGGATTGAAGATTGCTCTTGACAGAAAACTGTATGGACCAATGACTAGCATTTCATCTTATTGTTTCAAACACCCTCCAATTCAGATGCCATACACTGAGGCAAAAAAAGCATTTGGAGAGTTTGTCGAAGGTAAGAGAAACAGCTAGATCTCAGATTGTAATTTTTATTCTGCAGCTCAAGTAAACTTGTCAATAATCGGTTATCTCGGTTCAGGCTTTATCGGTTACATTGGTCCACATACGTAAACTAGAGATCTTTGGGTTCAAGTCATTTGGGTACAAAAATACAATTGTCAACTTTGAACAAGGATTGGTAGCAATTTCTGGTGCAAATGGATCTGGTAAAAGTAACATTCTTGATGCAATCTCTTTCTCCTTAGGGGAAAACTCCCCAAAAGTAATGAGGGTGGACAAGCTTCGTTCCCTGCTTCATGATGTAGATAACACCAAGCATGGTGCCAAGATTGCACGTGTAAGCTGTCATTTTGATAACACTGATAGAAAAATTCCTGTAGACTCTAACGTAGTCACAATAACTAGAGAAATGGACGAAAATGGTGAAAATATCTATTATCTGAACCAAAAAAAAGTGCTAAGAAACCATGTTCTTGACATTCTTGAGGTGGCAAATTGTGGTATTCACAAGCTCAATATCGTACAACAGGGAACTATCACAAGAATATCTGAATTTAACTCTGAAGAAAGGAGAAAGATAATTGAGGATATAATCGGCCTTGCCTATTTTGATGAGAAAAAAACTGAATCATTAAAACAACTAGACGAAGCTGACCGAAGACTTGAGATTGCACTTGCAAGAATGGATGAGATAAAAAAACGCATTGATGACCTGGAACTTGAACGAAACAATCAACTCAGATTTGATTCCATTGATAAAGAACTCAAGAGACTATATGCAATCCAGTCATCAAACAAGCTAAGAGATATTGAATCAACCAAAGTTTCCAAGGAAAGAAGCTTACATGCAATTCAATCGGAATCCAAGAAATTTGATGAGCAGCGAGGACAATTACGTGATGAAATAAAGAAACTAGAAGAAGAAAAACAAAAATTCATGGACGAAGTAAATGTGTATAATCAAGCCAAAGCTACTATTGACTCTGAACTTGCAGCTGCAATGCATCAATTTGAATCAGCAAATAGTAAACTTGCAACAAATACCAGAAGATTGTCACAAATTGATTCTAGGTTGCCTGAGATCCAATCTGAACTAGCTACATTAAATGAGCGACGTGCTACACTTGAAAACCAAATCACTGAACTAAAAAATTCAATTGCAACAGTAAATGAAACAAGAAAATCCGCTACTGCCGAGCTTGCATCAGTTGATTCTGAAATAAGTCAAGTCCTAAAACAACAATCTCAAATTGCAGCAAACAAACTTCGTGTGGACGAAACAATAAGAAAACTCACTGACCAATTCAATGAAACCAAATTATCCATATCGAAATTTGAACAAGAGAAACTAGATATTCAAAATAAAATTGAACAAAACTCTTCAAAAATAAAAGCAATTCTTGCTGAAAAAGAACACCTGTTAGACTTTGAGAAAAAACTTCGACAGGTCAAAGCTGGACACGAGGCTGCAATCAATGATCTAAAATCAAGACTTGCAAATATGCGTGAGAGGCGAGTCAAGATAGAAAAAGACATTGAAGAGACCTCTGTAATATTTGAAAAGGCAAGCAAAGCTGCTGCACAATATGAGGCAAAAATCAAGGTCGTAAAGGAAGTAATGCATGAAGATTATTCAATTGCAAAACTCAAAGAGGATTCAAAGAGACTCGGAATTCAAGGACTGGTATTTGAGATTCTTACTTGGGATAAACAATATGAAAGACCAATTCTTGCAGTGGGTTCTGACTGGCTCAAGGGATTAGTAGTAAATGATTTTGCTACACTTCTTGGGCTTGCAGAATTTGCACAAGAAAAGAAATTACCAAAAATAAGAATAATTCCGCTAGATGCTATTTCTGATTCAAAAATATCGATCAACAAGGAGCAAGGAATACTTGGAATATTGTCTGATTTTATCAAATGTGACTCCAAGTTTGAATCACTCAAAAACTTTATTTTTGGAAACATTATACTTGTTGAATCTAAAGAAAAAGCATACGAGCTATCAAAGAAGGGATACAGATCTGTTACTGTTGACGGACAATTCTTCGAAGCAGATGCAAATGCAGTTGTAGTGGATGTCAACTCAAAGGTATCACATCTTACAAAAATCATATTGCTCAGTACATCTGTTGACGGCTTGGTTCAATCTCTTGAACTCTTAAGAAGGTTCATACAAAACAAAAAGGGCCAACTAAAGAAACTTGAAAGAATAACCGCCAGCTTGGAAAACAGATACAATTCATCTGAGACAGGTCTTGCAAATGTAGCGCTAAATCTTGCTGACTTCAGGGCAAAGCTCAAAGCATTAGGCATCTCTGAAGAACAGCTAACATCTAGAATCAACCAATTACGTAAGAGAGAAGAAAGCATACTGGTAAACATGTCAAAACTCCAGTCTTACGAATCTTCTTTAGATGAACGAATCGCTCTTACCAAGGAAAATTACGCTGACGAAGGTCAAACAAGAGTGGCAAGCCAAATAGCTTTATTGAATGAAAAACGTGCAGGACTACTAAGTTCTCATAGTACAATATCTACTCAGTTCCGAGAATTGACTGGCAATTTGACAAACCTTGGCAATGAGGAAAATTCATTCAAGGCCAATGTTCGGCTCTTGTCCCAGGAACAGTCTTCGCTGAACCATGAAAAATATGATATCGAAGTCCAGTCAAGAGCGCTTACAAAGGAGAAGGAGAGTGTTGACTCTATGCTTGTAGCATTAAGAGAAAAGGAACAGCAACTCATATCGACATCTGGCACTTCTGTGTCTACACTCAAAGAATATGATTCTAAACTAAAGAATCTTTACGAATCTGAAAGAAATATCAGCAAGGAAGTCAATGGTCTTGAAAGACAATCTGACTCGTTAATAAGAGACATTAGAGATTTGACAGAAAATGAGACAAGAATCAGAAAGACCTTGGAGTCTTATGGCTATGACGCACTCTTAGAATCATTTGATGTTGATCAAATATTGATTGAGCTGGAATCTGAAAAGCGAAGATTGACAGGCTCTCTTAATACTAGAGCGCCTGATCTGTATGTTGAAGTATCTAATGGATATCGCTCCATGTCGTCAAGAAAGAATGAGCTAGAAGAAGAGAGAAACTCTATTGTCAAATTCATTGAAGAGATAGACAAAGGTAAACGACAAACATTCTTGGAGTCTTACGATAAAGTGGACAAGGACATTCGCGAAATATTCAGCAAGATGACAGGTGGAAATGCTTGGCTTGAAATTCAAAATGAAGATGATATATTCTCATCAGGTATATCATATTTGGTGCAATTTCCAAATAAACCGAAAAGAGAATCAACGTCAATTAGTGGTGGTGAAAAAACACTTGCAGCGATTACATTTTTGCTAGCACTCCAAAAACTAAAACCATCTCCATTCTATCTTCTTGATGAGGTGGATGCACACCTTGACGCACTAAACACTGAAAGATTATCTACTATCCTTGAAGACAGAGCTGCAGGAAATCAGATGATAATGGTATCACTCAAAGATTCTGTAGTGAAAAAAGCCACCTTGATTTATGGTGTATTTCCACGAAATGGAGTCTCACATGTTGTATCCCATAGAATATCTAACATATCTGAAGTTGCAAACTAGTTTATCTTGACAAAACATGCGACTTGTCTGTCGTCAGAAATTTTTTTAAGTTGTGGCTCTTGCATGCATTTTTCTATTGCATAAGGACATCTATCTCTGAATCTGCAGCCTTTTTGCGCTTCTTTTGCATGTTCCATAATTCGTATCTTTTTGTCCTTGCGTAAATTCTCTGGATCTGGATTTGAGATTGAATCCAAAAGTGCTTGCGTATATGGATGAGACGGACTAGATAACACTTCGTGGATTGGACCCGTCTCAACAATCTGGCCTTTGTATAAAATGGCAATTCTGTGACCTATGTATTCTGCAGTAGACAGGTCATGTGTTATGTAAAGAAAAGATATTCCATGTTTTTGTTGTAACTCTTTTAACAGCTCTAGTATTCCAATTCTTACTGATACATCAAGCATTGAGACAGGCTCGTCAGCAATTATGAGTTTTGGATTTGTCACAATTGCTCGTGCAATTGCAACTCTTTGTCTCTGTCCTCCTGAAAGCATATGCGGATATTTTTGTACAATTTCTTCTACTGGCTCAAGTTTGACCTGTCTGATTGCTTGTAATACCAAATGGTTTCTTTCATTTTTGTTTCCTATTTCGTGAATCTCAAGAGGCTCTTTTACAATGTCTACAACTTTCATTCTCGGGTTAATGGATGCGTATGGGTCTTGATGTACCATTTGGCATTCTAGTCTTATTTTTTTTAACTGCTCTTGTCGATTTGTTATCTCTTGACCCTCAAAGATTACTTGTCCAGAATCTGGTTCCAAAGCTCGTAATATCAGACGTGCAATGCTTGTCTTTCCCGACCCTGATTCTCCTGCCAGTACTAGTGTTTCAGCATGTTTGATCTCAAATGAGACTTTGTCTGCCACTTGAATGACCTCTTTAATGCCCGCCAGTCCTTTTTTCACAAAGTCTTTTTTCAGATCCTTTACTACTAGTATGTCTTCCATCGTATTTTGATACGATCGCAAATATATCAAGCGATCAGTTACCTAAAATCTGATCATCGCAAAGTTTTAAAAGGTATACCATATGAGGAGATTCGTGAACTCAAAACTACTCGCAGTTGCAATGATTGCAGGGTTGGTATTTAGCGCAGGTTCAGTTTACATTAATCACAAAGTATTTGCCGATGATCCATGGTCTGATATTGCAGCAAGACAGCAAGCAGCAGAACAAAAGGCCATGGCAAAATACATGTCATATTACCAGTTTGCAAACATGGATCAATCCAAGAAAAACTGGTCTGGTCTTACCAGCGTAGAAACTGATGAAACAAGCAGAGGCAGAAATATCGATGCCCAAGCACAGGTTTCACTACAAAATGCTATTGCTCAATTTGACACTATTCACATAAAACAGTTAACTGACTTACAATCTGGCGGTTATCAAGGTCTAAACAACACTGTTACCGATACACAAGGAAGAGACAGAAATGCAATGATTGCTGAAGCACGCGCCTCATCATTGGCTCAAGCAGAAGATATTGTGGGACAGTTGACCAAGATTCAACAAGGCTATGCCAACTTCCAACCAGGTGCAGTAACTGATAGTCAAGCCACTTATGATAGACAAACTCAAATTACAAAGAATATGGATGACGCAGAAACACAAGCAGCGGCACTTGTTAGCAAATTAGCAAAGATTGATCAAGTCTACGTTGACCTGAGCCAATATGTTGATCCAGCACAATTCACATACAAACCAAACACCATAACAAATGAGCAAACTCATCCAGGCCGTAATCTAAGTCCACAAGAGGCTTATGCACTATCAAAAGCAGTTATGATATTCAACCAGATTCATGAAAGACATCTTGCACTGTTGCAATCAAACTATTATGGTTTGACCAGCACACAGACTGATGAAACTGGTGCAGACAGAAATGCAATGCTTGCACAAGCAAAACAAGTCTCAATGGACAATGCATTGAGAATATACAATTCTTACTATAATGGTGCCGGCATCAAGTAAGTCTGTATAAAAATAATTTTCTCTAAATTCTCTAGTCAGGAATGTAACCAGCACATTACAAATCCTGAATCTGTTTCAATTCTTGGAGGATCCTTTTTACATTTTTCCATTGCATGTGGGCATCTATCATAGAATCTGCAACCGCCTGGTGGGTTTACAAGGCTTGGGGGAGTGCCCTTTAATGGTATTTTTTGTTTAGAGTCACTTATTTTTGGTATAGAGTCAAGTAGCGTAATTGTGTATGGGTGCTTTGGATTATTGTATACATCTGACAGGTTTCCAAATTCTATTATTTGTCCAGCATACATGATACCAATTTTTTCAGCAATTTCTGATATTATGCCCAAGTCATGAGATATTATCATAACTGAAAGGCCGTCTTTTTTCAGTTTTTTCAACAAGACCATTATCTGAGCTTGGACTAGTACATCAAGTGCAGTTGTAGGCTCATCTGCAATGACCATTTTTGGTCTTAAAATTAATGCCATTGCGATGATTACTCTCTGTTTCATACCACCGCTAATTTCATGTGGGTACTTGTCTAAAATAGAGTCTGATAGCCCTACAGATGATATGATATCCTTTATTGCATTTTTATAATCTCCTTCAAAGTTGTGTTTTTTTAGAATCTCTTCAAATTGTTTTTTTATGGTAAACACTGGATCCAATGAGTTCATTGCACCTTGAAATACCATGGATATCTGCTTCCATCGAATTTTTTCTGTAAACTCTGAATCTGGCATGTCAAGTAGGGAAATGTCATTGAAAACAATTTGACCGCTGACCGTTGCATTTTTTTGTAATGTCCTCAAGATTGCAAGGCCAAGCGTACTCTTTCCACATCCGCTTTCTCCAGCTATTCCTATGGATTCATTTTCTCTACATGAAAAAGACACATGGTCTACAGCATGAATTAATTTATCATGGTTGGCGTATTGAACTACTAGATCTTTTACAGATAGAGTTGTCATAAAATGCATATGATCTGGTACTACATTTGAGTTTTGAATTTGATGCTTTAACGATCTTTTTGTATTTTTTATGATCGCTAATTTCGCATAGTTTATCTGATAGTTTTGCGAGCAAAAAATCGATTTCCTTGAAGACGCCAATCTGCAATTTTGATGCAATGAATGGAATACTGTGTCCCCAATGTGAATCAAAATTAGATCAAGGTATACTGACCAAGGCAGATGTTGACGCATCGATAAAACTAGTAAAACTCTCCCAAAAAATTTCTCCAGTTGATAAATTCACCCTAAATGCATGCCGAGAATCTCATGGTGATTATGTGTTATATCTGAATAGCCAGGATATAATGACAATAAGGCAAAGTAGGGAATTGTATCGAATACTTCAGGGCGAATTTCTAGGAAAGATATGGCTTGTACATCAAAACTCTGATGACGACAAATTCATAGAAGATGTTTTTTTCCCAATCAAAATTCTGGGAATAAATCAGGTTTGGGCTCCTGGCGGTCTGAAAAAAACAAAGGTAATTGTATCCGGGAAAAAGACTGCTCGATTTCCGATTGATATAGACAGGTTAGTTGCAATTGCACACGATCTTCGAAAGATAGAACTAGTGGTAGAATTTGAAAGAAAGTAGGAAAGTCTAATGGACATTCAAAAAACCCACAATATTGGCTCTCTTGGACCTTTTATGAAGGGACAAAATGTAACAGTTGCAGGCTGGGTTGAAGACCTGCGTGAACTTGGCAAGCTAACATTTCTTACCTTGCGAGATGTAACGGGGGTATCACAAATTGTGGTAGCAGGTACTGAAAACTTGGAACAAGTAAAAGATCTTACAAGACAGAGTGTAGTAAGAATTATTGGCACGGTACAAGAGTCAAAGGCTCGAGATTTTACTTTTGAGATAAAGGCTGAAAAAATAAAAGTACTCTCAAGAGCAGTTCATCCATTACCAATAGACCCGCTTGGAAGACTTGAAAGTGGTATTGACAATAGATTAAATGCAAGAGCACTTGATCTTCGAAACCAAAAGATTGCAGCCATATTCAAAATACGACATCATACCCTTCTCTGTATTCGAAAAACACTCACTGAGCTTGGCTTTCTTGAAGTAAATACTCCAAAAATCATTGGAAGTGCAAGTGAAGGCGGCGCAAATTTATTTTCTTTAAAATATTTTGACAAGCAAGCATATCTTGCACAAAGCCCACAGTTGTACAAAGAGCAACTAACACTTGGCTTGGAAAAAATATTTGAGATATCGTCATTTTATCGAGCAGAAAAATCTCATACAGTCAGACATCTTACCGAATTTACTAGTGTAGACATTGAGGCAGCCTTTATGGATTATACCGATGTAATGCAAATTTTAGAAAAATTGGTAGTAGATGTGTTTGAGTATGTTGAAAAGAATTGCATCCAAGAACAAAAAAGCCTTGGAATTGAAATTAAAAAACCAAAGGCACCATTTGATCGTGTTACATATACTCAGGCAATGGAAGAGCTTGGAAAACATGGTCTAGAACTACAATTTGGTGATGACCTTCTTGATTCGCATTTGAGAAAACTAGGAGAAATTCATCCAGGATTTTACTTTTTAACAGACTGGCCTCTCAAACTAAAACCGTTTTACATACATGAAAAAGACGATCCTCTACTTTCAAAATCCTTTGACCTTCAGTATGGTTATCTTGAATTGTCTTCTGGGGGCAGAAGGTTACATGATCCTGTCAAAATCAAGGCAAGATTGGTAGAGCAAGGGCTCAATCCTGCACAATTTGAAGACCACCTCAGAGCATTTGACTGGGGAATGCCTCCTCATTCTGGTTGGGGGTTGGGACTTGATAGATTGATGGCAGTACTGACTCAGATTGACAATGTAAGAGAAGTAGTACTTTATCCGCGTGACCCGGAGAGGCTATTTCCATAAAAAGATAAATTTTAAAAAACCATAGATGATTTTATGCAACAATGTGATTTCTGCGGTTCAGAGTTTGGTGATAGAACGTGTTACTTTTGCGATAAACATTGTTGCACGTCATGCATGACTGATGATAGGACAAGATGCAAGCGCTGCTATATTGCAAAACGAAAATTAGGATGGAGAGTCTTTAAGAAAAATAAAGTATTGCTTGGGTTTATTGCATTTGTCTGGGCCTATACTGTATTTCCGGTACCATTGATAAAAGGAATTGATCCTACGTTTTATTGGATCTCACTTGGAGTTGCAATAATGATAATGGTGCCAATAGGACTTGCAATGTTCTTCTGGTCGCGAGAACCACCAGTATCTGATCTCAAGTAATGCGCGATACTACATTCTGTGTGAATTCTTTGGTGCTCTTGTTGCCCCCGATGTCCTTTGTTTTTATCCCTTCTTTGACTATGCCATAAACCGCATCTTCTATCTTTCTTGCAGCATCCTTGCATGATTTGTCATTATTTTTTGCACCAAGCCATTCTAGCATCATCTTTGCGGACAAGATGAACGAAGATGGGTTTGCTACCTGTTTTCCTGCAATGTCAAAGGCTGCTCCATGAACTGGCTCAAATAATGCAAAACTATCTCCAATGTTTGCAGCAGGTGCCATTCCCAATCCCCCTACTACTTGAGATGCCTCATCTGATAATATGTCTCCAAATAGATTTGTAGTTACAATGACATCAAATGCTTCTGGCTGCCTGATCAAATTCATTGCACATGCATCTACATACATGTTCTCAAATGTAATGCTTGGATATCTTTTTGATACCTGTTCGCATGTTTTTGCAAAAAGTCCGTCTGTCTTTCTCATTACATTTGACTTGTGAACACATGTGACCTTTCTTTTCTTGTTTCTTTGTTCTGCTGTGATAAAGGCGTAATTTGCAATTCGCTCTGATGCTCTCTTTGAGATTGAACGCAAGGCTATGCTAGTGTCTCCCATGTCAAACTCCATGCCTGTGTACAGATCCTCAGTATTTTCTCTTACTATTACCATGTCAATATTTTCACTTAATGCAGGCATGTTTGGATATGACTTGGCAGGCCTGATGTTTGCATACAAGTCTAGTACTCTTCGTAATACTACAATTACGTCTGCTGCACTTTCTCCGACTGGTGCCTTTAAACATGCATCAGATTTTTTTATTGTGTCAAGAGTATAATCTGGAAGTGCCTTGCCTGTCTTTTTTAGTGCCGCATCTCCTGCTTCAAGTTTTGTTATCTGCACCTTTACTCCGAGCTTGTCATTTACCGTATCCAATATGCTAATTACTGATTCAGATAATTCGGGACCTATGCCATCTCCTGTGATAAGTGATATCTTGTACATTTATTGTCCCAAGTTTTTTTGTTTGAGTATTTTTTTTAGCATGATTCTATTTATGCCGTCTATCATTGCCTGTACACTTGTGATTACAATATCTTCTCCTACTGATTTTGCAGAAGCTTGATTTCCATACGCATCTTCTACCTTTATTGTAACTTCACACAATGCCTCTGATCCTCCTGATATGGAATCAAGCTTGTAGTCTTTTATCCTGACCTTTGCTATCTCTCCTGTTATCTTTTGTATTGCATTAATTGATGCGTCAACAGGACCTACGCCATAGTCTGTACTGATAAAGTCCTTGCCTTCTATGTTTAATTTTACAAATGCGTATGGCATGTTTCCAATTCCTGTGGATACTGAAAAGCCTGTCAAGTGCACCAGTCTCTTCAATCCTGTCTGTTGCATCACTTCTCCTGCTATTCCAAGTAGTTCAACATCTGTTACGTGCTTTCCAGCGTCTCCAAGTTTTTTTATCTTCTCCAAGATTTCATGAGTCTGCTCCTTTGTAGGCTGTATTCCATATTCCTCTAGCATTGCAGATACTCCGTGTGCTCCTGCGTGTTTTCCAACCTGGAACCATCTTGTCCTGCCTACTAGTTCTGGACTAATTGGTTCGTATGTCAATGGATTGCTTAGTACACCATGAGTGTGGATTCCAGACTCGTGACCAAATGCATTCTCTCCAACAATTGCCTTGTTGGGCTGAACCTGAACGCCTGCTATCTTTGAGATGTATCTCGATGTTTCATAGAGAAGTTTTGTATTGATATTTGTCTCATATTTTTTGTCAAACTGGAGGCACTGTAACCCCATTACCAGTTCTTCAAGAGATGCATTTCCTGCTCTTTCACCAATTCCATTTATTGTAACATGTGCGCACTGGGCCCCTGCCTGTATTGCAGATATTGCATTTGCTACTGCAAGTCCAAAATCATTGTGACAGTGAACACTTACTGGCAAGTGGGTTGCATCAATTGTATCTTTTGTAATGGCTGCAATATACTGGGGAGTGGAATATCCTACTGTATCTGGTATGTCTAGTCTGTCTGCACCAGCCTCAGTTACTGCTTTGAAGACTTTTTTTAGAAAATCTCTGTCTGTTCTTGTAGAATCCTCTGCAGAAAATTCTACCTTGAGACCAAGTGATTTTGCGTATTTTACTGCATCCACTGCTTTTTCTAATGCTTGCTCTCTTGTTAGTTTTAGTTTGTACTTGAGATGTATATCTGATGTTGCAATGAATGTGTGAATGTACTTCAAGCCAACTGATGCTGCTGCATCAATGTCCTTTTTCTCAGTTCTTGCTAATCCACAAATGTCTGCCTTCAAGCCTGCTTCTGTGATTGACTTGATTGCTTGTCTTTCTCCATCTGATATTATTGGAAATCCTGCTTCTATTGCATCAACACCCAATTCATCTAATCTCTGAGCTATTGCAAGTTTTTGATCCGGAGTCAATGCTACTCCCGGCGTCTGCTCACCGTCCCGTAGTGTGGTATCAAAAATTCTAACTTTCATTTCCATATCCTCTTGCTAGTGCACATATTCCTGTCCTTGCCATCTCTAAAATTCCATATCCTTTTACAAGATCCTCTAATGCATTAATCCTATCTGGTGTTGCAGTAATTTCTAGTATGATTGAACTCTTTCTTACGTCATGAACGTCGCATTTGAAGGCATTTGCCAAGTCCGTTATTTCCTTAATGTCTGTAGGTTTTGATACTTTGAGTTTCATCATGACAAGTTCTCTGTATACACTTTTTTTCTCTTCTAATAATTTAACCTCTAACGTATCAATTAGTTTCTCTAGTTGTTTTAGTATCTGGTTTAGCTGCTTCTCGTCTGCTTCTGTGGTAATTGTCATCCTTGATACCTCTGGGTTTTCAGTTACCCCTACTGATATGCTGTCAATGTTGTAGTTTCTTGAACGAAATAGATTTGTAATCTTGAACAAGACTCCTGGCTTGTTTTCAACTAGTACTGAAATTATAGACCACATGATACTCACTATGATGGTAAGATCATATCCTTGAGTGATGTTCCAGGTGCAACAAATGGTAAGACATCTTCTTCTGGGTCAATTGGTATGTCAATCACTGTAGCAACGTCACTTTTGATGGCAGTCTGGACTGCTTTTCCGACTTCGTCAAGTGTCTGCGCTCGTATTCCTTGTGCACCATATGCTTCTGCTATCTTGACATAGTCTGGACAATTTTTAAGATCAACTCCAATCATCCTTCGGTCATAGAAAGTTCTCTGCCACTGGGCAACCATGCCAAGTGTAAAATTATTGAACAAAAACACAATGACTGGAAGGTTCTCAAGAACTGATACTGCAAGTGAGTTCTCTGTCATGTTAAAACTTCCTTCTCCTGCGATATCTAACACTGGTACGTCAGGCTTGGCTGCCTTGGCACCAATTGCTGCCGGAAATCCCCAACCCATTGTTCCAAGCCCTGTAGAACTAAAAAATGTACCTGGATGTATCACATCAAAGAACAATGATGCCCACATCTGATGTTGGCCTACCTCTGTAGTCACAATTGATTGTGCAGGTAAGGCCTCTCTTAGTCTCTTGAGAACCTTTGATGCTGCAAGTGGATGTGGATGAACCTTGAGATTTTCTCTGTAGAACTCTTTTGTTTCATTTACTCTTTTTGACCATGCATTTTCACCATTTCTTTTGATTGCCTTTTGAATTAACATCTTGACCATTATCCTAAGTGATGCCTTGATGTCACCTACTACTGCTACATTTGTAGTCTGGTTCTTGCCTATCTCGGCAGGGTCTACATCCATGTGTATTATCTTCAAGTTCTTCTCAAACTCTTCAAAAGTTCCAACTGACCTGTCTGAAAATCTAGAACCACATGCAAGGACACAGTCTGCCTCTGTCATAATCTTGTTTGCCTCTGCATGACCGTGCATTCCTATTGGACCAAGTGATAACGGATGATTCTCTGGAAATGCACCCTTGCCTTTGAACGTTGTAACTACTGGTATCATTAATAATTCTGCAATTGATTGTAATTCTGCAAATGCACCTGAAATAATCACTCCTCCTCCTGCAAGAATTACTGGTCTTTCTGCAGAAAGTAGCATCTCTATCGCTCTTTCAATTTTTTGCACATCTGGGTCTACCCATGGATGATATCCTCTCACCTTTACTTCTGTAGGAAAATGAATCTCGGCTTCATTTTGTTGCACGTCCTTTGGAATGTCTATCAATACTGGACCTGGTCTTCCTGTTGCTGCAATGTAAAATGCTTTTTTTACAACTTCTGGAATTTCATTTGGAGTCATTGGCTGAAATGCATATTTTACAATTGGATTTGTGATTCCGATTATATCACTTTCTTGAAATGCGTCTCGGCCTATCATCTTTGATGGAACCTGTCCTGTGATTGCAACCATTGGTGCAGAATCTGCCTGGGCAGTTGCAATTCCGGTTACAATGTTTGTTGCACCTGGACCTGATGTTGCAAAGCAGACTCCTGGTCTTCGGCTTACTCTTCCATAACCGTCTGCCATGTGTGATGCAGACTGTTCATGTCTTACCAGTACATGGCGAATATTGCTTTTGTACAATTCGTCATAAATTGGTAGGTTTGCACCTCCCGGTAGACCAAAGGCGATATCTACGCCCTCTTTTTCCAAAGCGATCATTAAAGACCTAGCACCTGATATTTTTTCCATAATTTTCTATCTCCGAAAATTGCTGTATTTTACAGCACAACCTCGACTAGCAACAAAATCCCTGAAATGCTTGTCGAGTCTAATCTATTCATACTTGTCAATTCCATACCCTTGAATTTTATTAATAAAGATTTGGTCTCCTCGACTATTGTTCTTGAATGTGCCTGTGACTAACCATTTGCTGGTACGCATACCCGAGCATACACTAGTGCCTTTGAAGCATCCTCATCAGTGATAATGCCATCTGCCCAAAATTTGATTATCTTGTCAGCCCAATGTGGTAAAACCGATCTATATGTTGTTGTTGAATTTTCTGTACATACAGGTACTGGCAGATTTTTATTTTTTAATACGTTTACCAGACTGTCATAGTTTGATAACTTGTTTTCATTATTTGTCAAAATTTGGTTTTTAATAATACCTGATTGAGTTTCAGGTGAGCCAAAACCTTTCTGACCATAGATTAGTTTCACTTGCTCAATGTCTACTGGAGTTATATCATAATGGTTTACCCCTTGTGCCATTTCGCTTTTGAGCATGATAGATGGAGGCTCTCTCTGACCCATATTGATTGAATATAGTGTTTCATCACTAACAATGTAATGGCCCAATCCAAAAGAATGTCCCAACTCGTGGCGGATGGTCTCTTGTAGCTGCGGATCTGAAGCAAGAAATCCTGTAAATTGTAGAGTGGGGGTATATTGTACAAAATGGACATTGCCAGAATTCCAACTATTGTATTTGATATTCCAGTTAACTCCAAGATAATAAATTATGATGCGTGCTTTACCTGTAGAATAATTAGGATATGTGACCCCGACTTCTGTCAATTGTAACTGAGGATCTTTTGGTTTTGGCTCGTAATTTACAGAAATATCACATTTTGAATAATCAAATCCATTCTGTTTATCCAGAGTTATTTTTTGTAAATTCATATTCCATAAAGGGTGTCTTCCAAGACCTTGATTCAATTTTGTCTCCCAATCAAGTACTGCGTACTCTGTCTCTGCTAACATCTTGTAGCCTAATCTTGGAAAATTAGAATCAGGCTGTGGCTCAATAGCACATATTGTTGGACTATGAGATAGCTTGAAAATCGGTGCTTCAAAACCGTCTGTAGCTAGAGACATTGGAATATACTGTAAAAATAACATCAAAACGGAGACAAGAATAATTGTATTTTTTACAAAAATCAAACTATTTCATATTGTTGTCATGTGAATTAACTTATGAAACATGCGTTATTGATGTGATACCTTTGGTTGATCTTATTCAGGCATACATTCTGACATAAGACTTAAACTAGAACCGCCTCAAGCAATACCGATTTTGAGCGACAAGGAAGAAATCATGGGTGTAATTACGACATTTTTCAATGCAGGAAAGACAAAAAATGTCGCACCACTAAGCGTGATACAGCTAAACGACCCTAGATTTTCAGCGTACAGCGACGTTCCTCCTCTTGATCTAAAGGATTTTGCAACCACTACTGCCCTAGAACAACTGCGATTTGTCAGTATATCTGATTATGATTATGAGCTAAAAAACGTAAGGGTAGATTTGTTTGAAAATTTTGCAGTTGCAACATTTGCAGTCAAGCAGACAGGAATGGTTGTAGACAATTACAGTTTTCGTGGAGAACACTTGTCCATGGAAAGTAGAGCGACTTTTGTATTTGCAAAATATTCAAAATGGAAGATTGTTCACTTGCACATGACAAAAATTTCAAACTAGATTATTTTTTAGATTTCTTTGGAGCAGGCCTTGTCTCTGTCTTTATCTTTTTGAATATTTCGTGAGCCTCTTTTGCTGTTGCTCTCTGGTGAACTATGGCTCGTACTGCTTTGATCATTGCCACTGGATGATCGTTTTGCCAAATGTTTCGTCCCATGTCTACTCCTGCTGCACCTGAATTTAGTGCATCTACTGTTAGGTTGAATACATCCATCTCTGTTGCAAGTTTTGGACCGCCCGCAATTATGACCGGTACTGGACATGAATTTACAACTTTTTCAAAGTTTTCACAATAGTATGTTTTAACAAGATGTGCGCCAAATTCTGCAGCCATTCTGCATGCAAGTCCTAAATACCTTGCATCACGCTTTTCAAGCTCCTTTCCTACTGCAGTAACAGCAAGTACTGGAATTCCATATTCTTCTCCCTCGTTGACTAGATTTCCAAGACTGACAAGCGATTCATGTTCGTGCGGGGCACCAATGAATATTGACATGGCAAGTGCAGATGCGTTTAGCTTGATTGCCTCTTTTACTGAAGTTGTAATCTTTTCATTTGAGAGGTCCTTTCCAATTATGCTTGCTCCTCCTGATACCCGAAGCACAACAGGGATTGGAAAATTAGCATCAACTGATGTTCTTAAAACACCGCGTGTAAGCATGAGTGAATCTGCATATGGTAACAATGGGGCAATTGTTTTTCTTGGCACTTCAAGTCTCTCTGTTGGTCCTAAAAAGTAGCCATGGTCTACTGCAAGCATGACACCGCGTCTATTTTGCGGCTTGATTATTCTTGCAAGCCTATTTTTTAATCCCCAGTCCATATTGTGTTTACAAAAAAATTTGCCTTAGTTAAGCGTTTCTGAATTTGTAATTATTATTTTCATAGAATCATTTCCCTTGTGTGCATATTCTAGGGCTTGTGCAGAATTGTCAAGCGAAAATTTGTGTGTAACAAGTTTCTGTACATCTACTATCTTGTCCTTTATCAGCCTAAATGCCTCGTTTGTGTCTGCCTCTGATGCAGCATAACTTGGTGTGATTGTTATCTCTTTAGAGTATACCTTGCTCATGGCAATTGACATCATTGCATCCTTTGTGGGAACTCCAAACAACATTACTGTACCACCCTTTCTTACAAAATCAATTGCCTGCGATATTGCACTGATACTTCCTGTTGCAACTATAACAATATCTACTCCTATATCTTGTGTAGTGGAAAGAATTTTCTTGTATGCATCAGGATCATCTGATCTTATTGTCTGTGTGATGCCAAATTTTTTTGCAAATTCTAGCCTAAAATCATTAAGATCCATACAGATGACATCTTTTATTCCATATGCTTTGGCAAGCATAACGTGCATCAATCCCGTGGGACCTGTACCAAGTATTGCAATAGAATCACCTTTTTTGAATTTTATTTTGTTCCATGCGCGAACACAGCATGCCAGCGGTTCTATCATTGCAGCCTCTTCGTAAGTTATGTGGTCTGGAAGTTTTATCATACCACCGTGTGAGACATTCCACTCTGGGACCACAAACTCTTCTGCTAATCCGCATGGGGAAAGATTTGTCTCTGAATACTTTTGACACATTGTCTCGTTTCCATGCGTACAATAATGACATGAATAACACGGAACGTGATGATGTGTAAAGACCCTGTCTCCTTTCTTAAAATTTGATACTCCATCGCCTACCTCAATTACTATGCCAGATGGTTCATGACCTAATCTCATGGATGGTTGACTGTATTTGCCATAGATCTTTTCCAAGTCAGAGCCACATACTCCACATGCTTTCATTGCTACAAGGACTTCGCCTCTTCCAACTTTTGGGGTATCCACATTTTTTATCTTGACATCTGATGGTCCTGCAACATGTGCTATCTTCATTGTTCTGACTGGGTTTGAAATGACGTTTTATCTTTTCCCTAACCAATCCAATATGCTGTCAATTAAATAGGACTGGTTTATTGGGGAAAAACATGGATTTGTGGCATGATATTGAAACTGGTCCAAAAGTACCATCTATAGTGAATGTTATTGTTGAAATTCCAAAAGGCTCTCAAAACAAGTACGAATATGACAAAAAAAGAGGAATCATAAAACTTGACCGTGTCTTATTTTCACCGTTCTTTTATCCTGGAGAGTACGGCATAATTCCACAAACATTTGCAGAAGATGGTGACCCGATGGATGCTCTTGTAATGGTTACAAACCCAACGTACCCAGGTGTATTAATCGAGGCACGACCAATTGGTATGCTTAGGATGAAGGATGGCGGTGAGATGGATAACAAGATCTTGTGTGTTGCAAACGATGATGTAAGATTTGAAAACCTCAAAGACATATCTGGTCTTGATGAACATTATCTCAAAGAGATTGGACACTTTTTTGAGGTATACAAGCAGCTAGAAGGAAAGAAAGTAGAGATACTTGGATGGAAAAATGCAGAAGCTGCAAAAAAAGAGATACTTGCTGGAATAAAATTATACCAGAAAAGCTTCAAGAAATAGTATATCTGATATAAAAAACCAAAGCAAAAATGGTATAAACCTGTAATTGATTGTTATATCATGAATGAAGGAGATAATGCCCCTGACTTTGAACTTGTTGCAAATGATGACAGTAAAGTAAAACTAGGTTCATTTCTTGGCAAGAAGAATATAGTCTTGTGTTTTTATCCTAAAAACCACTTGTTTGCATGTCCATCAAAGAAAGTCTTTGAGATGGCAAAGGCAACAATTGCAGTATATCCACAAATAAAGGAACACAATGCTGAACTATTTGCAGTATCTGTAGATACTGTTGCTGACCAGAAAAAATTTGTGCAAGAGTATAATGTACCATATTTGCATCTAAGTGATACGACAAAAACCGTTTGTAAGACATATGCTGGACTAAATATTGCAGGGCTTGCAAAGAGATCTACTTTTGTAATTGGAAAGGATGGCAAGATCTCAAAAATTTTCAGAAATATCAAACCAGAAAAACATGGACAAGAAATAATTTCATCACTACAAAACTTGCAATAATCTAATTTTTGCACAATTCAATATATTTTTAAAGATGTGGGTTAAGACTTGATTTGTGCTAGATCTAGTAGCAAAAAAAATTTTTCTGACCAAGGGCAAGGGCGTACACCAAGATCGACTAACAAGTTTTGAATATGCATTGCGTGATGCAGGAATTGCAGGAACCAACTTGGTCCTCATTTCAAGTATATTTCCACCAGGGTGCAAGCTTATTCCAAAAGCAGAAGGACTAAAACTGATAAGGCCTGGCAGTGTTACATTTGCAATTTATTCAAGACAGGAGAGTAATGAGCCTCATAGGTTGATGGCAGCATCTGTAGGAATTGCAGAGCCCAAGGACAAGACAAAGTATGGGTATCTGTCTGAATATGTCTCGTTTGGTGAGACTGAGAAAGAAGCAGGAGATTATGCAGAAGATATTGCTGCACAAATGCTTGCATCATCTCTTGGAATATCTTTTGATGTAAACAAGAGTTGGGATGAAAAAAGACAACAGTGGAAGATATCTGGAGAGATATACAAAACCCGAAACATTACACAAAGTGCAGTCGGAGATGCAAAAGGAAACTGGACTACTGTCTTTACTGCTGCTGTACTAATTTTGTAAATTTTATCTTCGTTTCATAAACAAGTAAACTGCTGCAGCACCAGCTGCTACAATTCCAATCAGTGCATAGACTGAATAATTATTGTTAGTATCTGGAGTTGTTGTAGTGTTATTGTTTTGGTTTGGTTGATTGTCTGATGGTAAACTAGTGCCAAGTGTAATTGATGCCTGGTCATTTGTTATGCTATTGTCTTTTCCAAACAAATACACTGCAGAGACCTGCTGTCCCTGTATTGGATCCAAAACCCAGCCTGGCTTTGTCAGATCTGTTGGTACCTTCTGTCCATTCTTCACAGTTGTTGGAGCCAAATCTCCTCCATGACCTGTAATGGCAATGGTTTGATTTGATATTACCGTAACATCAAGAATAGAGTTGAGTGGGAAGAATCCTACGTTAAAGTAATCAGATTTTTGCAGTGTATTTACACCCAAAAGATCAAGTGGCTTTATTGTTGTAATCTTGTCCTTGATTGGAATATGTTTTGAGACCTGGAGCTGATAAAGGGATGCTTCTTTTCCAGGAGTCATTGCAAACGTAACTGTGGAATTGTCATTTTGTGCCATCTTTTGTGCAGCTGTAAAGAATCCGCCGTCATCACGGATTTGTTTTGGAATTAGTATGGCACTTAGTCCATCAAAAAGATACGATGAATCAGGCTTTGACATTGTATATACAACTGATATCGTTCTATTTCCAGAAACTACTCCTGATGTTCCAAGTGCATTATTGAGTTCTCCTTTTGGATTTACATAGACATTGTTAAATGCAGCATTTAGTGCAAATGCCTTGTTGACATCGCCAATCAAAGTATCGCCAATTGCTTGAGCATCAGTTTGAATCTTGGTTATATTGTATGATTCAATCAATGAGGGAGAATTTATCACAATTATTACACAAGCTTGATTTTGTACTCCCAGTATACAATCATCAGCATTTGTAATGACGACCGATGTAACATTTGCAGTATTTTTTATCTTCTCAGCCAAGTCTGTTGGAACTCGCATCTCTACTGGACTTGTAGATGCCAATGTGACAAATGCTGTTGTCTGGTTTTGGACTCTTTCATCAACTAGTATGTGGGCAGTCTCACGGTATGATGCAAGTTGTGGCTGTTGTGCATATACTGAAACAAATGATGACACAAGTAACAAAGAAAGGATTACTGACAAGACAAAAATTTTCATTTAATGAAATTCCCGGAAGCGAACTATTAAGTTATTCTCTTAATTTTTCTATTTTTATTGCAAATCTCTGAAAAGGCTCTTCTTTAAAGTGGCTCTTGCATACCAGCATTGTCTGCTGAGGATCAGGTCCGCAGTCGTATGTGATTAGATACTCAGGTTCCCTGTTACAGCATCTTGGATATTTCACTTGGAAAATAATGGAACTCATAAAATAAAACAGTATTTACAGGTAAACTAGACATATTATTCAGGATTTGCCTTGAACTTCTCGTCTAAAAAGGACTTTGTCATATCCTCAAGGAGTTTAGACCATCATGTGTATGACAATATTGTGCTGGAACCTATCCGACTCAAACTGTGATTTTAAAAATATTATAACCACTGAAAACCTAGATCTTATTTAATAGTAAGAAATAACAAACAAAGTTTACAACATGACTAGAGACATGAGGGGAATTTGTATCGATTGTGGATTTCAAGTTAGGGGCGATACATTAGACGATTTAGATGAGAGTTTCACATTACATTTTGAAAATGATGGCCATGATACATACTACTTTATCGATGAAGAAGGCAAAAAAACAGAAAGAGACGTTTCAAAATTATAATCATCTTTTAGATGGTTTGTATTCTAGTAATTTTATGCCAACTGGACCTGAAAATTATTCCATGTTGGTAGTTGGGTCCTATAGGTCTCATAACTACTCTTGTTTATTATTTGAAATTAATTAAATTCAACATTAGGTGATGAATGTTGTGACTTTTGGAATCACACAATCTATGGTACAAGTAAAGGTGCGTGGTTTTGAACTGATAATGCAATACTGATCAGGGCATGTCACTTTTCTAAAACTAGAA
>JACXTT010001185.1_pt1 | contig 44068 bp, 37 predicted proteins | sample 9270951 | NCBI WGS metagenome assembly JACXTT01 (sample SAMN15532306, study PRJNA645909) | rock metagenome | isolation source: weathered quartz diorite | place: Puerto Rico | collected 2017-06-21
GGCGCAACGATCATTGGCGGGCTGTTCTTTGGCCTGTCGCGCAAGGCCGCCACTGAGTTCTCGTTCTTTCTCGCCGTGCCGACGCTCATCGCGGCGGGCGGTTACCAGTTGTACAAAGAGCGCGCGCTGCTCTCGATGGCCGATGCCGGTTTGTTCGGCGTTGGCTTGCTGACTGCCTTTGTTGCGGCGTTCGCCTGCGTCCGCTGGTTTCTGCGGTACGTGATGTCGCACGACTTCAGCCTGTTCGCCTGGTACCGCATCGCGTTCGGCATCGTGGTGATCGCGTCGAGCTATATGGGCATCACCTGGGCGGCAAAGTAAAATCGCGTCTTATCAAACGCGACATTCTTTTAACGCGGAATTAATGGGATTCTTCTCCGGGACCCGTGTTCAGTTCATCAGGCGCGTTCATCCGGAACGAACGAGCGCTTCGCAACACAAAACACATCTTTGGAGGGTCTCTCGAAATCATGCGCATATCCGCGTATCTCGGAGTAGTGTGTCTCAGCACTGCTGCATTGCTTGCACAAAGCGCCGATTCGTTCACGCAGTTCACTGTCGAATCGGTTCTCGATCTCAATCAACTCACCGCCTCCACGAACCTGAGTCTTTCCCAGTCCGTGGTGGACTCGGTGCAGGGCGGCGGCTCGGAACTTCGCCAGCAGGTGACCTACGATCCATCGCAAAAACTGTTGCACGTAACGGGATTCGAGGCCGCCGCGGGTTCGCCGCTGCCAACCGCCTCGATCGCGATTTCTTCCACTCTATGGGCGTTCGACGTGCGTGTGGACGACATTACATTGAACAACGGCCAGTCCAACAGCGTGGTCATGACAGGTACGTTCCTCACCGGTCAAAGTCCATTTGAGGGCATCGCGCCGACGAACGCCGTGGTCAGCTTCACATTCGTGAGCAACGGCGGCGATGCGGACTTCCAAGGGATTTCCGTCAGTCTGGTCGGCGCCGGCGCGACCTTTGCTGCGTCCGGCAAAGGCAAAGTGGGCGTGACGAAAGCGACCGTGACCGCGGTCGCCAGCCCGCGAGGCGCCGTGGTGACCTCTCTGGACTTCACGCTCGATGGCCGCAAGTCTACATCGTCGGCCGGCGGAGCATTGGTTTACAAGTGGCAGTTTCTGCCCGCGGCGGGACAGACGGCACAGTTCACCGGAGACGATTCCGCGGTGCTGAAAGTCAGCTTGCAGCCCGGTGATCCGTTTGTCTATGGAGACTACACGTTTCGTCTCACGGTCACGAGTTCCACGGGGGCTTCGGCGAGCGACACGGTGACCATCACCGTGGTCAATCCCAACGAATGAGTTCTCGAGTTTGAGTTAGCAGTCAGGGCAGACGCCGTACGCGCTGGATCTCGATCGCAGGATCGAGCTTCTGTTTCGCGTACGGCGATTTTTGTATTTTGAGCGCCACATCCATGCCGCGCGTGACGCGCCCGAACGCCGCGAAGCCCTGCCCGTCGGCGTTTCGCTTGCCGCCGAAGTCGAGTTCCGGCTGATCGCCGATGCAGATGAAAATGCCGCTGGTGGCTGAATCGGGCTTGCTGCGCGCCATCGAGATCGCGCCATTGCCGTGGCGCAATCCGGTGACCGAGGTTCGCTCGAGCGGGATCGGCGGCAGGCTTGGCGCGCCCGCGCGCGGACCGGCCTGGATCACCTCGATTTTGATTTCGTTGTCCGGCTGATTGTCCATGCGCACGGTGCGATGGAACGTTCCGCCGTTGTAGTGGCCCGCATCGACGTAGCTCAGGAAATTGCGGACGGTTCCCGGCGCCTTGTCCGGCTCCAGTTGCACTTCGATCTCCCCGAGCGAGGTTTCAAACACCACGCGCTGGCTGAAGGCGGCCGCGGCGCAGAACAACAGGAGTCCGGCAAGGCGTCGCGCCATCTTTAGCTGACCACCGATACTACGTAGGGCTTGCGATAGGGGCGCGTGAGCATCTTGTTCGCTTCCGCGTCATTCACGTACTGCATCTTTGCCGCGTCGAACCCAAGTTTCTTGCCGCCGAGGCGGTAGGAGGTGTTGGCGAGGTGGCACATTGCCGCCGACATCGCGCCGGTTTCGACGTCCGCATGCAGGTCCGTGTGCTTGCGCGACTTGCAGGCGTCGATGAAATTCTGCATGTGCGGCTTCGTATCCCAGATGCCGGGCCCGGCCTTTTCATCCATGATCTTCTCGTTGCTTTCGCCCTTGTAGACCTGGAATCCATCCGAATCGATCGCCATCCAGCCTTCCGTTCCGTAGAAGAGGTTGCCGATGGTGTTGGCGCCGCGGCGGGGCAGGCCGCCTTCGTTGCCCGTAAGCAGGCCGCGGACTTCAAAGAGGATCTCTTTGTCGCCGTAGTCGAACGCAGCGGTTTGCGTATTCGGCGTCTCCTGCATGTCGTCGTAGGCGAACTTGCCGCCGGTGGAGACCACGCTCTTGGGCAGGCCGACGCCCATGCCCCAACGAGCAATATCCATTTCGTGGACGCCTTGGTTGCCGATGTCGCCGTTGCCAGTGTCCCAGAACCAGTGCCAGTTGTACTTGAAGCGAAGTTCGTTGAACGGGCGCATTGGCGCGGGACCGAGAAAGAAATCCCAATCAATGCCCGGAGGCGGCGAGGCGAGGTCCGGCATCCGCCCGATGGACTTGCGCCGCTTGTAGCAGAGCCCCTTGGCCATGTAGAGGTTGCCGATGACGCCGTCATGCAGCAGCTTCATCGCCCGGATCTTGAAGTCGAGGCTGCGGCTTTGCGAGCCAACCTGCACCATCCGCCCGTACTTACGGGCCGCCGAGACCATCTGCTGGCCTTCGAAGATGTTGTGCGAGGCCGGTTTTTCGATGTAGACGTCCTTGCCGGCCTGGCAGGCCCAGATGGTGGCGAGTGGATGCCAGTGGTTCGGCAACGGCATCGAGACCGCGTCGACGTTCTTGTCCGCGAAGGCCTCCCGCATGTCTTTGTAGGCCTTCGGCGTTTCGCTGGCGTCCCGTTGGATGCGCGTCTGCGAGCGCTCGAGCGCTGCCTGATTCACATCGCAGACCGCGGTGATGCGGGCGTTGGGAATCTTTAGATATTCGCTGATGTGATCCTGACCGCGGCCGCCCAAACCCACGATCGCCAGATGGACGCGATCGTTCGCGCCCATCACGCTTTGGGCGGCCGCTGCCGTGGCGGCCCCCAAAAAGTAGTGACGCTTGCCCATTAGACCTTCTCCGGCACCACGTAGCCCTTGCGATACGGGCGTGTGAGCATCTTGTCGGCTTCCGCATCGTTGACAAACTTCATCCTGGCGGGGTCGAAATGGAGTTTGCGGCCCAGCCGGTACGAAATATTCGCCAGGTGGCAGAGCGCCGCCGACGTCGCCCCGATTTCGATATCGGCATTGAGCTTCGTGTGATCGCGGGACTTGCAGGCCTCGAGAAAGTTTTCCATGTGAGGATTGGTGTCCTTACCGGTGTTCTTCTCTTCCATGATCCTTTCGTTGCTCTCGCCCTTGTAGACGGTGAAGCCGGAGCCGTCCACGGCCATCCATCCTTCCGTGCCCCAGAAGAGATCGCCGACCACATTGCCGCCGCGGCGAGGCAATCCGCCTTCGTCGCCTGTCATGAGGCCGCGCACTTCGAACTGCACTTGCTTCTCGCCGTAGTCAAATGTCGCAAATTGCGTGTTGGGCGTTTCCTGATCGTCATTGTAGGCGTATTTGCCACCGGTGCTGACGACGCTCGTTGGCAGCTTGATGTCGCCCAGGCCCCAGCGCGCTACGTCCATTTCATGGACGCCCTGGTTGCCGATATCGCCGTTGCCGGTGTCCCAGAACCAGTGCCAGTTGTAGCGGAAGCGAAGCTCGTTGTAGGCGCGCATTGGCGCCGGGCCGAGAAAGAGATCCCAGTTGAGGCCAGCGGGCGCCGGTTCGTCAGGCTTGTGGCCGATCGACTTGCGGCGCTTGAAGCAAAGCCCTTTCGCCATGTAGGTCTTGCCGATGGCGCCCTCGTGCAGCAACTGCATGGCTTTCATCTTGTGGGCCGTCGAACGGCTTTGCGAGCCGACCTGCACCATCTTCTTGTACTTGCGCGCCGCCTCGGTCATCTTGATGCCTTCGAAGATGTTGTACGACGCCGGCTTTTCGACGTAGACGTCTTTGCCCGCTTGCACCGCCCAGATCGTGGCGAGCGCATGCCAGTGGTTCGGCAGCGGCATCGAGACCGCATCGACGTTCTTGTCGTCGAAGAGCTTGCGCATGTCTTCATAGCCCTTGGGCTCTTCATTGGTCGCGCGTTTGACGGTGGCCTGCCCGCGTTCGAGAGCGGCCTGATTGGCGTCGCAGAGCGCAACGATGCGGGCGCCGGGAATCTCGCCGTACGCCTTCATGTGGGCTTGCCCGCGCCCGCCGAGACCGACGACGCCGACCTGCACGCGCTCGTTGGCGCCCATTACGCGCGAGTAGGACGCTGCAGTCAATGCGGCGCCGGCGGATTTCAAAAACAGCCGCCTGGATGTATCAGCAGTCATGAATGTGCTCCTTATTGCAGTAGCCGCGTGACGGCTTCGAGCGCCTCTTGCGCGATCTCGTACTTGGGCTCGATGGCGAGCGCTTTGCGGAAGCACCCCAAAGCCTTGTTGTAGAGTTCTTTTTCAGCGTAGGCGCGGCCCATGTTGTACCAGGGAAAATGGAACGATTCGTAGCGTTTGCTGGCCAGAGCTTTTTCCAGCCAGTGGATCGCCTCATCGTACATGCCCTTGTCAATTAAATAGGCGCCGATATCGTTGTACGGGTTACCGAAGGTGGGGTCAATCAGGATTGCATTCTTGCATTCATCGATGGCTTCGTCGATCTTGCCTTGATATCGATAGGTCCAGCCGAGATAAGTATACGCCTCGGCTGTCGGGAACAGCTCGATGGAATTTTTGTACAGGCTGGCAGCAAGGTCCAGGTCGCCGGACATCTGATGTTCGTAGGCTTCCCGGAACAACTGCATGGCCAGGTGCTCTCGCGAGTCGGACATCGTCGTGTCCGCTTAGTGTATCAAGTCGCAACCGGAAGAGCGTACTTCTTCAGCCACGGCTCATGCCATGCGCCATGATGCGCGCGCCGCGTCCCCACAGACCCTTGGGGTCCATGAGCACCGCCTCTTCGAAGAACCGCATGCTGCGGCCGCGGTCGCCCAGCGTCGCGAAGGCAAGGCCGGAATGATAGTGCACCTGCGCGGTGGTGGCCACGCTTTCGTGCCGCACCATTGGAACGGCGCGTTGAATGTGATGTTCGACTTCTGACTCGTCGCCTTCAGCGGCGGCAAGAATCCAGGCTAACGTCGCCAGGTCCTCGCCGAGGTGCGCCTGCGAGGCGTCGGGAACGTTGCCGCTTTCCGGATGGGAATCGGCGGCAACTGCCTGGCGCGCTAAGGTCAGGGCGGTTGCAGGGTCGTCCCCGCGGCGCAGCATGGCTTCGGCCATATCCCGGCGCAAGCTTCCCTTTTTAGGGCTCAGTTCCAAGCCTCTGGCGAAGGCCTTAATCGCCTCGTCAAACTTTTTCGACTGCATCAGTGTCTGGCCAAGAGCGGCGTGCCCGCGCGCGAGATGCTGCGGCCTGGCCTCAGCTTCGATGTTCTGCCGGAGCCACGCCTCGGACTCTGCAAACCGGCCCAATTGAAGTAAAACCAAACCTTGCGCCAGACAGTACTCCGGGGTGACTTTGCCTTTCACCCGCAAGGACTCGCTCGCGCGAAGCGCGCGCTCGTAGTCGCCCTGATGGTAGGCGTCGTGATAATCCTGCACCCGAAAATGGTCTTCGCTGACTCTGTGGCCCGGCCGTCTCGAGCCTTCGTCATCGCTTTCGTGGTCGGCCGCGGGAGCAGGTTTTGAGAATCCAAACATTCGCAAGAGGGATGAGGCCATGGCTATTCTGATTAGCGTCTGTTTTAGGGGATTTCACCGTAAGGAAATAACCCTGAAGCCACGGTATTCTAGCCTGATGGACCTCAGTACTAAAGTTGCACTAATTGGGGACTTTCACGAATCCGTAATTGCGCATCAAGCCATTCCGGTTGCACTTCGACTGTGTGGCGCAGAGGGCGTTTGGATGCATACTGCTTCGCTCGGCGGCGACGTTGCGTCGCAGTTGAGCGGGTTTGCCGGGGTCTGGTGTGTGCCCGCAAGTCCATACGCCAATATGCAAGGCGCGCTCGATGCGATTCGCTATGCTCGTGAGTCGAAACGGCCGTTTCTAGGCACATGTGGTGGGTTTCAGCACGCAATCATCGAGTATGCGCGCAACGTATGCGGCATGCGCGGGGCAGATCACGCGGAAAGCAATCCCGAGGGTAACGCGCTGCTGATCGCGCCACTCGTTTGCCCGCTCGTGGAACAAACCGAAGAACTCTTACTGGAGGCCGGAAGCATTGTCTCGCAGGCTTACGGCGGAATAGAACGAATTCGCGAGACGTACCATTGCAGCTTCGGCTTCAATCCCGATTTTGAGGCGCAAGTATTTACAGGCGGCCCGCTTCGCGCCAGCGTGCGCTATGCAAATGGCGAGATTCGTGGCATGGAACTACGAGGGCATCCGTTCTATGTCGCGACCCTGTTTCAGCCGGAGCGCCGGGCGCTGGAAGGAATCGTGCCTCCGCTGGTGCGTGCTTTCGTCGAGGCGTGCCGCCGCGGCGGCTACTGCGGTTCGTTTAGTTCTCAGGCTTGACCGCGTAATAGCCCTTACGGGCATGGACTTTCAGTTCTTTGTTCTTCGGCCGGATCTCGAGCTTGCGGAACGAGCCGTCCTTATTGGCGTTGGTGGGGGTGAAGCCAATGGCGTACTGGCTGCGCACGTCTTCTTCGATTTCTTTGAAGATGGTGCTCAGGTCCGTGCGGCCCGCTTCAAACATGCGCCCGCCGGTTTCGGTGGACATACGGGTCAGTTCGCTCGGATTGGGCCGGTAGAAGTAGCCGTTGCGGCGATAATCGGCGTGGAAGATGCTGTAGATGATTGCGTCGGACTTCTGCGCTCCCTCGATCGCCTTGTCGCGCGTATAGCGGCTGCCTTGGTCCATGCCGTCGGTGACAAGGATCACCACCTTGCGGCCCACTTGCGATTTGAGCTGATCGACGGCGGCGAGGTACACCGCGTCATAAAGAATCGTGCCGCGCGGGGTTCCGGCAGTAGGTACGGGAGATCCGGTTGGTGAATAAGCGCCGGGCGAGCCGCGCGGGCGCAATTGATCGAGGCCGGCCCGCAAGAGCTTGACCGAGTTGGTGAAGTCCTGAAGCAGTTCCGCTTCCGGGCCGAAGCTGATGAGAAAAGCGAGATCCTCTTTGCGCAGCACTCGCTGAAAGAACTGGAGGGCGGATTGCTTTTCCTGCTCGATCAGAAACTCCTGGCTCATGCTGACGTCGACGAGCATGCCGATGGTGAGGGGCAGGTTGGTTTCCTTGACGAAAAACTTGATGTCCTGCTTCTTGCCGTCCTCGAAGATCTCGAAATCGTCCTTGGTCAGACCGCCGGCGAGCCCGTTCTTCTTGGTGCGCACGTTGAACAGAACATTAACGACGTCGACGTCGACTTTGATCACGTCGTCTTGCGGCAGCGCAGGCAGGGCCGTAAGAAGCGCGAGGGAAGCGGCGAGCAGCGGTGGTTTCATACTCTCGATACCATCATAGATGCCGCGGAGGCCGGCATCGTTTCCATGCGCAAGGCAATTCAACATCTCAAATTGGCGGACCCGGTTCTGGCGGCGGTAATCGAGCAGGTTGGCCCCTGCCGCATCCAGCACAGGCAGGCGGACTTCAACAGTCTCGTCCGCTCGATCGTCTATCAGCAATTGAGCGGCAAGGCCGCGGGCACGATCTTTGGACGCCTTGTCGTCGCGGCCAAGTGCGAAGGAGGGCCTCTCACGCCAAAAGCGATTCTGAAAATCAAGCCGGAAGCGCTGCGCGCCGCGGGGCTTTCGCAGCAGAAGCTTGCCTACGTCCGCGACTTGGCGGAGAAGACCCACGCCGGCATCGTAGATTTCAACCGTCTCCCCAAGTTGCCTGACGAGGAAGTGATCGCGCACCTGACCCAAGTGAAAGGCGTTGGCGTGTGGACCGTGCAGATGCTGCTGATGTTCGCGCTGAACCGGCCCGACGTGCTGCCGACGGCGGACCTGGGGATTCGGAATGCAATGCAGAAAGCGTACGGACTCGAGGCGCCTCCGAAACCGAAGGAGATGGAGGCGATCGCCGAAAGGTGGCGTCCGCACCGGACGATTGCGTGCTGGTACTTGTGGCGAAGCCTGGACGGGCAGGCGGCGCTATAGCATCCATTGCTTGAGCAGGTAGACCACCGGCATTGCGAACAGGCTGGAATCCACCCGGTCGAGCCAGCCTCCGTGGCCAGGCAGGAGGTTGCTGCTGTCCTTCATTCCGGCGCCGCGCTTCATGGCAGACTCGCAGAGGTCGCCCAACTGTCCCGCAACATTCGCCAGGCCGGCGATGATCAGAAATTTCCATCCGGGCACGCCGGGCAGCACTCTCGGCATGAAGAAGAATCCGAAGGCCATCGATCCGAAGGTTGAGGCGATCGCGCCCTCCCACGATTTGCCGGGACTGACGCGGGGCGCCAGCTTGTGCTTTCCAATCGCGCGCCCTACATAATATGCAGCGGAATCGCCGACCCAATTCAGGGCGCAGGCGAACAGCAGCCACCATGGATCGGCAACGCGCAAGGCGATTCCGGTGCGCCACGTTCCATAGGTGTAGAGGATGCCCAATGCGCCAGCGCCCGCACGCGGCAGGGCGTTGCGGAGATCCTCAGATCGCAGCGAGAGAGCGAGAAACAGCAGCGCCGAAAGTAGGAAGACCGCTTCCGGGAAGGGTGCGTGCAGCAGAATGACTCCCAGCGGATAGCCGATCCACCCGGGAGACTCGATCTGGTGATTGGCGACGAACGTGTCGTACTCGCGATAGCAAAGCATCGCGATGGCGGACAGCACGACTGCGAACAGCCAGTAGTCGCCCCAAACAACGACGTAGGTAATGGTGGGGATGAGGCCCAGTGCGGTCGCCAGCCGCTTCATCGGCTGAGTGCTTCCGCCTCTGCCGGAATGACGATGTTGTCTTCGCTACTGGTGGAGGTAGCTGTAGGAGGATGGCCTACGAGACCGCCGAATCTGCGTTCGCGGCGCTGAAAATCGAGAACCGCGGCGAGAAGATCGGCGCGGTGGAAATCCGGCCACAACGTTTCGGTCACGTAGAGTTCCGCATAGGCAATCTGCCAAAGCAGAAAGTTGCTCACGCGCATCTCGCCCGATGTCCGAATCAGCAAGTCCGGATCGGGAAGGGACGCCGTGTAGAGGCTCGCGGCGATCGACTCCTCGGTCACTTCGACAGGCTCGCCTTTGCGCGCCCGATCGACCAGCACGCGCACGGCGTCCACGATTTCCGCGCGGCCTCCGTAGTTGATGGCGAGGTTTAAACGGAGCCCTGTGTTACCTGCTGTGGCGTCTGTCGTTTCCTGCAAGTCGCGGCGAATGATGGCAGGCAGTTGTTCGATTCGGCCGACTGCCTGAAAGCGGACGTTGTTGCGCATCAGTTCCGAGAGTTCGTGCTTGAGGTAAAACCGGAGCAGTCGCCACAAGGTCTCCACTTCGGTGCGCGGACGCTTCCAGTTTTCGACTGAAAACGCGTAGAGCGTCAGCGCCTCGATGCCCATGCGCGCGCAGGTTTCGACGGCCGTGCGCACGGGGTCTACGCCCGCACGATGGCCGGCGACCCGGGGCATGCTGCGTTTCTTGGCCCAGCGGCCATTACCGTCCATAATGATGGCAATGTGCACCGGCAGTCTCCCCGGGTCGATCGTTTCGGCGATCAACCAGTCAGGACTTCCAGGCGCCAGGATTTCGAACAACGATTTCATTGGCCTAAGAGGAACAACTTCTTTATGATATCAAGCCCGTCCTCGTTTCCCCGGTAACGGCTTGTTCTACACTGAAACGTCATGGTCACGACCCCCAACCGCTGGTTCATTGCGAGCGCTGCTGTGCTGATGCAGATGTGTCTGGGCATTATATACGCGTGGAGCGTATTTCGCGGACCGCTGGAACAACATTACGGCTGGTCGAAGAGCGTTTCCATCGCGCCCTACCGCTGGTCCATCCTGTTTTTCACCCTGGCGATGATTGTTGCCGGATTCTGGCAGGATAGGCGAGGTCCGCGGCTGGTGGGGTCGGTGGGAGGCATCTTGCTCGGTGCGGGTTGTCTGCTCGCGGCCTGGATCGGCAACACCCCGGATGGCCTCAATTTCGCGTATGGCGTGGTGTCGGGGCTTGGCGTAGGCTTCGCATATGTGACGCCGATCGCGGTTTGCGTGAAGTGGTTTCCAGACAAACGCGGGTTCGTCGTTGGCCTTGCGGTGATGGGTTTTGGATTGGGTTCGCTGATCTTCGCGCCGCTGCTCGAGGCGTTGCTGGGCAAGGATCCCGCCGCTTATGCGGACACGATTCCGCGGACCTTTTTGATTCTCGCTGGATTGTTCTTTGTGCTCGTGACCGGATGCGCGCAGTTCTATCAGGTTCCGCCGGCGGGATGGAAACCCGCAGGATGGGCGCCGGCCGCGTCGGCGCAGGCGGCGATGGATATGGGCCCCGCGCAGATCGTTCGCACATGGCAGTTCGGCGTGTTGTGGCTGGTCTATTTTCTCGGCAGCTCGATTGGACTCACCGCCATTGGCGAATCCGCGCCGCTGGTTCGCGACCTTGCGGGTGCGGCGGCCGCGATGTCCGGAGGCGTGGCGCTAGGCGTAATGTCGCTCTTCAACGGCTTGGGACGTCTCATTTGGGGCGCAGCTTCCGATCGCGTGGGCAAACGCGTGGTCGTGCTTCTGATGTTCACGATTTCGGCGAGCATTTGCGCGGGGCTGTTGCCCGGTACGCGGAACTTTTGGCTCGTGTTGACGGGCCTTTGCACGGTGGGCTTCTGTTATGGCGGGTACCTCGCGCTGATGCCGTCCTTGTGCGCGGAATACTTCGGTTCCCGGCAGATTGGCGCCAACTATGGCTTGCTGTTTACGGCCTGGGGCGCGGCGGGGTTCGTCGTGCCGCGCTATATGTCGGGCGTACTCGAAGCGCGCAAGGCCGCGGGCGATATGGCGGGCGGATATTCACAGATGTTCTATAGCCTGGCGGGGCTCGCGGCGGTTGGCGTCATTGTGGCGACGGCCTTGCGGGCGTCTGCTGCTTCGAAGCAGGGCAGCTAGCCGCGGCGTCCGTTGCCGATCCGCCGGCAAGTTGCAGGTTGCGCCGTGCGTCTGCGAGGCACGGGTCAGCGGCAAGCGCGCGTTTGAAGTCCTGCCGCGCGGCCTCAGCCTGCCCGAGTTGAAAGAGCGCCGCGCCTCGATTGTTGAGCGACTTTGCGTCCCCTGGCGCGAGCGCGAGCGCTTTGCCGAAAGCGGACAAAGCTTCCGCAGGCGCGTTGTGGCGCATGAGCATCAGGCCGAGCTCGTTCGGAATATCGGGATTCGATGGTTCGAGGTTCGCCGCCTCGTTCAATAACTTTTTTGCCGCGTCGATCTCTGAAACCCTCGCCAATTGCAGCTTCGGGCGCGTTTTCGCAGGGGAACGCTCCACAGCTTCGCTCCACAGCGTTTGCTCGGAATTCCAGACTTGCGTGGTCCGGACGAAGCTCAGCGCGGCGAACACGATCGCCAGCACAGGAGTCGCGTGCAGCCTCGAGAACAAGCATCCAAACGCGAAAAGTGGCAGGTACATACGCCGGTCCGCGGCGAGGTCTTCCGCCGGAAACACGCTCGAGCTGGGAGCCAGCAATATGAGTCCGGCCAGCAGCCAGAACCATGGGCTCAATTTCGCCAGCCCTTGCCTGATCGCGTAGGCACAGGCCGCGGCGATGAGAGCCCACGCGCCGATCGCGACGATCCACGAAGGTTGGTCGATCTGAGGATCGACTGTGAATCCATAGAGAACCAAGACCATATGGACGTATCCCAGAATCACAACGCCTTGCGCGCGAAAGTATTCGAGCGGTGAGATAGCTGCCGCATATCCCGCGCCAGAGCCTCCAATCGCGGCGGTTGCGGCAATGGCGCGGATGCCCGCGGCGAGCGAAAGGGCAAGCATCGCAGCGGATGTGATCCAGTGCTGTCTCGCCAATTTGCCGTTGCGGCTCCACTCGAGCAGCAGCAGAAAGAGCGGAAAGGTCACGCACTCCTCTTTTGCCAGCAACGCCATCGCGAAGGCGAATGCGGCGAGGACAAAGCGCTGCCGCACCCAGCACCAGAGCGAGACCAGGCAGAAGGCCGACATCAACAGCGTGGACCGGGCAAAGACGTAGTTGACGGGTTCCGACTGCATCGGGTGCAGCGCGAACACGACAGCAGCCGCGAAGGCGGCGGAGGGCAGCAAACCGCGTAGAATCACCCACACAAGCGCGGTGTTGAACGCGTGCAGTGCAATGTTCCAGGCATGGAACCCCGCCGCAGAATCGCCGCCCAAACGGTAGCTGAGCCAGAAGGAGAATTCGGTAAGAGGGCGCGTCTGCAGGGGCCGCCAGATTTCGCGCCAGCCGTCGGCCGAGGCGATCATCGGGTCGCGCAGCATCGAATGGTCGTCGAAGTGGAAAGGCCCAAGGATCGATGGACCCCATGCGATCAGGAACGCCGCGCCGAGTAAAAGATGCCGCAAATGTTATTCTAGAGCGTCGCTATGGCTGCTTCGAAACAGGCAAAGGCTCAACGGCTCGAAACCATTCTGCAGGCGCTCGACAAGATGTATCCCAGCGTCACGTGCGCGCTGCATCACACCAATGCTTGGGAACTGCTGGTGGCCACCATTCTGTCGGCGCAATGCACCGACGAGCGGGTCAACAAAGTCACTCCGCCGCTCTTCAAGAAGTACCCGTCGATCGAGGCGTTCGCGAATGTTCCGCAGGCGGAACTCGCCGACGACATCCGTTCCACGGGCTTCTTTAACAACAAAGCCAAGTCGGTGATTGGCGCGGCGCAGAAGATCCTGAAGGACTTCGGCGGCGAGATTCCGCGCAATATCGACGACTTGCTTACCGTTCCCGGCGCCGCGCGCAAGACTGCGAACGTCGTGCTCGGAACCGCGTTCGGCATCCCGGCAGGCGTGGTGGTGGATACGCACGTGCAGCGCATCACGCGCCGTCTGGAACTCACCAAAGAAGAAGATCCGGTGAAGATCGAGCGTGACCTCATGAAGCTTCTGCCGCAGAACCGCTGGATTCTGTTTTCACATCAAGTCATCCATTTCGGCCGCGGCATCTGTGTCGCGCGCAAACCAAAGTGTGCGGAATGCCCGCTCGCCGATGTGTGCCGGTCGAAAGACAAAACCATCTGAACTCGTAATGGGCTCGTTCTTCACCAACTCCCGCAAAACGGGCCAAGCCGGGCGCTTCGCGCTTTTCTTTCGAGCTTTCGCCGCGATTGCCGCCGCTTCGGTGCGGCCTCCCATTCTGCCCGTGGGCGCCTGGATCGGGTTCGGGATCCTGATCCCTCTACGGCATGGCGTGGATTTTCTGGATGCGCGGATGATTCTCGCCTACGCGTTCATTCCGATGCTGTTCGTGGCGTCTCCTGTGGCGCTGGGGATCGCATATGTAAGGCAGTCGGCGGCCATGCTGTACGCCTGGATTTCCGCGGCGACGATCTTCGGCTGGTGCGTCGGGTTTGTGTTTCTCACCACCGCGCTCGCCACCATCAACCTCGTGTTCCGCCTCATGCCGCTGCAACTGCCTGAATCGGGCGTGCTGCCTTTGTTTGCCGTTTTCAGCTTTTGCGCCGTTTGGTTTATCACGTCCTGCGCCGCGTTTCTGGCCTTTCTGTTCACGCCGAATGCTTCGCGGCAGGTATTGCGGTTCGGTTTTCTGGTCTTGCTGCTGGCGTTCTATCTGGGGCCGCGAGTCCTGCCCGGGGAACTGGAGTTCGAGCTCGGCCAGATTGAACCGAAGGAAGGCGTCGCCTGGACAGCAATCCTGCTCGCGCTGGCTGCGGCCGGCTTGACCAACGCTTTGCGTGCGGCGGTGGTGGTTATCGGTCCTGAGGCGATATCCACAAACGTAGAACCGTCGTCATGATCTTCCAGCCTGCTTTGAGGCTCGCCCTGAGATTGCCGGATACCTTGTTCACGCCGGCCTTGCGCAAACGATAACGCACTGGGATTTCCACCACACGCAACCCTTGCTGCAGCGCTCGGACCTGCATTTCCACAGTCCAGCCGTAGTTCCGGTCGCGCATGCCCATCGCCCGCAGCGCGTCCAGGCGAATCGCCCGGTAAGGGCCAAGGTCGGTGTACTTGTGGCCGAACAAAAGACGAATGAGCAGGTTTGCGATGCTGTTGCCGAATTCCTGATGCGGCAGCAGGGCGCCGGGTTCCGCCTGGCCCAACGTGCGGGAACCGATGACCAGATCGGCCTCACCCCGGTGGATCGGCGCCAGTAGATCCGCAGCCTCTTCGGGGAACTCCGAAAGGTCCGCCTGCATGAAAACCACAGCCTCGACCGTGTCGGGCAAAGCCGCGATGGCGCGCAGGCAGGCAGCGCCGTAGCCCCGTTCGTCGTCGCTGACGACAGTCGCTCCGGCCGCATACGAAATGTCGCTCGTCCGGTCTGTCGAACCATTGTCTGAAACCACCACAATCGCGTAGAGTCCGGCTGGTAACGCCGCTAACGTTTGTCCGATTACAGCGTCTTCATTGAGAGCGGGGATAACTAAAGCTACTTGGTTTGCCGTACGATTGTTGTATTCTAGGGGCATCGGGTTTTAAATGCCGGAACAAGTCGCAAACACCGAGGATAACGCGTCGCGAAAGCCGGGCCTGCTTGCAGGCTTTGGATTTCTGGTGCGCGACCTCTTTCTCGCCGTGGTTCTGGCAGGCGTGATCATTCTCTTCGTCTATCGCCCCGTCAAGGTGGAAGGCACCAGCATGATGCCTGCGCTGGTCGACCAGGAGCGGATTTTCATCAACCAGTTCGTTTACCGCTTCACTGGTTCAGTCGAACGAGGCGACATGGTTGTGTTCTGGTATCCCAACGATCAAAGCAAGTCGTACATCAAACGCGTCATCGGGCTGCCCGGAGACAAGGTGCGCATTGACGAAGGCGATGTCTGGGTGAACGACGAGAAGCTTTCTGAACAGTATGTGCCGGACGAGTTCAAGGATCGCTCCAGTTATCCCGAGATGAGGGTTCCCGAAGGGCACTATTACGTTATGGGCGACCATCGCTCCTCTTCGAACGACAGCCGCTCCTGGGGCACCGTCGCGCGCCGGTTCATCTACGGCAAGGCAGTGTTTGTCTACTGGCCGCTCGAGAAAATCGGGACCGTTCGCTAGGCCTGCCGCATCCAACTGGAAGTGCCCGACACACTCGCGGCATACAATAGAAGAAGCTTAATCAGAATGACATCCTCAAAGCTGAGGGCGGACTTTCGCATCCACGGGTTGGACTGCGCCGAAGAAGTCAAGCTTATCCGCCGCCAGCTCGACCAAACGCACGGAATCCACGAATTGGGCTTTGACGTCCTGCGCGGACGCATGTCCGCCGAATACGATTCGCACCTCCTTTCCGCCGACAAGATCATCGAGCACATCGCCAGGACGGGCCTCAAGGCCGAGCGTTGGTGTGAAGCAGTCCAAGAGCGGACGTTCGTGCAGAAGCACGGCAAAATGATCGCCACAGGCGCTAGCGGACTGGCGCTGCTGTGTGCGATGTCCGTTGAGGGTTTCGGCGGCAGCCACATGGGCCTGCTGCACGGCGAACCGATCCATCACGACTCGCCCTTGCTGATCTTGTTCGCAGTCATTGCCGTGATTTCGGGTATGACGTTCGCCGCGCCCAAGGCATGGGGCGCCCTGAAACTGATGCAACCCGACATGAACGTGCTGGTCTGCATTTCCATCGCCGGCGCCTGCTACCTGGGCGAATGGAGCGAAGGCGCGACTCTTGCGTTTCTTTTTTCACTCGCGGGAGTGCTCGAAACCTGGAGCATCGGCCGCGCGCGCGCGGCGATTGGCGCGCTGATGAAGGAAGCGCCGGGCGAGGCCACCGTGTTGCACGGCAAAGGCGCGGACTTTCACGCCCATTGCTGCAATCACGACCGCTCGCGGATGCATGAGCATCGCGTGAATGTCGACACTGTGCCTCCGGGTTCGTTCGTACGCGTACGCCCGGGTGAAAAGATCCCTTTCGACGGCGAAGTGGCTTCCGGTTCGAGCGGCGTCAATGAGGCGCTGATCACCGGCGAGTCGAGCCCTGTGTATAAGAAGAGCGGCGACAAGGTGCTCGCCGGAACCATCAATACCGACGGGCTGCTCGAGATCCGCACCACGACGCCCGCGACCGATACGACCCTGGCGCGCATCATCCGGATGGTGGAACAATCGCAGGAACGGCGCGCGCCCAGCGAACAGCTCGTCGAACGCTTTTCACGCGTGTATACGCCCGCGATGATGATTCTGGCGCTTCTTGTCGCGATCATTCCTCCGCTAACAGTGGGTTGGACGTGGGCCCACGCCTTCTACCAAAGCATGGTGGTGCTGCTGATCGCCTGCCCGTGCGCGCTGGTGATTTCGACGCCTGTGACGATTGCGGCGGCGATCGCTTCCGCGGCCAAACGCGGCGTGCTCATCAAAGGCGGAGCGTTTCTCGAAGCCGCCGCGCACCTTCGTGCGATTGCGCTCGACAAAACGGGCGTCATCACCAGCGGCAAGCCTGAAGTGGAGGAAGTGAAAATCTTCAACGGCCACTCCGAAACAGAGTTTCTTGAAAACGTTGCGGGGCTCGAGACGGGCAGCGAACATCCGCTCGCGCAGGCGATCGTCCGTTACGTGAATGGCCGAGGCCTGCACGCTCCGGAAGGCATGACCGGATTTCAAGCGCTGCCGGGGCGGGGCGCCGAGGCGGTGATCAACGGGATCAACTTCTGGGTAGGCAGCCGGGTCTTTCTCGAGGAACACGCGATTCTGCTCGAGGACGTTGCCGACGCACCGGGATTAACGACAGTCTTTGCCGGTTCCGGCAAGCAGGTGTGGGGCGCTGTCATTCTGCGCGATCAGCTCCGGCCGGGCATTGCAGAGGCTGTGCGGAGACTGAAATCGTTCGGCATCGGCGACATCACGATGCTCACCGGCGACGCCGCGGCGTCCGCGAAACGGGTTGCGGAACAGATTGCAACGCCATCGTTCCGCGCGGGCATGATGCCTGAGGACAAGGCCTCGGCGATGCGCGAGATGCTGCGCAAGCATGGAACCGTGGCGATGGTCGGCGATGGCGTGAACGACGCGCAGGCGATGGCGGCTTCCACGCTCGGCATCGCGTTTGGCCCGGGCAGCACCGGACTCACCATGGAAACCGCCGATGCGGTGGTGCTTTCCGAAGATCCGATGCGCCTGCCGTTTCTTGTTGGGCATGCCAGGCGCAGCCTTGCGGTGATGAAGCAGAACCTTATTCTCGCCCTTGGTTCGAAGGTGGTCTTTCTCGTGATCGCGTTTCTTGGCGCCGCCAGTTTGTGGATGGCGGTCGCGGCAGACATGGGGGCTACGCTTGTAGTAACCTTCAATGGTCTCCGCATGCTGCGGACCAAGGAGTGAGTTCTTTTGCGCAGACGGGATTTTCTGGCTACGGCCGCCGCCGTAGCTTCGTCTTACGGCGAAGCTGCCGCCGGGGATGCGGCGGGCCGCCGGAAGCCCAACGTCGTCTTGATCTATGCGGATGACGTCGGCTACGGCGACCTCGGCTGCTACGGAGCGACGCGAGTCAAGACTCCTAACCTCGATAAACTAGCCCGTCACGGATTACGTTTCACCGATGCGCATTGCGCGGCGGCGACTTGCACTCCCTCTCGCTATTCTCTGCTCACCGGCGAGTACTCGTTCCGGCTCTCGAAAGCCCGTGTGCTGCCAGGCGACGCCCCGCTGTTGATTTCACCCGGCACGACGACGCTCGCATCGATGTTCAAGAGCCAGGGGTATCGCACGAACGCTGTCGGCAAATGGCATCTGGGCCTCGGCGATGGCAAGATCGACTGGAACGGCGAGATCAAACCCGGCCCTCTCGAACTCGGTTTTGACGAATGCTTTCTGATTCCCGCTACGGGGGATCGCGTACCGTGCGTGTACGTCGAAAACCATCGCATCGCCGGTCTCGATCCGGACGATCCGATTGAAGTCAGCTACGCCAAGCCGGTCGGCAACGAACCGACAGGCAGGGCGCATCCTGAAATGCTTCGGATGAAGCCGAGCGAAGGCCACGACAACACGATCGTCAACGGCGTAAGCCGCATCGGCTACATGAAAGGCGGCAAGTCCGCGCGCTGGGTAGATGAAGAGATGGCCGGCGTTCTCACGGACAGGGCCACGGCGTTCATCGAGCGCAATCGCGAACAGCCGTTCTTTCTGTACTTCGCCACACATGATATCCACGTGCCTCGTGTTCCGCATACGCGCTTTGCGGATGCAACGCCAATGGGTCCGCGCGGCAGTGCAATTGCGGAACTCGATTGGTGCGCCGGGCGCATTCTCGACACGCTCGAAAAGAATGGCCTTACGAAAGATACGATCGTCCTGTTTTCGAGCGATAACGGCCCGGTAGTCGATGACGGCTACGTGGATGACGCCGTTGCGAAGCTCGGCGGCCATCGTCCGGGCGGCCCTTATCGCGGAGGCAAGTACTCGAGCTTCGAGGCCGGCACGCGGATCCCGATGCTGATTCGTTGGCCCGAACGCGTAAAGCCCGGCGTATCGCGCGCTCTGGTGAGCCAGGTCGATTTTCTACGCTCCTTCGCCAAATTGCTTGGGCAGACGCTTCCTATGAATGCGGGTCCCGATAGCGCGGATGTAATGGCAGCGCTGCTTGGCGAAACTCGCGTGGGGCGCTCGAACCTCGTGGAACACGCCGCGGGCGCGCTGTCGTTGCGCGCGGGGCAGTGGAAGTACATCGAGCCCAGCGAGGGACCGCGGGTGTCGGTCGCGACGAACACGGAGCTTGGCAACGATCCTCTGCCGCAGTTGTACGATTTGAATACCGACCCCGGTGAGCGCAGGAATATGGCCTCCGCGATGCCCGCGAAGGTGCAGGCCATGCAGGGCATCCTCGACCGGATTCGCGCCGGTGAATTCGTACCGTAAAGAAGCCAATATCGATCATCATGCAGAAATTTGACGCCACCCTGTTCTATCGCCCCGCCAGCGAAGAACTCCGCTACCTGCCCGAATGCCCGCGTTTGCTGCAGAACAGCGGAATGGACGGCGAGGCGCCGCTACTAGGCTGGGTGGCGATTGTGCACCGGCTCAACGGCGAGCAGGGCAGCATCAATGTGCTGAATTGCGCGACGCTCGAGAACAAGCGCATCGATGTGCCCGGACGGCCCGGTTTCTTTGCCGAAACCACTGAGCCTGGCGTGCTGGCAGTGGGACTCGACCGAAGGCTGGCGCTGGTGAACATCCACACTGGCGCGGTGGAAGAGACGGGCCTGTCGATCTCCGGCGACAAACGTGTGATCATCAACGATGGCATGGCGATCCCCGGCGGCCTGCTGTTTGGCACGAAGCACCTGGAATTCAACCTCCCGATCGCGGCGCTTTACCACTTCGACGCTGCTACGCAGTCGGTCCGCGAAACCGTGGGCGGCCAGTATTGTTCGAACGGCAAGTTCTACTTCACGGATGGCGGCGGCGGAGTCTGCCTGATCGACATCGATAGCATTCCGCGCGCGATCACGCGTTATCGCTTCAGCGGCGCTGACCTGCGGACGATCGTCTCGCAAGAGCTTGTCGTTTCGCCGCAGGGGCTGCCGAGCATTCCGGACGGTTTGCGTCCGTGCCCGAATGGCGACAGCATTGTGGTGGCCTACTTCAATCCGGAACTCGTTGCCGACGGCGCCGCGCAGCAATTGCGGCTGTCAGATGGCGCGGTGCTTGCGGAATGGAAGATCCCCGGTTCGCCGAGGGTCACGTGTCCGGAACTCTTCTGGTGGAACAGCAAGGTGATGGCGCTGTTCTCGACGGCGACCGAAGGCATGAGCGAAGAACACCGGCGGCTTGCACCAGAGGCCGGATCGTTCTTCATTGCCGAAACGCCGTTCGATCGCGTGCCCGCGCCGCCGCCGCTGCTCGATGCCGCCAGTCTGCGGCGATAGTCCCAACCCGTTGCTAAAATCAGGAGCGTGAAACATCCTCTACGCGCCAGACGCCGCGCCGCCGAGCGGCGGATGAAGAAGCGCGCCCTGCGTGTCATGCGCCTCTGGCGTGGGAATCGGCCGCGGCCTTTTCCGGTGGATGATCCCACGGCTGTGGGCGTTAACGCCTCCACACACTGCCGCCCGTGCTCCTGTTATCTCTGCCAGCCCGGCAGCGAAGTTCCGCCCCGGCGCGATCGGGCTTTTCACGATCCGGAATATTTCTGATCCCATGTAGAGAACTCCTCTTTTGATCCGACTACACCATGAAAAGGCAGTCTAATCAGAAGCCTGCGCAGGGCCGGACGGCCCACCAATGGACCAGAAACTCGATTCCGTTGCTCTGTCCGGCTCCGTTGCGCAGGCAAGTTCCTTAGAAAGGGAGCGATCTACAGACATGAAGTACATTTTGATGATGATGGGCACAAAGGCCGCTTGCGAGGCCTACGCGAAGTGGCCCAAACAGGATCTCGCGGCATCCGTGGCGTTCATGCGAGCGTTCACCAAAGAGCTAAAGGACTCGGGTGTATTCGTCGCCACTGAGGGCCTTGCCTTCCCGCATGAGGCCAAGATCGTCCGCGCGGGCGAAGGTGGAGCGCCGATTACCGACGGAGTCTTTCCGGAATCCAAAGAGTTTCTCATGGGGTACTGGATCGTGGATGTCGAAAACGCGGAAGAGGCATATCGTATCGCGGCGCGCGCCTCGGCGGCGCCGGGACCCGGAGGCATCACCGGGAGCATGCCCATCGAAGTGCGGCAGGTGATGAGCGGCGCGCCGAAAGAATGGTCGTGACCGCCGCGATCGAGATCAGTCGCGTTTCCTGTCGCGGTACGAATCCCCAGTATAGATTCGAGTGACCTTGCCATTCGACTCGACAAATCGCACGGTCTCTCCCACGGCTCCGCCACCCGCGGGCGCCTCGAGCCGGAACTGCCCGTTACCGATAGGCTCCAGCCGTTGTTCGGCGGAAAGAGTTTCCAAAGACGGATCGATCAGCACCAGGCGCTGGTTCAGCTCCACGACCTGCGAAATGCCCGATGGACTCTCATACAGCCCCGCAAAACGGCTCCACGCGGGATCCCACACCGGTGACTTCTTCTGCGGCGGCGCTGCTTTTGCGATTGCGTCGCCGATCGTATCCATGGCGCGAAGTGCGATCGTCCCGGGACCCGCATCGTCGGCGTTAGTGAGAACAATGACCCCCACCTTCGCGTCGAGCTGCAGATACGTCTGCGTCTTGTAGCCAGGATACGAACCTCCATGGCCGACCCAGACTTTGTCCTTGATGCGCGAAACAGCGAAGCCGATCGCGTTGCCGCGGGTCCAGTCATTTTCCAGGCGGCGGACGCGATGCATTTCGCGCAGCGAACCGGTGTTGAGAATCTGCGCGCCGCTATCCGTCGCGCCCTTTCGGAACTGCAGGGAGACAAAGCGGGCCATGTCCTCCACGTTCGACGTCAGTCCGGTGGCCGGCGCCATCGCCTTTGCATCGATGAACGGCAGTGTGATGCGCGAGCCGTCGGGATGGCGGAGACCGTAGCCGGTGGCAAGCCCTGGATCCGGGCGGTCAAAACTCGACTGTTTCATGCCGAGCGGAGAGAGAATGTGGCGCTCGACATAGTCCGCGTAGCGCTCGCCGGAAACGGATTCCACAATCATTCCTGCCAGCGTCAACGCGAGGTTCGAATACTTCCAGCGAACCTCCGGCGAGTACGGCGCCTTGTGCGAAGCGAGATATTGTTTGACGCCCCCGGCGTCGGGGAAGTTGTAGTCCACCCAATGGGAACCAGCTTCGCGCGGCAGACCTGAGGCGTGCGTGAGAAGTTCCTCGATGGTGATTGGCGGGTCGCCCGGTTCCGCCGGAGCGATCGAGAACCACGGCAGGTATTTGACGATTGGGTCATCCAGCCGGACCTTGCCGGCCTCGCGCAGCTGCATGATCGCCGTGGCCGTGAAGAGTTTGGAATGCGAGGCCATGCGGAACTTCGTGGCCGGCGTCATGGGCGCGCCTTTCGCGACGTCCGACATTCCATAACCCTTGGCCCACACCAGTTGCTGGTCATGCACGATGCCTACGGCGACGCCAGGCAGCGAGCGGTGGACCATCTGCCCCTGCATCCAGGCGTCGAAAAGGCGGATAGCGCCCGCGACTTCAGGGTTGTCATGCGCGATGCCCGTGGCTTTCTGCCCAGGCAGCAGGTGTGGAAACGCGAGACCGATGAAGGCGAGAGCGAAACGTACGGAATAGCGCGTTGGGGTCATATCGTGACCCAGCATAGCGAAATCAGTGTTGCCGGCGCGCCGCCTCCTGCGATTCCCGTTTGTTCTTGAGTTGCTGAAAGGTTGCGAACTCCTGCCGGGATAAGTCGGCTTGCCCGAGCCGCTGATAGACTCGCGCCAAATGATAGTGGGCCGTTTCGAGGCTTGGCGCCAGTACAATTGCTTTCTGTAACGCCCGCCGGGCCTCCACCGGCTTGTTCTCCCGTTCGAACAGAATCCCCAGTTGCAGCGGGGTTTCCGCAAACCTGGGATCCTGCGTTTCGGCAATCCGGAAGTGCTTTTCTGCGAGCGCCGGATCGGACGCGGCAAGGCTCATCGCATAGTAGTGATTGGCGCGCGCATGATCGGGATATAAGCGGACATAGTTTGCGAGGCGGGAACGGATCTCGTCGTTAAACTGTGGCGAAACTTCGATCATCCGGCCCAGAAACTCAATCGGACGGGTATCGTCAGGCGTTAGATCGACGGCCTTGCATAGGGTTTGAGCGGCTTCGTCGAAGTTTCCAGCGGCGTATTGCGCCACTCCCAGCGCGACGTGCAGGGCGCTCGATTGCGGATATTTTTGCAATGCCCAGTCGAAGATTCGGAACGCATCGGAAAAGCTATTGTGCAGCGCGAGATGTTTGCCGAGGTCGATCAGATTCTTTTCGCTGGGTTCGATGTCCGCGGCTTTGTGGAATTCCACGGCTGCCCGGCGGAAGTTGCCCAGACTCTCTTCGACGGTTCCGAGCAGGTTGTGAACCTCGCCTTTGTCCGCAGGCATGCCCATCAAAACCCTGCGCGCCTGCGCCCACTGCCTGGTTTCGTTGTACGCGAGCGCGAGATCCCAACAATTGGCGTAATGCGAGGGGTCCGCTTTGTAGGCGCGCTCCAGGTAGGGAATCGCTTCCTTCAACCTGCCTTGCCGGATTCGGTCCAAACCCGCCTTGCGGTCCGGCTCAAAGCCGCCTGACTGAGCCAGGGCCGCAAGGCAGATCGAAAACGCGACGAGTCTCACCAATACATCTTAAGAGCAAACTGGAACTGGCGTGCGTCGTTGGGATTGTTGCGAGTGGAAAAGATGCGGCCGAAGTTGCGCGTATCGAGGAAGTTGGTGTTGCCTGGATTCGCGAACGCCGGCGTGTTGGAGAGGTTGAACGATTCGGCGCGGAACTCGAGCCGGCACCGTTCCGCCAGTTGGAAGTTCTTGAAGACCGAGAAGTCAAACTTGCGATAGGCCGGTCCGGTGACCGGGGTGCGATAACCGCCCAGAACCGAGTAGTCGGTCTGGCCGATCGTGGTCGCAACGGCCGGATTCTGGAATGCCGCCGGGTTGTAGAATTGCTCCACTTTGCCGACATACAGGCTTTGGCCGGGAACCTGTAGCGAATAGCAGCCCAGTCCTGCCGTGGTTGCCCGCTGGCAGCCGATCGTCTGAGGTTGCCCGCTGTAAAGGGTCAGGATGAAGTTGGTGCTCCAGCCTCCGAACGCGCCTTGCACGAGCTTGTTTCCGGTGGCCAGCATTTGCCGTCCGGAGCCGAAGGGGAGATCGTACGTTCCGCTCAACGTGTAGGCGTGCCGGACATCGAACGAGGCGAGACCCATGTCGCCTTTGATGCCGAAATTGGGAAGTTCGGCCCCGCGGAAGCCTCCGACGTTGCCGCCGCTCAGCAGATCGCCCGCATTGGTAATAGTCTTTGCCCAAGTATACGAGGACAGAAAGTTCAGGCCCCTGTACAAACGCTTGGTGAACTTGGTTTGCAGCGAATGGTAGTGGCTGTTGCCGTTCGTGGTCGCGTAAGAGGATCCGCGGGCGAAGTCCGGATAACGGATGAAGTTCTGCGGATTCTGGTTCGGCGGCAGAATCATCTGCACCTGGTTGATGCCGGAGAACGTCTCGATATGGCGGCCGAGCGATGCGACGTAGCCGGCTTCCAGCGAAGTGTTGGCGGCCAGTTCATACTGCATCGTGAAGTTGTAGCCTTGCGTGTACGGCGTCTTGTAGTCGAACTGAATGCCTCGAAGATTCAGGCCAAATCCACTCACCCTGCTGGGTTCGAGCGGCACGCTGAGAAGTCCGCGCTCGAGCGTGGCGATGTTGCCGTCGCCGTAGACCACGGGACTCACGTTGTTCGCCGGATTGAACGAGAAATCGAACTGGAACGGGTAGTTGTAACCGAGATTCGGGAATCCGCCGCGATTCTCGAAGGCGCCGTAATAGATGCCATATCCTCCGCGCAGCACCAGTTTCGAAGTCGCCTGGTACGCGAAGCCGAGCCTTGGCGCGAAGTTGTTCTTCTGCACATTGCCAAGCCCGGAACCATAGTCGTCGCTATACACCAGCTTGATGCCGTCCTTCGCCAGCGCTTGCGGAAAGCCCGTCGAAATTACCGGGTTGCCCTGGCGGCTTTGCGGGATGATGAACTGCGGATTCGCGCCCGGCACGAAATTCGCCTGGGCGCTGTACTTTTCGCCGACCAGACTGAACAGGTCATATCGGATGCCGATGTTGAGCGTCAGCTTGCGGCTGACCTTCCAGTCGTCCTGAAAATAGGCGCCGGTATAGTATTTGCGATTCGCCACGCCGCCGAAGTTCGAAGCCGCGACCGAGTTGGCGCCGATGCCTCCCGTACCCGCCGCGTCAGTGGGGTTGAGCAAGAACTGCACGCGCCCGGTGGAACCGTCCGTTTGATTCGGAATCGATGTGTAGGCGCCGCCATAGTTGAAACGTCCACGCGAAGTGGGCGGCGCGATCCACGGAAAGTCGATGAGGTGTCCTTCCCAGCCGCCTTTGAACGTATGCGAGCGATAGATCTTGGTGAGATGCTCAGTCAATTGGATGGTGTTTGAAAAGCGCTCGCTGACGATCCAGTCGCTCGGTCCGATGCCGGAAAGGCCGCCGATGGAAATGCCGGGAAGTCCGCCATTGCCGGGCGCCTGTGGAATGCCCTGGATTCCGAATTTCGAGGGGATATTCGAAGTGTCGTTGCCGAAGGGCTGCAGCCGCAACGAATGTTCGCGGTTGAATCCGACGCGCGCCTCGTTGATGAGGGTTGGCGAGAACGAGTGTGTATAGCTGAGCGCCGCGCCCTGCGTGCGAACCGTTTCATCGCCGTTATTGAAGCCGCCGCCGTCTGCGACGCCATCGAACGGACCGGGCTTGAACCTGGTGATGTCTGCAAAGCTATAGCGTCCGAAGATCTGATCTTTTTCGCTGAAGTTATAGTCAAGGCGTCCGTCAAACGCGTTGGTGTCGTCGGTGAAGCCCCGGTTGATGAAGTAGTTGTTCAAATAGCCGGACTGAGTGGCTGCGGGCAGCAGTTCGAGGACCTTGACGGCATTGGGATTGAGCCTGGCGCGCGGCACAACGTTGCCGGGAAAAGGATCGCGAGTCCAGCCCCCGGTTACGGTTTTGGTGGTCGATGGATCGAAGATCGTGCCGGACGGGAATGTACGGCCGGCCAAGTCGGTTCGGGAACCGCCCTGCAATTGGATCAGGTCCGAAAAGTCCGTGTAGCCGCTGGCCCTTTCTGCGGCGGTCGGGACGGTCGCCTGGGTGGGAACCGCCTGGCGAATGCGAGTGCCTTCATAGTCCGCGAAGAAGAAAAACTTGTTCTTCTTGATCGGACCGCCGACGGTGAGCCCGAACTGATTCTGCTTGAACGCGCCCTTCTTCTGGCCATTGGCGTTCTGAAAGAAATCGGCCGCATCGAGCTTGTCGTTTCTGAGGAACTCCCAGACACTGCCGTGCAGAGCGTTGGAGCCCGACTTCAAGGAGGCGTTGAGAACCGCCCCTCCGGCGCGTCCGAATTCGGCGCTGAACGAACTCGTCTGCAGCTTGAATTCGCCAATCGCGTCGACAGGAGGTTTCAATACGTAAGCCGCGCCGGTGAGAAAATCCACATTGTTGGAGTTGTTGTCGATGCCGTCGAGCAGAAAGTTGTTTTGCGCGGGGCGCGTGCCATTGGCTGCGAACCATCCCGTAGCGTTCAAGCCTCGGCCTTCGGGCTGCGGATGCGTAACGCCCGCCGTCAACCTGGCCAGAAAGTTGTAATTGCGCCCGCTCAGGGGGAGGTCGTTGATCGTCTTCGCCGTAATGACCTCGCCCACTGACCCGTTGGTGGTCTGCAGTGTCGGCAGCGAATCCTTCACGTCGACGGTAGTGGTCAATTCACCGGGGCTGAGGGTGAAGTTCGTGACCACCTGCTGTTGGATGTTGACCTCCACTTTAGTGCGCCGCGATTTCTGAAAGCCCTTGGCTTCGACTTCCACCGTGTAAGCGCCGATGCGCACCGGCGTGAAAATGAAGCTGCCGTCCTCACGGGTTTCCTTGACCTGCTGCAGTGAGGTCCCTTCGTTGAGGATCGTGACCTTCGCGCCGGGAACGCTGGCGCCGCTCGCATCGGTAACGATTCCTTGAATGGCGCCCGTATCGACCTGTGCAAGGGCAATTACAGAGCTGAAGAGCAGGGAGAGTCCAATTCGGACAGGAATCGACATGGAAAGCCTCCTGAGGCGGTTCTTGAAACTTGCCTGATTATGGATTATGGATTAAGAGTTGTCAAGACGGAAAATTTGCGCCACAATAAGACTTCTCTTTTTGCACCGATGTCAACAACACTCCTCAGGGCGATCCCGCTCACGGAACAGGTTGCGGAAGCAATTCGCAATCGCATACTGAACGGCGAGTTGAAGCCGGGTGAGCGCCTGGTGGAACAGCAGCTTGCGCGCAATCTGGGCGTGGGACAAAACGCAGTGCGCGAGGCGCTGATCGATTTGTCGCATCGCGGATTCGTGAAGCGCGTCACCAACAAGGGCACTTACGTGACGCACTTGACCTTGCAGGATGCCCATAAGCTGGCGGAGGTTCGCGCGGCGCTCGAGGGTTTGGCGGTGGAACTCGCAGGGCTTCGGGTCCGGAATGGGGAATCTCTCGATCTGGCCTCAATTGAATACGAATTGCACCGCATGTTGGTGGCCGCGGAGGCGGGCGATCGCGAGGCCTTCTATGATGCGGATTTGAAGTTCCACCGCATTCTATGGAGCCTGTCGGGCAATGAATTCCTGTCCGCGATGGCCGAACAGGTGGTGGTGCCGCTCTTTGCGTTTTTCATCATGCTGTATATGCGGACAGGGGATGCGAAGAAGACGCTGGTGGAAGCCGTCGAGCCACACGCCGAAGTCTTGCGTCAGATTCGCAAGGGCGATGGGGCGGGTGGCGTTCGGGCGCTACACCAACTTGTCGATCTATCGCTCAAACATCAGCAAGGACTGATCGCACATACCTGCGGTTAAGGAAGGCCCTGGGGCCGCTGCGTGTGCCAGTCGGTCTTCTTTTGAAACTCCATGCCCGCTTTGAGCAGCAGATTCTCAGAGAACGGGCGGCCCACCAGTTGCAGTCCGACCGGCATCTTTTCGGCAAAGCCGCAAGGCAGGCACAGAGCGGGTAAGCCGGCGAGGTTGCCGGCGGGTGTCAGTCCGTTCAAGCCCTTGGCAGGACCGGGAGCGCGTGTGCGGTCCAGCGATTCCGAGATGGGCGAGGCGATCGTTGGCCGCGCGGGCGCGATGAGGACGTCCACATCCGCGAAGATCTCGCGGAATACCTGTTGGATCATGGAACGGATGCGCATCGCCTTAAGATAGTCCTTCGCGGGAATCTCGAGTCCAGCCTTGAGGCCCTGCGCCTGGCGCTGGTCGGCGAGATCATCAACCTGGCCGCTGGCGATCAGTTGCTCAAAGGCAGCGGAACCTTCGCAGCTCACAATCGTCGAAGCAACGGCGCCATATGGATAGTCGGGGGGCAGGCTCACTTCGCGGAACGGCATGCCAAGGCTCTTGAATACACCAAGGGCATTCTTGAATGCGTCACGAAGCGGCGCTTCCGCGGTCTCGTCGAAGTCCACCGGTGCGTAGCCGATGCGGATTTCGGAGTTGGGCCGGGCGTATTCCGGCGCGAAGTAAAAGCTCTTTCCTGCCGACGCCGGGTCATTGCCGTCGCTGCCGGCGATGGTCGAAAGTACGAGTCCGCAATCTTCCACCGAGCGGCACATGGGTCCGATCTTGTCCATGGTCCAAGAAAGGGCCATCGCTCCGGCGCGGCTGACTAGCCCGTAAGTAGGGCGAAGTCCTGTCACACCGCAATAGGCGGAGGGAGTGAGGATCGAGCCGTTGGTTTCAGAGCCCAGCGCGAAGCCGACGAGTCCCGCCGCGACCGCGCTGCCGGAACCACTCGAAGATCCGCCGGACCAGCGCGTGACATCCCATGGGTTCAAGCCCGGGCCAGTCAGCGAAGCGGCCGGGTAGCGGTATCCGCCGCCGCCCGCGAGTTCCACCATGGCGAGCTTGCCTGTTAGAATCGCACCCGATTTGACGAGCTTTCTGACCACCATCGCGGTATGGTCAAAGATCTGGCCGGCGAACGGTTTCGCGCCCCACGTGGTCGGATGCTTGGCCACGGACAGCAGATCCTTCACCGCGAAGGGCACGCCCTGGAGGCCGCCGCGAAAGCGCTCGCGCTTGATCTCGCCGTCAACGTCCTTGGCTTTCTTGAGGGCTTCGATGCGCAGCGAAAGCGCGAGCGCGTTGTATTTGGGACCCTGCTGTTCGAGACGGTCGCAAAACGCCCGCGTGAGTTCGACAGCCGAAAATTCTTTGGCCTTGAGCCGCCTGTTGATTTCAGCCGCAGTGGCGAAAAAGATGTCCTGGCCGATCGCCATTGCTTATGCCTTGAACTGGAACGCCGGCTCAATCGACGTAGGGATCTTCACTTTGCTCAACGCCGCGGCGTTGTTCTGCAGGATCGTCTTGGCGGCTGTAAAATCCTGCTCGCGCGTCGGATGTTCGACGGCGGGTTGTTCCTGGGCCGTTGCGGTTGCCGCAACGCCGAATGCCGGAAGCGCAGACAGCAGACCGCGACGCGTAAGGCTCTTCATTTGGAATTCGCCGCTCCGTTCGCCTGCGGAAATCCCAGTGCGTCCATCGCAGCTTTTTCCATCGCCGATCGCGGCGCGGACTCGCCGGTCCAGATTTCGAACTGCCGCACCGCCTGCTCGATGAACATCTGAAAGCCGGGGATGATCTCTTTGCCTTGCTCTTTCGCACGTTTGATCAGCACGGTCTCGAGCGGGTTGTAGACCATGTCGAACACGATGTCGCCGGGGATCACGTCATCGAAGAAGCACTCTTCCACGTTCGGATGCATGCCGAGCGGGGTCGCATGCACAACGGCGTCAAAATGCTTTTGCAGGCTCTGTTCGCGCGTCACCGGTTCGCCGCCGCAGATCTTTGCGAGTGCGCGAACCCGGTCGATGTTGCGCCCGGTGATGGTCAACTGCGCGCCCGCCTCGGCGAGCGCGAACGCGGCGCCGCGGGCCGCGCCGCCATTGCCCACGAGTAGAATCGAGGACTTAGGCAGCTTCAGTTTTTTCGACAGGGGAACCGTAACGCCTTCCGCATCGGTGTTGGTGCCGCGCCAGCGCCCGGCCTTCTTCCAGACCGTGTTGACGGCGCCGATGCGCTTGGCCAAGGGATCCACGCTGTCGAGATAGCGGATCACCTTCTGCTTGTGCGGAATCGTCACGCTGAAGCCGGCGAGCGGCAACTTGTCAGCGAGCGCGAAAAAGTCCTTCAACTGAATCGGCTTCACCAGAAAGGGCAGATACACGGCGTCCAGCCGGCGCGATTGGAACGCGCGATTGTGCACGGTCGGAGAAATCGAATGGCGCACTGGATCGGCGATGACCCCGAACACTTTGGCGGCTTTCGTGAACTTCTCCACGCGAAACATGTTGCGCAACATCCGCGCGGAGACCTGCCCGGATGCGGTGCCTTCAATGGAATTCGGCGCCGCGTAAGTGTAAACGCCGCCATAGGCGGGCGAAAGGACGCGAGTCGGAAATCCAGCCTCACCCATCGCCAGCAGAATCAGGTTTGCTTTGGGATTGGTTTTCGCCAGAGACAGGACGCGGTGATTATCGGAAGGCTTGCGCGCGGTGGTGACAATTTTGTAAGCGTCCGCGGTGACCTTCTGCATGCGCCGCAGCACGGGTTCCATTGAGGGCGTCCCACTGAAGTTGTGGTACGAAACGATCAGCCAGGCTTTGCCGCGAAGACTTTCGAGACGAGCGGCGACGCTTTCCGCGGATTCGATCTCGATGTCCACTGCCTTCGCGCCTGCTTCGATCGCGGCGTCGAGAATGCAGATCTCTTCTTCGATGCTGCCATTGAAGCGTCCGCCATTCTGGTGGCGCCGGCAGGTGGCGAGCAAGGTGGCGTCGGGATATTCTTCGAGAAACTGCGCCAGAGCTCTGACGCCATCCATCGGCTTCTTCAAGTAATCGAGCCGGAATTCCAGAAACTTCTCACCCGCATCGGCCTCGTTACGAGCGTGCGAAAGCAACTGAGTCACATCAGGTAGGCCCAAAGCAATACAGAATTTAGGGAGTGCGTTTCGCTGGGACATTGAAGCTCGCTGCGCTTAATGGAGGATATCACGGTGCGCCCGGGGTCCCGTTGGCGGCGGACAGCGAGATGAGATTGGCGAACAGCCGCACGGCGCCCGGCACGGCATATGGCAACTGCCGATACCAGGCGTAGGCGCAATACACATATAGACCTTTTCCATACTTCGCTTCGAGCCATCCACCGCGCTGTGGCGCTTGCCCCGTATCCTGCGTTTCGACCAGAGGCTTGTATTCCGGCGCCCAGGTCATCCAGAACTTCGAACCGCGCTGTTCCACCCAACCGTCAAAGTCCGCGGATGTGATTCGATTGGGGACTTGGAATACGCGATTGGCGGGTTCGAGAATTTTGACTGGCGAATCCTCTTCACTGATCTCTTCCGCGCGGGCGGTCATCGTGTAAGGGTACGGGCCGAAACTTCCGTCGAATTCCTGCGTGTTGTACTGTACGATCAGAGTGCCGCCGTTCTTCACATACTCGAGAAGCCTCGCGTTGTGGACCTTGAGTTCCGGACGCGCGGCGTAAGCGCGAATGCCCAGAAGCAGCGTGGTGTACTTGGTCAAGTTGGCGCTTGCGATGTCAGATGCGCTGAGCAGTTCGTAGGCGACGCCAAGTTGTTTTAGCGCTTCGGGAACATCGTCTCCGCTGCCCATTACGTAGCCGATCCGCAGGCCCTTCGCGACCTTCACGTCCACCGCACGGGCCACGTGCACTGCGGGTTTCCGGATGTAGAGCGTTTCGAGCCCGCTATAGGTGATCGGCGCGAAGCCGTCCTCGTAGGTCTTGCCATCGGCGGTTGCAGCGATGGCGCGTACGCGATGATCGCCTCCGCCGGCGGGCAAGCGAAGCCGGAACGCGAACCGCGCTTCCTCGCCTTCGTTCTGGAACGCAAAGGCGGCCTGTGCCGGATCGCTTGATGCGCCGGAGGGCAGATCGAGACGAAGAGTTCCCTTGCGCGGACCTTTGCCGACGTTACGCACGACGGCTTCCACCTGGTAAGCCGTTACGCCGGAGGGCACGATCCCGTTGGCGGATGTGAATTGGACCGAGATCGCGGGTCCGACGGCCAACTTGCGGCGCACCTGCAGACCAATCGGATCAATACTGCTGGTTTCCGGTTCCGCTTCTATGAAGGACTCGACTCCTGCATATCGATAGACCGCGCGTAACAGGAACTTTGCGGGCTGCGGCTGCCAGCGGTATTTACTTTCCTGAATCGAGTCCCGGTTCCAGTGGACACTCTGCGGGGCGGCGTCGTGAGGTACGGTCACCACCAACTCGCCGTCTTCTTCTCTTACCGGCCATCTGTTGACTACGGTTGTCGAAATGGAGTCTATTGGCACGCCCGACCGGACGTGCAACTGCGAACGGACACGGAACTGCTGGCCGGGCGTAGCGACCGTGAATGTGGTCCACGGACGAAACTGCGCGGCCATGCCAGTCGGCCTTATGTCGGGCTGCACGAGAGCTTCGAGTTCCACGCCGAGCGCCAGGTTCAGGGCATTGCGAATGCGGGCCCGGAGCGATTCATCTTCTGCCGGCGCAGCGGCTAGCGCCTTTGCCAGATGCGGCGCGCAATCGGCTGGACGGTCCGCGCGAAAAGCCGCCTTTGCCGCGGCCACGTGCACCGCGACTGCAGAGGGAACCTCTGCGTCACCGGCGATCCGTTCGAAGAAACTGCTTTCCCTGCCGGAGGCCGGCGCGCCGGCGCGTGTGCCATTGAGCTTCAGGTAACCGATCGCCGGACCTGGACGCGCCAGCACAGCGCCCATTGCCTGCGATCGCTGCCAGCGGTATCCATCGCGTCCGATTTGCGAGTAGCTGCGGCCCAGCATGGGGTCATACACGCCGGAATCCGCCTGGATGGTGAAATCGTCCAGCGTGGCGCCTTGATACAGCTTCTTTGCTTCCGTTGTGGCTTCAAACGCGAGGCGACCCGCGAGCCCCGACGCCTGATGCTGGCCATGCCCGTCGCGAGGCGTGCCGCTGAAGCGCGTGATGACGATGTGAGGTTTCAGTTCGCGGATTACATCGGCGATGGCCGCGACCACCTCTTCGCGCTTCCACTTGCGCCATGCTTCTTCGACGTTCTTCGAGTATCCGTAATCGGCAAATCCGGCGAACCGTAGTTTGACGCCGTAATACTGCGTAGCCTTTTCGAGTTCCAAGGTGCGCAGCACGCCGAGGTTGTCGAAAGAATCGGCGGTAATCAGGTTTGCGCCGGACTCGCCGCGGGTCAGGGACAGCAACGTCACATCGTAGCCCTTGCCTCTTGCAAGCAACGTCAACAGGCCCGCATCTTCATCGTCCGGATGCGCGGTGACATAAAGGATGCGCCCGTTCGTTTCGAGCTTGGCCAATGCCTGCCACAATCCTGCCGACCCTCGATCCTCCGGGAGCGTCTCTGCCCCCATCAGCACCATGGCAGCCGCCGCAAAGACAACGCTCGACCGCGTCACTTGGCAAGCGCCTCATCAAGATTGAGCAACAGATTGGCGAGCATCGTATGAGCGGCCACATCGACGGCTTCGAACTTCTGATCAGCCGGCTTCTCGCCCGCATGAGCCAGTTTCGTGGCGCTGGCAGGGGAGGCGGTGTACTGTGCGCGATAGGAAGCGAGCGCCCGGTCGAGGACCTTGCGTTCCTGCGGTTGCAGCGGCCGAGCCAACACTCGGGCCGCCATTTCCGCCACAGGATCTTTGGCATGCAACGATGTCTCGGCGAGTACGCGCGCAGCCTCGACGAATTGGACGTCATTCATCGTCACCAGCGCCTGCAGAGGCGTGTTGGTGCGTTCGCGGCGCACGGTGCAAGCCTCGCGCGTGGGTGCGTTGAATGTGTCCATGGATGGCGGCGGCGCGGAACGCTTCCAGAAGGTGTACATGCTACGGCGGTACAGCTTGTCACCGCCATCCCGCTTGTAGAAACGGGTGTCGGAACTGTCCATCGCCACCGCTTCCCAGATGCCGTCGGGCTGATAGGGCTTAACGCTCGGGCCGCCGATCGTGGAATTCAAAAGACCGCTCGAGGCAAGCGCGTAATCGCGAACCATCTCCGCGTCCATTCGGAAACGAGGTCCGCGGGACATCAGCCGGTTGTCCGGATCCTTTTGGATCTTCTCCGGTGTCGAGATCGCCGCTTGCCGGTACGCGTTCGAAGTGACGAGGAGGCGCATGAATTGCTTGACGTTCCAACCGGATTCGCGGAACTCCACAGCCAGCCAGTCCAGAAGTTCGGGATGCGACGGCGCCTCACCCTGCGAACCGAAATCGTCAACGGTTTTCACCAATCCTGTTCCAAACAACTCCTGCCAAAAACGGTTTACGGTCACGCGCGCCATCAGTGGGTTATCCGCGGCCACCATCCACTTGGCGAGCCCCAGCCGGTTCTTCGGCAGGTTTTCCGGAATCGGCGGCAGCAACCCAGGCACTGCGGGAGTGACCTCTTCTCGCGGCTGGTCGTAAGCGCCGCGATAGAGGACTCTCGCCACTGGCATGGAGTCCGCTTTCTCCTGCATCACGTGCGTGACCGGATTGCGGCGGCGCATTTCCCGCAGATCCCGATCCACTTGCGCGAGTTCGGCGGCGCGCTCCCGGTAGTCGCTAGCCTCGTGCACAAGCGCGTATTGATAGAGCAAGTCTGTGCTGATGTCCCAGAGCGAGGTAGGCCACAAGGCCAGCAGACGAGCCTCGTCGCCGGACAAAACGCGGCTGAAGAATCGGGCTTCGCGCACCGCTTCATGGGTCGTTACCGGTTCGTTGTTCGTAATGGAACCCTTCACGATGCGATAGATATTGCCGCTTTGCCCGGGCTTGCCGTTTACGAACAGAACGAGTCCGCCTCCATCGGGAGCGCCATCGTGCGAAATCACCAGGTGGTTCATCGAGCCCGGCTGCAGCTTCTGGGAACCGCGTATCGTCGCCTGCTGGTCCTGGTCGCCATTCAACTTGAACACCGGGACTGCGCCGTCGACATCGAGCATCCAGCCGCGGTTGTGATCCTTTTTGTCGGCTTTGCCAATCAGGCGAATGGGCTTCGCATCCGTCACGGGCATTTCAAAACGGATGGCGATCGTAAACGGACCCACACCGCCGAACGCCGCACGGTCCACCTCTCCGGCCACAGGCTGCGCCGCCGTCATGGTTTGTGCGGGTTCCATGGGCTTTGCCGCTGTCTGCAGTTCGTTCGCCAGCCGGGTGCGCTTGGCCGTGAGAGCCTCCCACGCGCCGCGGTCGCCTTCCTGGGGCACGATGATCACTGGAGGCGTCTGCGCGATATTGCCGTCCATCGCCGGTTGGGTGGTGTTGCGGAAGAACGCCGCCATCGCGTAGAAGTCGCGCTGCATGATCGGATCGAATTTGTGGTCGTGGCAGGTGGCGCAACCAATCGTCAGGCCCAGAAACACCTGCCCCGTCGTATCCACCCGGTCTTTCGCGTACATCGCCAGCACTTCTTCGTCGATCGATCCGCCTTCGGCCGTCGTGACGTTACAGCGGTGAAAGCCTGAGGCGATCTGTTGGTCGATCGTGCGGTTCGGCATCAAGTCGCCCGCGATCTGGTCTATCGTGAATTGGTCGAACGGCATGTTGCGATTGAACGCTGCGATCACCCAGTCGCGATAAGGCCACATTTCGCGGTAATTGTCATTGTGGATGCCATGCGTATCGGCATAGCGCGCCGCATCGAGCCAATACCGGCCGCGATGTTCGCCATAGTGGGGCGAGGCGAGCAAGCGGTCCACGAGTTTGTTGTAAGCGTCGGCAGACACATCCTTGACGAAGGCTTCCACCTCTGCGGGAGTAGGAGGCAAGCCCGTCAAATCGAGAGTGACCCGTCGCGCAAGTGTCCGGCGGTCTGCTTCCGCGGCAGGCGTCAGCCCGGCGGATTCGAGACGCGCGAGCACGAACGCATCGACAGGGGTCCGGATCCAGGCGGTATTACGAACTGCGGGCGGGGCGGGACGGCTGGGCGCGATGTAAGACCAATGTTCCTTCCAAGCGGCGCCTTCCGCGATCCAGCGCTTGATCGTGTCCTGCTGCGCGGCAGTCAAGGCTGCCTTGTGCGAGTAGGCCGGAGGCATGCGCTTCGCCGGGCTCGCGGCGGCGATCCGCTGGTACAAAAGGCTCGCCTGCGGATTTCCCGGCACGATGAGCGCTCCGGACTTGCGGCTGGCGAAAGCTCCTTCTCTGGTGTCAAGACGCAAGTCCGCCATGCGCGCCTGAGCGTCAAAGCCGTGGCAAGTGAAGCAGGAGTTCGACAGAAGCGGCCGGACCTCGCGTTGAAAGTCCACCGCCCGTGGCGCGGCGGCGGCTAGTAGCCCGGCAAGCGCAACGGCGGCGAAAGCGATTCTGCGCGAATTCATCCTCTGTATTCTATCCAGGTCGAGTCGACAAAAGCGGTCGCGGTTCCGCTAGCCTTTCCCCGCGTGCCAGCAGAGTAAACTGTAGTCATAGCAGTATGCGGAAAATTGTTCCCTTTCTCCTCGCCTGTCTGTTGCTGACCGGGCAACAGCAGAAGAAAAACCAGCAGCACCAGCCGGCCCGTCCCCAGGAACCCGCCGACGATCGCATCATCCTCGATGTGACGCGCGTGAACATTCTCTTCACGGTGGCCGACAAAAAGGGACGCTTTGTCACCAACCTCGGCCGCGAAGATTTCGAAGTCTTCGAGACCAAAAAGAACCAGAACATCCTCGAGTTCACCGCCGAAACCAATCTTCCGCTCCGTCTCGGCATTCTCATTGACACGAGCAATTCGATTCGCGACCGGTTCCGTTTCATTCAAGATGCCGCGAACGAGTTTCTGAAGTCGGTGATGCGTCCCGAAGTGGACCGTACCGTGCTCGTCAGTTTCGACACCAGCGCGCAGATGGTTTCCGATCTCACGAACGACATGGAGAAGCTGGAAAAAGGCATCCGTGACCTCCGCCCGGGCGGCGGCACGGCCCTCTATGACGCGATTTACTTTTCCTGCCGCGACAAGCTGATCATCGACCAGCCGCGGCACAAGTTCCGCCGCGCCCTTGTCATCTTGAGCGACGGCGACGACAATCAGAGCAAATACACCCGCGAACAGGCTCTGGAAATGGCGCAGAAGACCGATGTGGTCATCTACGCGATTTCCACCAACCAGACGCGCATCGAGACCGAAGGCGACAAACTGTTGCGCTATCTGGCGCGTGAGACGGGCGGCATGGCGTTCTTCCCGTTCAAGGTGCAGGACCTGCAACAGTCCTTCACCAACATCGCGAACGAGCTGCGGTCGCAGTACAACATCCTGTATCGCCCTGAGCCTCTTCGCGCCGACGGTTTGTATCACACGGTGGATGTGCGAGTCCGGAACCGCAAGGATCTGGTAGTTCGCGCGCGCCGCGGCTACTACGCGCCGGCGGCTCTTTCGCCGGGCAGCGGCGACGGCCAGGAATAGCTGGAAAACTTTCAGAGATAGAATCGAGAGATGCCAAAGAAGGACTTCTCTCGCCGCGCGTTTGTCGCTAGCGCTTCTGCGCTGCAGGTTGCGACCGCCCAGCAACAACAACAACAAGCCCAGGAACGGCGCCCCGTCGTGGTGGAGCCTTATCCTTCAACGAAACCCCGCATGCAGAGCGACCCAATCCGGGTCGTCACCACCTACAAGTTCGAGCCCTTTGAGATCGAAAAAATCCAAAAGGCCGCGAACGCAGCGAAGGTCGAAATCATTGTCTGCAGCAATCGGCAGGAGTTCCGCGACAAGCTCCGTGACGCCGAAGTCGTTTACGGCGGCATTGGCGCAGCGGATCTCGACTTTGCGCCGAAACTGAAATGGGTGCAGTGGGGAGGCGCGGGCATGGAAGGCATGGAAGAAGCGGTGCGCCAGCATCCAGCCGTCGTCACCAACTACGCGCGGACCTTCGCGCATGGCATCACCGAAACCGGCATGGGCATGCTGCTGTGCCTGACGCGCGGCATTTCGAAATACTATATTCCGCAGTTTTACAAGCGCACCATGAATCCTGTGGGCACGGTGAAGTCCGACCATCATCAGGAACTCACCGGCCTCACCATGGGGATCGTCGGCATGGGCGGCATCGGCAGTCTGCTTGCGCGCCGCGCCTACTATGGCTTCGATATGAAGATCGTCGCCACGGATGCGAAGCCGATTCCCAAGCCGGAATACGTGGCGGAACTCCACGATCCGGGCTGGTTTCCCAAGATGGTTCCGATGGTCGATGTGCTGGTCGCCGCCGCGCCCTCGACGCCTGCCACGCGCAAAATGTTCAACGAACAAGTGTTCCGCTCGATGAAGAAGACCGCCTACTTTCTCGCACTGTCGCGCGGCGATCTGTTCGACGATATGGCGGTGGTGAAGGCGCTCAAAGAGGGCTGGATCGCGGGCGCCGGGCTCGATGTGTTTCCACAGGAACCGCCGCCGTCTTCGCACCCGATTTTCGACTGCCCCAACGTCGTAATGACGGCGCATACTTCCGGCTGGAGCACGAATCGCCAAGTCCGCCTGATCGACGTTTTCGCGGACAATGTTCGGCGTTATTCCGAAGGCATCCCGCTGATGAACGTGGTGGACAAGCCCAAGGGCTATTGATCTGGCGATTGGGCGTGCAGTGTATCCGCTGGTCGCTGCTCGACCTCTTTCTACTACGGCAATAGTTTTGTGACGATAGTGCTGCCAATTACACGGCGCGGCGAAGTTCCAGTCCCTGAAGAACTGGCGGAATCATGACCTGCCGGCGCTGCAAGTCCGCGATGGTCGAACTCGCCCACATTGCCCATGGCAAACGCAAGTTCCGGTGCCCGAACTGTGGCTCCCATCGGATGCAACAGGCAAAGACCAGAAAAGATCGAAAGAAACAGGACCGAAAACCGTCCGGCTGATGCCCAACACGTCGGGTTACTTAGTCGGTAGGAACTTCCGGCATACGACGGCCGCCCGACGGGGACCCCGGTATGAATTTCCTACTCGGCGGGGGTAATCCTTACCTGCCCGGAGCCAGCCATTCCCGCATCTCATTGAAAACTCGATCAGCGCCTCTTTGGCAGGCGATTTGCACCCATACTGCCAGGAGCGCGACCCAGCACGTCCGAAATGACTCCCATGAACAATATCACTGATACTTCCAATCTTTCTTCAAGCAATCCCGAATCTACAACGTCGCGGAGTTCGTGGCCGTGGTGGGTGCTATCTGGCGCCCTGGCTGTGAGCTTGATTGCCAACTTTGTACAGTCTCAAAAGACCACTGCCCTTAGCGGTGACGTAACTACGTTGCGGTCTGAAATGGCTGCCGTCAAGACGAGCCTGAAAGACAGCGAAGAGGCAGTGAAGCGTTCGATCTCCGGCGTAGAGGAATCGCTGGCCGCTACCAAGCAGGAAGTCGACAAGCGCGTTGCGCAACAGACCCGGGTGGTCGTGCAGCAACAAAGAGCTGCGGCTCCGGTGGAAGCGAAGTGGAAGAAGGAACAGACCGAGCAGGTTGAGAAGCTGAATACCGAACTCGCCGCCATTCGCGAAAGTGCGCAGGCAGCCAGCAGTAAGCTCACCGACATCAACAACGAGGTCGGCAACGTGAAGACCGATGTCGGCAATGTAAAATCCGAAGTCGCCACCGCAAAAAATGATTTGGACCGTACCATTGGCGACCTGAAGCGCGTAAGAGGAGATATGGGCGAGATGAGCGGCCTCATCGCGACCAACTCGAAGGAACTCAACGCCCTCCGTTCGCTGGGCGAACGCAACTACTACGAATTCAATCTGGCGAAGAGCGCCGGACAGCAACGGGTAGGGGATGTACAGCTTGCGGTGCGCAAGGCGGACCTGAAAAAGGGACGTTACACCCTTGACCTCGTTGTGGATGACAAGAAGATCGAGAAGAAAGATAAGACTGTGAACGAGCCGGTCCAATTCTTTGTATCCTCTAAGACCCGACAGGCATATGAGCTAGTCGTATATGAGGTGCAGAAGGATCGAATTATCGGTTATCTGGCGGCGCCTAAAGTTCAGGTGGCGCGGAATTAGGTAATTGACGGTTGTGCGTGGAGGAGAAATCGCACGCAATCATGATGTGCGATCCCTGTCCTGCAGGCTGGCGTCCTCGACCAGCGCCAGCCGGCCGGATCGGCCTCAAAACAATAGGAAAAGAACTTACACGATGACCCGCTTTCACCCTATCCTCACTGCTACGGTGGTGCTGCAATCCCTCGTTTTGACGGGCATGGCCGTGGCTGCGGAACCTCAGTCGCTATTTCCCGGCGACACGCTCACAATTCGCTTGAATCAGGATCTGAACAGTGGTAAAAACCAAGCAGGCACTCGTTTTCAAGGAGCCGTCGATAGCGCTGTGATGCACGGCGGCATTGTGCTTGTTCCTAAAGGGGCGTCGGTGGACGGGTATGTTCGGGAGGCTTCTACCTCTGGACGGTTCAACGGACGGTCCGAGTTGCATCTGTACTTGGACGGCCTCACGATTAACGGGAAACGATATTCGATTACGACACAAGCGGAGGTCCGCACAGGGCCAGGCCATGCGAAGCACAACACAGCGTTTGTTGGTGGCGGCGCGGCCTTTGGAACTGTGATCGGGGCACTCGCGGGCGGTGGCAAGGGAGCGGCGATTGGCGCCCTCACCGGAGCGGCCGCTGGTGGCGCCGGAGCAACGGCGACCGGCAAGAAAGAGGTTTTGATTCCAGCAGAGACGGTTCTGACTTTCCGTCTGCGGGATCAATTGAGATTGGACTGATTCTCCGCGTCTCACCACGCAGAAGATGTCCAAAAAGTTCCGGGCGGAGCGGCTCATTCAGAAGAAGCATCGGGTCCTGCTTCTCACGCTGAGAGTCGCGATTCCAGTCCGGAGACACAGGCGGGTTTGAATAAATACGTTCGCGACTCCTGCGACAGTCGGGAACGATCCCTCCGAGCAAACCTGCCTGTGTCCCCTTTTTAAGAATTCCCTCCTCCCTACCGGGTTTTCCCTTCCAGACTGATAGATAAAGTTGCCTCGCGGCCGTGGACGGTCGTAAAACGGGATCTAATCTACTAGGGCAGTCGTATATGTGCGGCAAGCGACGCCAGGTAAGAGAATCGATCTCAAGGTTCGAGTCTCCGCCGTGAGATGGGAATTCTCGATCGCGCGGCGCACCTACGACAACGATCGTAACGCGGATTTATTGAGGCGATGGCGCCGATTCGCTAACCGCCTTGCGCCAGTCCGGCCAGACCCACCCATGCTGGCGAAGTTCATAGTAGAGTTGCCCGGCGTGCGGAGGCTTCGAGAAATCGTACTCTCGCATGGGGCGAAAGTACTCCCGCTCGATCGGAAACTTTCCAATCACGCTCTGCTGCGACCGGAAACATTCGAGGATGCGCCGTTTGTGCTGCACCTGCCCGGCAGTCAACTCCACAGTCACGGTTGGCTTGCCCTCGAGGAACTCGGCCAAAACCAGATCGCCGGCCGCCGAGGCATGATAGAGCGGAAACTCCCACACGTTCGGCAACCCCTGTAATGCAAACGCCAGGGCGTCGTGATCCGGGTGCCCTCCCTCGTACGCATGCGTGTAAATACGATCGGCGCCGTAAGAAAGCGCAGCTTCGCGAATGGCGGCGATATGATTCGGCGAATCCTGATCTGCGATCCCATCGAGCGCGCGCCAGTGGCGCTGCGGGTCCAATCCGGCCGCCTGGAGCGCCGCAAGCATCTCTTCGCGGCGGGCAGCCTGATAGGCCTCGTGGGTGGAATACCCCGCTTTCAGCGCGTAACGTGGGTTGTGTGGAGTGGAGTTGGTGGCATGCAGAATTCCGGCTTCGTGCTCGGGAGACGTGAGCAGCGAAAAGCCGCCCAGCATTTCGTCGTCGGCATGCGCCACGGCAATGAGAATTCGCATGTCCCTGTTCTCATTATGAGCGACCTGCTACACTCGCGAGCGTGAGAATCGGCATCACTTGTTATCCGACTTATGGCGGCAGCGGCATCGTGGCGACCGAACTGGGCCTGGAACTCGCCAACCGCGGCCACCAGATTCACTTCATCACCTATGCGAACCCCATCCGGCTCAACGACCGGCCCGACATCCTCTATCACGAAGTGGAAGTCTCGAACTATCCGCTGTTCCAATATCCGCCCTATTGTCTGGCGCTGGCCTCGCGCATGGCGGAGGTGGCGGACGAGTACGACCTCGATTTGCTCCACGTCCACTATGCGATTCCTCACTCGGTTTCCGCGATGCTCGCGCGGGGCATCCTCGGCAAACAGCGCCGCAAGCCGCTGCCATTCGTCACGACGCTGCATGGCACCGACATCACGCTTGTGGGTATCGATCGGTCGTACTTTCCGATCACCAGGTATTCGATCGAAGAGTCCGACGGCGTGACCTCGATTTCGCAGGATCTGCGGCGCCAAACCGTAGAGGTCTTTGGGGTGGAAAAGCCAATCGAAGTCATCCACAACTTCGTCAACCTCTCGACTTACCGGCCCTCCACTACTGAGCCGCGGCGCGCTGGCGCAAGGCCGCGCATGATTCACCTTTCCAACTTTCGCCCCGTCAAACGGGTGCTCGATTGCATCCGGATCCTGGCGGAGGTTCGCCGCGAGGTCGACGCGGAACTTTGGATGGTCGGCGACGGGCCTGACCGTGGCTCCGCGGAGCGCCTGGCCCATGATCTCGGCATCATCGGCTACGTCCGTTTTCTCGGCAAGCGCAATGACGTTCCGGCGCAGTTGCGGGATGCAGACGTCCTGCTGATGCCGAGCGAAATGGAAAGCTTTGGACTCGCGGCGCTCGAAGGCATGGCTTCCGGCGTGATTCCGATCGGGACGCGCGTGGGCGGCGTTCCCGAACTCATCGAAGAAGGCGTGAGTGGGTTTCTTTGCGACGTGGGCGATGTGGATGCAATGGCCGCACGGGCGATTCAGGTTCTGTCCCACGGCCCCGCCTGCGAAGCCATGGCGAAGGCAGCGAGGCGGGCGGCCGAGGAACGATTTTCGACGGACCTGATCATTCCACGGTACGAAGCCATGTATCGTAACGTAATGGCCGTCTCTGCGTAAGGCCGGCTGCCAACTTTGATGACGCCCGAACAATGGCAGGAAATCGACCGAATTTACAACGACCTCGCGGAGGCGCCGCTCGCGGTTTGGCGGCGCGCAATGGAGGACATCAAAGATGAACAGGTCCGCCAGGAGGTGCAGTCTCTGCTCGAGGCGGCACAACCCGCCGGCAAAGTCGCGAATTCATTTTCTCGCGTGATCGGCAACGTGGCCGGCGACGTCCTGCCTCCAATGCTGCGATTCGGACCTTGGCGCGTCACCGGCGTGATCGGCTACGGTGGCATGGGGGCGGTCTATGAAGCAGTGCGCGACGATCGCGCCTTCGACAAAAAAGTCGCCATCAAGGTGCTGCAGACTGGCCGCGACCATCCGGCCGCACGCGACCGTTTTCAACAGGAACGTGCAATTCTCGCCACGCTGAACCATCCCAACATCGCTCATTTGATCGACGGCGGAGAGACGGCCGAGGGCGTCTCGTATATCGTGATGGAGTTTGTCGATGGTTCGCCTGTGACGGATTGGTGCACGTCGCGCAAGGCGGGAACGGAAGAGATTCTGCGCCTGTTTCTACGCATCTGTTCCGCAGTTGAATATGCCCACCAGCGGCTGGTCGTGCATCGGGATCTCAAGCCGGCGAACATCCTCGTCACGACGGAGGGTGTGCCGAAACTTCTGGACTTCGGCATCGCTAAACTGATCGACGAGAACGCAACCTTGACCAAAAGCGGATGGCATGCGATGACGCCGGCGTACGCGAGTCCGGAGCAAGTGACTTGTAAACCCGTCACTACGGCCACCGATGTGTATTCCCTCGGCATTGTCCTCTATCAAATGCTGACCGGCCGCACTCCGTACCATCTGCCGACTACCTCGTCGCCCGCGGCAGTCGCCCAGACGATTTGCGACGTGCAACCCGAATCGCCAAAGATCTCCGTGGACCTCGACAAGATCCTGCTTATGGCTCTGCGCAAAGAGCCGGAACGGCGATACCAGTCGGCCGCCGCCTTTGCCGCTGACAACGAGAAATACCCGGGCCACAAACGCGTAAGCCCTTGCGAGGACACGGAATGGTATGCCACTGCCCCTTGATTGCTGCGAAACCGGGTACCCCGCCCCACCCCCATTTCCCGTCCTGCGGCCAACGGCGGGCGG
>JACXTT010001186.1_pt1 | contig 44061 bp, 44 predicted proteins | sample 9270951 | NCBI WGS metagenome assembly JACXTT01 (sample SAMN15532306, study PRJNA645909) | rock metagenome | isolation source: weathered quartz diorite | place: Puerto Rico | collected 2017-06-21
CACCGATTCCCCTGTGGAGTAACAGCGCATATCATGAGCATCGCAGTCGAACTCGAGAAGCTCAAGAACCTGAGGGCCTCCGGCAGAATCACGCCGGAAGAATTCGAAGAGTCCAAGAACCGCCTCCTGGATTCCTGCGTCCGCCGCATCGAAGCCGCCTACGACCCCAGCGCACCCACGTGGCCGCGATGGGGCTTGCCGCCCGCCAAGGTCGCCCGCGGCGTGGTGCAAGTGATTCGTTTCTCGCCGGGCAAGGACAACCTGCCATACGCCGCGTTCCTCAACGTAGATGGCCAGAAGGTGGAGATCGGCTCGTCCACCCCGATCTGCATTGATGCGGGGGATCACGTCATGCTGGGCGGTTATGAGCGCGAGGGGCGGCTCATGGCGCTGGCCTACCACAACGAGTCAAACGGCACCTATTCGGATTTGAGCCGTTTGCGCAAAGGCTATCAGTTGCTGCTGGCCGTGGGCGTGGCGAGCGCGGTGGTTGGGCTCGCCGCCATTGTCATCATGGTGATTCTGCCGATTCTGCACAGGCCGCTGGTCGCGTTTCATTTCCATTGGCGATTTGTGCCGTATGTGGTCTCCGGTTTGGGAGGCGCGGCGGTCTCGTATCTGGGGCTGGGCCTTTCCTTTCTGGGGGCGCGGGCCAAAGAGTTCCACGACGCCATGACCTGCTCCGGGCTGCGGGTCTTCCAGTCGTAGTGAGTTTGTCCCCCGATGACCAGCGGGTGAGACATGCCTCGCCCCTACGACGGCTCCGATGTAGGGGCCGGACACGTCCGGTCCCGCGCTTACACGTCGATGGTTAACGGGCGCGCGCTAACCTCCGGCGACTGCCGCTTCGTGGAAATCCGGGCTACGATCCAGAGTAAATGCGGACATTCGCAGTTTGCTTTTCGATGATCCTGGGCGCGGCGGCTCCCTGGGCCCGCCCGGCTGAGGCGCCGACCGTGAACGCCGATTCGACGCCGGTGTATTCGGGGACCTCCACTTCGAGCCCGGTCTTACAGAAGCTCTCAAAGGGCGCGCCTGTGGCCATCGAGTATTCGGTGGTGACGCGCGAAGGCGAGTGGTGCAGCTTGAGCAGTCCCGCGCGCGGCTATGTGTTGTGCGGCTACTTGAAACGCGGCGAGGCGCCACAACGGGAAACCGCGGACGCTCCCGTGCCGCCGGTTCTTACTCCTGCGCCAGCCGGCCACGCACCCCTGCTCCGCGTGGCGGTGGCCGTTCCGAAAACGCCAGCCGTGCCGCCCGCGGCGGAACCCGCCATGTTCACGCCCGAGCAATCCGCGCTGATGAGCGCTGCGCGCGTGGGAGGTGCGGCCGCTGTACAGTTAGCGCTCGCCAAGGGCGCGCTGGTGGATGGCCGGGACAAGGACGGCAAAACAGCCCTTATGTGGGCCGCTTATATGGGACGTACCGAGGCGGTGACCGAACTGCTCAAGGAGGGCGCTGATGTGAACGCCACGGACAACTCCGGCTGGACGGCGATCGCAGGTGCCGTATTCGCGCGCCGCCCCGAAGCGCTCCAGCTGCTACTCGCGCAGGGCCCGGCTTTGAACCCGCACGATAACGAAGGCCGGACGCCGCTAATGCACGCCGCGCAGTATGGGGATTTGGTCATGATCCGCGATCTTCTGGCCAAAGGCGGCGATCCCAACGCGCGCAACCGCTTCGAGCAGACGCCATTGATGTTCGCCGTGGCGCTGCCAGAGCCGGCCGCGGCGGAGCTTCTGCTGGCCGCGGGGGCCGATGCAAACGCCATGGATGCGGCGGGGCGTTCGGTGCTGATCAACGCGGTTCTCGCCGGCGCCGAACGGACAGCGAACGTGCAGTTGCTGCTCAAAGCAAGGGTGGATCTCAACACGAAAGATAAAGAAGGCCGGACGGCGCTCGCCTGGGCGAAGAACAAAGGCTACGCCGCCATCGAAAAGTTGCTCAAGAAGGCTGGCGCTGTGGAGTGGTAAGCGGGTTACTCGTACCTCAAAGCCACCAGCGGGTCGACGCGCGTGGCGCGCGCGGCGGGAATGTAGCCGGCCACGAGCGAGACCGCGGCTAGAATCAGGGTAGCGGCTACGAGCGTCGCGGCATCATGCGGCTCCAGTCCGAATAGCTGCGCTCGGATAAACTGGCTCAGCCCCCACGCGGCGGGCAGTCCGATGCCGATACCGATCGCTGCCATCAGCGCCACTTCCCGCATCACCAGCCAGACGACTTTGCCTCGGTCCGCACCCATTGCCATCCGGATACCGATTTCGCGCGTTCTTCGCGCCACCGTGAATGCCATCACGCCATAGAGCCCGATGGCCGCGAGCAGAGTGGCCAGGCATCCGAATACCGCCGAGAGCATCGCGACCAGCCGCTCGGTGAACAGGGATTCATTCACCTGCGTCTCCATGGTTTTCATGCCGAACACCGGGAGGTTGGCGTCCGTCCGAGTTACCACCTGGCGAAGCGCGCCGGCCATCCGCGCGGGATCTTGCGCCGTCCGCACGTAGACGGTCAGCTTGGTGACAGACTTCTCCTGCATGTAGGGCACGTATACAAAACGTGGCGGCTCTTTCTTCAGGCCCGCCCCTTTGTCATCTTTCACCACGCCTACAATTTCGATGTCCGCAATTCCCCGCCGTCCGCCGAAACCAAAATGCTTGCCCAGCGGATTTTGATTTGCGAAGAAGTAATGCGCCGCCGTTTCGTTGATCATCCCCACCAGCGGCGCGCCTAGAACGTCCCGTTTGGTGAACTCGCGCCCGGCGATCAACGGGATGCCGAGCGTCGAGAAGTATCCCGGCCCCAGCCCATTCACGCGAGGGTTCATGTCTTCGCTTTCTTTGTTGTGATAGCCCTCCACGGTCACCGTGCTCATGTTGATGTCATCGGTTAGCGGCGCGCTGTCGGCCATCGACACGCCGCGCACGCCGGCCAGCGCCTCGATGTCCTCCCGCAGGCGCGCGTACAGCGCCTGCGTGCGGCTCTGGCTATAACCGTTCAATGCAGGATCCAGCGCAAACGTCATGAGGTTTTCCGTGCGAAACCCGGGATCCAGGCTCTTTAGATTATAGAGACTGTGCGCGAACAATCCCGCTCCCACCAGCAGCAGTAAAGAGAGCGCGATCTGGGCCACCACCAGCGCCTTTCGGAAAACTACCGACGGCCCGCCGGTAACCTGGTTTGCCTGGTCCTTGAGAGTGCCAGCCAGATTCGGGCGCGACGTACCGAGGGCCGGGGCCAACCCGAACATCAGCCCGGCAGCTATCGCCACCCCAAAATTGAAACTCAGGATGCGGAGATCCAACGCCGTCGTGAGACTGCGCACCGTCGATTCCGACGGCAGGAAGCCGAACAAGAGACTTCCCGCCCAGGACGCCGCCAGCAACCCCGCCGCGCCGCCAAGCAGAGCCAGGAGCGAGCTTTCCACTAAAAGCTGGCGCACAATACGGAAGCGGCCGGCGCCCAACACCAGGCGCACTGCAATCTCTTTTTGCCGCCCCGCCGCGCGTGCGATCAACAGGTTCGCCACGTTCGCGCAGGCAATCAGAAGCACCACCCCAGCCATCGCCATCAGTACCGTAAGAGGCGTCTCACCACTCTTCCGCAGGCCGGATAGGCCCTTTCCGCCGTCCAACACACTCAAGTGCTTCTTCAGGAATTTGTCCTTGTCGGTCTCCGGCCAGCCTTGGATCGCCTTGAATTCCTCGGCGTTGATCTGATGGAACAGGATGTTTAAGCCCGCCTCGGCGCGGCTGCGCGAAACACCGGGCTTCAGACGCGCAAACACGTTCAGCCACCACGACCGGCGGTTATCCAGGTCGTTCCACGTGGGTGTCATCTCGGCCTTCATCATGATCGGAACCATTACGTCGGTCGCGCGGCCCACCTCGATCCCGTGAAATCCAGGCGGTCCGATTCCCACCACCGTCAATGGATGGCCGTTGATGAGTAGTGTTTGATTCAAAATCGCTCGGTCACCGCCGAACCGTCGTTTCCAGTACCCGTAGGTCAGAAACGCCACTGGGCGCTCGCCTGGGGTGCGATCGTCTTCCGGAGTGAAAGTCCGGCCGATAAGTGCTGAAACGCCAAGGACTTCGAAGTAATTGCCCGAGACTATTTCGCCCTCGGCCCGCTCCGTCTGCCCGCGATAGCCCACGCTTACCGGCACTGGGAAGCGTGCTAGAACGCCGCTAAACACCTGATTCTGGTCGCGGAAATCCTTGTACATGGGATAAGAAAAGGAGTGGTCATTCCAAATCGACCCCTGCGTCAGATTCGGCTGATCGAGCATCACTAACTGCTCGGGATGCGGGACGGGAAGCGCCCGCAGCAGCACTTGGTCCATCAGGGTGAAGATGGCGGTGTTGGCCCCGATGCCCAGCGCGAGCGATAGAATTGCGACAAAAGCGAAAACCGGGCTGTTGCGCAGCGTGCGCACCGCGAAACGAATGTCCTGGAGCAGCGTTTGCATGTGACAGAAGCAGATAGTAGCAAGGCCCGGCCCATTCATTTGCATTTAGAATCAATTACTTAACGGCCGCAGGGCGTGGCCGGGGTGCGCTTTCGGGACGGGCCGTCCCATTTCCGGGCGATTGCCAGCTCATCCAACCCGCGAGCAGTAAACTGCAACTCGAGGGATCAGCGGCGGCGATGCCCAGGCCTACAAGGCTTTTGACGGGATAGCGGACAATTTCCATGAAGGATCAGAGGCCATTTTAATAAGAAAAGGTTGCGCCTGAGTTCTCAGCGGGCGTTACCCGGCCGAGGCGGAATGTAATAGAGCAGGATCGAGCTTCCCACGCGCTCCACTGGCTTGACGAAATCCGGCCAGACACGAGCGTGCGGCTCCTGCATCCGCAGACCCATGCGATGCGATTTCCACTCGGTCACCTGCACGGCATTCCAGCCGGGAAACGGAGCATCGACGGCGCTCCAGCGCCAGGGCGGGAATCCATGCTTTAGCGGGTCGATCATGATCGTCGGACTGAAACCCGCCGACTGGACGTTCAGTTCTCTCAGTCGCCGGCCCAGCCGCTTGATGTCCTGCCCCCAATCCAGATCCGATTCCACGACGATGCGCTCGGGTTCGGAGCCCGCGAGTGCGTTGAAGTAGGGCAGATAGTCCGGATGGGCCGCGAGAGACGTCGCGCATAACCACGCCAGCGCGGCGGCCAGGGTCCACTGTGCCCACGCCGCACGCCGGCCCTGCGCGGCGAGCCAGAGTGCGCCGGCGGCAGCGATGATGGCGAGAAACGGGAACATGGGCAGGATGTGGCGGATGCCGATGTTGATGCGCGACGGCAAGGCGACCACGAGGATCGCCACAGGAACCGCGATTAGAAATCCGAATGGCCAGAGGCCGGGCTTCGGCTCGGGCCGGCGCCAAAGACCGATCGCGATCAGGGCCAGCACCGCGAGCGGTATCTTGATGGCGATCAGAGTAGGGAAAAAGGTCCACCATCCTTCCTCTCGCACCTCACCCATGAAATAAGCGACGTGACCGGCGCGGTTGTGACGGATGACATTGTCGATACCTGCAAACAGCTCGGGAAACGGCCCCGGGAACGGAACCCAGACGGACTTGCCGAAAGAGAAGCGGTAACCGGCCCAGATAACGACGAAGCCGAGCACTGCGGCCAACCCGAGCCAGGGCAGTCGCTCGACGAGCAAGCGCCAGAATTCGCGAACCGACGGCCGGACCTGGTATAGCCATAGCGCGAGCGCCACGGCAACCGCAGCCGGATAGAACGCCAACGCGGAGAATTTAGTAAGCACCATCAGGCCGCCCGCTACGCCGAGCCAGGCCGCTGTTTTGGGCCCGGGTTCCTCGACCAGCCTCATCAGCGCATACGAGGCCGCCGCAAAGCAGGCGGTGACTCCCATGTCGGTGGTCGAAAGTCCCGCATGGGCCAGCACCGTCGGGATCATGGTGAAGATGAGCAGCGCTACCACCGCGCCCGCCGGCCCCACAGAAACACCATCCAGCAGGCCAGCCAGAAAAACGGAAGATTGCCGGCGCGCGAGAGAGCCAGCCGCCGCTCGTATCGATCCCCGGCATACAGGATCGCGTTGCCCTCGACGGTCATTTCACTTTTGTGCTCAGAACGCGCGCCGTCGAGATACGGCCCAAGCGCGACCATCACACGCGTGAGCGGCGGATGCTGGGCTTCATATTGATAAATGCCCTGGTCGAGCCACTGAAGACCACACGCGAGGTGAGCCGGCTCATCGGAGGTATGGTTGAAGACGGTGTAAGTTGCCACGATCCGCATGGTGCCGAGGAGGATCAGGGCGAGCGCAAGTACCGTGGCGCGGCCCGCGACGAAGTTTTCGACCCGTTCGAGAACCGGCGGTTTCGTTGCAACTGTTACCGCGGCCTGAGCTCTCTTCTTACGGGCCTTGGACATCGGGATTCATGATAACAGCGCAGTCTAAATGCTAGGATAGTGGGTTATACCCCGTCCGATTCGAAGGAGTTCTCCCATGCATTCTCGCCGCAAATTCATCGGCCAGGTTGCCACCAGCATCGCCGGAACATTAGCCGGTGGCGGCGTTTTGGGCGCGAATGACCGCATACGCCTGGGCCTGATTGGCGCGGGCGACCGCGGCATGCAACTGGTCCGCGAGGCCATCACCCTGCCCAATGCGGAAGTCGTGGCGTTCGCCGACATCTATACCAAGCGACTGGAAGAAGCTAAAAAGACCGTACCTGCCGCCCAGACCTTTCTCGATCACCGCTACCTGCTCGACGACAAATCCATCGACGCCGTCCTGATCGCCACGCCGCAGCACCTGCATGCCGAGCATTTCATCGCCGCGCTCGCCGCCGGCAAGCACGTGTACCAGGAAAAGACCATGGCGTTCAACGTGGATCACGCCAAGCGCATGCGGGCGGCGTATCAGAAAGCGGTTGGGCGCGTCGTGCAGGTGGGGCATCAGTCGTGCTCGTCGGGACAGACCATCGACGCCACCATGTTCCTCGCCTCCGGCAACCTGGGCAAGATCACGGCGATCCATTCGCACATGTACCGCAACACGCCGCACGGCAAACCGCAGTGGTCGCGGCCGGTGTATCCCGATATGTCGCCCGAGAACATCATCTGGAAATCGTTCCTGGGCCCGGCGCCGCAGCACGAGTTCGACGCCAACCGCTACGTCAACTGGCGCTTCTTCTGGGATTACTCGGGCGGCAACGTCTACGAGAACATGTGCCACCAGCTCGCCTTCTGGTACAAGGTCATGAATCTGCAAATTCCGCGCGCCGTGAACATGGTGGGCGGAGTCTATCTCTGGAAGGACGGCCGGGAAGTGCCCGACACCATGAACGTGGCGCTCGAGCAGCCCGAGGAGATTCTCTTCACCTGGGATTCCGGCTTCGGCAACAACGAACTGGGCTCGACCGAAGACGTGCTGGGCACCGACGGCACCATCGCGCGCGGCCAGCAGATCCGGTATCTCCCGCAAAAAGTGAACCGCCCGCAAGGCACCGAGATGGTGGGCAGCAACAAGACCGGCTCGAACGAGACCAAGGCCCACATCCAGAACTTCCTTGACTGCATCCGCACCGGCGCCACGCCCAACTGCCCCTTCGACCTCGGCTTCCGCGTGGCCATCGCGTGCCGGATGGCCGTGGACAGCTACAGGCTAGGGCGGACGTTGAGGTGGGATGGGGGGAAGGAAGAGATTGCTTAGCGGCGGTGCCGTGACGCTTCGTCCTGCGGGGCGCGTCTTCCTGGAGTGGTGTCATAGCCTACCTTTTGCTCGAATCCTGCGACCGGAACTAGCCGGTTCGCATCTGTCCCTATGATTTGTTACAGCTAGTTTCTGCTGGAGAAACCAATCCATGAAAACCCGCAAGCTCGGAGCCACTGCGCTCGATGTTTCGCCGCTCTGTTTGGGCACCAACGTATTTGGCTGGACGGCGTATGAGAAAACGTCGTTCGCGATACTGGATGCGCTGGTCGCGGCCGGATTCAACTTCATCGACACGGCGGATACGTATTCGCGGTGGGTGCCGGGCCACAAGGGCGGAGAATCGGAAACCATCATTGGCAACTGGCTGAAGCGGACGGGGAACCGGAACAAGGTGATCGTCGCCACCAAGGTCGGAATGGAAATGGGGCCGGGCGAGAAGGGGCTTTCCAAGGCGTACATCTTTCGCGCGGTAGAGGGCTCACTGCAACTGCTGCAGACGGACTACATCGACCTTTACCAGTCGCATCAGGACGACCCGGCGACGCCGCTCGAAGAAACGCTGGGCGCGTACGCGGAACTCATCAAGCAGGGGAAGGTGCGGGCCATCGGGGCCTCGAACTACACGGCGGACCGGCTTGCCGCGGCCTTGACGGTGAGCGAAAAGCACGGTTATCCGCGCTACGAAAGTCTACAGCCGCACTACAACCTCTACGAGCGGGCCGGCTACGAAGCGGCGCTCGAGCCGCTGTGCCTGGCGAAAGGGCTTGGCGTGATTCCCTACTTTTCTTTGGCGAGCGGATTTCTCACCGGCAAATACCGGTCGGAAAAAGATCTCTCCAAGAGCCCCCGCGGCCAGGGCGTGAAGAAATACCTGGATGAGCGGGGACTGCGGATTCTCACGGCTCTGGATCAGGTGGCCCGTAAGCTGCGTTCGACTCCGGGGAAGGTTTCGCTCGCATGGCTGCTGGCGCGTCCCAGCATCACCGCGCCGATTGCAAGCGCGACGAGCGTGGAACAGTTGCGCGATCTGATCGACGCGACGAACCTCACACTGGACGCGGAGTCGATCGAACTGCCGAACCAGGCCAGCGCCTGGAGCGCGACGGCGGCGCACTGAACCGCAACGAACCCGCTTCAGGGTTCTTTGAGACCTTTAAAGAGTGACTGTGGGAAAGTGCGTGCCGTTGCAGCAGCCCTGGTAAAGTGAACCGGCTTTTACGTTTGTTTTGGTTTTCATTGCATTGCTCCTTTTCGCAGAAGATGTAAGCAACCCGTATGCCAATCGTCAAATAAGCATCTCGGTATTGCAGATTGACTGCAATGCATTGCGCGGAATGGATATCGCGGATCAGGCACTGCCGTGGAGAAAACGTGCGAGGCCGCGAAACCTATCTGAACGGATAGTTAGACGCCACGAACGGATAGGGCACGGCCCGTTTCTTCGCTCGCCATCCGCCAGTATCCTATACTAGTTACAATCTTTGTGTTGACCGACCCCCAACCTCCCCGGAGCCAGCGCTAGGCCGTGGAATTCGAGTACACGCCGGAGCAGATTCACCTTCGTAAGGCCGTCCGCGAATTTGCGGAATCGGAAATCGCCCCGCACGTCATGGAATGGGACGAAGCGCAGATTTTCCCGCTCGAGGTCGTCAAAAAGCTTGGCCAGCTCGGCTACCTGGGATCGATCTTTCCGGAACAATACGGCGGCGCGGGGCTCGGGTATGTCGATTACTCCATCATCATCGAAGAGCTTTCGCGTGTGGATGGCTCGGTGGGGATCATCGTGGCGGCGCACACGTCGCTGTGCAGCAATCATATTTACAAATCCGGAACCGAAGAGCAGCGCAGCCGCTATCTGTCGAAACTTACCACGGGCGATTGGATCGGCTGCTGGTCGCTGACCGAGCCCGAGGCCGGTTCCGACGCCGCCGGCACGCGCACCACGGCCGTGCGCCAGGGCGAGTGCTGGGTGCTCAACGGCTCGAAAACCTTTACCACCAACGCGCATTATGCCGATATTTGCGTGGCCATGGCGGTCACCGACCGCGGCGCAGCCGAGCACGGCATCTCGGCGTTCATCATCGAAAAAGACACGCCCGGGTTTCGCCTCGGCAAGAAAGAAAACAAGCTGGGGCTGCGCGCCAGCGCCACCGGCGAAGTGATTTTCGAGAACTGCCGGCTGCCGGCTTCGCAGCTGCTCGGCCAGCGCGGCGCGGGCTTCGTCGATAGCCTGAAAACTCTGGATGGCGGGCGAATCTCGATCGCCGCGCTCGCCGTCGGCATGGCGCAGGGCGCTTACGACGCAGCGCTCAAGTATTCAAAGCTGCGCAAGCAGTTCGGCCGGCCCATCTCGGAGTTCCAGGCCATCCAGCACAAGCTGGTCGATATGGCGACCGATATCGATGCCTCGCGTCTGCTGATTTACCGCGCGGCGTCGCTGCTCGACAAGGGGCGCAGAGTGACGCGCGAGTCCGCCATGGCCAAACTCTTTGCCTCCGAGGCCGCGGTGCGCATTGCCAATGAAGCCGTGCAGATTCACGGCGGCTATGGCTTCATCAAGGACTATCCCGTCGAAAAGTTCTACCGCGACGTGAAGCTATGCACCATCGGCGAAGGCACCAGCGAGATCCAGCGCCTGGTGATCGCGCGGCAATTGCTGAAAGACTGATGCCGGACCGTGTGGAGCAGATCGCCGCTGGAGACACGCGCGCGCTGGCCCGCGCCGCCACGGCCATCGAAAATCGTGCGCCGGAATCCGCGAAGCTGCTGCGCGAACTTGGGCCGCGCGCCGGGCGGGCGATTGTTGCCGGAATAACCGGGCCGCCGGGAGCGGGAAAGAGCACTCTCGTTGACGCGCTGGCGCGCGCCATCCGCCGCGAAGGGAAAACGGTGGGTATACTGGCGGTGGATCCGACCAGCCGTATTTCGGGCGGCGCGATTTTGGGCGACCGCATCCGTATGCAGACGCACCACGGCGATCCCGGCGTATTTATTCGCTCCATGGCCACGCGCGGCGCGGCGGGAGGGCTGGCGCGTTCGACCGCCGACCTCGCGCTTTTGCTCGACGCCTCCGGAAAAGATTACGTTCTCATCGAGACCGTGGGCGTCGGGCAGGACGAAGTCGAGGTGGCGAGTGTTGCCGACGTCACCGTGTTGGTTCTCATCCCCGGCATGGGCGATGACGTGCAGGCCATCAAAGCCGGCATCATGGAGATCGCCGATATTTTCGTCATCAACAAGGCCGATCATCCCGGCGCGGACCGCGTCGAACGCGAGATCCAGGGCCTTCTGAGCCTGGGGCATCGTGCCGATGGATGGATACCGCCGATCGTGAAGACCGTCGCCACCGAAGATGAGGGCGTCGCAGAGCTACTGAAAGCGATGCAGGAATTTCCCCGCCGCAAGAGGGTCGCGCGCCCGGGCGAGTTCGCCGTCGATCACCTCGGCATCGCGGTCAAATCGATCGAAGCCGCGCTCGGCTTTTACGAGGGACAACTCGGGATGCAGGTAGCGCTGCGAGATACAGTACCGCATGAGAAAGTGCACGTCGCGATGTTACCGGCCGGCGGCCCGCGCATCGAGCTGCTCGAACCCACCGGCGCCGATTCCGTGATCGCCCGCTTCCTCGCGAAACGCGGCGAGGGCCTGCATCACGTCGCGCTGCGTGTTCCGGACCTGAGCGCCGCCGTCGAACGTCTGCGGGCTGCAGGTGCGCGATTGCTCAACGAGCCACAGACCGGCGCGGGCGGGCATCGCTACGTGTTCGTGCACCCGGCGTCCACGGGCGGCGTGCTGCTGGAACTGATCGAGGAGGGGTAACCAGGTTCATGCGGCTTGTTCTTTGGCTTTCGACCGGCCTGGCACTCGTGGCGCCCGTCTCGTCCCGCGCCGAGCAGGAAATCTCCCCCGACTCTGTGGTGCGGCCGGGAGCGATCCTGCGCGCGGCCCTCGCGCCCGGCACTACAGCATCTCTCAAGCCGGCGGCGGTGCTCCACGGCACGCTCAGCCGGCCCCTTTACGACGCAAGCTGCCGGGCGCTTCCTCAAGGGGCGGCGGTGCGCGCCGTGGTCGACCGCGTCGAAAGGAAGGAGAAGCTCTTTCCGTTCGAGTGGATCAAGCTCGCGGCTGGGAAGCGGCGTGAGCCGTTCTGCGCGCCATCCAGCTTGAGCCGGCGGCGCAACCGCCAATACCGCTCAACGCAAGTTTCCTGCGCCTTGAAACCGAACGCCATCTCGAGGCACGGAAGCCGCGGCTCAGGGCCGAGCGAACCCGCGTTCTGCTTCTGCGTGTCGATTCGCCGCTGCGCGCGCCGCATCCGGTGCCGGGCCCTCGCACGGCAGCCTCAGGAACGCTGGCCGCCGGCACCCGCGTGCGCGTCGAGCTGAGCGCCGCCGTAAGCTCGTCAAAGAATCGCGCGGGCGACATCATCCATGCCCGTGTGATGGAACCGGTGATCGTGGGCGGCCAGGTCGTGGTGCCGGAGGGCACCGTGTTTGATGGTGTCGTCACCCAGTCGAGGCGCGCGCCGCGCATGTACCGCTCCGGCCGCCTGCGGTTGAGCTTCCAGTCTCTCCAGATGGCTGGCGCTGTGGCGGGCGTCCCGGCGACGCTCAGTGCGGGCGAATTCGGCTCCACCGCGAATCTGGATGCCGAAGGCGGCCTCACAGGCGGTGCGCTCGACCGTAAACGCGCCCTGGTTAACGCCGGCGTCGCGTACCTGACGGGAAAGATCCTCGACGACGCTCTCGAGGAAAGCGCCAAAGCCGTGATGGGTATAGCGGTCGCCGGCTCCGCGGCCACGGCGGCCCGCTACGTCGGCCTCACGAGCTGCACCCTCGTTTTCCTGTTGCATCGCGGCCGCGACGTTTCGCTCGGCGCCCATACGGAACTGGAACTGACCTTCTCGCGCGACGTGCATATCCAGTCCGGCGCGTCGAAGTAGAATAGGCTTTCTTGCCTGTTTTTCACTGGAGGATTGATTCTTGCGAGCCCAAATCGGCATCATCGGCGGCAGCGGGCTGTACTCCATGCCCGGCTTCGAGGCCCACAACGAAGTCACGATCGACACTCCCTGGGGGTGCCCATCGGCCAACTACGTCGTTGGAACCCTGGCCGGCAACCCCGTGGCCTTTCTCGCGCGACACGGCCGGGGCCATCGCCTCATGCCGTCAGAGCTGAATTTCCGCGCCAACATCTACGGCATGAAGTCGCTGGGCGTCGAGCGCATCCTCTCATTGAGCGCGGTCGGCTCGCTCAAAGAAGAACATCGCCCGCTCGATTTCGTCATCCCCGATCAGTTCTTCGACCGCACGCGCGGCCGCGTCTCCACCTTCTTCGGCGAGGGACTCGTCGCCCACATCAGCTTCGCCGATCCTGTCTGCCCACAGCTTTCGAGTGTCGTCTATGAGGCCGCGCGCGCCTCGGCGGTGAACGCGAAGAAAGGCGGCACGTACCTCTGCATGGAGGGTCCGGCATTCTCGACCAAAGCCGAATCCAATGTTTACCGGAGCTGGGGCATGGACGTCATCGGCATGACCAATCTGCAGGAAGCCAAGCTGGCGCGAGAGGCCGAAATCTGTTACGTGACAGTGGCGATGGTCACCGATTACGATTGCTGGCATCCCCATCACGACGCCGTCACCGTAGACGATATCATCGCCAACCTGAACAAGAACGCCGAGAACGCCTTGAAAGTGGTGGCGGCGGCGGTAGCCGCAATGCCTGCGGAACGCACCTGCAAATGCGGGTCGGCGCTGGCGCACGCCATCATCACCGACCGAACGATCGTACCCGAATCCACGCGCAAGAAACTGGACCTCATCATTGGCAAGTACTTCGTGTAACGATCTGGCGGAACAGTTGCTCGCTCATTGCCTCCACGGCGAGCGCTGGCCGGACGGTCTCCTCGATCAACTCGTCACGCCAGATTGCTCCGATGCGCTATTCCGCGTGGTCGTCGAGCGGCTGGCGGACCTGTTCGAGCCGCGCCTCTGCGATGTCTACGCCGACATGTTTTCCCAGGTGATTGCGGGCGCGATTCCCGATCTTAAGGCCGCGGACTTGCGTGCGCGCTACGATCGTGTCCGCCGGCCCCGCAAATTTCAGGGAGACCCGCAGCACATCGAGACCGTGTTTATCCTCTCGCGGGTGACGCTCGGCGCCGACGTTGCGGTTACCAGCGTGCTCCTGGACGCCGCCAGGCAGCGCTTCCCCGGCGCGCGCATCGTTCTCGTTGGCAGCCAGAAATCGTGGGAGCTTTTCTCGGCCGACCGTAGCATCGAGCACGCGCCGGTTTCTTACCGCCGCGCCGGCAGCGTTCGCGAGCGGCTGGCGCCCTGGCAGGATCTGAAGCGAGCGCTGTCCCTGCCCCACAGCATCGTGATCGATCCCGATTCACGCCTTACCCAGCTCGGCCTGGTGCCGGTGTCGCCGGAAGCGAGCTACTATTTTTTCGAAAGCCGCGCTTACGGCGCCCAAGGCGTTGAGCCGCTGCCGGTGCTGGCCGCGCAGTGGGCGCGCGCGACTTTCGGCGTTGATGGCGCCGCGCCGTGGATTGCCCCCGCCTCCGCCGAAAAGATCGAGATCCACGGGCGCCCTTTCGTCACCATGAGCCTCGGGGTCGGCGAGAACTCCGCCAAGCGCATTCCCGATCCTTTCGAAGAGCAACTCGTGGCCCACGTGGCGCAATCCGGCGCCCATATCCTGATCGATGAAGGCGCTGGCGGCGAGGAGGCGGAACGGGTTCATCGCGCCATCGCCAAATCCGGCGCGACACTCCAACGCGTCCGCACGTTTCGCGGCTCTTTCGCGGCGTTCGCGGTGGCCATTGCGCAGAGCAACTTGTACATTGGTTACGACTCCGCGGGCCAGCACGTGGCCGCCGCGTGCGGCGTCCCGCTACTCAGTATCTTCGCGGGATTCCCGTCTCCGCGCTTTTTTTCGAGGTGGCGCCCGGTGGGAAAAGGGAAGATCGAGGTGGTCAGCGTGGAGTCAATCGAACCGGCTCAGGTGGTCCGATGTGCTGTTGCGGCTTTGGAGAAGTTGGATATTCTGTAACGCGGGCTTGGCCGCGCCTACAGCTTGTCCTCGACCCTCCCTATCTTCTCACCCGCTTCATCCAGTCGCCCCAGCTCAGCCCGATATGCGTAGTCACGATGGCCACCGCCAACGCCAGCGCCATGCGAATCCAGAATTCGCCCGGTGTATGCTCCGTGAGCAGATAAACATTCCGCACCGTGGCCCACGTGGGCGGCGACATGTAGGGAAATTGATTCGTCGCGAAGATCCAGTTCCTCGACGCGGGCGACATCAGAAAATTCGCGAACGGCCATTGCACCGCCAGAAAGCTAGCAAAAACTGCCCCTCCGAGCGTCGCTGCCTGCTTCCATCGCCCCCAGGCGCCCGTGCGACGCCGCACCAGATCGAACACGATCGCCGGCACGATCAGCAAAAGCGGGAAATCGGGCGGGATCAGGTGCGTCACTTTTTGATAGACCGGCCCGAGCTTCGGCTCCGCGGGCACGAGCTGCAACCCCCAAACGAAGGACAGGTGCAACGCCGTATACATGCCCGTCATGATGGTGGCGGCCCACCGATGCCTTGAAGCCCGCGCTACCGCCGCCATCCAGATCGGCGCGGCCAGCATCACCACGATGTAGAACTTCGCGCCGTGCATGAACACTCGATTGGTCAATTCTTCTGCAACTCCGATCGTCATGGCCAGCAGGTAGAGCGACACGTAAAACAATACGCGCTCCAGCTTTTCACGATGCGCGCCCTCGGCGCGGTTCATCTCCGCCAGTACCAGCACCAGCGTCCCGAAACGGATGGCCAGCATGCCGAGCGCCAGCAGCATGTGCGGCGGGCTCAGGATTTTCACGTCCAGCCCGTACGCCTCGTGCCACCAGTTATCGAACGGTGCGGAGGTGATCATGGCCACGCCGCCCCAGGCGCAGATGAACGCACCGAGCGGCCCGCGGAATCCCCACATCGTCACGGACACGTCCCAAAGCGGTGAGTTTTTCCTGAAAGTGGTCGAAAGAATCAAATACCCGCAGGCAATGCCCGCCAGCACGCCGCACAATTGGATCAACAGGTGCGCCGGCGTCCAGAACGTATCGCGCCCAATGCTCTTGTGCCACGAGATGTCCCAAACCCCGCCGATGGCGCTCGATGTGATAGCCGCCACGCAGCACCACACGTACCAGGGGATCGCCGCCGAACGCGCTGCGGTCCGCTCCTGTGCTCCGGCCGCCGCCAGCGGATAAGAAGCCGTATGCGCCATGCGAGGCCCTCCTCAGACCTGAGGATACATCACTCGCCGGTTGGCGCGCCCCCGCCCCTTTATGTCATAATCCCCCCATGCTCGCCGAAGTCGTGAAGATGGAGCCTAAGTCCGAGGGGATCGCCACTCCGCGCAAAAAGCGCCCCAAGGAACTGGCCATCATCACCGAGTGCTGCACCGGCTGCGCGGGGTCGCCGGCCTGCGTTCCCTACTGTCCGGTGGCCGACTGCATGTACTGGGTCCCCGATCCGGAGCACCCGCCGTTCGGCCGCATCGAAGTGGATCCGGTCCTGTGCATCGGCTGCAAAAAGTGCACCAGCAAGGGCCCCGATGGTGCCTTCCTAGACGGTTGCCCGTGGGATGCCATCGAGATGGTCCCGATCGAGAACGTGGAAGCACAGCTCGGCATCAAGATGACGGTTTAGCGGCAAGCGCCGCCGGAAGCTCATGAGCCTCGAGATCCAGCAAAGAGACCGCGAGGGAGTCCTGATCCTCGACCTGAACGGACGCCTTACCGTCGGTCCGGAAGTTTCCATCTTCCGCGACCGGATGCAAAAGCTGATCGATACCGGAAGCCGCCAGATCGTCCTGGACCTTCAGCAGGTGGACTACATCGACAGCACCGGCCTGGGCGCGCTCGTGATGTGCTACACCAGCCTCCAAAGGGCCGGCGGGGCCGTGAAGTTGCTCAACCTGAGCCGCCGCGGTATCCAGCTGCTGGTCATGACCAAGCTCACCACCATCTTCGAAGTCTTTGATGACGAGCAGAACGCCATCAACAGCTTCTTCCCGGACCGCGAGCTCAAACGTTTCGACATCCTGAGCTTCGTCCAGCAGCACAAGGACGAGTAAGTTGAACCCGGCGCGCCTTTTGCGGGACGCCGCCGCTTCTATCTACACTAGAGTTATGGCTTCCGCGAGAGAGAACGAGACGCTCACTACTGGGCAACGCGCTCCCGACTTCCGGCTCCGAGACCTTGCGGGCGGCGAGAAACTACTCGGCGAGCTGCTGAAATCCGGACCGGTTTTCCTCGCTTTCTTCAAGGTTTCCTGCCCCACGTGCCAGTTTACGCTTCCGTTTCTTGAGCGCGTCTATCAAGGCGTGAATGGGCGCGCCCAAATGTTCGCCGTCTCGCAGGACGACGACGAAGCCACGCGCGAATTTCACCGCGAGTTCGGCATCACCATGCCCACTCTGCTCGATAGCCCGCGCCACGGGTATCCCGCCAGCAACGCCTACGGACTGGCGCATGTCCCGTCGATGTTTCTGGTGGAGCAGGACGGCACCATTTCGTGGTCGCTCGTGGGTTTCCACCGGAAGGACCTGGAAACGCTGGGCCAAAAACTCGGCGTGAATCCGTTCAAGCCGGGCGAGCGCGTGCCGGAAATGAAGTCCGGTTGAAGCTCCAGGAATTAGGCTCCGGTCCGGAGCCACGATAAAATAAGAACAGATGGCTAATCCTCTCGAGGAACTGGTGGCGGCTGCCTCCGCCATTGCCAAGGGCATGGGTGTGACCTTCAAGGAGATGATGTCTCCCACGGTCACCGAGAACTATCCCGATGAGCCGCCCAAGCTGGAACAACGCTTCCGTGGCGTGCACGTGCTCCAGCGCGACCAGAACGGCATGGAAAAGTGCGTGGCCTGTTTTCTCTGCGCGGCGGCGTGTCCCTCCAACTGCATCTATATCGAAGCCGCGGAGAACACCGAAAAGGTTCGCATCTCCGGCGGCGAGCGCTACGCCAAGGTTTACAACATCGACTACAACCGCTGCATCTTCTGCGGGTACTGCGTGGAAGCCTGCCCCACCGACGCCATCACCCACGGTCACGGCTTCGAAGTGTCGAGCTACAACACCTCAACTCTGATCAAGCGCAAAGAGGATATGCTGGCCCCGCTCCCCGCCCACGTCAACCCCGCCACCGTTGCCCAGGAAGCCGAGGAAGTGTCGGCGCATTAAAGTTGGTAGTGCGCTGTGCTCATCGACCCCGCCACGGCCCGATGCCCTCACCCCGGTGCAGCCGGCGGCCCAGCCGCACGGCTCGTACCCAAAGCATTCCATACCACAGGCCGAGCGTTCCCACGATCAAGAGTGCCCAGCGTCCGCGGCGCAAACCCAGCACGATCGCGGTCAGGCCTGCTCCGATCCAAACGACAGCGAGAAAGGCCGCCACGGCCCGATCGGCCGTCGTAAACCGTGACTCAGGCTTCCACCAAGGTTTTCGCGGCGCCACCCGGAGATTGTCCCATAGTCCAGCGCCTCCACTGCCACTTGATCGGGCATGCACGGTTGCTGTCGAATGAAATCACATGCGGACCGAGCGCCTGCTCTTCGCCCCCTGGACCGAAGCCGATTGGCTCGCGCTCAAGCCTATCGCCACCGACCTAGAGGTGATGCGCTACATCAGTGACGGCCAGCCATGGCCTGACGACCGCATCCAGGAATTTGTCCGGCGCCAGATCGATGGCTTCCGTCTGCATGGCTACTGCATGTGGCAATTGCTCGAGGCATCGAGCGGCGGCATGATCGGATTCTGCGGTCTGCAACCGCTCGCGGGCACTGTTGATGTCGAGATCGGCTGGTGGCTGGCGCGCTCGCATTGGGGCCGCGGTCTGGCGACCGAAGCCGCGCGCGCAGTCTTGCGGGACGGCTTCGAGCGTGCCGGCCTTGCCCGCATCGTAGCCATTGCCCAGCCGCAGAACCGGGCGTCGGTCCGGGTGATGGAAAAGCTCGGCATGCAGTACGAAAAGCCCATGAAACACAAGGGCTTTGACGTGGTCCTCTACGCAACGAGCGCGGTCCGGTAGAACCCTTCCCGCGCCCCGGATTAGCGTCATTGCGGATCCGCTTGGTAACCTGAAGACTTACCGGTGCGCCTTATGTTGCGAGGCTTTGGAAGGGGCCTCCATGCCGGCTTCGTGATATCGGCATGTTGGTAGATTATGAGCTAATACAGCGCGCGCGGGCAGGCGACGGAGCGGCCTTTAACCAGGTCGTTCTGGCGTACCGGAAGCGGATTCTGGGCACCATCGCGCGGTTGATTTCGCGCCCGGAGGACGTGGAGGATGTCGGCCAGGAAGTTTTCCTCCGGTTGTATTTCTCGCTCGACCAGCTCCGGTCAGCGGAGGTTTTTGAGCCATGGCTCTACCGGTTGACGGCCAACGCGGCGTATGATTATCTGCGGAAGCGGCGGCGCCGGATGGAGTCGCGCATGGCCGACCTTTCCGAGCAGCAGCTGCTCGCGGCGGATGCGCTGGCCGGCGGAAAAGCCGACCGGGATGAAGGGCAGCGCAAGAGTGTCCGGGAAACAGTGGACGCATTGCTCGGCCGGGTTTCAGAAGAGGACCGGGTGCTGTTGATACTGAAGGAAGTCGAGGGCCTTTCCCTGAAAGAGCTGGGGAAGATCTATCATGTGAAGGAGAACGCGCTGAAGGTGCGGCTTTTTCGCGCCAGGCAGCGGGTTCTGAAGGCGTTCGCCGCGTCCCGGAAGCAGTCGGCCGGAGTGACCGGCTCGCGGTAGAGCGGTGAGAGACAATATGGACGACCAAAATCCTCGGGTGGGAAGTGACGAAGCGCGCCTTGATGCGCTCTTCATGGCTTACCGGGAAGCTTGTCCGGATCAGGAGCCGGGCGCTGACTTCATGCCGCAACTGTGGCAGAAGATCGAAGCGCGAGATCGTGTTTCAACGGTGTTCGGACGGCTGGCGCGAAACCTGGTGACTGCCGCGCTGGCGCTCTCCGTTCTGTTGGGACTCGCGGTTTCGTTATCCTCGCACGTGGCCCCCCTGCCCAGTCAAAGCTACGTGGAAGTGCTGGCGGAAGATCACGCGCGCCAGAACCTGGACTATTTCGAGCCAGCCGAAATCGTGCCTGCCGCGGATCAACGCTGATGCGGCGCACGAGCCTCACCACCGGCCTGTACCTGGTGCTCCTTTTTCTGAGCGGGGTGGCGGTCGGTGCGTTCGGATTGCGGCTCTACACGCTTAAAACTGTCAGCGCCAATATCAATCCCAGAAATCCCGAGGAGTTCCGCCGCCGGTATGTCGCGGAATTAAGGGACAAGCTGGGACTCACAGAAGACCAGGTGAAACTCCTGGGACCGATTCTTGACGAGACACGCCAGCGCCACCGCGAACTCATGGAAACGCACCGGCCAGAATTCAAGGCCATTCAGGACGAGCAGGTACGCAAGATCCGGGCCATCCTCACCGACGCCCAGCAGCCGGAATACACAAAGTTACTCGAACTGCGCGAAAAGCGGCGCCAGGAGCAAGGCCGCTAAGCCGGCTGCTTCTTTTTTGCGCTTCTCGATTTCTGGTATTTCTTCTCGAACTTCTCCACCCTGCCGGCGGTATCCATCAACTTCTGTTTCCCGGTAAAAAACGGGTGGCAGCTGGAGCAGATTTCCACGCGGATATCGCCCTTGTGCGTGGAGCGCGTTTTGAACGTGTGCCCGCAGGCGCAAATAACGTTAATTTCTTCGTAAGCGGGGTGGATGGCGGCTTTCATGTTGCGGGGACCTTTCGGATTGAATTTTAAGTATAACAAAACACGAACCCCCGTGACCCGATCAGGCGAATCACGGGGGCAGGTAGCCTTTAGATGAAACCTGAGGCAGTGGAGATTCGCGTCGAAGTGGCCGGTCAGCATGAACTTGGCCCCGGCACTGAAACGGAACCGACTACGTTAGAACGGCCGACTCAACAGTCGGCCACCTCGCGCGGTCTACTACTATCAATCATGTTCTGGACCACCTCCTTCTTCAGTGATATTCCGATGGTATTCCCAAGCTGAATTTGTGTCAAGAATCGACGTTGCGAATCTTCCCGGGCGTTACTACATTTAGGGTTTAAAGGAAAGTTGGGTACTGCAGGTGGTGGGAGCACGGGCCCCCGATTTCAGGAGCCCGTCGCTTGACTGCCGGGAGGCAACCTCCACCAAAGCGACTCCCAGATCCCCGTAAACGCAGACCCCTTTGAGCGGTCCGAGTGCACGGGAATTGCCATCCGCTAAATTACGGCAAACACTCACCGTGAATGGCCCACTATTCTGATTCCCGTAGGCTCACGTTACGGGATTCAGGAGCTACAATCATCAGGTGAGTTCCGTGGCGGCCGATCCTGGCGACGTCTTTCGAGCCCGCTCCGCAACTCTGGCGCTGAGCGGTCTGGCGATTTCGGGACTGCTATTCGGATTCCTGGGCGCGGTGCTTCCCGCGTGGGGCTACCATCTCAGCTCGGAATTCTCCACCATCGGTTACTACTTCCTGAGCATGAGTGTGGGGGTGATCGTCTCGACGGGAACCGCCGGGTGGCTTCTTTTCCGGCGCGGCATCGGATTCCTGATGATTACAGCGTGCGCGCTGGCGTGCGCCGCGCTGCTGTATCTGGCGTTTCTGCCAACCACGGCGGCCGCTTTGTGGCGCATGGGCGGGTTGTTTTCGATGGGATTTGCCAGCGGCCTGCTGAACACCGGTGTATTCCATGCGATTTCTCCGGCATATGACCGCGATCCGGCCGCCACCGCCAATGTCGGTGGCATCTCGTTCGGCATAGGATGCCTGGCGGTCACAGTGCTGGTAGCGGGAACGTTCTACGCGTACACGGTCACCAGCATTCTGGTGTTCATCGCGGTGATTCCGGGACTGTTCACCATCTGGTTTGCGAAAAGCACATTCGCGGCGCCGCCGGTTTTCGAACAACCCACCCATGCGCGGCTGCTCCGCGACCTGCGCAACCCCGGAGCGGTGCTGCTGGCGCTGCTGCTGTTTTTTCAATTCGGCAACGAATGGTCGATCGCCGGATGGCTGCCTATCTTTCTGATTCACCGGCTGGGCACGAGCCCCAAACTCTCGCTCGTCGTGCTTGCCGTTTACTGGCTGGCGCTGCTGGTGGGGCGGCTGGCGGCGGTGTCACTGCTGCCCCGAATGCGGCATAGCCGCTTTCTGCTGGCGAGCGCGGGCGCGGCGGTGTTCGGCTGCCTGGTTCTGCTGGGAACCGACAACGTGTTCGGCGCGGTGACAGGCACGCTACTGGTTGGCTGCGGCTTCGCCCCCATCTATCCCCTGATCGCGGAGCGCATCGGCCGCGAGTTTCCCCTTTTCCACCCGGGCTTCTTCAACGGGATATTCTCGATCGCGCTCACGGGCGCCACGCTGGCGCCGTGGACCCTGGGCTATCTGGCGGACATTTGGGGCGTGGGTGCGGTAATGGCGCTGCCGCTGGTGGGCACGTGCATGGTCTTCGTGCTGGTGCCGCTCATCTGGCTGGAAGCCAAGATCCGGCTGGGGTAGGTCGCGGCTTGGGAACCTGCCCGCTCCTTCCGGTGTCCAATCTAGCGGGCAATAGACGCCGCCGGCGGTGCTAAAATCAGGTTGAGCCCATGGCCAGCTCAGTTCTGGGGTTGAATTCGAATGGGATTCCGGCGGAAGGGGTTTCCTGTGCGCGCCCCGGCGCCGCCGAACGCCGCGCCGACGACGAACTGATTTGCAGACTCCGCGCCTGCGAAGAAGCCGCCTACGAGGAGCTCATAGCCCGCTTCCACCAGCCGGTCTACAATCTGGCCTTCCGGCTGCTGAACGATTCCGCCGACGCCGCGGACGTCGTCCAGGAGGTTTTCCTTAAGGTTTTCCGGAACGTCGGTCACTTCCGCAATCAGAGCAGCCTCAAGACCTGGGTCTACCGCATCACGGTGAACGAAGCCCACAATCAGAGGCGCTGGTTTTTCCGCCATCGCAGCCGCGAAGTTGGTTTGGACGATGAGGCGGGAAATGGCCGCGGCCGGGCCGTTGCGGATTCTGCACAGTCACCTTTTGACTATGCTTTTGACCGCGAAAAACAGGTCTTGATCGAAAATGCGCTGGCCCGCATCAATCCGTTGTTCCGCGAAGTTGTGGTGCTGCGCGATATCGAGGATTTAAGCTACGAAGAAATCGCCGACGTGCTGCAGATTTCGCTCGGCACCGTAAAATCGCGCATCCTGCGGGGGCGCGAAGCCTTGAAGGAGGAGCTTACCGCGCGGCTCGAACCCGAGCCGGCCTGGCGATGGGCTCCCGAGTAACTTGATATGAAGTGCGATACAGTGCGCAAAACATTGTCGGCTCTCCTGGCCCGGGGCGCCGTCGATAACGTCGCCCAGCACCTGGGGCAATGCCGGCAGTGCTCGGCCTATGCGCGCGATCTATCCGAACTGCGTTCCGCGCTGCGGAGCTTGCCGGTAGAGCCTCCCCCCGCGCGGCTCCTCACGCAGCTTCAGGTGCTGGCTTCGCGCGAACGCATGCGGCAACTCTCCCGCGGCACGCTGACTGCGCTGGTCCACTTCTGGAGTGGGGAACTGCGCCTGTTCTTCGATAACCTCATGCGGCCCCTGGCGATTCCCTTCGCCGGCGGCCTCATTTCGGCGCTGTTCCTGTTCGCCATGCTGGCGCCGGCCCTGCAATCTCCGCGTCGCTCGGCTCCGGACGTGCTCCTGAGCGGGCTTTTCGGCCAGACGCAAGCCACGTTTGATGAGATTCCGCCGTTCGGCTTCAGTGAAGACGATGTGGTGGTGCAGGTCACGCTTGACCGCTATGGATCGGTGATCGATTACTCGATCCCCAATAACCTGAATTCCAAACTGCGGAACGACATCGCCAACATGATCCTGTTCACACGGTTCGCACCCGCCACGGAGCTCGGCATGCCCATCGCCGGCAAGATACTGGTGTCCTTCCGCCGGGACAGAATCGTCGTCAAGGGCTGAGCGCCGGGCGTGTCCCGCCAGCGGCTCGGCCAGCATTTCCTGAATAAAACGTCGGTTCTCGATCGCATCGCCAGCGCTGCGTGTCCCGAGCGTGAACCCCTGGTCATCGAAATCGGCCCCGGCCGGGGCGCGCTTACCGAGGCCCTTGTGGCCCGGGCGGACCGTGTGATCGCCATCGAGATCGACCCCGGCCTGGTGGAGCTACTGCGGCAGAAGTTCACCGCCGAAGCCCGTGTTACGTTAGTGCACGCCGACGCGCTCCATACCGACCTCAGCCAGTGGGGCCCCGCGATCATTGCCGGCAACCTGCCATACTACGCCGCCACTCCCATCATCGAGAAAACGCTGGAAGCGCCGTTCTGCCGCGCCGTGTTTCTGGTTCAGAAGGAAGTGGCGGCCCGCCTCACGGCCCGTCCGGGCACGCGCGACTATGGCTATCTCAGCGTGCGGACGCAGCTTTTCGCCGATGTGGAAGCGCTGTTCGACGTTGCCCCCTCGGCCTTCCACCCGCCTCCGAAGGTGTACTCCACCTTAGTGCGCCTGCTGCCTCATCATCGCGCCGCGGATCTCGGCATCGCCGACTCCGGGCGCTTTCTAGCTTTCGTCGCCCAGTGCTTCCGCCACAAGCGCAAGACCATCCGCAACAATCTCGCCGGAACCTTTGGAAAGGATGCCGTGGCCACTTATCCCGAGGCTGGCCGGCGCGCCGAACAATTAACACTTGAACAGTTTGCGGACCTCTACCGGCGTCTTGTACCATCGTGAACCTGGAGGCGAACATCATGACACCACAAGAAGGGCAGGCCCTGGCCGGTTATCTGTGCCAGAACCTCGACCAGGAACACGCAACAACCCGGAAGCTGCTGGCAGCCGTGCCGCAGGAGCAGATCAACTTCAAGCTAGGAGAAAAAGGCCGCACTGCCGGCCAGTTGATGTGGCACCTCGTGCAGAGTGAGATCTGGTTCGGCAAGGGAATCGCCGCCCTCAAGTTCGAAGGGTGGGAGGCGGCAGATGCGCCGCCCGCGACAGCCGCCGAGATCGTGGCCGCCTTCGACCGCGATGTTCCGCGCCTGATAGCGCAGGTGAAGTCCATGACCGGCGAGCAGCTTGCCACGCCCGTCAACTTCATGAACATGGCGACCGTGCCGGCGGTGATCCTCATCGGCTGGTGGAATCATCACACCATCCACCACCGCGGCCAGTTAAGCACCTATCTCCGCGCCATGAACGCGCACGTGCCCACCACTTACGGCGACAGCGCCGATGAACCGATGGCCGCCGCGGCCACGGCGTAATCGAATCACCTGTACGGGCCGGACACGTCCCTCCGGCCCTATCCCCACACTGCCTGGGCCGCCAGCACGAGCGCAAACCCGAACAGCGACATGATGACTTTCATCGTCGTCCAGCTCTTGAGCGTTTGCGGCACGGCCATGCCGAAATATTCGTTCACCAGCCAGAACCCGGCGTCGTTCACGTGGGATAGGATGGTGCCGCCGCAGCACACCGCCAGCACGATCATCTCGGGCCGGTAGCCGGGCACCTGTTTGACCAGCGGCGCGATGATGCCCGCGGCCGTGATGATCGCCACCGTCGCCGAGCCTTGCGCCACCCGCATCGACGCCGCCACCAGGTACGCCACCACCAGCGGGGATACGCTCGAGGCCGCCAGCAGCTTCCCCGCGTACAGCCCCGCGCCGGAATCCACGATCACTTGTTTGAACGCCCCGCCGCCACCCATGATCAGGAGCAGCGTCCCGATTGGCGCGCACGCATCCACTGTGAGGCGTGAGATCTGGTTGCGATCGAGGCCGCGCGTGGCGCCGAACGCGATCATGGCCGCGAGCGTCGCGATGATCAGCGCCGTGAACGGGTGCCCGAAGAAGCTAGCCGCCCCTTTTCCGGGAAGATTCGACGCGCCGACAATCGACGCCCCGAGAATCAGCAGCACCGGCAGCACCAGGATCAGGGCCACCAGCCCCACGGGAGGCGCGGATTTCGTCCGGGCCGGCTCCTCGGTCCCCGCCATCGCCGGCACCGGCACGAAAATGCGCTTCGCGATCCATGGGCCGTAGACCAGGCCGCCCAGGATCGCCATGGGGATCGAGAGGGCGATGCCGTAGAGAATGATTTTGCCGAGGTCCGCGCCCAGCAGTTGTGCCGCCGCCGCCGGCGCCGGGTGTGGCGGCACGAGCGAATGCGTGGCGCTCAACGCCGCGATCACCGGCATCCCATAGAACAGCAGCGAGCGCTTCGATTCCCGCCCCAGGCTCCAGATGACTGGCGCCAAAATGATGAAGCCGACCTCAAAAAAGATCGGCAGTCCCACCAGAAACGCCGCCACCAATAGTGCCCATGCCGCGCGGTCGCGCCCGAATTTATCCAGCAGCCAGTCCGCCAGCGCTCTGCCGCCGCCTGAATGCTCGATGAACCGGCCAATCATCGCGCCCAGCCCCACCACCACCGCGATGAACCCCAGGGCCTCCCCGAAGCCGGATTGGAGGGATTTCAAAACAGCGACCGGCGCCATCCCGGCCGTCAGGCCCAGCGCCATGGCCGAGAGCAGCAGCGCCAGAAACGCATGCAGCTTGACCACCAGGATCAAGAACAGTAGCAACCCGATGGAGACAACCGTCAGGACCAGCAGGCCGGGGCCGGCGACAGGCATGAGTCGCCTATTCTATAACGACGGGGCCGGCAGAATATTTTAGTAACTTTCCGGATATTTTGGCGTATATGTAGAAGTACCAGGTATGGACACGCCGAAATCCGATCTTCCCCAAGGCACGCTCGATCTGCTGATCCTAAAAGTGGCTACGCTCGGCCCTATCCACGGCTACGCCATCGCCCAGAGAATACAGCAGATTTCCCGGGATGCGTTACAAGTGCAACAAGGCTCGCTCTATCCCGCGCTGCACCGGCTTGAAAACAAGGGCCTCCTCGCAGCCGAGTGGAAGGAGTCGGAAACCGGCCGCGAGGCGAAGTTTTATCGCCTGACCGCCAAGGGCCGGCGACAGCTCAAGAGCGAAACCGAGGACTGGCATCGCCTGTCGGCAGCCGTCGGCCTGATCCTGCGGCTTTCCGATGGAGAATCGTCATGAACTGGTGGCAGCGTCTCTGGCGAAAGAGGGAACAGGAAGACCGGCTCGATCGCGAGCTGCGTTTCCACCTCGAATCCCGTATCGCCGACAACATCCGCGCCGGGATGAGCGAACCGGAGGCCCGCCGCCGCGCTCGCCTGGAATTCGGCGGTCTCGAGGGTGTGAAAGAGGAATGCCGCGAAGCGCGTGGCACGGCGTGGCTCGATTCCACCTGGCAGGATATCCGCTTCTCTCTGCGTCTGCTGCGCAAGACCCCGGCCTTTACCGTCGCGGCAGTGTGCACGCTGGCCCTCGGCATCGGGGCGAACACGGCGATTTTTCAGCTTCTCGATGCGGTCCGCCTGCGCAATCTGCCGGTTCCCAATCCGCAGCAGTTGGCCAGGATCCAGATTAGGAATGGAAACGGCGGCTTCGGCATCACGAATGATTCTTACGATCTCACCTATCCGCTGCTGGAAGAGATTCGACGTCATCAACAGGCATTCGCGTATGTTTTCGGCTGGCGCGCCTACGGCGACGTACGATTCGGTGAGAGCGCACACGCCCGCCGGGTGAGGGGCCTGCTGGTTAGCGGCGAGCTCTTTCCAGCGCTCGAACTCAGGCCCGCGGCCGGCCGGCTGCTCAATCGCGAGGATGATCGGCCCGGCTGCACCGCTTCCGGTGTGGTGCTCAGCTATCCGTTCTGGCAGAGCCAGTTTGGCGGGCGCACCTCGGCCATCGGCAGTAAGGTGATGATCCTCGATCGCCCCTACGAAGTCGTCGGCGTGACGCCGGCGCGGTTCTCGGGGCTCGAAGTCGGAACGAAGTTCGACATCGCGGCGCCTATGTGCACAGCCGCGAGTATCAGCCCGGAGGATTTCACGCGCCGCGATCTTTTCTGGGTTACGGTAATGGGCCGCCTCAAGCCCGGTGTGAGCTTACGGCGGGCCTCCGATCAGCTTCAGGCCATCAGCCCCGGAATGCTGGAGGCCACGCTGCCGTCCGGCTATGCCGCGCGCGCGCTGGAAACCTACAGGAAATTCCGGCTGGAAGCTGCCCCGGCAGGAAACGGAGTCAGCTCGCTGCGTGACCAGTACGATACGTCGCTGTGGCTGCTGTTGGGAATTACGGGGCTGGTCTTGCTGATCGCGTGCGCCAATCTCGGCAACCTCATGCTGGCCCGGGCCAGCGCGCGCCAGCGCGAATTCGCGGTGCGTCTCGCGCTCGGAGCTTCTCGCGGACGGCTGATCCGCCAGTCGCTCGCCGAGAGCCTGCTGGTGGCCCTCACTGGCGCGGTGTTGGGCCTTGGGCTCGCGCGCGTTTTGAGCCAATCCATCATCTGGTTTCTGACCACTGAAAACGACACCCCGCAGCTCGATCTGAGCACGGACTGGCGTATGCTCGCGTTCACCGCGGCTGTCGCGACCCTTGCGTGCCTGGCGTTTGGCCTTGCGCCTGCCCTCCGCTCTTCCCAAACCGAACCCGGTGCGGCCATCAAGTCCGGCGGCCGCAGCGTGACCGAAGGTCGCGAGGGCTTCTCGGTCCAGCGACTTCTGGTTGTCGTCCAGATCTCGGTTTCGCTGGTGCTGGTCGTCGGCGCGCTGCTGTTCGTGGGGAGCTTTCGCAACTTGATGACGCTCGATCCCGGCTTCCGCGAAAAAGGGATTCTGCTGGCGTTTTTCGACATGAGTCACCTAAGGCTTCCCGATGCCCAAGCCAAACCATTTGAGCGGCAACTGCTCGAAGAGGTCCGCTCCATTCCGCAGGTGGAGGCGGCCGCCACAACTACCGAGGTGTTGCTTGGTGGCGGTAGTTGGACCCTGGGGATCCATGCCGGTGGTGTGGAAGATGGCTCAAAGTTCACCTGGGTCAGCCCCGGCCATTTCAAAACTCTTGAGACTCCCCTGCTTGCCGGCCGCGATTTCAGCGAGGGCGATACTGCCACATCACCCAAGGTGGCCATCGTCAACCAGACTTTTGTCCGCCGCTTCTTCGGAGACGCCAGCCCGATCGGCAAGACTTTCCGGACATCGCCCGAACCCAATTTCCCGGCGACCGAGTACCAGATTGTCGGCGTCATCAAGGACACCCGATACCACGATTTGCGTGACCAACCTCCGCCAATCAGTTACGCGCCCGCCTCCCAATTTCCTCCGACGTGGCAATGGTCACAAATGTACATCCGGTCCTCGGCGCCACTCGCCGCCCTCAGCGGCACCATCCAGCGGCGGCTGAGCGCGTCGCATCCGGAATTAGGGATGGAGTTCCGCGTCTTTCAAAAGCAGATTGAAGATACCCTCTTGCGCGAGCGCCTCATGGCCGCGCTTTCCGGATTCTTCGGCGCGCTCGCCGTGCTGCTGGCGACGATCGGACTCTATGGAGTCATCGCATACCTGGTAGTGCGGCGCCGTAACGAGATCGGCATCCGGATGGCGCTGGGAGCGAGCCGCGCGCAGGTCGTTGGCCTGATCATGAAAGATGCGGCGCTTCTGGTTGCGATCGGGGTCGCGATCGGCGCCGTCTGTTCGCTCGCCCTGGCGCAGACCGCCGTGTCGCTGCTTTACGGACTCAAAGCATACGACCCGCTAACGTTCCTGATCGCCGCGCTCGCGCTTGCCGCCGTCGCCGGTCTCGGGAGTTATCTGCCCGCGCGCCGCGCCTCGCGGCTCGACCCGATGACCGCCCTGCGCTACGAGTGAGGCACGGGCTCTTCAGGGTCGGGGCTCGGCGTGTTCCCCCCGGTAGTAAATGATGTAGGCGAGCCCGACGCCGATGGGGATCAAGCCGATGAGCGAAAAGCCTTCGGGGAAATACGCTCCCTTGGTGGGTTCCTTACTGTCGAGGAATGCTTTGACCTGTTCTTCGGGCATTCCGTTGTTGCGCAAGCGCTGCGCCTGCCAGAAGCGGTCCTCCATGCTTGCCGGCCGGCTGTTGAAACTCGCCGAAAGCGCGAACAAGAACGTGGTAAGGGCGATGCCGGTGAACAGCCAGACCAGCCCCCGCAAGAGATAGACACGCGGGCTCCACGGCACACGCGGCCGCTCGACGGGATCCGCGGGCAGTTCGGCGCCTTTTTCGAGAGCGGTCATTCGCTCTTTGTGTCTCAGTTCCTGCCGCTTATACCGGAAACTCAGCGACAATACGATGATGGCAACGGCCGCCCCGACCATGAAGATAAGTACGATTTCCGGCCCCATAGCTTCGTTTTCTCCTGGCATTGAGACTCGCGGGCATTGGGCGAATGTTTCACCGGGGGCTGAAACATTTCAGCCGGTGCAACAGGTCTAAGACAAGCGATGGTGTCTCCGTAATTCAGCCGCATGGAACAGGAGATACGAGCGTGTCTCGATCAGAAGCGGTACCAGGAAGCGTTCGACCTGCTGCTGCCGGAGTTCCAGAACAAAGTGTTCCGGCTGGCCTATGCCATGCTGGGCGATGCGGCGCTGGCGGAAGACCTGGCGCAAGAGGTTTTCGTGCGCGCCTGGAAAGCGCTCCCCGGGTTTCGCGGGCAGTCGTCGGTTTCGACGTGGATATACGCCATCACGCGGAACGCATGCCTTACGGCGCTCAAGACGGCGGCCGGGAAAAAAGAGAGTTCGCTCGATGAGCGGGGGATCGCTCGCGCGGCCGAGCAAGCCGGAAGAGCGCCGTCGGTGCATGCGACCATCGACATCGCGCGTTTGCTCGAGCAGCTCCCGGAGAAACACCGGCAGGCGCTGCGCCTGTATTATCTGGAAGAAAAATCGTACGCGGAAGTGTCCCGGCTGCTGGGCTGGCCCATGGGGACCGTGAAAACCTGCCTGCACCGGGCGCGCAAGGAACTGGCAGGCGCGCTGATGCAGAGTAAAATGGAAAGCGGAAAGACCTAGATGCCTTGCGCGGAATTCGAGGACCGACTGCTCGATTATGCCGAGCTGGCGAGCGACATCCGTTCGCGCGTGGACGCCCATGTTTCCGGGTGCGCCGATTGCCGCGAATTTCTCGAGGCGCTGTGCACGGTGGACGCCGGTCTGACGGCGCAATTCCGCGGCAGCCCTCCGGTTTCGACTGCGTTTGCATCGGCTGTGCGGCAGCGCGTGCGGCAGGAGACTCCGGTGGCGCGGCCCTCGCTCGTGCCCGAGGTTCTGGATCTGGTGGGCTGGGGCGCCGCCGTCGCGCTGCTCGGCCTGATGGCCTGGTGGTTCAGCCCGATGCTTCCGGGCATGAACGCGGCCGGGACCCTCACGATGCAGGCGGCGTTGGCGGCCGGCGGAGCTTTCATGCTGTTTGCGGTCTTTGTCGGACTCCGGTCCTTCGCCGATTTGAGACACTGAAGCCGGCGGTCGCGAACGGGCGCTTGTGCTATGTTCGATAGTTTCGACCGAACATACGCATGACTCTCCTTGCTAAAGCCCCGTGCCGCGTGGACATCGCGGGTGGAACCATCGATATCTGGCCACTGTACCTGTTCCACGAAGGCGCTTGTACAGTGAATTTCGCGGTGGACCGCTACGCCAGCTGCCGGCTGGCCACGCGCCGCGACCGAAAGATCATCCTGCGCTCGCGGGATTTGCATGGGGAAGAGGTTTTTGAATCTCTGGATGCGTTGCGCGTAGCCAAGAAGTACAAGCTGCCACTGCTCGCCTACCTCGTGAAGTTTTTTGCGCCGGAAACCGGCATCGAGCTCGACACCGATTCCGAAGCTCCGGCGGGCGCCGGCATCGCCGGATCTTCCACGCTCATCATTGCGGTTTCTTCCGCGCTCAACCGGCTGACGGGCGCGGGCCACAAGATCGAGAAGCTGCGGGAGATCTCGCAGAACATCGAAGCGCAAATCATTCGCGTGCCCACGGGCGCCCAGGATTACTACCCGGCCATGTACGGCGGCGCCAGCGTCATCGAACTGGGCGAGGCCGGCATCCGGCGGAAGGCGCTGTCCGTCGATCTTGATGATCTGAACGAGCGCATTGTGCTGGCGTACACCGGGGTGCCGCGGAATTCCGGCATCAACAACTGGGAGGTCATGAAGGCGCACATCGACGGCGACCGCGCCGTGCACCGTAACTTCGATCACATCGCCGCGATTGCCGGTGGTATGCGCCGGGCGCTGGAAGCCGGCGACTGGAAGGAAGCCGCGCGCCTGCTTCGCGAAGAGTGGGCCAACCGCAAGAAAAATGCGCCGGGCATCACGACGCCGCTCATCGACCGCCTGGTGGAGGTGACGCGGCGCGCCGGCGCGGTGGGCGCTAAAGTGTGCGGGGCGGGCGGCGGAGGTTGCGTATTCTTTCTGGCGGAGCGTGGCGCGAAAGCGCGCGTGTCCAGCGTCATAACGGGCGAGGGAGCGACGGTTCTGCCGGTGAGTGTAGCGCCTCATGGCGTGCGTGTCCGCACGGCCGCGGACTGAGCATGCGCGCGCACGCGGATCCGCTGCGGGTCGCGCTCCAGGTGGGCCTCTACATTTTCTTCTTCGCACTGTTCTTGTGGCTGTTCGCCCTGAGCCCCGTAGCCTCGCTGATTGGTGCCTGGATGGCATCGGCGCTCGGCACCTGTATAGCAGCGGTGGCGACGAACGTGGTGACGCTGCGGATCTACGAGGGAAGAAAACTTGCCGATATCGGGTTTCATTGGAGCCCGGCCTCGGCGCGCAATCTCATCTGGGGACTCGCGAGCGGCATTGCGGGTGCGTTCGTGGTGTTGGGTTCACCCCTTGCCGTGCGGGCAGCCAGCTTGCAACCTGGCGCCGATGCCCACTTGCGCATCTTCTTTTTCGTCATGGTGATGCTGGCCTTCGGCGCAGCCGGCGAGGAGGTGCTGTTCCGCGGCTATGGTTTTCAAGTGTTACTGCGGACCATCGGGCCCTACGCCACCATCCTGCCCGTGGGCGTCTTGTTTGGTGCACTGCATGCGGCCAACCCCAACGTTGACAGACTCGGTTTGATCAACACGGCGGGCTTCGGAGTGCTGTTCGGTTATGCATTTCTTCGCAGCCGTGACCTCTGGCTCCCCGTTGGCCTGCACTATGGCTGGAACTTTACACTGCCATTGTTTGGAGCGAGCGTCAGTGGGATTAAAATAGGAGTGACGGGTTACGAGCTGCGATGGAATGCCGGACCGCTGTGGTCGGGTGGGGAGTACGGGCCCGAAGCGAGTATTCTGACTTCCGGCGTTCTGCTCCTGCTGTTTTTGTTCTTGTGGAAGGCCCCGATCCGGCCGCAGCCGAACCTGCTGCTGGATGAGCCCGTGGAGAAATGAGATGCGTCCCCTCACAATCGCGGCGGTGTTGGCGGGCCTGTCGGCGCTGCCGGTAGCACTTCGCAGCTCAGACAAGCTGACGTTCGACGAGCGCGTGGAATTGGTGCGCGGCCTGACGGCAGAGTATGCCACGCTCAAGCAGTTCCTTCCGCGATCCAAGAAACCGCTGGAGTACGAATCGAGCGGCACCTACGACAAGAAAAAGTGGGAAGAGATCGCTAAGCAGATGGGCCCGGCGGCGCGCACGGGCGACCAGGTGCAAATCACTAAAGTCACGCTCGATGACGACAAGATTCTACTCGAGATCAACGGCGGGCTCAAGAGCGGCAGGCATTGGTATGATCACGTCCAAGTCGGCATGGGCACGCAAACGGGGTCGGTCTCGGGCGGCGAGATCCATCCGACCACAGGCACCAATCTAGAGGTTCTGTTCCACAAACCACTTGTCGCGCTGACGTCCACGGACGTGAAGAAAATGCTTGCGCCGCTGTTGGATTTCGAGAAGCGGTCCGCGACCCAGCTTTATTCCGAGTCCTTACCGCCAGCGATCCAGAAGGCCATCGCGGAGAAGCGTGTGCTGGAGGGCATGGACCGCGACCAGGTGCTGCTAGCCGTGGGTCACCCGTCGCACAAATCGCGCGAGACGGACAAAGAAGGCCTGGAGATCGAAGACTGGGTATACGGCACGCCCCCCGGCAAAATCACCTTCGTCACATTTAACGGCAGCAAGGTAATCAAGGTGAAAGAAGAGTACGCCGGCCTGGGGTCGGAAGCCGCAGGCCCTGAGCCCACGCCGCATTAGCGTCGAGAAGAAGTAGAGCCCGCGGTCAAACCAAGACTTTTTTCACGACGTCGCCCGCGATATCGGTTAAGCGGAAGTGGCGGCCCTGGAACTTGAAGGTCAGCTTGGTGTGGTCGATTCCCAGGCAGTAAAGAATCGTCGCTTGCAGATCGTGCACGTGGACCGGGTCGCTGGTGATGTTGTAGCAGTAATCGTCCGTCGCGCCGTGAGTAACGCCGGGCTTGACGCCGCCACCGGCCATCCAAACCGTGAAGCAGCGCGGATGATGATCGCGCCCGTAGTCATCAGCGGTGAGTTTGCCCTGGCAATAGACCGTTCGGCCGAATTCCCCGCCCCAGATGACCAGCGTGTCATCGAGCAGGCCCCGCTCCTTCAGATCCTGCACTAACGCGGCGGAGGCCTGATCAGTGTCCTTGCATTGGCCCACGATTTGCGCCGGTAGCTTGACGTGCTGGTCCCAGCCCCGGTGAAAGAGCTGGATGAAGCGCACGCCGCGCTCGGCCAGCCGCCGCGCCAGCAGGCAGTTGGCGGCGAAGGTGCCGGGCTTGCGGGCGTCGGCGCCATACAGCTCGAAGGTGCGCTCCGGTTCTTTCGAGAGATCGGTCAGGTCGGGAACGGAAGTCTGCATCCGGTACGCCATCTCGTACTGCGCGATGCGCGTGGAGATTTCCGGATCGCCGAATTCGTCGAGCTCGAGGCGGTTCAACTTACTAAGATCGTCGATAAAGCGCCGCCGGTCGTCGCCAGTAAAACCGGGAGGATTGGAAAGATACAACACCGGATCGCCAATCGATCGGAACTTAACGCCCTGGTACTTACTCGGTAGAAAACCGCTGCCCCACAAGCGATCGTAGAGCGGTTGATCGTTCGGGTTGCCTGAACCCTGCGAGATCATCACCACGAAGGCGGGCAAATCCTTGTTCTCGCTGCCCAAGCCATAAGAAAGCCAGGAGCCGATGCTGGGACGGCCGGCAAGCTGCGCGCCGGTTTGAAAGAAGGTAACGGCCGGATCGTGATTGATGGCCTCGGTATGCATCGACTTAATAAAGCAAAGCTGATCCGCCACCTTGGCAGTCTGAGGCAGCAGCTCGCTTACCCACGCGCCCGAGTTACCGTGCTGCGCGAACTTGAATAACGACGGCGCGACTGGGAAACTGGTCTGAGTGGCCGTCATTCCGGTGAGACGCTGTCCCATGCGAATGGAGTCGGGCAGCTCCGCGCCGCGAAACTCCGCCAGCCGCGGCTTGTAGTCGAACAGCTCCATTTGGGAAGGAGCGCCGGACTGGAACAGGTAGATTACGCGCTTGGCTTTCGGCGGGAAGTGCGGGAGGCCGGGGAGACCGGCGGCGGGCTGAGCCTCGCCAGCGGCCCGGAGGTCGCCGCTCAACAGACTGGCCAGAGCTGCCATCCCGATTCCCGTGCTGGCTCGGCTAAAGAAGTGGCGGCGGGTCAGGAGTAACTGAGTTTCGAAGCGTGAATCCATGACTTACTCTTTAGTTACTGTCTGGTCTAAGTTGAGGATCAGACTTGCGGCCGACGTGTAAGCTGCCAGTTCGCCCGCGTCGAGCTTCTTGTCACGAGCATGTTCGCCCTCACTTACTAACTTGATAGCCGCGTTGTCAGTCGAATGGAAACGATCTTGATAATGATGGAAGCTGTCCACTAAGATCGAAACCTCGGCCGTCTTAGGGCGTCGACCCGTGACCAGCCGGAATGCGAATGCGATCCGCTGCTCCGGTGTCGCGCCTCCTTCACGCATCATGCGTTCGGCTAAGACACGCGATGCCTCTACATACGCCACGTCATTCATCAGATCCAGCGCCTGCAGCGGCGTGTTGGTCCTTGTCTCGCTCACGATGCAGGCCTCGCGGCCAGCCGCGTCGAAGTTGACCATCGAAGGAGGCGGCGCCGTCCGTCTCCAGAAGGTGTACAAGCTGCGCCGGTAAAGGCCTTCGCCGTGGTCCTGATGGTAGTCTTCGCCGCCCAGTTCCTTCCAGAGTCCCTCGGGCTGATACGGCTTCACCGACGGGCCGCCGATCTTTTCGACTAGCAGTCCCGCCGCGGCCAGCGCCTGGTCGCGAATCATCTCGGCCGGCACGCGGAAGCGCGGACCGCGCGCCAGCAGCCGATTCTCAGGATCGCGCTGCAGCACTTCCGGCGTGGCCTTCGATGATTGCCGGTAGGTCGCGCTCGTCACAATCAGCTTCTGCATGGCCTTTACGTCCCATCCGGTGCGGATGAATTCGGTTGCCAGCCAGTCGAGCAATTCGAGATGCGCGGGCCATTCGCCTTGCGAGCCAAAATCCTCGACGGTCTTGACTAACCCGTTTCCGAAATACATCTGCCAGAAGCGGTTGACAGTGACGCGCGCAGTCAGCGGATTGGATGGATCGACCAGCCACTTCGCGAATCCGAGCCGGTTGTTGGGACACCCCGCCGGCAGCGGCGGCAGGACCGAAGGCACGCCGGGCAGCACCTTCTCTCCAGGCCGGTCATAAGCGCCGCGCAGCAGGACAAAAGTGTCGCGAGGCGTGGGCCTCTCCTGCATGACCATCACGGTCGGAAAGCCCTCCACCATGCGCTGCTTCTCGTCGCGCAATTCGTGCATCCGCTTCCAGGCTTCGCGGATATCCGGCGACGCATCCCGCTCGAGAAAATATAGCCTCAGTTTGTCCGATTGTGCGCGCGTCCTTCTTTCGGGCGGAATCGGCGCAATCTCGCTTATGAGCGTTTCCGTCGCCAGCACCGCCGCCTGTTCCGGCGTCAGCGCGACGTTATAAATGCGAACGTCACTCATCTGCCCGCGGAAACGGTTCTCAGGCCCTCCACCTCCGCCCAGGCGCAGCGGTTCCTTGGTGTCGAACGACTGGTTCAGATCATCAAGGTTGATTTTCAATTTCTGCGGCTCACCGTCAATGTAGATCTTCACGCCATCAGCGACCCTCGACCCGTCGTAGGTCACGCTAACGTTGTGCCACTGGTTGAGTTCGAGCGCACGTTCGGTCTCGACGCGCAGCGCATCATCCAGCCAGCGTTTCACCAGATTGACTTGCACCTTGCCGTCTTTGAGGTACAGGCCGTAGCCTTCCCCCTCGGCGACGTCTTCGGCGCGCGTCACGATGGCGCCCATTGCCGCGGTGGGCCGGACGCGGGCCGAAAGGGTGAACTTGTCGTAAAAGCCAAATTGGGCCGCATCTTTCCGCTCTAGATCGACCTCAACTACCCTCTTGCCGTCAAATGCTCCCGTACCGAGCAGACGCCGCTGTACCACCATGCCGCGCGAAATGGTCCAATCGGGCGGCGCCGAGCGTGCATCCGATTTTTCCCATTGCGCCTGCGTCCGCTCGAGTTCCGTCTGCAAATGCGCGAATGCGGATTCCGCCGCGGAAAGCTTCTCATCCAGAGCCTTCAGTTCCGCTTGCTGCGCCTCCGTCGGCGCCTGAATGAGGGGCGGCGAATTACCGTACTTCCACGCTTTGCCCTTTTCCGGAATGTTATCGAAGTAAGCGAAGACCTGATAAAACTCTTTCTGCGTGAACGGATCGTACTTGTGGTCGTGGCAGCGCGCGCAGCCCAGCGTCACGCCAAGCCATACCGTGGCCGTCGTATCCACGCGATCCACCACGTACTCGGCGGCGTACTCTTCCGCTATGATGCCGCCCTCGCCGTTGCCGCGGTGGTTGCGGTTGAAACCAGTCGCGATTTTCTGTTCGAGCGTCGCGCCGGGCAGCATGTCGCCGGCAATTTGCTCCACCGTGAAGCGGTCGAACGGTGTGTTGCGGTTGAAGGCGTCGATCACCCAGTCGCGCCAGCGCCACATGCTGCGCTCGCCATCGGTCTGATAGCCGTTGGTGTCCGCGTAACGCGCGGCATCCAGCCAGCGCTCCGCCATGCGCTCGCCGTAACGCGGCGAAGACAGCAGGCGGTCCACTACCTTCTCATATGCATTGGGGGAATTGTCCGCGAGAAATGCGTCGATCTCCCCGAGCGTGGGCGGCAGGCCGGTCAAATCGAGCGTGACGCGCCGGATCAGCCGCTCGCGATCCGCTTCGGGCGAGTGCGTCAGCCCTTCCCGCTCCAGCCGCGCCAGAACAAAATTGTCGATCGCGTTTCGCGGCCACTCGCGTTCCTTGACCTCAGGCAGCGGACGGCGTTTGGGCGGAATGAACGCCCAGTGCTTCTCCCACTTCGCTCCCTGCTCGATCCAGCGCCGGACGAGAGCGATCTCGCCCTCGGTCAGCTTGTATCCGGACCGGACCGGCGGCATGCGCATCGCCGGATTGGTCGCCGTGATGCGCTGCACCATCGCGCTCTTTTCCGCGTCGCCGGGGACGATGGCGAAGTGTCCGCCCAGATCTTGTTTCGCCCCCTCTTCCGCGTCGAAGCGCAATTTCGTCAGGCGGCTGGCTTTGTTCGGTCCGTGGCAGGTGTAGCACTTATCGGAAAGGATGGGCCGGATGTCGCGATTGAACTCGACCTCCTGGGCGAAGCCCACACTTCCAGCCAGTAACGCCGCAAATACACTGGCCCAGCCCCTCCGACTCATAATGCGCCGGACTCTATTGTAGCCCCCGGCGCCCGCCTGATGGGGCGTCCTACGATTTCTTCCTGGCTTGATTGAGAATCTCGCGCAGGCGTTTCCCGAGGATGAGTTCCTCGCCCGGTTGCAGCGTCATGGACACGATCTCGATCTGGTCGCGCCGCTTGGCGGCTTTCGGATTCTCGTACCCTTCATGCACCGCCGGTACCAGGCTGGGGTTGCTGGAGGTCAGCACCTCGATGCGCGGCTCGCCTTCGCGTAGTTTTTTATCACAATCCGCTACCGTGAACCCCCAACCTTCCTGGTCCCAGTTCACGACCAGGGTCGGGTAGCGGTTGCCTCCCTCGGGAATCTGGATTTCGGTCTTCACGCCCGGAACGGTATCCACCAGCTTCTGAATGCGCTCGGCGCGCTCCTGCCACTGGCGGTTGAGCGCGCTGAGGTCCACCTTCATCCACGCTTCCACCGCCGCAAGGCACCCCATCACCTCTTCTTTGCCGACCTTCATGGCGCGGCACACAGCGCCTTCCCACGGGCTGGTGTTGCGCATGGCAGCTTCGATCAGGTCCTTGCGCCCCAGCAGCACGCCCGAGCATTGCGGCCCGCACAATCCCTTGCCGCCGCTGAAGCAGTAAAGGTCCGCGCCCATCTTGGCGTAGAGTTTCAAGTTTTCGATGGGCGGGATGCCCGCGGCATCGTCGAGCAACACCGGCACCCTCGTCTCTTTGGCGATGGCGATGATCTTCTCGAGAGTGCCGCCCAGCGAGGTCGTGTAAATCATGGCCGTGTTTTCGTTGATGGCGGACCGGACTTCATCGTCGCCATGCGCCAGAACGAGCTTTGCTCCTGTAAGCCGGATGGCGCTGTCGAATGCGCTGCGCCCACCATGCATGATGACCTCGTGTTTGAGGCCGGTCGTGTCGGGAAGCTGCCAGATTTTGGCCGGATCGCTCCCCGCCATGCAGGCCGCCGTCGCCGAGGCCATGGCGCCCGCCGCGCCTGAAGTCACCATGCCCGCTTCCGCGCCCGAAAGCTCCGCCAGGCGGCGGCTGGCGGCGTGCTGCAGCTCGAAGATATCGACGAAGTGCGCGGCGGCAGCCTGTTTCGCGGCCCTCACTTCGGGCAACTCGAGCGAGCCGCTTAAATACGTCCAGGTGCCGCGGCCGTTGATGAACGATCGCACCCCGATCGTCGAATAGATATCGCCTTTGCCAGCGGTTTTGCCCACCGCGCCCAGAGCCTTTTCCGCAAAGTCCTGCGCGGCGATGTAGGCCAGCAGCGGCGCGGCGCCGGCCAGTTTCATAAAGTGACGGCGGTCAAACAGGGTGATCGGTTTCATAATGTACCTCCATCTTAATCCCGCGGCTTCCACCACAGGTCAATGGGCTTCTTCACGCCCTTGGGCCGGAACGGCAACTCGACCTTGCGCCCCGTACCCGCCGATTGATAGCCCGCCAACAGCACTTCCTGCACCATGCGCCCGTCCTCGCCCGTCGAGCCCAACGTTTCCTTGCCGCGGACCGCGCGCGCGAAATGCCGCAGCTCCTGTGGCAGCCCGTAATTCCAGTGCTCTTCGAATACCGGGTACGTCCAGCCCTGCGTGCTCGGCGCTTTCTCAACCGCATAGCCGTAACCCGGCTCGCTAAACGTGGGCAGTGCATTGCCCATGTGCAAGTCCGCGTAGGTGACGCCGCGCGTCCCATAGATTTCGGTGCAGTCGTCCATGCCGCCCGGCTTGGCCCAGCTATCCTCGATCAATGCCACCGCGCCGTTCTCGAATTCCAGGATGCAGAGGCTGTTGTCTTCGGCCTTGGTCCGGTCAGCGTGCGCATGCGTCCCCATCTGGCAATATACGCTCTTGATTTTCGGCCGGCCCAGAAACCACCAGCAGAACGCGATTCCGTGGCAACCCATGTCCATGAAGACGCCGCCGCCGGATCTCTCCACGTCCCAAAACCACGCCGCGTGCGGCCCGGAATGCTTCTCGCTCTGCTTCACAAGATACACTTTGCCGAACGCTCCCTGGTCCGCCATTTCTTTGGCCTTGACGTATTTCGGTGTGAACAGCAGTTCTTCGGCGTACGCCAGCAGCACGCCCTGCTTCTTGCAGACGTCGATCATCTCGTCGGCTTCTTCGAGCGTCATGGCCAGCGGCTTTTCGCACACCACGTGTTTGCCCGCGCCGGCGATGTCGCGCGTCATCACGCAATGCAGATCATTAGGCGCGTTGATGGTGACCATCTCGATATCCCGGTCCTTCAGCATCTCGCGGTAATCGTGAAACACGCGCGGGATGCCGTATTTCTTTGCCAGCGCCTCGGGATGCCCGCGCGTTGGCGAAGCCACGGCCACCACCTCCGCTTCCTCGGGAAAAATCTGGAAACTCGCCGCGTGAATGTCCGCCTCGAAACCCGATCCGATGATCCCCACCTTCACTTTGCCGTTCGCCGCCATAAGACACGATGGTACACTCACGTGGAACAGGCATTCTTGCCTGTGCTCTTTGTCTCGCGATGGCCACCAAAACTTATGACGTGATCGTGGTCGGTTCCGGCGCCAGCGGCGGATGGGTCGCCAAGGAACTGACCGAAAAGGGCGTGGAAGTGCTGATGCTCGAAGCCGGGCCGCCGCGCGTGCCCACGCGCGATTTCACCGAGCACATCTGGCCCTATCAGCTCAAGTATCGCGGCTTCGGCAATCAGAAAAAACTGCTCGAAGACCAGCCCGTGCAGCGCCTGTGTTACGCCTGCGACGACTACAGCCACCAGTTCTTCGTCAACGACAGCGAGCACCCCTACACCTTTCCCGCCGACAAGCCCTTCATGTGGATTCGCGGCCGCCAGGTGGGCGGCAAGACCTTCTGCTGGGCGCGCGTCAGCTATCGTTACAGCGATTTCGAATTCAAGGCCGCCAGCCGCGACGGTTACGGGCAGGACTGGCCCATCAGCTACAAAGAACTCGAGCCCTACTACGACCAGGTCGAGCGCTACATCGGCGTCAGCGGGTCATACGAAGGCCTGCCGCAACTGCCCGACAGCAGATTCCTTCCGCCCATGCGCCTCACCTGCGGCGAGCTCGTGGCCCGAGAAATCATCCAAAAGAAATTCGGCTGGAAGCTTATCGTGGACCGGAGCGCCAACCTCACAGTCCCGCTCAACGGCCGTCCCGCGTGCCATTACTGTGACGAGTGCCAGCGCGGCTGCTTCACGGCGTCCTATTTCAACAGTCCCTCGGTCACGCTGCCCGCGGCGGCCCGCACCGGCCGCTTCCACCTGGTGAGCGATGCCGTAGTGAGCCACCTGATGATGAACGCTGAGGGCAAGGCCGATGGCGTGGCCTACATCGACCGCTCCTCGCATGCCGCTCGCGAAGCGCGCGCCAAGATCGTCGTCCTCGCCGCCAGCGCGCTCGAGTCCACGCGTATCTTGCTCAACTCGCGCTCGCCGCGGTTCCCCGCCGGTGTCGGAAATACCCATGGCGTTTTGGGCCACTACCTGATGGACCACACCACGCTCGAGCATGGCGGCGGCACCATGCCGGCCCTCAAGTCGGCGGTGCGCGAGCCCGTGGGCCGTCCCTGCGGCTACATCATTCCTAAGTACGTGAACACCGTCGGCCCGTATAAGAACAAGAATTTCCTGCGCGGTTATTATTTCGCCGGCGATGGGCGCCAGGAATTATACGGGCACGCATTCGGGACGCCCGGCTTCGGACGCGAATTCCGCGACAAAGTGCGCACCGAGATTCCGTATTCGTTCAGCGTCTACGCGCAAGGCGAATGCCTGCCGCGCCACGATAATTACGTCACGCTGGACCCTGAAAAGAAAGACGCCTGGGGCATTCCTGCGCTCCACATTCACGCGAGCTATGGCGAAAACGAGCACGCCATGGCCAAAGCCATGCGCGATCATCTGGGCGAAATCATGGACGCGCTGAAACTTGAAGACCGCCAGCCGCCGCGCGACGAGCTCAACCTCTTCGGCAAGAACATTCACGAGTGCGGCACCGCGCGCATGGGCCACGATCCCAAAACCAGCGTGGTGAACGCCTACAACCAGATCCACGACGTAAAAAACGTCTTCGTCACCGACGGTGCCTGCTTCGTCACGCAAGGCTGCTCGGAGCCGACCCTCACTATCATGGCCATCTCGGCGCGCGCCGGCCATTACATCGCGGAAGAGTTCCGCAAGGGGAATCTGTAATGGTGACGCGCCGTCAGTGGCTGCTGCGCGTCGGTGGCGGAGTTGTGCTCGCCGGCTGGACCGACGTCAATCTAACGGCAGCCGAGCTGCCGCCTGGCGTCTACGAGCCCTCCCGCGAACATCTGGGGCACGCGCTCGCCGGGCACCCGGTCGCCGCCGGTGGTGAGACCGAGTTAGTGCAGGTGCGCAGCGCTGCGTTTCACCCAGCCTTCTTCCAGCCGGATCAGTACCGCACGCTCGTGCAACTTACCTCCATCGTGCTAGGCGAATCACCCGATGCGCCTATCGTGCACGAAATCGCCGAGTGGATCGACCTTACTGTCTCCGAATCTGCCGCCGTACGCGCCGCCGCCCGCTCTCTATCGCCGCCGAATCGCGCGCTCGCCATGCACTATTACGGCGCCTCATCGGTCCGGAAACTGGAAGATTTTGATGCACAGAAGATCTGCCGCGAAGGCCTAGCTTGGTTCGACGCCAGTAGCTTCTCCTCGCTGGATGGGCCGTCGCAGGCGGCGCTCGTCAAAAGCATTTCCGACGGCCGCCCCGAGCCCCGCTCCGAAAACGCCGGCACGCGCTTCTTCACCTATCTCAAGGAGCGCATCTTCGACGGTTTTTACACTTCCCGCGTAGGCCTCGAGGAGCTCGGCTATAGAGGTAATGCCTTCTACGCCAGCCCGCCGGGGTGCGAACATTTGTACGGCTGAGAATCTCTCCAGATTTCTTTATTCGTTAGAACCGTGAGATTTATGGCTCCCCTTTCGTACCCTTCTGCTGTGGCCGCATGATTCTTGTTCCGTCGGCCTGAGAGAAGGGGAGACCGCATCGATGAATTCTGAAGGTCGGCATTTCAAGTTTTTGAGACTTAGTTCGCTGCTGTTGCACGGCGTGGCCCCCGCAATTCGTCATCGTTCAATCTCCTCAGATCTGGTTTAACGGCGACCTGGATGGGTCCGCCGCCACTGCCGACACTGCTTGAACGCATCAACTTCTAGCGATATACTCTCCAACCGAGTATTAGCCTAACCTGTGGAGGTTCATTATGCTTGACACGCTTGCAAGAAACTGGTGGGCACTCGCTCTGCGCGGGGCTGCAGCCGTGCTGTTTGGATTGCTGACGATTTTTCTTCCGGGTATCACGCTTGTGACCCTTGTGCTTTTGTTCGGAGCTTACGCCTTGGTTGACGGTCTGTTCAACGTACTCGCGTTCTTTAGGGTCGGCTCACACCATTGGGCACTCCTTATTGAAGGGGTGATCGGAATCATCGCAGGCATACTGACGTTCACCTGGCCTGCGATCACTGCAATCACTTTGCTCTACCTAATCGCGTTTTGGGCGATTTTTACTGCGGTCTTTGAAATTGTGGCAGGTCTTCTGTCAACGCCGGTTGAAATTTCCCCACTTCGCCGGTTGAAAATTCCTCCACCCGGAAACTCTCCGACGCCGACCAGCGGGAGGCGCCAGAGAAGTGCAAGTTGCCCACGTTCGTAGGC
>JACXTT010001187.1_pt1 | contig 44035 bp, 50 predicted proteins | sample 9270951 | NCBI WGS metagenome assembly JACXTT01 (sample SAMN15532306, study PRJNA645909) | rock metagenome | isolation source: weathered quartz diorite | place: Puerto Rico | collected 2017-06-21
AGCGGTTGAGCCGTACGCCGTCTGCGGAGCCAGCGTGGCCCCGCAGACTGATGGCGAGCGAGGAGATCCCACGCTCGGCCAGTCGCTGGGCGAAGCCGTCCTGCCAGCACCAGGCGCCGTGCCAGGCCCCGTGGACCAGCACGATCGTGGCTCGCGGGTCGGGTACGTCGATGCGGATGATCTCGAGCGCGCTCATCTCCAGGTGGGCGCGATCGACCGGCGGTACCCGCGCCCGAACAGTCCGCCGATGATCGTCACGACGGGCTTGGGGATCTCGGTGGTCATGGCCTCGAACTCGGCGGGGCTCTGGCCGTCGCGCAGCCAGGCGAAAAACGTGCCGGACTCCGGCAGCGACATCGAGCGGCTGAACTTCCTGCCCATCTCCCTGATGACCGGGTTCTCGGCGTTGTCCAGCATCAGCTTCTCGCTCAGCGACTCCTCGTGCTGCAGGTGGGTTTCCGTCACCGTCTGCAGGTGCGCGATGGCCGTCCGGGCCTGCTCTGCAGCGGCCGTGGTCGCCGCAGCGCTGAAGGCAGTCATGGCCGCACCAGCCTCGTCGAGCGCAGCCGCCATCGCGGCGTGCTCGGCGTCCATGCCGTCCAGCGTCTCCTGGTCGATCCCGAGCGCATGCATCGCGGGCCACGCGATCTCGTGCTCGCCGTGGTGATGGTGGTGCAGCTGGGCGTGGAAGTTGTCCCAGGCCCTGCCCAGGTCAGCTGCGCGGGCGGCATCGCCGTCGGTGAACCGGCCGGTCGCGTCGAACAGACGGTCCAGATCCCGGCGTACGGCCCCGTGGATCACCTTGTTCATGGTCATGGTTGCCATGGCTGGACGCTACTCCGGTCGGCGGATTCTGCCGAGAGGGTCGCACGACCGTAGAATCCCGCGGGTGGCTCTCACAATCGGCATCGTCGGTCTCCCCAACGCGGGCAAGTCAACGCTCTTCAACGCGCTCACCAAGAACAACGTGCTCGCGGCGAACTACCCGTTCGCGACGATCGAGCCCAATGTCGGCGTCGTTGCCGTGCCCGATGAGCGGCTGGACAAGCTCGCGAGCATCTTCGGCTCGGCCAAGATCCTGCCCGCCACCGTCGAGTTCGTCGACATCGCCGGGATCGTCGCCGGCGCCTCGCAGGGGGAGGGCCTGGGCAACAAGTTCCTCTCCCACATCCGTGAGGCCTCCGCGATCTGCCAGGTGACCCGGGTCTTCCGCGACGAGGACGTCACGCACGTCGACGGCGAGGTCAACCCGGCCTCCGACATCGGCACGATCCAGACCGAGATGATCCTGGCCGACCTGCAGACGGTCGAGAAGGCCATCCCGCGCCTGGAGAAGGAGACCCGCGCCAACAAGGCAATGGCGGCCAACCTGGCAGCCACCATCGAGGCCAAGGAACTCCTCGAAGCCGGTACGCCGATCATCGCGTCCAAGATCGACCTCGACCTGGTCCGCGAGCTCAGCCTGCTGACCGCCAAGCCCTACATCTACGTCTTCAACTGCGACGCCGACGAGCTCTCCGACGAGGCCCTCAAGGATGAGATGCGCGCGCTGATCGCCCCCGCCGAAGCCATCTTCCTGGACGCCAAGTTCGAGTCCGAGCTCGTCGAGCTCGGCGACGAGGCCGAGGCCCGCGAGATGCTCGCCGAGATGGGCGTGACCGAGCCGGGTCTCGACGTGCTGGCCCGGGTCGGGTTCGACACCCTGGGCCTGCAGACCTACCTGACCGCAGGTCCCAAGGAAGCCCGCGCCTGGACGATCAAGAAGGGCGCCACCGCCCCCGAGGCAGCCGGCGTCATTCACACCGATTTCCAGAAGGGCTTCATCAAGGCCGAGATCGTCTCGTACGACGACCTGGTCGCGGCAGAGTCGATGAACGCCGCCAAGGCCGCCGGCAAGGTCCGCATGGAGGGCAAGGACTACGTGATGGCCGACGGCGACGTGGTGGAGTTCAGGTTTTCGAACTAGTCGCGACCCCTAGGCGTCTGCTGCCGCGGCGCGCAACCAGTTGGCGAACTCGCTAGCCAGGTGCCATCGGTGAGCTGCCGGTCCGAAGGGGCCCATGAGCCAGGGGAATTCGACGGTCAGGAGGACGCGGGCTCCGTCTTGTTCGTCTCGGAACTGGTGGCGAATGCCGCCGAGCACCGCACCGTTCGCCAGCCGCGCACAACCGACCATCTGGACCGGGTAAGTGGGGTCGGCCGGGGTGACGAGACCCTCCGTCGAGCCGACTTCGATGAAGAACCGTGACGTAACGGGGGATCCGCCGGTCGTTTCCCACACTTCCTGACCATGAGAGCTCTTGGCTGGCCGGAAGAGATGGTGGTCGGGCGTTGCCGTCAGGAAGGCAATCTCATCGTCGGCTTCGTTCCTCTCGGTGTACCAGGCGGGTAACTGGTCGGCCTGTGCTCCGGGCGCGAAGATTTCGACCTGGGAGAGCAGTCGGCGACCTCGGGATCCGCGAGCGAGCATGCCCGTCAGCGCATCGGAGACTCGCACCTCTCGGGCGAGCTTGTTCTCGATCTGCACTCGACCCATCGTGACCTTGGCTGCGGCGAGCGCCTTTCGGAGGGCATCGAGGTCGCCATCTGGCACCTCGACGCCGTACTTTCGGAGGTTCTTCTTGAGGCGGGTTGTCTCCCAGGCGCGTACTCGGTCGCGGCTGATGGACTTGCCGTTGAACCAGGTCTGGATCTGGTCGTCTTTGATGATCATGGGTACTCCTTGGGTGAGTGTCGGTTCGGTCAGAGGAGGTGGGCGCCACCGTCGACGTGGATGACTTCTCCGGTGATGTAGGGCGAGCCGAGCAGGCCGAGGACTGCGGCGGCGATTTCCACGGGTTGGCCGATGCGCCGTAGTGGCGCGCGATCGCGGACCGTCGTCGCCGCGTCCACGAATTCAGCTGTCCAAGGCGTATCGATGAGGCCAGGGGCGATGGCATTGACCTGAAGGTCGGGTCCAAGGGCGGTGGCGAGTAGCCGGGTCATGTGATTCAGGGCGGCCTTGGAGACGGCATAGGGGATCGAGCTGCCTACTGGTCGCGAACCGGCCGTCGAGGTGATGTTGATGATGTGACTGCCGGCGGACATGACCGCGGCGGCGGCCGTAGTGATCTGCCAGGTGCCGATGACGTTGACGTTCAGGATTCGGTGCCAGACCTCGGAAGTCACTGCGTCGAGGTCGCTGTGGGCGATCGGGACCGTGACGCCCGCGTTGTTGATAAGCGTGTCGAGGCGACCATGCCGCCGCATCGCTTCGTCGACGAGACGTTGAGCGTCGGCAGCGTTGGCAATGTCAGCCTGCACGTAGGTGGCGTTTGGAAGTCTGCCCGCGAGCGCCTCTCCTGCTGATCTTGAGGTGGCGGAGTTGATGACGACGGCATATCCGGCTCCGCTCAATGCCTGCGCCGTCGCCTCGCCGATGCCGGACGTCGACCCCGTGACGATCGCAACGCGCTCGATACTCATTTGATGGCCGTGGCTGCGATGGGCGATCCGACTGCTCCGGTCAGTGGCAATGGACAGGCAGAGAGCATGAACGTGTAGCGGCCGTCGTTGGCGCAGTCATCGGCGAGGGCGTCGAGATCGAACATCTCACCGAATGCCAGACCCATGTGGACGAGGGCGACGAGGTGGAGTGGTTGGAATTCGTCGATCTCGTTGGGCCGCACTTCGACGCCCCAGGTGTCTGTGGCAACGGCGACGATCTCGTTTTCGGAAAGCCAAGGCGCTGTGTGTAGGGACAAGCCGGGAGCTGCGCCGCCCGCGTAGTCGCCCCATTGCCCGCGTCGTTCCCCAAGTTGGCCCGTGCGAACGAGGAGCGCGTCGCCAGGTCGAATCGTCGTGCCCTGTGCGGCGAGTGTCTCTTCGAGGTCTTCGACCGAGATCGCATAGCCGGGCGGGAGTGACTTGAGGTTCTTGTATCGAGCGACGTCCGCGAGGACTCCGCGCAAGATCAGACGATCGGTCCAGTGTTGGATGCCGTTGCGGTCGGCACCGTAGCTCGAGTGCTCGTTCGCGCTATAGCCGTTCCACATGCGGCCGTCGAAGAAGATGTGCGACAACGCATCCCACTGCGTCCCGCATTGGGTTGGCATGATCAACGTGTCGTCGGAATACCCGAACCTTGAGGTTGGGCTCGCTCCGAACTTTGACAGCAACTCCGCCTGGCGTCCGGCGGCGTGGTCGGTGCCAGTCGCAGTGGTGACAAGTAGCGGGTTTTGTCTGATGCCGCCTGGCTGCGGCCCGTCTTGGTCGTAGGGGAGCGTGAGCGAAACGACCTTGCCGGCTTTGACTTCCTCGGCCGCGGATCGCACGTGGTCAGGCGTCACGAGGTTGAGGGCACCGAGTTGATCATCGGGACCCCATCGCCCCCAGCGACTCAATCGCTCGATGTAGTCGGCGAGGGTCTTGGCAGTCATGTCGGTCGTCCATCCACATCACTAAAGCAGGAGAGTTGCGTTAGCAATCTATGCTGGTGATGTCCACTAACGCAAGTCAATTGCGTTAGTGTGAGGGTCATGGCGACCGAGACGACGCAGCGACGCCCTGGTGGGCGAAGTGCCGAGAAGCGATCCGCAGTTCTGTCCGCTGCGGTCGAGATGCTCGCGGCGGACGGGCCTGACGCGCTGACGGTCGCGGGCGTCGCAAGCCGCGCAGGTGTACATGAAACGTCGATCTACCGCCGCTGGGGGACGCGCGAGCGACTCATCCTTGAGGCGATGGCAGGGCTCAGCGCGAATCTGCTGCCGGTTCCCGACACAGGTTCGTTGCGTGATGACCTAGTGGTTTTCGGTCAGGCGCTGGTTGCCTATGACGAATCGAGCCTCGGCAAGGCTTTGATACGAACAATGGCGACCAGCGAGGACGACGACGAGACCTCGCGTGTGCGGTCCGAGTTCTGGGAGGCGCGCTGGATCGAATTCAAAGTGATTGTCGAGCGCGCGATCAGGCGAGGGGAGCTTCCGGATCAGGTCGACGGTCGATTCTTGCTCGAGGCGTTCATCGCACCGATCCACATGCGAGCGTTGCTCACAAGGCAATCAGTGACTCCGGAATTCCTTCGAAGGCTTGCCGATGCCACGGTCTTGGTCGCATCGCGAACGTCCTAAGGCTCATACCTATTCGCAACGTAATGCGGTGGAGTTCCGCTTCAACAACTGAGTTCGGACGGACGATCGGCAGCCACATCGGAGCCTGCGTCTGCATAAGGAGGGTCCGCCCGACCAGGGCCGACCCTCCTTGCGTGCTAGGAACGACCGAGGAACGCGGTGAGCCGCTCTACCGGGCCGGCGTCGTCGGACACCGAAACCACTTGGCTGAACGGCATGCCCGGACCCCGCATGGAGTCCCCGATGCTCTGGCGGCAGATCGTGTCGACCATGTCGACCAGCCTGGCCGGCAGGTCGGTCGGCTGGCCGGTCGCCTTCGCCAGATCCCAGCCGTGCACGAGCGTGTCGACCAAGGCGAGGCTGGCTGCGAACGAGCCCGGGACCTGGCCCATCGGCAACTCGGCCATGGCGTCGAGGGCACCAGGGGCCGCGATCGAAGCCATCATCGCCTCCACGGCTGCCAGGTAGGCCGCATGTGCGTCGTCGCCCAGCAGGTCGCCGGGCGCATCGGTCGGGACGGGCTTGCCTGCGAAGGCGCCCGCGAACAACCAGGCGCCGCCGACGACGTGGTTACCGAGGGCTCGCACGTCCCACTCGGCACATGGGGTGGGGTTGTCATACGTGTCCGGCGTGACGGCACGCAGGGTGTTGCCGGTCCACGTGCTCGCTTCCGCGAGGCCGTTGATCAGATCCACGGGGGTCTCCTTCGTTCGCCGAGGGCGGGGTTGCCCTCAGTAGTCCTGGACATCGCCCGCCTGGGTGACGATGCGGCGGGTCGGGTTGATCTTCGGAACGGCGTTGAGGCCCAGGGCCTGCAACTGGGGGACGAGCACCTCGCCGAAACGGGCGAACGCGTCCTCGCTCTCCCAGATGTCAACGACGGTGAAACCCTCCGAGGTCTCCCAGCACTGGTGGTGCAGGCGCGCGGACTGCTCGACGATCTCGCGCCCGCCGTTCTCGAAGACCTTGAAGTAGCCGTCGACGGAGTCATGGGGAAACTCGAAGACGACGCTGATAGGTGTGCTGCTCATGATTGCTCCTTGAGGGGGTGGTGTTGGGCTCCCTCAGGATCAGCGACAGGTGCGTGCAGCCACATGGGTAGGACCTACCCACCTTCGCGGTGGGCCTGACGCCGCAGCAGCGGGGCCGTCGTCGGGTCAGCGGCGATTCTCGCGAGATCGGACCGGCCGTCGGCGCCGGTCTTCAACAGCAGGCTGGCGACGTGCTTCTCGACCGTCCGCGGGGATAGGTACAGCCGAGCTGCAAGTTCGGGATTGGTGAGGCGGTCAGCCAGGAGCGAGAGCACCTCGGCCTCACGTGCGGTGATCCCGAGCGCACGCAGGGGAGCCGGGAGTACGTCGTCGACCGCACGGCGACGGGCCACCTTGGCGCCGGTACTGCGCTGCAGATCGCGGACGGCGGCGGCGACCCGCGGATACCCGCGATCGCGGGCCTCCTCACCGAGCTCGCTGAGGTCGGGGACGGCCCACCCGTCCCGGAGCGCAGCTTCGGCGGTGAGCCGACGGGCGACAAGACCGAACACCGGGTACTTGCGCGCCGCTGCCTCGGCGGCGTCGTACGGCGTCCGGGTGGGCTGACCCGCGGCCCCAGCCATGACCGCACGGGCTGAGTCGACCCACATCCGCGTCCACGCAGAACCCGTGCCGCTACGTCGTTCAGCTTCGTCGATGGTCTCGGTGGTCGCCGAGCCCGTCACGGCGTCCAGCAGGACGTGCGGCCCAGCGGCTGGATCGATCATCAGCACGGCCTGTGCACGCATGACGTCCTCGGCCTGGCGGAGTGACCACACCGCCGACTCCCTGTCCTCGTCCAGCAAGGCGAGCGTGGCTCGTCCAATGGCCCACGACCCTGCGAGGATGTCGGGCTCGTCGCCACTCTCCCGTGCGGCTTCGGCCAGCAGTCGTTCCATGCCCGCGCGGTCGCCCTGCATACCTCGCGAGATCCCCTCGAACATCGTCAGTGCTGCAGCGGCACCGAACATCCCGAGGCGGCGAGCGTTCACCTGGCCCTGCTGGGCCCTGGCGGTCGCGGCGGCCAGTTCGCCACGCATGATGCTCACGCCGGCGAGGTTCACCTCGATCGACGTGGCGGTGACGAGATCACCGACCGTGACGGCTGCGTGGTGGGCTTCAGCCAGGGTGTCGCTACGAACGTCGCGAAGCATCTGCACCGTGCCGAGTTCCGCGAGTGCGCGCACCCGGTGGAGAACCAGGCCGGCCCCGTCGGCCGCCTCGCGTGCGCGGGCGAAAGCCACCTCGGCGGCGCCGAGGTCACGCAAGCGAGCGCACCTGCCCAGGACGAGCAGGGCTTCGCACTGTGCCGCGGCACTCCTGGAACGCTCTGCAGCAGCGACTGCGCGCTGGGCGAGGTGCTCAGCCTCGGTGACCCGTCCGAGGGTGTTCGCGGCAAGGGCGATCTCGGCCCTGAGGGCCCAGATCTCGGCCCAGGCGTCGTCGCCGAGCTCGGTGCCGAGCGTCGCGGCGTCGAGGTGGCGGAGTGCGATCTCGGAGTCCTGCGCGCGGAGCCACGCCGCGGCCAGCCGACGATGGATGTCTGACGCCTCGTTCGACGAGAGGTAGGGCAGCAGTGTGCTCGCTGCAGCCTCTGCCTCGGCCACGCGCCCTGCGTCGGCACAGGCCGACAGATGCGCCACGGTGGCCTCGCCGGCAAGCGCGGCATCGGTCGCGCACGCTCGCGCGTCCGAGAGGAAATCGATCGCCGCCGGCAGGGTCCCGCGAATACGTTCCTCCGAAGCGGCATCCAGGAAGAGTCTTGCAGCTCGATCGCCTTCGCCGGCGTCGGCGTGAAGGCGAGCAACGACTCCCGGCCCTGCTCCGGCTGCGTACATGGCTCGGGCCGCTCGGGCGGCGAGTTGCTGGCGGTCGGCGGGCGACAGAGTCGCCAAGATCGCATCACGGGTCAACGCGTGCCGGAACCGCACACCCCCGGATCGAGTGTGATCGGGCTCGACGATCTGGGCAGTGTCGGCCTCGCGGAGGGCTTTGGTCACGTCCTCCGATGAGAGGTCGGCGACTGACGAGATCACCTGTCCATCGATGTCGCGCCCAACCACGGCAGCAGCACGCAGAGCGTCCTGGGTGGTCCGGTTCAATGCTGTCAAGCGCCGTTCCACGGTCTCGGCGAACCCGCGGGGTACAGCCGTGACGGCGATGGTGGGACCGGACTCCAAGGTGCCGTTCGCATCGGCGTCGGCAAGGAGATCCTCGACGAGCAACGGCAGGCCTTCGGCGTGCGCGACGATCTCCCGGACGCGGCTGGACACGTCGTCGACGTCCAGGCATGCGCTGGCCAGCTGATCGGCCTGGGCAGGTGACAACCGTGCCGGCTCAAGGCGGACCGCACGCCCTCGCTGGGTCAGTTCGCTGATCAGCGCATTGAGGCGCGGCGAGTCCGAGCGCATGGTGACAAGGACGCTGACCGGTACCTCGGACACGTGCTCGGCGACGTACTCGAGGACCGCCAGGGTGTCGGGGTCCGCCCAGTGGGCGTCCTCGATCGTGAGCAGGCACGCCGGGGCGACCGCCGCCGCCATGCGCAGGAGGGCGTCGCCGATGACCACGGCCGACACGTTGGCAGGCGTCGCCCGGCCCCAGTGCGGAGCAAGGCGGGATAGAACCGCCTGGTAGCCCGCGAGTTCGTCCGCCGGCGACGGTAGCTGCTGAGCCAACGCGACGACGATCTCTGCGACAGGCCGCAGGGACTCCGCACCTGCTGTCGTTGGGGACCGGCCCGCCAGCACGACGAACGACCGGGCACGAGCCGCAGATGCGGCCTCGTCGACGAGTCGCGACTTGCCGATCCCGGGTTCTCCGACGATGGTCACGAACTGCCCGGATCCGGTGCGCGCGGCGTCCAGCGCTTCTTCGATGACACGCATCTCGCTCGTCCGCGCGACGAGCTCCGCCGAACGGAACCTACGGCCCACGCCAGAAGCCTAGGACCACAGGGACCTAGCTCGACAGGCTGGCAGCCGAGCCAAGCGGCGAATGGTGTGCCTGTTGAGCAACTGCCCGCCACCCGGGTCGTTTTGGTCCCGCCGTCGATAGTCTCTCGAGATGGGCACAGGTGAGGCGGCAGAGATCCCCGAGTCGCTGGTGATCGAGATGCGCCGCACTGCCGCTGAACTCCTGGGAGACGTGTCCTCGTATGCAAGTGCGATGCACGACTACATCCTGGAACGCATTCCGGAAGTCAACGCCGATGACGATCTGCGCGGTCTGACGCTCGGCTCATGCTCGTCGAACCTGGAAGCCGCACTGTCGATGGTGCGGCACGGTATCGACGTGAGCGTGGCGACCGCGCCGGTGACGGCGCTCGAGCATGCCCGCGCGATGGCGGCCCGGGGCTACAGCGTCGATGTGATGCTCCGTTTCTACCGGGTGGGTCACGCCTACTTCAGTGAGCGCATCCTGGCGGGCATCTCCGATTTCGTGCCAGATCCGTCTCTGGCCCTTGCCGTGATGACCGGACTCCAGCGCTACACGTTTGAGTACGTCGACCGCATTTCGAGCCAGGTCGCCGCTGAGTACGTCGCCGAACTCGACCGCCTGCAGAACCGGGTGCGAGCAGCTCGGACAGATGCGGTGCGGGCCTTGATCGCAGGCGACCAGATCGACCCCGGGCGTGCCGAGCGGGCCCTGTCGCACCGGCTCACGGGTTGGCAGACCGCCTTCGTCTGCTGGACCGACCGCGATGACGCCGACCTTGCGGGCGTCGCGACAGCGGTCGGGGCCTGCCTGGGTTCGGCCCACCCCCTGCTGGTCCCCGATGGCGTTCGGGCCCTGTGGGGCTGGGTGTCCACTGCGCACGCCCCCACCATGGCGCCAGGGCAGATGGCGACCTTGGCCGACGGGATCGCCAGGACTGTTCGGGTTTCCATCGGCTCGCCCGGGCGTGGCCCTGGGAGCTTCCGTGACTCCCACGCTCAAGCCCAGCGCGGCCGGCGGATCATCGAGCTCTCGGGCCGAGGGACTCCGGTGACGGCGTACGCCGACATCGCGCTGGTGGACGCGATGAGTGGGGACCTGGACCTCGCTCGTGGTTTCGTCGCGACCGAGCTCGGCGCCCTGGCAGTCAGCGGGCGCCGTGAGGACGAGGAACGACGGGCGTTGCTGGCGGTGCTGGATGCACAAGGGGGTTTGGCGGCAGCGGCCGAGGAACTCGGTGTCCATCGCAACACGGTCCTGCAGCGCGTCCGCCGCGCCGAGGGACGTCGAGGGCTTGCCGCGACGGAGCGTGTCGCGGAGTTGCATGCCGCGCTTCGGCTGGTCGAGGTACTCGGCTCGGTGGTGCTCACCTCCGAACCAGGCCAGACCTGACCGCCGTGTGCTGGGCGCACACTGCGGTGGGCTCGGCAACACTGGTGGGCCCGGGTCGCTGTTCCTATCGTGAATGCCATGTCAGCAACTACATCGGGGCCCGCGCCCGCAGCCACTCGTCACGCGCTTCCTGACCCCGGCGAAGCGGTCCCGGTGGTCTCGTGGCCCATCGTCGGGATCTTCTCCGGGGCGCTCGCGGTCTTTGCGTTCTCCAGTTGGGCCCTCGTGGCGGATCGGCTTCCTGCCCTGGCGACGATCTTTCTCAGCGCGACGGCGATCTTCGTGATGTTCACCGTGGTGCACGACGCCGCTCACTATTCGGTGAGCACTCACCGCTGGGTCAACGTCGCCTTCGGCCGAGCCGCGATGCTCTTCGTCTCACCACTGATTTCGTACAAGTCGTTCGCTTTCATCCACATCGAGCACCACCGCAACACCAACGACGGCGCCAACGACCCCGACCACTTCGTGAGTGGTGCTCCGTGGTGGCAGCTCCCCGTTCGCTTCGTGATGATGGACGTGCCGTACCTGACCTTCCTGGTGCGTAACGTGAAGCGCCGTCCCCGCGCCGAGGTGCTGGAGACCTTGTTCCTGATCGCGATCAGTGCTGCGCTGATCTTGACCGTTGGGTTCACGGGTCACCTGTGGACGCTGGCCCTGCTCTACCTGATCCCCGAGCGGGTCGCCGTATTCGTCCTGGCCTGGTGGTTCGACTGGTTGCCCCACCACGACCTTGAGGACACTCAGCAGGAGAACCGGTACCGCGCTACTCGCAACCGCGTCGGCTCTGAATGGATCCTCACTCCTCTGCTCCTCTCACAGAACTATCACCTCGTTCACCACCTGCACCCCTCGATTCCCTTCTACCGCTACGTCGCCGCCTGGCAACGCAACGAGGAGGCGTACCTCGAACGCGATGCTGCGATCGGCACCGTCTTCGGCCAACAGCTCGACGCCGACGAGTACCGCGACTGGAAGCGACTGAACGGAAAGCTGGCCCGGATCCTCCCGGTGCGGATGCCGAAGCGCTCCTCGGCTCATGCAGCGGTGTTTCACCCGCTCCGGGTCGCTAGCGTCGACCGATTGACCGAGGACAGTGTCCTGATCTGCTTCGACGTGCCTGATGAGTTGCGCGACCAATTCTCTTTCGAGCCTGGTCAGCACATCACCGTCCGCACCGATCTCGGAGGCGAGGGCGTCCGACGCAACTACTCCATCTGCTCGTCGGCTGTCTCCGACACGTTGGCGATCGCCGTCAAGCACATCCCCGGCGGAGCTTTCTCCACCTTCGCGATGGAGCACCTCCAACCGGGCGACACGCTCGAACTGTTGACACCGACCGGTTCGTTCGGCACGCCGCTTGACGCCCTGGCGAGAAAGAACTACATAGCGATCGTCGCAGGCAGCGGCATTACACCCGCGCTATCGATCCTCGAGACCACGCTCGCTGTCGAGAGCGAAAGTCGCTTCACGTTGATCTACGGCAACCGGGACGCTGACAGCACGATGTTCCGTGAGGTGCTCGACGACCTTGAGGCTCGTTACTCCGACCGGCTCCGGATCATCCACGTTCGATCCCGCGATCCGCGCCACCCGGCGCATCTGCGCGGGCGCGTCGACGGCGTGAAGCTCGAGGGATGGCTCGGGGCCGACCTGGCGGCGGGCGCAGTCGACGAGTGGTTCCTGTGCGGGCCGGTTGAGATGGTCACTGATCTGCGGACCGCGCTCCTTCATCGCGGCGCGGATCCCGGTCAGGTCCACGTAGAACTCTTCCACGGCTTCCAGCAGCCGAGAATCACCGACGGATTCACCGCAGCGACGGTGTCGATCGGTCTGCGCGGCCGGCAGCGCGAGGTGGAACTGGCAGCCGGCGACACTGTCCTCGAGTCCGCGCTGAAGAGCGGGCTCGATGCGCCTTACGCCTGCCTAGGGGGAGCCTGCGGCACCTGCAAGGCGAAGGTGCTGGAGGGCTCGGTCACGATGGAACAGAACTTCGCCCTGCTGCCCGCCGTCGTAGACGCCGGGTACGTGCTGACGTGTCAATCGCATCCGACGACACCGACGTTGTCCGTCGACTACGACGCATGACGGCACTCGCTACCTCGCACCCATTCGCGATGTAACCCGGTGGAGGTCTGCTTCAACGTCTAGGAACCGGCTCCGGCGAGGTTCTCGAGCTCCACCGCTCCGACGTCGTAGCGACCGCTCATGCCGACCGCCACCGCTCGCGCCCGCCGGTGCAGCGCGTCGTCGTCGAGAGCGGTGCGGATCAGGTCCCGCAAGTCGTCAACGGTGGCTGCAGGATCGGCGACGTGCGCGATGCCGAGCGCCGAAGCGTGGTCAGCATTGCGGTGCTGATCCCGACCCAGCGGCAAGCCGAGCAGGGGTACGCCGAAGGCCGCCGACGTCATGATCGTGCCGAGTCCGCAGTGGCTCACCACGAGGTCGGTGTCAGGCAGTGACGCACAGTGGTCGACCCAGGGTCGAATCGACACGTTCCCCGGTGGATCCTCGGCGATGCCGACGGCGCGACCAGTCCCGACCAGGCCGCGCACTGGCAGCCCGCCGAGTGCAGCGACGACCCTGGCCAGCAGGTCGCCCTGACCCTGGTAGCTGGTTCCGACGCAGACGAGCACCTGAGGGATTCGATCCTCGGGTTGTCGGACCTGGGGCTCCGGTTCGCACCCCGGTGGTAGCTGCGGCCCGACGTACCGGAGGTTCGCGGGGGATCCGGTGCCGCCGACGAACTCCTCGGTGGTCAGGACCAGGATGCGCCCGGCGCGGTGGTAGGCGCTGTAGATGCTGGCATCCGGAGCTAGTCCGAACTCGGTGCGCACGGCGTTGATGGCCGGCAGCCCCATCGCGTCGAAGACGTCCCACTCGACGTGGGTCGTGTGCCAGAGGATCGCGGTCGGGATGCCCAATCGCTCGGCCGCGACAGCGGCCCCGTACGCGAAGTAGTCGATGGCGATCGCGTCGGTCGGCTCCCGCTCGGCCTCGACGAGGACGTCCGTCGCGACCGCCGCAGCGGGTCCGAACCAGATGATCTCGGCGTAGCGCGCAGCGGCGTTGGGGCCGTCGGGATCGCCGGTGTTCACGGGGTCCGCCGCGTCCGCCATGTCGAAGTCCGGACGGCCTGCGTAGGTCCGGGCAGGGAATCCCGCACCTTCGACCGCCGCTCGCTGGGAGCGGCAGCACAGGAATCTGACCTGGTGGCCGCGGGCCGCGACCCGCTGCGCGAGGGCGAGCTGGGGAAACAGCGAGCCGGCTCCGTCGACCGTGACGAACAGGTACCGCATGGCGACCTCCTAGGTCGGAGAATCCGCGATCGCCTTGATGGCGCTCGTCATGGCCGCGACGGTGTCCGCCTTGCTGAACCCGTAGTCGTGGCGCACGGCCTTCCAGGCCATCACCTCGGTGGCCCCGACAAGCGCGGCGATCTTCCGGCGGCGCTCTGCGCCGGAGCTGGTCAGGCACTCCGCAAACGTCTGCTCGACCCAACCACGGTGCTGGGCGCGCGCCCGCTCGAGGGCTTCGTGGAGGGCCTGGGACCGGTGTTCCTGGACGACGAAGCGGGCGTTCTCCAGCCCCATCCGCTCGTACCGCTCCATCAGCATGCGGATCGCGGTGTCGACATCTCCGGCAGGGGCCTGGGAGTCGAGGGCGATTGCTTCGGCCTCCGCAGACGCCAGCACCGCACCGAACACGCCTTCCTTCGACGCGAAGTGGTTGAGCACGGTCTGGTGCGAGACGCCGCCGGCCTCAGCGATCTGGCCGAGGGTCACCTCGTCGTACCAACGTTCCTGGAAGAGTGCGCGCGCTGTTCTGACGATCCGCTCCCGGGTCTCTTCGACGCGGTCGGCCCGTCCGGTCATGGTGTAGCTGCGAGATTTCATTTGACTGATACTCAATCATTTGGTTAGGGTCCAAGTCAAGCCAAACACGCCGGTGTCCGGCACATCATGAACTTGGAGGTAGTCATGGGCTCGTCAACGATTCAAGGCGCCTTGTGGGGCGCGTCGGCAACGGACTGGTCGGAGCTCGCCGAGCCAGGTCAGATCCCGTTCTACGAGGCGGCGTTCGACGCTCTCGACCTGGCAAGTGGCATGCAGCTGCTGGACGCCGGGTGCGGGTCCGGGCTCGCTCTCGTCCTGGCCAGCAAGCGCGGCGCGAGGCCAACCGGGCTCGACGCAGCCGAGGGTTTGCTCCGGGTTGCCCGTGACCGGCTGCCGGAGGCTGATCTGCGCCACGGGGACCTCGAAGAGCTGCCCTTCGCGGACGGCTCCTTCGACGCCGTCACGGCCTTCAACGCGGTGCAGTACGCATCGGATCCGACCCGCGCCCTCGCCGAGATCCGACGGGTCGCGAAGTCGGGCGCCGGGATCGCGGTCGCGACCTGGGGAGCTCCCGAGCAGTGCGAGATGCGGGTCGTCCTTGGGGCGATCGGAAGTCTGCTGCCACCTCCGCCCGCAGGTGCAGGCGGCCCGTTCGCGCTCTCGGCGCCAGGCGTGTTGGACGACCTCGCGTTATCTGCACGCCTGCTCGTCGAGCGAACCGTGAGTGTGCCGACGCCGTACATGTACCCCGACCTGGACACCGCGATCCGCGCGCAGATGTCCTCGGGTCCGGCGCGCCGCGCGATCGAGGCTGCGGGCGTAGAGCCGCTGCGAGAGGCGCTTGCCGCGGCGATGTCGCCGTACGTGGACTCTGACGGAGAGGTCCGCCTCGACAACGTCTTCCAGGTCCTGGTGGCCAGGAAGTCGTGATCAGCGCCCTGCCGTATTCGTGACCGAAGCGGTGGCAGGTGCCGCCAACGCGAGCGTGCCGACCCAGACACGCCGAAAATCGTGCAGCTTCTTGGTCCCGCAGCACAAGGCACAGCCAGCGCTTCGTCACCTACGGTCGCCTCATGACGACTTCTGCTGTGGTGACGGGTGCCGGTCGTGGCATCGGACGAGCGATCGCGATACGCCTTGCTGCGCGGGGCCATCGGCTGCTGGTGACCGACATCGACGGCGCCGCCGCCGAGCGGACTGCGCAGGAGATCGGCAACGGGGCCGTAGGCATGGCTCACGACGTACGGGTCATTGCCGAGCATCGTGCTGTCGCGGCTGAAGCGAGCAGCCTCGGGCCCCTCTCGGTCTGGGTGAACAACGCAGGGGCGCTGTTCGCGGGCAACTCCTGGGAGCACCCCGACGAGGAGCTGTCAACGATCCTCGAGGTCAACGTCCGCGGGACGATGGCCGGCTCCGCAGCTGCGATCCAGGCCATGGGCACCGGTGGGGGATCGATCCTCAACATCGCCTCGATCTCGGCACTGACCCCCGTGCCCGGGCTCGCGCTCTACGCCGCGACCAAGGCCGCGGTGCTGTCGTACACGACCTCGCTTCAGGGCGACCTGCGCCACGCGGGCCTACCGATCAGGGCGCACGCGCTGTGCCCAGACGTGGTTGGCACGCAGATGGTGTCCTCTCACTCCAAGGATCCCGGCGCCGCCATGCTGTTCTCCGGTCCCAAACCGCTGGACGAGGACAAGGTCGCGGCCGCGGGTGTCGCGTTGCTCGACAGTCGGCAGATCTTCACGGTCGTGCCGCGGTGGCGAGGGGTCCTGGTGCGCGGCATCGACGTCGCCCCGAGCGCGGGGATCGGGGCGCTCGGTGTGATGCGCAAGCTCGGCGACAGGCGCCAGGCTCGCGGCTGATCCGCTCCGGAGCACGAACCGGCGGCCAACTTTCGGTGCCAGGACACAGTGCCGCGGATGGCCATCGTTCCTAGGTTCGTGACTGCCGGGAAACGCCCGGCGCACCACGACTCGAAGGACGACCGATGTCTCACAACCTCCAGGGCAAGACCGCGATCGTGACCGGTGCCGCGAACGGCATCGGTCTCGGCATCGCGAGGCACCTCTCCGAGGCCGGCGCGAACGTCGTGGTCGCCGACCTCGACGAAGCGGCTGCCAAGTCCGCCGCCGACGGCCTGGCGAACGCCACCGCGATCGCCTGCGACGTTCGCGACGAGCACCAGGTGCAGGCCCTCGTCGACGCGACCGTTGCCACCTACGGCGCCCTGCACGTGATGGTCCCGAACGCGGGCGTCGCGTCGGTGTCTCCGATCGTCGGCATGGACCTCGCTGCGTGGCGCGCCGTCACCTCGGTCAACCTCGACGGAGTCTTCCTCTCCATCCGGTACGCCGCCCCGGCCATCATCGCCAGCGGTGGCGGCAGCATCGTCACCATCGGTTCAGTCACGGCGACCGCCGGTACCCCGCTGGTCGCGCCGTACGCCGCGTCGAAGGCAGCCGTCGTCAACCTCACCAAGACCGCCGCCACCGAGCTGCGTGCCCACGGTGTCCGGGTCAACGCGGTCCTGCCCGGATTCGTCGAGACCAGCCTGGTGAGCAGTCAGGTCGACGGCTTCGAAGCCGCGCTCGGCCTCCCGTCGGGTGGCTTCGCCGGTCTGATCGAGCAGAAGCAGGGTCGGTTCGGCACGGTCGACGAGGTCGCGCAGGCGGTGCTGTTCCTGGCCGGCGACGAATCCTCGTTCTGCAACGGCTCCGGCCTAGTCCTTGACGGCGGTCTCGACGCTGGCCTGTTCTGACGCGATCGTCCTCGAACGCCTAGCGCCGGAACGTCAGGTGGATCGTGCCGCTCTCGGCCGTCTCCGCGGTGACGTCGTACCCCGACTCCAGACCGCGCAGGTCGTCCCAGAGCCGGATGCCCCGACCGAGCAGGATCGGCGCGATCGCAACGTGCAGCTGGTCGATCAGTCCGGCAGTCAGGAAGTTCCGGACGACGCTGGCGCCACCACCGATCCGGACGTCCTTGCCGTCGGCGACAGCCAGCGCGCGGTCGAGGGCCTCGGTCGGAGTCGCCGTCAGGAACTCGAACGTCGTGCCGTTCGCGAACTCGATCGGCGGACGGGGGGTGTTCGTCAGGACGAAGACCGGAATCCGGAACGGCGGTTCCTCGCCCCACCAGCCGCGCCAGTCCGGGTCGTCGGGGAAGTTGTGCAGGCCGAACATGCCGGCGCCCATGATCTCGGCGCCGAGCTCGTCGAAGTAGGCGACGGCGTACTTGTCGTCGACTCCCGTCGTGCCCTCACCGGAGGTGTCGTGCAGGACGCGTTCGCGGAAGGTCTTCGTGGCGGTGTACGGGCCGACGAGGCGCCCCCAGTCCTCGCCGAACGGGTTCTCCGGCGTCTGGTCGGTCGTCGTCGCGTAGCCGTCGAGGGAGATGTTCAGGTCGACACGGGTTGCCATTCCGTCACGATACTGAACGCGCGGGACGCGCCAAGGTCGGCATCGCAGCCACCTCGATCGCCGCGGCAGCGAGAGCAGCGGCCGCCAGCGCGCCGCCGAGCAACCACCACGGGTGGTGCATCGCGGTCTGCGGGACCAGCCGCGTCGGGAACGCGGCTGCCGCGATGCCGGCCCCGATGAGACCGCAGTAGGTGCCGACCACCCAGCCGCGGTGGGACTGCACACGGTGGGTCCGCGCCGCCCAGATCGCCATCGTCAGGGAGAAGATCGTCCACAGCGACAGCCCGTGGATCCAGCTGAAGTGGCCGGGGTCGAGCCGCTTGATGGCGAACGAGCTGAACGCGACCCAGTACATGTCGGCCATCCAGATCCGGCCGATCCTGCGGTGCAGCAGGTCGCCCTTGCGCCGGCGGAGGAGCAGGTACGCGCCGAGGATCATCGCCGCGGTCGCGCCGACGGCGTGCAGCGCGATCAGGGGAGTCCAGCCGTCTGTCATCACAGCCTCCGTATAACGGCGTTATCTCCGGCAATAACACTGTTATAGTTCCCTGTGTGAGTCCCGTCAAGAGCACGCCCGACGACCTCGCCGTACGGCTGGTCGACGAGGCCGGCCGGATCCTGTCCGCGGAGGGCGCGGAGGCACTCACGCTGCGCCGGCTGGCCCAGGCCGTCGGCATGTCCACGATGCCGGTCTACACGTTGTTCGGGGACAAGCGCGGGCTGCTCACCGCAATGTACGACGAGGGCTACCGGCGCCTCGGCGCGGCCCTCGAAGCGGCCGCTGTCGGCGTCGAGGATCCGCTGGAGGCGCTCGCCAACCTCGGCGTCACCTACCGCGCGACCGCGCTCGCCAATCCGCACCTCTACGACCTGATGTTCGGCCGGCCCGTGCCCGCGTTCCACCCCGACCCCGAAGCCCAGCAGGTGGCCGATGCGGCGTACCGGCCGTTGGTCGACGCCGTCCAGCGTTGCCTCGACGCGGGCCAGCTCACCGGCGGCGAGGCCGAACGCATCGCGTTCCACCTCTGGGCGGTCTCGCACGGCATGGTCAGCCTCGAACTCGCCGGGCACACCCCGGGCGATCCTGCGCAGGCGTACGACGAGGCGATGGTGCTGAGCAGCGTGCCTTATCTGGTCGTGACAGACCCCCCGGGGTGACGAACGGGGCAGATTCAGGGATCGTTCATGTTCAGTGCGGTTCGATGAGCCCCTCCCACCACGCTGCCGAACGCAGGAGTCCTCGTGCCCGACATCAGTTATCTGCAAGCGATCGTGATCGGCGCGCTCCAGGGCGTTACCGAGCTGTTCCCGATTTCGAGCCTCGGGCACTCGGTGCTCCTGCCGGCCTGGATCGGTGGCAGCTGGAACACCCTGGTCACCCAGACCGACACGAAGGTCTCCGAGCAGTCGCCCTACCTGGCCTTCATCGTGGCCCTGCACGTGGCCACCGCGATAGCGCTGCTGTGGTTCTACCGTCGCGACTGGATCGACATCATTGGCGCCTTCTTCCGCACCCTCAAGACGCGCAAGGTCGAGACCTCCACCGAGCGGCTGGCCTGGCTGATCGTGGTCGCCACGGTCCCGGTCGGCATCACCGGGCTGGTGCTGGAGCACACCTTCCGGGTGCTGTTCGCCAAGCCCGGCGCCGCGGCTGCGTTCCTGACCGTCAACGGTCTGATCCTGCTCGCCGGCGAATGGCTGCGGCGGCGGTCGGTCGCCCAGACCAGCACCGCGCCGGTCACCCCCGAGTCCGACGGTGGCACGCTCGTGCACGGCGCCCGCAAGCTGGACACGCTGACCTACCCCGAGGCCGCGACGATCGGCGTCTTCCAGACGCTGGCGCTGCTCGCCGGCATCTCCCGGTCGGGCGTGACGATGGTCGGTGGCCTGGTGCGCGGTCTCGACCACGAGGACGCCGCGAAGTTCTCGTTCCTCCTTGCCACGCCCGTCATCCTCGCGGCCGGCGTCCTCAAGATTCCGACGCTGCTCGGGCACGCAGGTGACCACATCCACGGCCAGGTGATCGTCGGAGCGATCACGGCTGGTGTCGCGGCCTACGCGAGTGTCCGGTTCCTGACCCGGTACTTCACCACCCGCACGCTGACGCCGTTTGCGGTCTACTGCCTGCTGGCCGGCGTCGCCTCGCTCATCAAGTTCGCCTAGGGCGCTGCTGCGGGAACACCTCGTCGGCGGTCGTCGTTGGCCCGTCATGACGACTCTTGCCGCACGCAGGATCGATGCCCTGCGCCGTGAGCACGACGGCCTCGCCACCCTGGCCCCGACGCTCACCGACGACCAGCTCGCCGGCTCCTCGGGAGCGGGCGAGTGGTCGGTCGCGCAGGTGCTGTCCCACTTGGGCAGCGCCTCGGTGATCGGTCTCGCGAACCTGCGTGCGGCGCTCGGCGAGGGGCAGGCCCCCGACGACGACTTCAACCGTTCGGTGTGGGCTCGGTGGGACGCGATGCCGGGGGACCAGCAACGTGTGGAATTCCTCGAGCACGACGAGGCGCTCCTAGCAGCGCTCGCGGCGCTGACCCCCGATCAGCACGATTCGCTGCCGATCTCGGTGAACTTCCTGCCGGTCCCGCTCACTGTCGCGGGCTCCACCGGGCTGCGGCTCGGTGAGGTCGCCCACCACAGCTGGGACGTCCGGGTGGCGGTCGACCCCGAGGCCGGCCTGCTCGACTCGAGCGCGCTCGTGCTTCCCGACCACCTCTCCGCCGAGCTCGGCTTCCTGCTCGGTTTCACCGGCAAGGCGGATCGGGTGGATCGGCGGGTCGTGCTGAGCCTCGGCGACACCGGGTACAGCATCGTGATCGCCGACAGCGTGTCCCTTGCGGCGGCGACTGACGAGCCGACGGCGGCGTTCTCGGGGCCGACCGAAGCGGCACTGCGGCTGATGAGCGGGCGTCTCGGGCCGGCGTACACCCCGGCGAGCGTGAGCGTGACGGGCAACGTGACGCTCGACGAGCTGCGGCAGGTCTTCCCCGGCTACTAGGCCCGTCCGGCCCGGACCGTACGGCGCGCAAGGTAGAGCCAGCAGAGGATCGCTCCGGCGGACAGGGCAGCCGGGATCCAGTGGCCGAGGAGCAACGATGCCGCGACGGCACAGGCGAACGACGTCAGGTTGGCCACCACGTCGTAGACCGGCGCGATGAACCCGGTGTTCGCGACGTGGGCGACCGCGATGACGAGGCCGCACGCGAAAGTGACGGACAAGAGGATGCTGACCACCCGGTCATGGTGTCCCACGGACCCAAGGACGTCGTGCGTGGGTAGCGTGTCCCGCAGCAGGCAGGAGAGTGACAGTGGGTCTGGACGGTGGCGCGCTGGGCGTCGACGAGCTCGTCGTCGCCGACGAGGCGGAGGCGTGGGCGGGCGCCGGCTTCGCCGTGGACCCGGACGGGAACTGTCGCGTCAGCGGCGTCCGGGTGCGCCTCGTCGGTCGTGAGCACGGGTGGGGCATCGTCGGTTGGTCCCTTCGTGGGCTGTCGCCGCGGGACGGGCAGCTCGACGGCGTACCGACGACCCGTTCGGAGCAGGGTGCCGCGACGCCGTCGACCCATCCGAACGGGGTGGTGGCCATCGATCACGTCGTGCTGCTCTCGCCCGATGTCACGCGCACCGTCGAGGCCTTCGCCGAGCTGGGCCTCGAACCTCGGCGCGAACGGGAGGGCGAACTCGGTGGGAGGGCGATCCGCCAGGTCTTCTTCCGGCTCGGCGAGGTGATCGTCGAGGTCGTCGGGTCGCCCGAAACGGCCGCCGAGGGGCCGGCCAGCTTGTGGGGGATCACCTATGTCGTCGGGGACATCGAGGCGTCCGTTGCCTACCTCGGCGAGCACGCGGGTCGCGTCAAGGATGCCGTGCAGCCGGGTCGTCGGATCACCACGCTGCGGCATCGCGAGCTGGGGCTGTCGGTGCGCACGGCCCTGATCTCGCAGTGACTAGGCTGGCGTCATGGTGAAGGGTGAGGAGCCGAGGACCGGCACGTTCCTGGGCATCCCGTACGACTGGCGACGCCCGACCAAGGCGCGTTTCAAGGAGCGGATGTGGAACCCGGACGAGCCCCGGGTGCTGACCCCGCGCGCGTTCGGCTGGGGCTACGACCTGAACCTCTACCGGATCTTCCACCGCCGGTGACCGACGATGTGGTGGTCATCCACACCGACGGAGGCTGTACGCCGAACCCGGGCCCCGGCGGTTGGGGTGCCGTGCTGCGCCAGGGTGAGCACGTGCTCGAGCTGTGCGGCGGCGAGCCGGGCGAGACCACCAACAACCGGATGGAGCTGACCGCGCCGATCATGGCGCTCGAGGCTCTCAAGCGGCCCGTGGTGGTGCACTTCTACACCGACAGCACCTACGTCCGGAACGGCATCACCAAGTGGGTCGGCAGCTGGGAGCGGAACGGCTGGCGGACCGCAGCCAAGCAGCCGGTCAAGAACGTCGACCTGTGGCAGCGCCTCCTGGCCGCCTGCTCGACGCACACGGTCGAGTGGTTCTGGGTCAAGGGGCATGCCGGCATCGCCGACAACGAGCTCGCCGATCAGCTCGCGACCCGCGGGATGCAGCAGGCGATGGCGTCGGGTCACTGAGGGGGATAGACGAGGAGGACCTTCGCCTCGTCTGCGGCAACCTGGATCACACCGGCGCGGCAGCCACGGTTGTCCACCAGGATCTTCCACGGGCCGACGGATCCGCCTTCGAGCACGACAGCTCTGAAGGCCGCCGGGCAGTGCGGGCCCAGAGTCCGGCCGATCGTGGTCCCTTGGGCGGTCAGGGACACGATCGCTGGGAGGTGAACAGCCGTGACCGGGGTCGGGTCGGCAGGTGTGGCGACACCGATGGTCACCAGGAAGCCGACCATTCCCACCACGACCAGGCTCGCGGCCACGAACAAGCTGAGCTTGGCGTCGTTGAACTTCTTGCTGACGTCGGTGAAGCGTGCGACCGCGAGCAGACGCTGGGTCACTCGTCCAGCGCTGTCGATCCGGTCCTTCGCCGCGGTCTCGGCCTCCTTCAACGAGGCGAGCTTCCCGTCGTTCCTCTCGATCGATTCCGCGGTGAGGATCTGGGTCAGGTCCGTGATTGCCGCGTCTCGAGCCTCGACGAAGGCGCCGAGCGAAGCTGCCCAGCTGCCGAGGTAGGCGGTGGGTTCGGCGGCGATCGTGGTCCGCAGGCCCTGGAACCGTCCGTCCGTGTTGACCTCGGCGAGAGTCAGGGCCGTCGGCGTCAGGAGGTCCGTCGTCCGCCACACGATGAACGCCGTCGACCCGAGCCCGAGGACCGCGAAACCGCTGACCGCGAGCACGGAGCCGGCTGAGACGTCGATCTTGGGCAGCCCGGAGAGTGGCGCCGTCCCGATCAGCAGGGCACCCAGCCCGGCGAACGCGCTCGCGATCCACTTGACGACATCGCGGATCTGACCGGTGGCGGCATCCCACGTAGCGATCTGGTCCCTGATGCGGTCGTCGGCGTCGCTCATCCGGTCAGGCCCCGAGACCCTGACCGCGCTGCTCCTCGGCTCCCTCCTGCGCGACGAGGCTCGTGGCGTCCTCGTCCTCGCCTTCTGCCGGTGCCCCGGCCTGGCGCGTCCAGACTCCGTTCCTGCAGAACAGGGTGATGTTGTCGTCATTGACCGTGATGGTGTCCTTGGGGCCGCAGGGGTCTCCGGGCTGGGGCATGGTTCCTCCGCTCGATCGTTCACCGCGATCGTCCCGCCGCTGATCCTCGGCGCGCCATAGCCCGAACGCGCCGGGCCAGACCACTGGTCGTGCGTGTTCCCCGCCTCGCCATGGTCGACGGTTGTCGGTGCCTCGGGCCAGACTCGTCCCATGGCGTACGACGAAGACCTGGCCGACCGGATCCGCGAGATCGTGCACGGCGAGCCTGCCCTCACCGAGGCCGTGCTGACGGAGAAACGCATGTTCGGCGGGCTCGCGTTCCTGATCGGCGGCAACATGGCGGTCGCTGCCAGCGGACAGGGCGGCCTGCTGGTGCGGTCCGACCCGGCGCGTGCCGAGGAGGTCATCGATGGCAAGGACGTCGTCCCGATGGAGATGCGGGGTCGCGAGATGACCGGGTGGCTGCGCGTGGCGGACCAGGCGATCGCCGCGGACGACGACCTGCTCCGCTGGGTCCGCCACGGCGTCGACTACGCGATGACGCTCCCGCCGAAGTGACTCGATGGATCTCGAGTTCAGTGGCACCGTCTGGCACTGGAAGGGCCCCGCACCCCACCACTTCGTGAGCGTCCCGGAGGACGAGTGCGGCGAGATCGACGCCGTCGCCGCGGCGGTCACCTACGGCTGGGGGATGATCCCGTGCGCCGTGCAGATCGGGGAGTCCCGCTGGACGACGTCGCTGTGGCCCAAGGACGGCGGGTACATCGTCCCGCTCAAGGCCTCGGTCCGTCGGGCCGAGTCGATCGACGTCGGTGACCTCGTGGCGATCCGTCTGACCGTCGAGGTCTGAGCTACCGGGCAGGACCGGTGCGTTCGATCCCGCCACGCGTGCAGACTGTCGCCATGGACCAGACCATCTTCGAGGCGATGGGTGGCATGCCGGGCTGCATCGCGCTGGCGGACGCGTGGCACGAGCGCTGCCTGGCGGATCCGGTCGTCAGTCACGCGTTCTCGCACGGCTTCCACCCCGACCACACGGTGCGACTGGCGACGTACTGGGCCGAGGCGCTCGGTGGGCCGAGGGGCTTCTCCGGCTCGCTGGGCAACGAGACCGACGTCGTCCGGATGCACTCGGGCGAGGGTGAGCACCAGGAGATGGACGACCGTGCGATCGCGTGCTTCGTCGTCGCCCTGGCAGATCTCGGGCTTGCGGGCGACGAGCGGCTGGCCGCAGCTCTCACGGCGTACTTCACGTGGGCGACCGGCGCGATGTCGAGGTACCCGGACTCGGCGCGCGACGTCCCGGACGGACTGAACGTTCCGCGGTGGGACTGGGACGGTCTGGTCCCGGAGTGAGTGGGCGTGCTGCAGACTGGCGACCATGATCCAGGGCTTCTCGCACATCGGCATCTGCGTCCGGGACCTCGACCGCTCGATCCGCTTCTACCGCGACGTCTTCGGGTTCGCCGAGCTCTACAGGCTCGACTTCACGGACAACGAGGTCGCCGCGACGATGGAGCAGGAAGGCGCGTTCCGGTCCGCGATGCTGCTCCGCGACGACGTCCGGATCGAGCTGCTGCAGTGGGTCGACGTACCGGTGTCGGGGTCGGGGGAGCGCAAGGCGATGACCGAGCTCGGGTTCACGCACCTGTCCTTCCGGGTCGAGCAGATCGACGACCTGACCGACGCGGTCCTCGCGGCCGGTGGCGCCGTACACCCGCAGACGCTGTCGTACGTCGGCGCCGATCCGGCGACCAGCACCGGGCTGCTGTACTACACCGATCCGGACGGCACCCGGATCGAGGTGCTGACCAACGGGCCGGACCTGTCCAGCCTCCGCTGAGCTTGGCCGCCAGCCGCTTCGCGTTCATGTAGGCGATCGACTCGATCGAGATCATCGGGTTGACCCCGGACGCGGTCGGGAAGCACGAACCGTCTGCGACGACGAGGTTCTTGACGTCCCAGGTCTCGCCGTCGGGGTTCAACGCCGAGATCTCGGGCGATCCGCCCATCCGCGCGCTGCCCATGATGTGCAGCGCCGCGAGGGCGAGCCTGGCCGGCGCAGCGCCCTCCTTGCGGACCTGCGCCATGAACGACTCGAGGTTGCCGCTCTTGCCGGGCTGGTAGCCGATCGTGCGGTGGTGGGTGGTGTAGATCTGGGTGGCGCCGGCCGCTTCGGCGATCCGGGCGGCCCCGTCGAAGCCCTTCATCAGCAGCTCGGTGTCGCCGGGGGAGAGGGTGTAGCTGACGATCGGCTCGCCCTCCTTGCCGATCTTCACCGTGCCGCCGGGGCCCTTGTCGCGCACGATGATGGCGACGCCGAGCATGTGCTTGAGCTCCTGCATCCGCTGCAGGTGCTGGGCGCCGCTGCGCCAGTTCACGAACCCGGAGCCGAAGGCCGGCGTGAGCGGCGCGGTCTCGAAGAGGACGCCGTAGCCGTCGCCGGTCAGGTCGGTCCACTCGTTGACGTAACGGGCCTGCAGCGCCCCGTCCCACGGGTTCACCAGGTCGGGCACCTTGCCCCACAGGGCCGTCGCCGGGTGCAGGCGCAGGTGCTTGCCGATGTTGGCGTTGGCCAGGCCGCTGCGCTTGAGCAGCGCGGGGGTCTGGACGGCTCCGGCGGACACGACGACCGCGCGCGACTTCACGGTAAGGACGTTGCCTCCGGGCGAGACGGCGCTGACGCCGACGGCCTTGCCGTTCTCGATCGTGACGGTGCGCGCGCTTGCACCGACGTAGATCCGGGCTCCCTTCTCGGCCGCATCGGCGAGCCAGGTCTTCGCGACCGACTGTTTCGCACCGATCCGGCACCCCATGCCGCAGCGGCCGCACTCGATGCCCTGGTCGCAGCCGATGACGTTGCGCGGCATCGCGTCGACGTTCCAGCCGAGTGCCTTGGCGCCGCGCTCGAGGACCTGGTCGCGCACGCCCGCGCCGGGGTGGTCCTTGTTGACGCCGAGGCGCGCGTTCACCGCGGCCATCGCGTCGTCGTACTCGCTGGTCAGGAACTGCGGCGTCCCGAGTCCCGCCCACTCGGCGCGCACGTGGTCAGGCGTCGGGAATGAGGTCGTGTAGTTCACCACGGTGCCGCCACCGAGGCCGCGGCCGGCGACGAGCTGGACTTGGCCCTCCGAGGTGACGCCGGGCGCTCCGGCGTACAGCTCACTGAAGCCAGTGCGTTCGCTGCCGTCGAAGTCGCGATCGTCGTGGTACTCGCCGGCTTCCAGGATGACAACGTCCAGGCCGGCCTCGGCCAGCACGCCGGCGGCGGTGCCGCCACCGGCCCCGGAACCGACGATCACGACGTCGCAGACGATCGTCTCGTCCTGGGTGACGTGTTCGGGCTTGAGCGTCGGGTCGGGTGCGTTCGGCAGGACGCCCGGAGGCCCGGGGTAGCCCAGGCTGTCCCAGAGCACCGGACCCGCCGTGATGTAGTACGGCGCCAGCGCGGCACCCTTGAGCGCGGCGAAGAGCGCCCGCTTGGCAGCGATCCGCGAGTCCGAGAGCGAGAGCAGGACCTTTTCGCGCCCGGCCTGGTCGAGGCTGGAGAACTTGCGCGGGCGACCGGTCAGCGCGAAGCCGAGGAACCGGGTGTCCCAGAGCCGCAGCAGTGTCCTGAGCTGGTTGAGCTCGGCCTCCCGCGGGTTGGTGCCCGCGAGCTCGAGGGCGAACTCGGGACCGCCCACCGCACTCGCTGCCGGAAGGCTGGCGCCGTCGCCGGGAGCGAAGGTGTCGCTGATCAGACGCAGAGCGGCCAGGTGCTGCGGCGTGAAGGTCATGGCGGGACGCTACTGCGCATCCGTCCGGCCCGGAAGGGAGGACGTGCAGGTCAGGAGGCCTCCGCACCCCTAGGGTGTCCCCGTGAGTGAGACGCAGCGCCGCCGCGGCCCCCGAGTCGACGTCGACGTCCCCGAGCTCCTCCTCGACAGTGCCGAGGAGCTCTTCGGCACGGACGGCGTCGACAACGTCTCGCTGCGCTCGATCGCGCGCGAGGCCGGCGTAGCCCCGGCTGCGCTCACGCATCACTTCCCGAGCAAGCGCGCCCTGGTCGAGGCCGTCGTGATGCGACGCGGCCGCGACCTCGGCGACGAGGTGCGGCGCCGGTTGCACAGCCTGCAGTCGCAGGCCGAGGTCAGCTGCCGCGACCTCGTGGACGCGGTGCTGGTCCCGTTCGTCGACGAGATCAACCGCGAGCCGGAGAGCGGCGTGCGGTGGCTGCGGATCGTGATCACGCTGGCGCTGAACGGGGACGAGGTGATCGCTATCGCGATCGCCGACCAGGGAGCAGGGACGGGCGACATCGCGACCTTGTTCATCACGGCCGCGTCCGAGGTGCCGGCCCTGGACGAGGCAGCGGTCGAGCTGCGTGCCCCGATCGCGATGTTCTCGATGCTGACCGCGCTCGCCGCGGCTGACCTCGGCGGCTACGGTCGCCCGATTGGACCGAGCGGCCTGGACCCCGAGTACGTCGAACAGCTGGCGTTGTTCACCAGCAGCGGGCTGCAGGCCGGTTAGGACAAGCGGACCCGCATCTCCTTGATGCCGTTGATCCAGCTGTGCCGCAGCCGCACCGCCTCGCCGAGACGCTCGATGCTCGTGCACCGGTCGGCCAGCGCGTTGAACATCAGGTTCATCTCGACCCGGGCCAGGTTGGCGCCGATGCAGTAGTGCGCACCGTGGCCGCCGAAGGCCAGGTGCGGGTTCGGGTCGCGGGTGATGTCGAACGTGTACGGGTCGGTGAAGACGTCCTCGTCGTGGTTGCCCGACGCGTAGAACAGTCCGACCCGCTGGCCGGCCTTGATGAGCTGTCCGCCGACCTCGACGTCGTTGATCGCGGTGCGCTGGAACACGTTGACCGGGGTCGCCCAGCGGGTCACCTCGTCGACCATCGTGGACGGGCGCTCCTTGACCCACAGGTCCCACTGGTCGGGGTTGTCGAGGAACGCGTTCATGCCGTGCGTGATCGCGTTGCGGGTGGTCTCGTTGCCGGCCACGGTCAGGATGATCACGAAGTAGCCGAACTCGTCGTCGGTCAGGCCGCGGCCGTCCCGATCGGCGGTGATCAGCTTGGTGACGATGTCGTCGCGCGGGTTGGCCTTGCGGTCGGCGGCCATCATCATCGAGTACGCCAGGATCTCGGCGGCGGCCACGTCGGACTGCCCCTCGAACTCCGGGTCCTCGCCGGCCAGCATCATGTTGGACCAGTCGAAGAGCTTCTTGCGGTCCTCCTGCGGTACGCCGAGCAGGTCGGCGATGGCCTGCAGCGGAAGCTCGGCGGCGACCTCGGTCACGAAGTCGACGTCACCCTTGGCGAGCGCGTCCGCGACGATCTTGTTGGCCCGCTCGGTGAGCCCGTCCTCGAGCGCCATGATCGAGCGCGGGGTGAAGCCGCGGCTGATGATCTTGCGGGTGGCGTCGTGCTCGGCGCCGTCCTGGTTGAGCAGCATCACGCGCTGGAACTCGATCATCTCGCGCAGCATCCCCTCGGGGAACCGGATGATCGCGGAGTTCTCGGCGCTGGAGAAGTTCTTGGAGTCCTTCGACACCCGCGAGACGTCCTCGTGCCGGGAGATGGCCCAGTAGCCGGTGCCGCCCTCCATGCCGTCGCGTGCGGACTGGGGCTGCTCGACCCAGTGCACCGGGGAGGTCTGCCGCGCGATCGCGTGCTCGGAGAGCGGGACTCCGGTCAGCATCGTGTCCGGGTCGGTGAAGTCGAAGCCCGGAGGCAGCTCGGTCGTGGTCATGCGGATTCCTTGTCTCGGCGAGAGGCATTCTCTATTTGCGCAGGCGAACAAATAGCTCGACAAAACCTAACACGGTGACCCCAGCGGACGGAACGTTTCGGCACCGATCAGGACCGTCCCGCGGCTATCCGTTCAGCGGTTTGACGACGTCGGCGGCGAAGCGTTCCATGCCGTCGAGCTTCTGCTCCAGGGTTGCCGAGCGTCCGTAGTAGTACAGCCACGGCATCGTCATCACGTCGGTCACACCGCCGGCTTCGGCTGCGGCGAACTGTTCGGGGGTGATCGCGTCGTTCAGGGCAGCGATCACGACTGCCTGCTCGGTGATCCCGATCTCGGCACGCAGCTCGCGCAACCGGGTCGCGTAGCCGATCGCGTCCTGTGTCGAGGAGATGTCGCCGATCCAGCCGTCGTACCGGGCCGCACGACGCAGAGCGACTTCCGACATCCCGCCGATCAGGATCGGGACCTGCTGTGCCGGGCGCGGACTCATGGTGAGGCGCGGCGTCGGGAACAGGGGTCCCTCGCCCTCGACCCACTCCTGCGTCCACAAGGCCCGCATCAGGTCGAGGCCTTCATCGGTGCTGCGACCCCGACTCGTGAACTCCTGACCGAGCAGGTCGAACTCCTCGCGGCACCAGCCGACGCCGACCCCGAGCCGCACCCGACCGCCGCTGAGCATGGCTGCGGTGCCGACCGACTTGGCGACCAGGTACGGGCTGCGCAGGGCGGCGACGTAGATGGAGGTGAAGAACGTCAGGCGCGTGGTCACCGCCGACAGCGCACCGACCAGCACCCACGGATCGGGCCACTCGCAGGTGCTGTCCCAGCGGCGTGAACCGTCCTCCTCGTAGGGGTACGGCGTCGCGAGCTTCTCGAGGTCGACCACGTGATCGGCGATCGCGAAGCTGGCGTAGCCGAGCTCGTCGGCCGCCACCGCGATCGGCTGCAGCTGGTCGGTGGGCAGCATGGCACCGACGATCGCGAAGTCCACGGCACCGAGACTAGACACCTGTCCGAAATTTTCATAGGTCTCTCTATGAGAAGTCTTGATGGCGCGCTGCCCGTGTGCGAACCTCAGCCCATGCCCACCGCAGCAGAGCCCTATCCCGCCACCGCCGGACGCGCGGTCCGGGTCTTCCAGGTCGCCACCGGCAACGTCGGCGCGGAGATGGTCGGCCGGATTGCCCGGCACCCGGACCTGGAGCTGATCGGCCTGCACTGCTACACCCCCGACAAGATCGGTCGTGACGCCGGCGTACTGGCGGGACTCGACCCGATCGGGGTGATCGCCACGGGCGCCGTCGGCGACATCGTTGCTGCTGCCCCGGACGTGGTCACCTTCCACGGCGTCTGGCCCGACATCGACCTCTACGAGCAGGTGCTGGCGGCCGGCATCGACGTCGTCACTACCGCGGACTTCATCACCGGCCACCACCGCGATGCCAACCACGTGCTCGCCGACGGGCGCACCGAGTCCGAGGTGATCGCAGCCGCCTGCGAGCGTGGCGGCTCGACGTTCTACGGCACCGGCATGAACCCCGGCCTGGCCCAGATCCTGAGCATCGTGCACTCCTGCGACGTGGCCGACATCGAGAAGGTCACCTGCATCGAGTCGGTCGACGTCTCGTGTCACCACTCGGTCGATACGTGGATCAACTGCGGTTTCGGCTTCCCGGCCGACGACCCCGAGCAGGTCCGCAAGCTCGAGCTCGGCTGCCGGGTCTTCGGGGACGGCGTCTACCTGATGGCCGACGCGCTGGGGATCGAGCTCGACAGCGTCGACTTCGAGTGCGAGCTCGGCGCCTGCACCGAGGACGTCGACCTCGGCTGGTACCAGCTGCCTCAGGGCAGCGTCGGTGGCGCGAAGTTCGCCTACGTCGGCAAGGTCGGCGGCGTGCCCCGGGTCGAGCTCGGGCTGGAGTGGCAGATGACTCCGAAGACCGAACCGAAGTTGGACGTCCAGGGCTGCTACATCACCCGGATCGACGGCGACCCGATCATCTACTCCAAGCACATGATCATCCCGAAGCCGGGCACACCGTTCGACGCCGAGGCGTTCGCGTCCATCGGGATGACGGTCACCGGCATGCCCGCCCTCAACGCGATTCGCGCCGTGGTCGAGGCGAGGCCGGGCATCATCACCAGCGCCGACCTGCCACTGCGCGCGTTCGCGGGACGCTTCTCCGCGTGACCGCCTACCCGCACCTGCTCGCGCCCGGCCGCATCGGGAGCATGGAGCTGCGCAACCGGATCGTGATGTCCCCGATGGAGACGATGTACGGCACGCCGGACGGGGTGCCTTCAGCCCGGACGGTCGCGTACTTCGCGGCGCGGGCGGCAGGTGGCGTCGGGCTGATCACGGTCGGTGCTACCGGCATCGATCCGCAGCACCCCGAGACGCCCGGGGGCCTTCACATCGGGACGGACGCTTCGGTGGCAGCGCACCGCGAACTGGTCGAAGCCGTGCACGCACACGGAGCGAAGATCCAGCCTCAGATCGTGCACGCGGGGCCGGACGGGCTCGGACCGGAGATGCACGGAGTCACCTCTATCGGGCCGTCGGTGATCCCGTCGTACTTGACCGGGAGGCCGAGCGAGGAGATCACTCTCGCGCAGCTGGCTGCTGTGATGGACCTCTACAAGGCGGCAGTACGGCGCGCCCGCGAGGCCGGGTACGACGGCATCGAGCTGCACGCCGCCCACGGCTACATGCTGCTCGGCTCGTTCCTCGCCCCGCAGCGCAACCGGCGTACCGACGACTACCGCGGTGACACCGTCCCGGGGCGCCTGCGCGTGGTGGTCGAAGCACTGGCTGCGATCCGCTCCGAGGTCGGCGACGACTTCCCGATCACCTTGAGGATCTCCGGCTTCGAACGGGTGGCCGGCGGGCGGCCGATGTACGAGACCGCGCAGGTCGCGCCCACCCTGGTCGCCGCAGGGGTCGACGCGTTCCACGTCAGCGGCGGAGTCATCGACCGGCTCGTCAGCAAAATGGTCAACGCCTCCGACGACGGCGACGGCCTCAACGTCGGCGCCGCGGCGGCGGTCCGCCAGGCCGTCGACGTTCCGGTGATCGCGGTCGGCCGGCTGCACGATCCGGCGCTTGCCGAGCAGGTGCTCGCTGACGGACGCGCGGACTTCGTCGCGATGGGGCGGCCATTGCTCGCGGACCCCGACCTGCCCAACAAGCTGCGCGACGGCGGTCGGGTGCGCCGGTGCATCTCGTGCGAGAACTGCATCGACTCCCTGGAGCAGCGCTTCTCGGCCGACTGCGCCGTCAATCCGCGCACCGGCAAGGAGGCCGAGCTGCCCCTCGGTCCGACCCGGCACCGCAAGCACGTGGTCGTCGTCGGGGGTGGGCCCGGGGGCATGCAGGCGGCGTTGTCAGCAGCGGGCAAGGGTCACCGGGTGACGCTTCTCGAGACAGCAGACGAACTCGCGGGCTCGCTGCGCTGGGCGTCCCGGGTGCACCCGGACAACGCACCTTTCCTGGACTTCCTCCGGGCCGAGGTCGCGGACGCAGACGTCGACGTCCGGCTCGGTCGACGAGCCGAGGTCGAGGACGTCGTGGCGCTGGCACCGGATGCGGTGATCGTCAGCACCGGCGCCCGGATCGAGGCTGCGGCCGGACCCGCGACCGTCCGCGAACTCCTGGACGCCGACGACCCGATGCCGCTCGGCCGGCGCGTCGTGATCGTGGGCGGCGACCTGGCCGGGATCGCGTTCGCCCAGTACCTCGCCGAGCGGGGGCACCTGGTCAGCGTCGTCGAGGCGGGCAAGGAGCTCGCCCCCGAGATCGGCTGGAAGCGCAAGACCGAGGAGATGAACCGGCTCGACCGGCTCGGCGTGACCGTGCACGTCCGGGCCGAGGTCGACGAGGTCACCACGGACGGCGTCGTCTTCACGCCGTACGGCGGCACCGCGCGGACGCTGCCGGCGGACTCGGTCGTGCTGGCCGGCACTCCCGTCGCCGACCTCACCCTGTATGACGCCCTCACCGAACGCCTGCCGGGCACGTTCGTCGAGGCGATCGGCGACGCAACCGGCCTGGGACTGATCCGCAAGGCCACCGAGGATGCCGCCCGCGCCATCGCTCGACTGGAGGAGAGCCCATGAACTCCGACGTGTTCCGCTTCGTCGACCTGACCGACGCCGAGGTCGACGCCCTCGAGGCCCGTTACGGTCCGCTCGGGTCGGCGCTGCGTGAGCTCGTCGACGCGGCGATCCGCACGACCGCGGGCGACGAGGAGGTCGCCGAGGCGGTGGCGACGATTGAGGCGCTGACGGCCTCGCTCCGGGTCGATCAGATCGAGGGCGCCTCGGGAGTGCACTACAACGAGTCGGGTCGCAGCTGGAGCTGGGGCAATGCCGCGATCGGCCTGCGCAATGCGGTCGCCCCGCCGATGGAGGTGATCAGCGCCGAGAACGGCGACACCCACGCGGACGTGCACCTAGGTGCGGCGTACGAGGGGCCGCCGGGGATGGTGCACGGAGGAGTCAGTGCGCTGCTGCTCGACCACCTGATGGGGGTGACCGCCAGCCGGATGAGCAAGGTGACGTTCACCGGGACGCTGACCCTGCGCTACCGCAATCCGCTGCCGCTCGGTCGGGTGGTGCTCAACGGCCGGGTCTCCGGCGAGGAGGGCCGCAAGGTCTTCGTCACGGCGGAGATCGAGGGCGACCAGGGTGTCGCCGTCGAGGCCGAGGGCGTCTTCATCGTGCCGATCTGGTCGGAGTAGGGCTCACCTGCGCTGGCACAGGATGTCGGCGGTCACGGTGCGATCGGCGACCAGGGTGGTCGTCGGCGTCGCCGTGGTGCAGTCCGTGCTGCCCCCGTTGAACTGCGGGCTGCGCCCGGTCAGTCGGTAGGTGCCCGGCGAGAGCTGGATCTCGAAGACCCCGTTGCGACGGACGTCGGCGTGCAGCAGTGATCCGCCCGGCCCCTTGATCGTGATCGTTCCGGGCAGCGTCGCGTCCGGCGCGCCCGACGGCCCACCGACCGCGATCAGCCGGCCCGAGAGCGTCGCCACCGTGAGCGTCGGGACCAGTGAGCTCGTCGGCGTTGCTGGGTGCGCCTTTGGATCTGTGCCGCCACACCCGGCGACGCTTACTGCGAGCGCGACGGCCACTGCCACGGTCAAGGTCTTCACGCGAGAAGCATGCCGTAGCCAGCATTCGACGCTCTGGCGGCGCAGCGTGCTAGCATTGCTTGCACTGCTAGCGAGGAGGGACCATGGCGACGATTACCGTTCGAAACCTCGATCCGGAGATCCAGCGTCTCCTCAAGCGCCGCGCGGCAGCCAACGACCGCTCCATGGAAGCCGAGGTACGCGAGATCCTGGCTGCTTCGGTTCGCGTGGACACGTTCGCGATCGACTGGCTCGAGATGGCCGAGCCGTTGCGCGGCGAGTTCGACCTTCCGAAACGCAGCCAGCCGCGTGAACTCGATCTGGCGTGATCGTTCTCGATACGAACGTCTTGTCGGAGCCGCTTCAGCGTGACCCGAATCCTGGCGTGCTGCGGTGGATTTCGAAGCAGACCGATATGGCCGTGAGTGCGGTCTCGATAGGTGAGCTCTACCGGGGGGTGTTCCAGTTGGCTCCTGGCAGGCGCCGAGCGGAGTTGCTCCATGCCGTCGAGTCGACGCTCGGTCTGCACGCAGATCGGATCCTTCCGTACGACGCCCCGGCGGCGCGCGCGTACGCCCAGCTGCACGCCCGGCGCAGATCTCTTGGGCGTCCGCTCGCCCTCGAGGACGGCATGATCGCGGCGTCTGCACTCGTTCACGATGCGGCTGTCGCAACCCGCAATGTCGCGGACTTCGCCGATCTTGGAGTCGAACTCATCGACCCGTGGAATCCCGCGATCTGACAGGTCTTCCTCGGGCCAGAACCCACGTTTCGTCGAGCCAGAACTGGCAACTCAACGGAAGTTGACGCCGCCGAGGACGCGGACCCGGACGTCGTCACCGACAGGGATCGGGGCGTCGTACCGGGCGCGCAGCCGGCCGCGGTGGGTGCGGATCACGATCGTGGCGCCGTCCTCGCGCGGGATGACTCTCTCCACGATTCCTTCGAGGTCACCGGCTGGGTCGATCCGTACGTGCGCCGGGCGGGTGAGCAGAACGCCGTCCGGGGTGGCGAGCTCGCCGTCGTACCCGAGGAACCGTGCGACCTCGGCGGTCGGCGGTGCCGCGAGCAGATCGGTGGGCGTCCCCGTCGCAGCGATCCGGCCGTCGAGCATCACGCTGATCCGGTCCGCCATTGCCCAAGCGTCCGTGCGGTCGTGCAGCACCACGACCACAGCGGAGGAGGTGGTGCGCAAGGCCGAGGCAGTGTCCTCGCTCAGTGCTGCCTGGGTCTCCGGGTCGAGCCCGGCAAACGGTTCGTCGAGCAGAAGGAGATCCGGCCGGACAGCAACCCCGCGGGCCAGGTGCACCCGGCGCCGCTCCCCGCCGCTGAGCGAGCGCGCGGTACGACGGACCAGCTGGTCGGCGCGCATCGTCTCCAGAGCGGCGAGCGCGCGCGGTCGCCGTTCACTCCGCGGCACGCCCCACCAGGCAAGTGCGAGCTCGACATTCGCGCGCACCGAGCGGTTGGCGAGCCCGGGAGTCTGCAGCACCGTGGCCCGACGACCGTTGACGGCGATGGTGCCGGTGCTCGGCAGCAGGCCACCGACCGCCTCGAGCAGCGTGCTCTTGCCGGCGCCGTTCGGTCCGAGGATCGCGTGCACCTCGCCCGGACCAACCTCCAGGTCGACGCCCTCGAGCACCGTACGACGACCCCGTGACACCGAGAGCCCCTCGACGGTGAGGACGTTCACGACGCCCGCCCGATAATCCGGGTACTGCGGGAGCCGTACTGGAGCATCGTGAGGATCGCGGTGATCACGATGATCAGGCCGAGCAGGATGATCCCGATCGCGAGCCCGTCGGCGAAGTGGCCGGCGTCGACCTGCTGGAGTGCGGCGCTGGCCAGGGTCTGGTCGCTGCCCTGGATGTTGCCGCCGACGAGCACGACGGCACCGACCTCGGAGAGTCCCGAGCCGATCGCGGCGATCGTGGCGGCCAGGATGCCGATCCTGGCCTCGCGCAGTGCCAGCAGCGAGACGTGCCGGCGCCCGGCCCCGAGAGCCCGCGCCTGGTCGAGCAGACCTGGGGCGATGTCACGGATGGCCGCCGTCGCCAGCGCGACGATGATCGGCAGGGCGAGCACGGTCTGGGCGACGTAGACACCTCGTAGCGTGAAGAGCAGGTGCAGGCGTCCCAGCGGAGCGGCCGGGAACATCAGCAGCGACAGCACCAGGCCGACGACGACCGGCGGCAGGGCGAGTCCTGCGTTGGCCAGGACCAGGCCGGCGCCGCGCCCACGGAAGCGGCCGAGTCCGAGGACGAGCGCGATCGGCAATCCGAGGACGAGCGCGATCAGGGTCGAGATGCCGGCGACCCTGAGGGTCACGGCGGTCAGGTCCCACAGGTACGGGTTGCCGGTGATGATCAGGTGCCAGGCCTCGGTCAGGCCGTCCCAGAAGAACTTCACCGTGAGCCGTCGACGACGTAGACCAGGCTGCCGTCCTTGAGCCGGTAGACGGTGCCTGCCTTCGTGCCCTGGCCGATCACCTTCTGGCCTTTCGGCGGCACGGGCAACACCGGTTCGTTGGACGGCACGGTGATCGTCGTGTCCGGGCGGGTCAAGCCCTTGTGCGTGAAGGTCGAGGTCAGGTGCAGGGCTGAGAGGGACGCGAACAGGAACGCCACCGAGAGCACGATGCCCACGTCGAAGAGGTTGACCAGTCCGTCGAGCGGATCACCGGCCCGGTCCTCGCGCCGCTTGGCCCGGTTGCTGACGGGGATCACGACGTCACCTCGGGTTGGTCGCTGGTCAGGATCGCGGCGACGTACTCCAGATCGGAGAAGTCCTGACCGTAGATCCGGTCGCGGACCAGCGAGAGCCCGAACGCGACCGCACCGATGAGCAGCCCCAGGACGGTGACGCTGAAGGCCACCCGGAGGTTCTCGGTCAGGGCGTGGGTGTTGCCGTTGGCGAGACCGTCGAGCGCGGGGGAGAGCGGGATCAGGGTGCCCATCAGGCCGAGCGCCGGGCCGACCCGGACCAGCAGACGGGTGCGGCCGAGTCGTCGCTGCCGGCCGTAGTCGAAGTCGGCGAGCTCCTTGGCCATCTGCGGTTCGGCGTCCGGCGTACCGGCGGTGCGGGCGAACGACGCGAGCACCTCGGCCATCGGCGGGCTCCAGCCGACCGGCGCCAGCGCGCTCGCGGCGGCGGCCCGATCGCCGGCGGCCAGGTTCTCCCGCGCCGAGTCGGCTGCCGTTGTCAGCAGGCCGAGCCGACGGTGCACCCGGCGTACGGACTCGACGACGAAGGCGCCGAGCTCGGCGATCACGACGGCCAGCGCCAGCAGCGCAGCGATCACGACCGGGAACTCGAGGTGCGCGGAGATCGTGAAGATCGCCTGGTAGATGTCGTGGTTCACGGTGCCAGCCTCCGTCGCGTCCAGGGCCGCAGCTCCGCAACCGCTCCGAGCAGGAGCAGCAGCGGCACCAGCAGCGCCCACGACCAGGTCCAGGGCCCCGGGCGGGTGCTGCGGGCACCGGCCGCCGCGAGGTCGAGCGTGACGTGGCTGCCGGTGCCGTCGGCCAGCGCGGTGGTTCCGTTCGCGCCGACCAAGACCGTACCGGTCACGGTCCGGACCGCGACGTCGCCGCTCGCCGCAGGCAGGGGCTGGGTCGGAACGGGGTGGGGGGTGCCGGCGGACGAGGGCGAACCAGCCCGGGTGGAGGGCGTCTGGCCCGTGGTCGACCCGTGGCCCTGCTGCGGACCGTGGTGCGGAGCGTTGGGGTTGCTGTTGGAGCCGCCGCCGGTGCCCTGTGTCGGCGACGGGCTCGGATGCACCGGCCCGGTGACGGTGACCGGCACCGTTGCCTGGCCGGAGGAGGAGTCCGGTGCCCTGACGTGGACGGTCACGTCGTAGGTGCTGGCCGACGTCCAGGACTTCCTGGGGTTCGGCCCGGTGGCGGGGCTGCTGCCGTCCCCGAAGTCCCAGAGGTAGGTCCACCCGGTGGTGTCCGGGTTGCCCGCGAACGTCACGCCGAGCTGGGCCTTCTGGCCGACCGACACGCTGCCGGGCGTGACCGAGATCTGCGGCAGGAGCAGCTTGCCCACCATCCGCACGGTCATCCGGATCGGTTGGCCGGGGCTGCCCTGGAGGTAGTCGTTGGTGGTGTTCGCGTCGGTCGGATCACCGGCGCGCAGCGGGCGGATGTAACCGATCGTGTTGTTGCCGTCGTCGTACACCGCGGGCATCAGTCCGTTCTCGAAGCCGTTCGATCCGGCCGGCCCGAGGTCGGCCGGGGTCAGGGGAGTGGTGTGGGCGTTGGGTCGGGTGGCACTCGGATTGTCGAGGTAGACCTGGGTGACCGCCGACGGATCGATCGCCGGCGTCAGGTCTCCGAGCAGCGCGCGGACCGACAGCGGCTGGTTCACCGTCGGGTCGTTGGTGGTCACGCCCGCTGCGTTGCGGGTCCGGTAGAACGCAGGACCCTGGACGTCGTGCAGGCTGCTGAACTGGGTGATCGACACGGTCTGGGTGAAGCCCGACGGCCCGATCACGGTCACCACGATGCATGCGTCCCCGGTCGGGCACGGTGCCGTGGCGCGCGCACCGCCTGCGCCTGCTAGGAGCGCGCCTGCCACCAGGATCCCGGCCACGCCGAGCGGGAGGGCCCGGCGCGGCCGCGATCGCGGTGAGCGAGGGCCGGTCAGGGCAGCGTCACCTGTCGGACGTGCGGTGTGTACCCCGTCGTGATCGTGCCCGGGTGCGAGTAGGACAGCTGGAACTTCCAGGTGTCGGTGCCCAGCACGAACCTCTTGTTGAACGTCGAGGCGCCCACCGGAAGCACGATCGTGCTGACCAGGTGCAAGGGCTTGCCGGGGCGACCGGCGTACAGCCTGAGCAGGGCACCGTACGACGTCACCTTCGGGCTCAGCTTGCCCCGGACCCGGATCGCGCGCGGTCCGGCCTTCTTCACCGAGGTGAGCGTGATGGTTCCCTGCACGGCGATCCGGCCGATCGGGACCGAGGTCGCCGCGAGCAGGTCGCCGAAGTTCGGCGAGAGCGTCGTGTTCTCGACCTTCGCGATCTTCGGCACCGAGATCGCGTACGACGCCGTCGACGTCGGCTTGTAAGTCAACGTGAAGTCGCCGGTGCTGGTGGTCGTCGTACTCGCCACGCCTGTGCCGCCGATGGTCAGGTGGACGGGTTCGCCGGAGAGCACCGGCGTCCCGGGCACGACGTTGGCGAGGTGGCCGTGGATCGTCGCCGTGCGCCCGGGGAGCACGGACACTGTCTGGCTCGAGACCGTCACCTTCGGTGCTGCGGACGGGATGAACGGCGGGTCGTCGCCGGATGCCAGGAAGTTCTTGACCGCGAGCTGGGCTGACGGCGACGTCAGCCAGTCCAGGAACCGGGTCGCGGCGGCGGTGTCGATCACCGAGCCCGGCGGGACTGCTGCCGGGTTGACGGCGTACGCGTGGAAGGTGTTGACCAGCAGGGTGTTCCCGCCCGGAGCGTCCGCCGCGTTGTTGCGGGTGACGATCTGCAGGTTGGGCACAGTGCCTTGCGACGCGAGGTAGTCGTAGGTGCCCCGGTCGGTGAAGACGTAGCAGGAGTTGGCGACGAAGCCGGTGCCGGTGCAGGCGTTCGCTGCCTTCACGTTCAGCGCCTGGGAGAGGCCGGTCGACTGGTACCAGGCCGGCAGCGGCACCGGTGAGGCGCAGGGGCCCGGCGGGTCGGTCGTCGGGGTCTGGCCCAGCCCGTTGGCCTGGGAGACGTCGCACTTGTTGACCGAGGAGTCCGTCAGTGCCCAGATGGCGTGCTCGGCGATCGTGGTTCCCGGCGTACCGCCGCGGGAGACGAAGGTGGCGTGACCGGCAGCGCCCGCCGCAGCGATGTCCTGGAATGCCTGGACGATGTTGTGGGATCCGTCGGTCAGGACGTGGGCCGGGTCGCTGGCCGGACCGAGCAGGACGTAGTCGCCGTAGAAGACGGCGCGCCCGTACTGCTCGTAGGAGTAGGACTTCGCGGTCGGGTTGGCCGGCGTGCTCGGGTCGACGAACTGGTTCTCCAGTGACTCGGCGTGCACGATCAGTGCGCTCGCCGAGCCGGCCTCGGCGTACGTGATCGCCGGGCCGGTGCCCTTGGCGACGTACTGCAGGTCGTACTGCGGGTACGCCGCCTCGAAGCCCGGCTTGATGACCGCAGCCATTAGGTTCGAGTCGGAGACGTCACTGGTGCCGACGACGATGAACGGTGTCTTGGTCACGGCGTGCGCCGGGCTGACCAGGGTCAGGCCGGTGACGACGACGGCAGCGGCGGTGAGGGCGGTCAGCACGCGCAGGCGGGAGCGAAGGGGAGAGGTCACCGGGTCATCTCACCATGTCCGATCCGAAATCGGGAGGGAAGCCTGGTGGCAGAGCCCGTAGGTGAGACATCGGTAAGGAATTCGGGCCGTAGGTGCGGATCATCGCTGGCCGAGCGCCGGGCCTCGCTGAAACTGAAACGCGTTACAGTTTCGCTGTGGTGAACAACGTCTTCTCGCCGGCCCGGCTCGGTCCCGTCACGCTGCGCAACCGGGTCGTCAAGGCAGCGACCTTCGAGGGCCGTACGCCGGACGGCCAGGTCACCGACGCGCTGATCGACTACCACCTTGCACCCTCGCGCGGCGGGGTCGGGCTGACCACGGTCGCCTACCTCGCGGTCGCACCGGAGGGTCGCACCGAGAAGGACGTCATCGTTGTCAGCGACCGGACGGCTCCGGGGCTGAGGCGGCTGACCGACGCGATCCACGAGACCGGCGCCAAGATCGCGGGCCAGCTGGGCCACGCCGGTCCGGTCGCCAACGGCCGGTCCAACGGCGTGCACGCGCTGGCAGCCTCCCGGATGCCGTCGCCGCTGAGCATGCAGATGATCCGTTCGGCCAGTGCCGCCGACATCACCCGGATCACGAAGGACTACGTCCGCACCGCGCGGATCATGGTCGACGACGGGTTCGACGTCCTCGAGATCCACATGGCGCACGGCTACCTGCTCAGCTCGTTCCTCGCGCCCGGGCAGAACCGCCGCAAGGACGGCTGGGGCGGCACGCTGGCCAACCGGGCACGCTTCGCCCGCGACGTCGCGCGGGTGGTGCGCGAGGAGGTCGGTGACGCGGCTGCCGTGACAGCGAAGATCGGGATGACCGAAGGATCACCTGTCGGGTTCTCGATGCCCGAGAGCCTCGAGTTCGCGCAGATGCTCGAGGCCGACGGCCACCTCGACGCGCTCGAGCTGAGCGCCGGCAGCTCGCTGCTCAACCCGATGTACCTCTTCCGCGGCGACGTGCCGCTCAAGGAGTTCGCGGCGAACATGCCGCCCGCGGTCCGGCTGGGCCTGAAGACCCCGGTGGGCAAGCGGTTCTTCAAGAGCTACGAGTTCGAGGAGGCCTTCCTGCGCGACAAGGCGCTGGCCTTCCGAGAGGCGGTCTCGATGCCGTTGATCATGCTCGGCGGGATCAACACCCTGGCCACGATGGACCGCGCCATGGAGGAGGGCTTCGAGTTCGTCGCGATGGGCCGGGCGCTGCTGCGCGAACCGGACCTGGTCAACCGGATGCAGGCCGGGGAGACCAGCGACGGCCTGTGCATCCACTGCAACCAGTGCATGCCGACGATCTACTCCGGCACCCGCTGCACGGTCCTCCCGCCACACGGTGGTTGAGGAGGTCGCGCAGCGACCGTCTCGAAACCTCAGTCGCCGGGTAGTGCCGGCTGGCCCGGCGGGTTGATCACCACGTACACCGTGCCGTTCGGCCGGTCGCGCACCATCGATCCGGACACCGGCCCGTCGAAGACGATGTCCCAGCGCACCGGCTCGGCGCCGAGGGTGTAGGTGACGTTCGTGCGGATCGTGTAGCCCATCTGCGGCAGCACCCGCCGGTAGAAGGCGATGACGCCGTCCAGGTTCGTCGAACCGATGTCGAACTGCCAGGTGTTGTCGACCGGGCCGGGGTCCTTGACGTTCGACCCGGGAGGGACCGGGAAGCCGCGGATGGTGCGCGGTGCGCCCTGCGGCGCCGCCAGCATGCTGGCCCCCGGTACGGCGGTCAGGGTGGCAGTCGCCTTGATCGTCCGGGCCGCCTCGGGACGTTCGAGGTTGAGGTTCGAGGGCACCGAGGTCGGCACGACGGTCGGCGTCGAGGTGGGGCTGGGCGGTGCGGCGGCGCGTGGTTTCGAGGTGCCTCCGCATCCGCCGAGCCGAGCGAGGGTGACGAGCACGACAGCCGTCGCGGCCAGGGTGCGGCGGACGGGCAAGACAATCCCCTCTAGGGTCGAGACGGCTCAACGAGCGTACCTGACGGGATCTGCACGATGGCATTCGAGTTCGACCGCGACACCGCGACCACTGCTCGGGGTGACGGCGTCCACGACGCCGTACTGGCTCCGGGGTGGGTGGTCGGAGGAGGCGTCAACGGCGGCTACCTGTTGGCGATCATCGGCAACGCGGTGCGCGCCCAGCTGGGGATCGAGGCGCCCGGACGCGGCCACGTCGACCCGTTTGCCCTCAGCGCGCACTTCCTGTCCGCGTCGGTCCCCGGTCCGGCGTACGTCGAGACCCGGGTGCTGCGCACCGGCGGCCGGTTCTCCACGGTTTCGGCGACCCTGGTCCAGGACGTCGACGGCACCCCGGTCCCGCGGATCGCGTCGCAGGCCACCTTCGGTGACCTCGACCGGGCTCACGATCCTGCGAGCGACGCCGCAGCCGCGGCTCTCGGTCTGGCCGTGCCGGCGCCCGTGCTGCCGCCGGTGGAGGAGTGCCTGGAGTCCCGCGACGCACCTGACGACTTCAAGAAGATCGCACCACTGCTGGAGCGCTTCGGCACCCGCTTCGACCCGTCGACCGCGGGCTGGACGATCGGGAAGCCGAGCGGCCGCGGGGTGCTCCAGGGTTGGTTCCGGCTCGCCGACGACCGTCCGCTGGATCCGATCGCGCTGCTGTTGGTGGTCGATGCGCTGCCACCGACGACCTTCGACCTCGGGATGCCGGGGTGGGCGCCGACGATCGAGCTCACCGCGCACGTGCGTGCCAAGCCGGCTCCTGGGTGGGCGATCGTGCGGCACCGGACCCGGACGATGGCCGGGGGTCTGTTCGAGGAGGACTGCGACGTGTGGGACTCGGCCGGGGTGCTCGTCGCGCAGGCCCGACAGCTCGCCTTGCAGCCGCGAGGCTGACGTGCAGCTGGTCGTCGGCGTCGCGATCGTCCGCGGTGGACGTGTCCTCGCAGCGCGGAGGAGTCGGGGTTGGGAGTTCCCCGGCGGCAAGGTGGAGCCCGGTGAGGAGCCGGCGGTCGCGGCGATCCGCGAGATCGCCGAGGAGCTGGGAAGCACGGTCGAGGTGACCGGGTGGCTCGCCCCGACGGTGCCGATCCGGGACGGACTCGAGCTCCGGGTGGCGACCGCGCGCCTGATCAGCGGCGAACCGATCCCGAGGGCCGGTGACCACGACGCCGTGCGGTGGCTGGAGCCTTCGGAGCTGTCCTCGGTCGACTGGCTGGAGGCGGACCGGCCCTTCGTGGCGCACATCATGGAGAGCGGACTCGCAGGTCCCGACTAGGGTTCACGGCATGACCAAGCACATCCTGCTCGTGCACGCCCACCCCGACGACGAGAGCATCGGTCAGGGCGCGACCATGGCCAAGTACGTCGCGGCGGGCATCGGCGTCACGTTGGTGACCTGCACCGGCGGGGAGATGGGCGAGATCCTCGTCCCGGAGGTGGCGCACATGGCCGCCGACCAGGACGACACGCTCGGCGACCAGCGGCGCATCGAGCTGACCAACGCGATGGCGGCCCTCGGCGTCACCGACTTCCGCTACCTCGGCGGCTACGGCACC
>JACXTT010001188.1_pt1 | contig 43976 bp, 47 predicted proteins | sample 9270951 | NCBI WGS metagenome assembly JACXTT01 (sample SAMN15532306, study PRJNA645909) | rock metagenome | isolation source: weathered quartz diorite | place: Puerto Rico | collected 2017-06-21
TCACGTTTGACGCTTTCCTGTTTTGCAGAAAATGTTTTCATGAAAATGTTTCAGGTAATTCAGTCATGTAGAAGATCTCTTGCCACGCACTTTCGACTCGAGGTCATCCGCCGGAAAGCCGCGCATATTACAAAAGACGCTTATGAGTTACAAGGAAAAGTCGAGATCCCGATGATTTATTGTCAGAGAAACGCCATGACAAACAAGATAAAAAATGGACAAAAAAAAGGCGTGGCTGGGGAGCCACGCCCGAACCACCACTAGGAGGATGGAGGAGCCATTACTCGGCGCCGAAGCGCCGTAAAGAAATCTTTCAACTGCCTGTTCTTGAGATTAGCAAACTTCGGACCAATCGCCAGGAAATGTGCTGATAAAGTATATAATAATTATCTAATGTTTAAACCTATTGTCAATGCGAGCTGTGCGCAATATTATCGAGAACCCTAAAAAATAACTATAACTATATGATTTAAATAATATTTCACATTTCTCGTCGCAATCTCTCAACAGTTGATTTGGTAGCTCTGACTCGATCACCCTGGATTAGTTCAAAACAGAGGATGAAAAGCCATCCAGCGCAAGACAGACATCTTATGCCATTCAGATATCTTTCATCTGGCCAGCCTGAGCCCGAACAACGGGGTTATTCCTTCAATTTCAGCCGCTCAACCAAGCGGCCTTGCCTCAGATGCTGATCGATAATTTCGTCGATATCCACCTTGTCCACGTAGGTGTACCAAGTCCCCTCGGGATAGATCGCCATGACTGGCCCTTCCTCACAACGGTCCATGCATCCTGCCTGGTTGATCCGGACACCGCCCTTGCCATCCATGCCCAGCGACTTGATACGCTCCTTGGCGTAGTCACGCATCTGTTGTGCCGGATGATTGGCGCAACAGGCGCTGCCATCCCCGCGTTTGTTCACGCAGAAAAACACATGGTATCGGTAATAAGACATGGCCAGGAAAGTTGCAAGGATTGGGCGACAAACGATAACGTAGCGGAATTATAGGGCATCGGCCCGCCTTGGGCATATTTTTCTCGCGTAACCTGCACCTTACTGTCTATCTTGAGCCCTGACCTTCATATCAGACACGAGGCCGCCAAATGTGTGGCCTGCGGGTTGTGCCTACCTCACTGCCCGACCTACGAGCTACTGCATGATGAAGCGGAGTCACCCCGTGGACGCCTGTCCCTCATGCTCGCCTTGGCAAAAAACGATTTACCGTTGAATGCCAAACTGGAATCCCATCTCGCACGCTGTCTGGATTGTCGAGCCTGCGAAAAGGTTTGCCCTTCGAATGTGGCCTATGGACTGGCGCTCGATTCCGCGCGCACTCTAATCGAGTCGAGGCGCGTCTCAGACATCAAACCCGTGAACAGACCCGCAGCGCTGATTCGCTGGCTGGTGGAGAAACCAATCAGAATGCAAATCCTGGGAAAGATTCTGCGCCTGTACCAGGGCACTGGCCTGCAAAAGCTGCTGCGAAAGAGTCGTGTGCTTCGGCTTGTCGGACTGGCCAACCTCGATGCCGCCATTCCGACCCTTGCACCGCAGGAGAAATTCGCGGAAATCTATCCGATACAAAAAAAAGCAAAGGGACAAATAGCTATCTTTACCGGATGCCAGTCAAATATGGCGGACCAGCAGGCACTGGCTTCCTCAATTCGAATACTCAACCGTCTGGGATACGAGGTGCACATCCCTCCGGACCAGGGTTGTTGCGGCGCCCTGCATTTGCATGAGGGTCAAACCGGGAAAGCTACTGAACTCATGCAGCAGAACATCAGCGCGTTCGCAAATGGGAATGATGCCATCATATCTGTGGCCAGCGGCTGCGCCGTTACCCTTGGCGAATACGAAAAATATCAGAATGACAACAAATCCGCCCAGAGATTTTCAGGACGCATCATGGACATTAACCAGTTCCTAACAGGAATATCCTGGCCAAGAGATATTTCTTTCCGCCCATTTCCACGGCGCATTGCCATCCACGATCCGTGCACCTTGACCAACGTTCTACGGCAGGAGGACAAGCCTTATACCCTGCTGGCGAAGATTCCCGGCATTGAAATTTTGCCGCTACCGGAAAACAAGTTCTGTTGCGGTGCAGCCGGCGCTTATCATCTGGCCCAGACACAAATAGCCGAGCAATTGCGCGCGCCGAAAATCGATCATCTCAAGCGCCTGGTCCCGGACATTTTGGTGACTTCAAACCCCGGTTGCGCCACGTTTCTGGTCGCTGGTTTGCGCGAAGCCGGATTGGCCATCGAGGTCATGCATCCGGTAACTTTGCTCGAAAAACAGATGGAAAAATAGCTCAACCCTTGTGGTCCGCCCTTGCGAACGATATCGTTACAAACAATGACAGATCGTGCTCATACCACCCTGGATGATCTGATGAGACAACTCGATCAGGCGCTGCACACCGTATTCGGACCGACGCCAAAACCCGCGCGTCACAGTCCGGCATCTGATAAGGAAGGTGTCGAGCTGAAACCTTCTGAGCGTGAATTGTCAGGCCGCTTGATGCGTATCAATCATGCCGGAGAAATCTGCGCCCAGGCCTTGTACCAAGGGCAAGCAGCCACGGCACGGCTACCCGAAGTGCGCGCAAAAATGGAACAGGCGGCGCAAGAAGAAAATGACCATCTGGCCTGGACCGAGGAACGCATTCGCGAGCTAGGTGGCCACACGAGCTATCTCAACCTGCTCTGGTACGCGGGCTCATTCACCATCGGTGCGCTGGCGGGCGTAATCGGCGACAAGTGGAGTCTTGGTTTCGTCGCTGAAACGGAAAAACAGGTGGTGAAACATCTTGAAGAACATCTACAACGGCTGCCGACGGAGGACCATAAAAGCCGGGCGATTCTAGAACAGATGCACGACGACGAAGGCCGTCACGCCACAGTAGCCATCGAGTCCGGCGCTGCCGAATTGCCAGAACCCGTGCGGCGGGTCATGAGCCGCACATCGAGCATCATGACGCGTACGGCTTACTGGATTTAACGGCTACTTATTCACCAACGACGGGTGGTAAATTATTTGAACGGTGTTGCCCGCCGGATCCTGGCAATAGAAACTGCGCGCGCCGTCGCGATGGGTGCCGGGCTCCTCCACCATCGCCGCGCCTTTTGACTTTAGGTACATAAACCAGGCATCCACGTCCCCGATTTCATTAACGACGAAACCGATGTGGTCGAGCCGCTGGGCCAACTCGGAATTGACGGCCGAAGTCGCCCGGTGCAGGGCCAGGTTATCGTTACCGCTGGTGAGGTACACGTTATCGGCATCCGGTCGCCACTCCACGCGCATGCCTAACAGATCCGTGTAAAACCGCTCACAGGCCTCGAGATCTTTCACATTCAACGCCACGTGGCGCAATCCAGTGGTGGCAGGCGGACGCATTAGAATTTTTTCCTTGATTTCAGAAGATTCATTGGCTATCGACGATATCAAAATCGTGCGTGATTTTCGCCGTCTTGCCGAGCATGATCGAGGCTGAGCAGTACTTGGTGGCGGACAGTTCGATGGCGTGTTGAACTTTTTTGGGATCGAGGTTCTTGCCGGTGACGATAAAGTGAATATGAATGTTCGTAAACACCTTGGGATCGGTCTCCGCCCGCTTGGCCTCGATCTCGGCGATGCAGTCCGAGATCTCTTGGCGCGACTTGCGCAGAATATGCACGACATCGAAAGCGGTGCATCCACCCGTTCCAACCAGCACCAGTTCCATGGGCCGTGCCCCTTTGTTCTGGCCACCGGCCTCCGGCGCACCGTCCATGATAACGGTATGACCACTCTCTGCCGTGCCGGTAAAATTAACATCTCCGTTCCATTTTATGGTTGCTTTCATGGTTTCCTCACTCGATCTTGGGTCGTAACTCCGAATATCTCCTGAAGTTTCACACCCGGTTCATCGACCCTCATAAAGGCCTCACCCACCAGAAATGCATTCACACCACGAGCGCGCATCAGGGCTACATCTTCGCGCGTATGGATCCCGCTTTCTGTTATGACTACGCTATCGGCCGGGATTTTCTTGAGCAGCCCCAAAGTGGTTTCCAAGCCGGTATGAAACGTCCGAAGGTCACGGTTGTTGATACCAATTAAAGGCGCCGGGAGAGCCAGCGCGCGTTCGAGTTCCGAGTCATTATGCACCTCTACCAACACGTCCAAACCGAGTTTTTGAGCTAGTGCGTCCAAGTCGTGCAGCGCGGCATCGTCCAGCGCGGTCACGATGAGTAAAATGGCATCGGCGCCCAGGGCACGCGCCTCGTAGACCTGATAGGGATCGATGGTGAAATCCTTGCGTAATACCGGCAGCGCGCAAGCCTCCCGCGCCTGTTGCAAATGTTTATCGCTCCCCTGGAAAAATTCCTCGTCCGTCAGCACCGACAGGCAGGTAGCGCCATGGCGTTCATAGCTTTGGGCAATCTCGGCCGGCCGGAAATCCGCCCGTAACAAACCTTTGCTGGGACTCGCCTTCTTGATTTCGGCAATCACCGCGGGCAGGCCAGCCGCGATCCGACTCCGGATCGCCTTCAGAAAACCACGCGGGGTCGGCGCTTGCCCGATGTGTTTTTTCAGATCCCCCACCGGCACGCGACTCGCGCGTTCAGCTATCTCTTCGGCCTTACGAGCGAGAATCTTCCGGAGGATGTCTGGCGGTGCATTCATGGGGTGGCCAGCTTCTTGCTCAGAGCGACCAGATCATGCAGTTTCTTTTTGGCCGCGCCACTGGCGATCGCAGACTGAGCGACCTTGATACCAGTGCCGAGATCAGGGGCCAAACCGGCGACATAGATTGCCGCCCCGGCGTTAAGCGCCACGATATCGTGCGCCGCTCCGGGCTCGTTTTTCAGTACCGACTCCACCATGGCGAGACTTTCAGCCGGACTGGTAACGGCAAGTTTCGAGACTTCAGCACGCTTGAATCCAAACTGTTCCGGCTGGATCGTAAAAACCCTCACACGCCCTGCTTTCAATTCCGCCACGTGCGTGGGCGCGCCAATGCTGATCTCGTCCATGCCATCCTCGGCATGTACCACGAGCACATGTTCGCTGCCCAGTTTCTGCAAAACTTCCGCCAGCGGTTCCACCCATTGATCAGAAAACACGCCCAGAACCTGATTAGGAGCATTCGCTGGATTGGTCAGCGGTCCCAGCAGATTAAAAATCGTGCGCACACCCATCTCGCGCCGCGGGCCGATGGCGTGTTTCATCGCACCATGGTGCCTGGGCGCGAACATGAAGCCGACACCCACTTCGTTGACACAGCGCGCCACCTGTTCCGGCGTCAGCTCCAGGTTCACGCCCGCAGCCTCGAGCACGTCGGCGCTGCCTGACTTGCTCGACACCGAACGATTGCCATGCTTGGCGACCTTGCCGCCGGCCGCGGCTACCACAAAAGCGGAGGCCGTCGAGATATTGAACGTGCTGGCCCCATCGCCACCGGTGCCACAGGTGTCCACCAAGTGCGGTCCGCTGACCCCCACGTGCATGGCGAGTTCACGCATGACACCGGCGGCCGCTGCGATCTCCTCAACGGTCTCGCCTTTCGTGCGCAACCCAACGAGGAAACCGCCGATCTGCGCCGGCGTCGCCTGCCCGGTCATCATGAGGCGCATGACCTTGCGCATCTCGTCGCCCGCAAGGTTGCGGCGCTCGACCACGGCGCGGATGGCGGATGGCATGTCCATGAATTATCTCAATGATGAAAATGACAAAGGGGCGATTCTGTCGCCGAACCACAATAACGGTCAAGACAAAACGGGTAACGTCTCCGAATTACCCTGCCGGTGACGCCAAAGCAACCAAAGTGCAAAGCCGGCCACATTGAGCGCCAGCATGCCGGCCGCCATGAATTCCACCCGGCTCGAAAGCAACGGAGCCAACGCGCCTGCCACGATGGCATTGAAACCTGCCTGGCTGAAGCCCTGGAGCGCTGATGCCAGGCCCCGACGCGAAGGAAACACATCGAGCGCCAGCAGGCTCAGGTTGGGCATCGTCAGCGACATGCCGGTGGCATACAGCATTACCGGAATAATGATCGTGAACGCCGTGTGTGCCGACCATATCGCCAACCCCAGATTCACGCTGGCGGCGGCCAACATCAGTCCGAAACCAGCGCCGACGGCCTGAACGTGCGTGAAGCGCCCGGCCATCCTGCCGGAAATAAAGGCCCCCAGCATCAACCCGGTTACTAACGGCACGAACAGACGCCCGAACTCATCCGCGGTGTAATGCAGGTGACGGTACATCACATCCGGCGAGCCGGCGATATAAAGAAAAAATCCACCGAAATTAAGCGAGATGACGGCGATCAATATCATGAAGCGGCCCGTGGCCAGTGCCCGAAAATAGGACTTAGCGATGGCGCGTGGATGACCCGACTGTCTTCCCACCGGCGGTAATGTCTCGGGCAGATAAAACGCCGCCCACAACCAGACAATCAAACCAAGCAGCACCAGGAACCAGAACACGGAACGCCAGCCGAAGGCGTCGTGCAACCAGCCGCCGATGATGGGGGCGATCGCGGGCGCAAGCGCGAAGATCAGCATGACCTGCGACATCACGCGCTGCGCCGCGGGCCCGGCGAAAGCATCGCGAATAATCGCGCGGCCCACCACCAGCGCGCCACTGGCGGACAATCCCTGACCGATGCGCATCAGGAGCAACCAATGAATGTTGGTGGCCAGCGCACAGCCGATGGAGGTCACCACATATACCACCACCGACACCAGAACCACCGGCTTGCGTCCAAAGGCATCCGATATCGGGCCGTACACCAGCATCATCGCGGCAAACGCCAGGAGATAGAGGCTCAATGTCTGCTGCAAGGCAACTGGCGATGCTGCAAACTCTTTCGCAATATCCGGAAACGACGGCAGGTAGGTATCGATACTGAACGGCGCCAGCATGGCGAACAGCGCCACGGTGAACGAGAGCCTCAGGTCCAGGTGACGATGGGGACGATGTGCCGATTCGTGCATCGTCACCGACTCAAGCCGCGCGCCGGCGGCTCTTCAGAAAATTCGCCAGCAGCTCGTGGCCGTGTTGCGTGAGTATGGATTCCGGGTGAAATTGGACGCCTTCAACCGGCAAGGCTTTGTGCCGCACACCCATGATCTCCCCATCGTCGGTCCAGGCGGTAACCTCGAGAACCTCCGGTACGCTGTCGCGCTCGATCACGAGTGAATGATAGCGCGTGGCCTCGAATGGTTCGGACAAGCCGGCAAACACGCCCTTGTTCGCGTGACGGATCATCGAAGTCTTGCCATGCATCAACTGTTTGGCGCGCACGATTTTTCCACCGTAGGCCTGGCCGATGCTCTGGTGACCCAGACACACACCCAGAATGGGAAACTTATCACCCAGTTTCTGTATCGTTTCCACCGACACGCCCGCCTCGTTCGGCGTGCAAGGACCGGGTGAAATGACGATGTGATCCGGTTTGAGCTTCTCGATTTCCGCCACCGTGATCTGGTCGTTACGGTACACACGCACGTCCTCGCCCAACTCGCCCAGGTACTGCACCAAGTTATAGGTAAAAGAATCGTAGTTATCTATCATTAATAACATATTTTAAAACCCAACGCAGAGGCGCAAAGGCGCAGAGAATATTAAAGTTCATTCACGATCCGTCTAACACCACTCCTTAGCGCCGGAACGTTGAAATTGATGAGCAGCCCAAGTTTTAGCCTACTTAAGCGTAAATAAGACAATAACTGAGCTTCATGTATCGGAAAAATATTCTCCACCGTTTTTAGCTCAATAATTACTTTGTTCGCAACCATACGATAAGCCGCTTCGAATGTGAGCCCCTTGTATTCTACATGCAGCGGAACTTCTTCTTGATAAGGGACTTTCTGTATATCGAGTTCTCGTGCCAAACATTTCTGATAAACAGACTCAAGCAACCCCGGCCCAAGACTACGATGGACCTCAATGGCACATCCGATGATCTTGGTTGAGATTTCATTTTCTTTCATCGCATTTCCTTTGCGTCTCTGCGCCTTTGCGTTGAGTTTTTATCTGCTCAACCCGGCACAAGCCATGGTCACGGCGCGGAAGATGGCGCGCGCCTTGTTCATGGTCTCGTTCCATTCGTTGCGCGGGATGGAGTCGGCAACGATGCCGGCACCGGCCTGTATATAGAGCGTCTTGTCTTTAATCACCGCCGTGCGAATCGCAATGGCGGTGTCCATGTTGCCGTTCCAGCCGATATAACCGACTGCACCGGAATAAATCCCGCGGCGGGTAGGCTCGAGCTCCTCGATGATTTCCATGGCACGCAGCTTGGGTGCCCCACTCACGGTGCCGGCCGGGAAGGTGGCACGCAACACGTCGATCGCGTCCATGCGGGGTTTCAACTCACCCGTGACATTGGAAACAATATGCATGACATGCGAGTAGCGTTCGATAACCATCCGGTCCGATACCCGCACACTGCCCACCTTGGCCACCCGCCCAACGTCATTGCGCCCCAGATCCACCAGCATGATGTGCTCGGCACGTTCCTTGGGGTCGGCCAGCAGTTCCTTTTCCAGCGCCTGATCCTCGGCCTCTGTTGCCCCACGCGGCCGCGTGCCGGCAATCGGACGCACCGTAACCATTCCATCTTCCAGGCGCACGAGGATTTCCGGCGAGGAACCGACGATATGGAAATCCCTGAGGTCCATAAAATACATGTACGGCGAGGGATTGAGCGTGCGCAGGGCGCGATAGAGGTCAAGCGGCGAGGCCGCATAGGGAATCGCCAAGCGCTGCGACAATACCACCTGCATGATGTCGCCGGCACGGATGTACTCGAGCGAACGCTCAACTGCCTTCTCGAAGCCCTGCTGTGTGAAGCCTGAAATAAAATCGGCTTCCGCCACGGCTTTGTTGTTTTCCGACGCCACAACGCGCGGGATGGATTGGCCCAAACCGGCTACCAGTTCGTCCAGGCGCGCATTGGCCTTGGTGTAGGCATCGGCAATGGCCGGATTCACATGAATCACCACGTAGAGCCGACCTTGCAAGTTGTCGAACACCACCACTTCATCCGAGACCGTCAGCAGGATATCGGGGGCGCCAATGGCATCGGGCTTGGCCATATTGCCCAGACGCGATTCCACATAACGGGTGGTTTCGTAACCGAAGTAACCGACGAGCCCGCCAGTGAAGCGTGGCAATCCGCGGATTTCGGGAACGGTATATTGCGCCCGAAACCGGCGCACGGACTCGAGCGGGTCGACAGCGGTCTCGCGCTGAATAACCTTGCTGTCCTTTTCGACGGTCACTTCGTTGCCGGATACGCGTAACAAGGTGCGCGCGGGGAGTCCGATGATGGAGTATCGGCCCCACTTTTCGCCGCCCTGAACCGATTCAAACAAATACGAATACGGCCCACACGCGAGCTTGAGGTAAACACTTAAGGGGGTGTCGAGGTCGGCCAGCACCTCGCGCATCAGGGGGATGCGATTAAAGCCTTGAGTAGCGTATTTATCGAATTCTTTTTTGCTTAGCGACATGAATCACCATGAGATCACCGGTTAAATAGTCAGACAGCAACGACAGCAGCGGCCCAAGGCCGCCACCAGCGCATGTCCGACCACTCATGTTTCCTGTGTCTCATGGGTATCGTCTAAGTGTAAAGCCGCAGATACGGCGGCACCTCGGTCAGCGAATCCACCACGGCATCGGGCAGAGACTGACGGATATCGTGTCCGTGATTATAGCCATACGTCACGCAAATGACAGGCATGCCCGCCGCGCGCGCGGCCTGCACGTCGTTGCTCGAATCCCCGACCAGCGCCCCGTGCGCGGTATCGATGTCAAAATGCCGGCAGGCCTGCTGTAACGGCAGGGGGTCGGGCTTCTGCTTCGGGAGGCTGTCCCCGGACAATACCAGCTCGAAGTACTTATGGAGTTCGAGGTTCTTCAGCAGCGGCAGCGTGAAGGCTTTGGCCTTGTTGGTGATGCAGACCAGTGAATACCCCTGGGCGCTAAGCTGTTCAAGGGCCTCGACCACACCGGGATAAGGACGGCTCAGTTCCGACACCGCCTCACCGTAATGCCGGCGGAACGGTTCAAGCGCCTGCTCGAAAAGTTTCGGATCGGGCTCAGCCTGCATCTCGCCGGTGAGTGCGCGCTTCACGAAACGCGGCACGCCGTTGCCGATCCAGGTGCGATAGTGCTTTTCATCCCAGGGCGCACGACCGAGTTCGGCCAGCATGCGATTCGCCGCCGCGGCCAAGTCCGGCACCGTATCGATCAAGGTGCCGTCGAGGTCGATCATGACCATCTTCACGGCCAGCGGGAATTTCACGGTGCGCACAGCATGCGATTTCATATGATTTTTAACCGCGGATAAACGCAGATAATTTGGAATTAATGCTTTGTTGTACTCGTTCCGTTTGCTTTGATCCGCGTTCATCAGCGGTTGAAAATATTATGTTTTTGCTTTCGCCAATTCGTCGCGCATCGCCTTCACGACCGAGTTGTAGCGGTTGGGATCGCCGGACTTACCGGCACTAAAAATAGCGGAGCCCGCCACGAATGTGTCAGCGCCGGCCTCGGCGATCTCACGGATGTTGTCTACCTTCACTCCGCCGTCAATCTCGAGGCGGATCTGGCGTCCGCTGGCATCGATCAGCTTTCTCGCCTCGCGCAGTTTGTCGAGTGACGACTTGATGAAGCTCTGGCCGCCGAAGCCCGGATTCACCGACATGAGCAGAATCATGTCCACTTTATCCATGACATATTTCAGAAAATCGAGCGGGGTGGCCGGGTTGAACACGAGACCGGACTTGCAGCCCGAGTCGCGCACCAGTTGCAAGCTGCGATCGACGTGTTCGGTGCCTTCGGGATGAAACGTAATATAGGTCGCGCCGGCCTTGGCAAAGTCCGGGATAATGCGATCCACCGGTTTTACCATCAGATGCACGTCAATATTGGCTTTCACACCATGCTTGCGCAATGCCTCGCACACCAGCGGACCGATGGTCAGATTCGGAACGTAATGGTTGTCCATCACGTCGAAGTGCACAATGTCGGTGCCGGAAGCCAGCACATTCGTGACTTCTTCACCCAGACGGGCGAAGTCAGCCGACAGGATGGACGGAGCAATTTTATAATCACGCATGATGTTAACCTTATGTCCCATGAGATTCGCGTAAGGACGCGCACTTTACCTGAACCGGGCCAAGTTTTCAGCCGTGTCACGTCGACTGTTCCAGACATTTCTTGCACCTGGAGTCTTTATCGACAGGCTCAATGGGCCGATCTTATACTTTGGCGAAATCCCCACAATCCCAAATGAATATACACCCTCATAAAAAATTCAGGGCGTTACTGGGGTGGTTTCTGTTCCTGCTGGCCAGCCACGGTATAGCGGACTCTGCGCAGGAAGCCGATCTGATCCGTAATCCGGTACCGGCACGTTTCAACATCTGCTTCAATCACGGCTGTCAAAGCTTGGCCGACGTCAGTCTTACGCCCGAGCAGTGGCAGCAGATACGCATGCTTTTCTCGCCGGAACCCTTATCGCCACGGGAAGAACGCGAGCGCATCGCGCAGTCCGTGGGGAAACTCGAAACACTCGTCGGCAGACTGACCGGCACCGACAATGATCGCGGTGGCAGCCTGGCCGGCTTGTGGATGAGAAATCAAATGGATTGTGTCGACGAGTCGACCAACACCCACACCTATCTGTTGATGTTGAAAAACGACGGCCTACTGAAATACCACGTGCCCACCGATAACGAGAGAAGATTCCGGCCGCACCTCTATCAGCATTACTCGGCCGTAATAGAGGAAACCGCCACCCATGAGAAATACGCCGTGGACTCCTGGTTCCTGGACAATGGGCAACCACCCTTCATTCTTCCCTTGCGTGTATGGAAACGGGGCTGGACGCCCGGTGACGAAATACCGGAGGCGGAAAAGTAACGCCGGTCCACAAACACCGATTCTCCTTAGGCCCGCTTCGTCAGCAGCCAGCGGCTGATGTTGCGCACACTCTTGCCAATAAAACGCGCTGTTCGTTCCAGCCAGGTTTTGCGATCGCGACGGAGCGCGAGATTTTCCGCGTCAGTCAATAAATCCGGTGCGTGGCTTTTCTTGAGCCGCGCAATCGCTACCCGGTCGGCCTCACAGAATTTGGCGTACATCCACCGGGCGGCGAAATTCCAGGAACGCGGTCGCTTGAAATGCGCGGCAAAATCCACCACGTGCGGTTCACCGTCGGTGCCGACCAGGATATTGCCCTGACTGCGCAAGTCGCAGTGCGCCACGCCGAATTCGTGCAGGCGACCCACCAGCCTATAAAACCGTTCGAAGAATTCCGGTGGCAAGCCACCGGGTGGTATCTCGCGTGCGCTGGCCCCGGGAATGTATTCGAGCAACAGCGCATCGGAACCCACCCGGCGCAGCAGGCGTGGAACACCGCGCGTGCCCTCGAGCTGTTTGAGCGCGCGCGCCTCGCGCCGCGTCGACAGCGGACCTACCATGCGCCGAAACCAGGGATCGGCCTCGCCGTAATCCTTGAGGACCGCCTCCTCACCGTCCGATCGGATTAACAATACATCCGGACGTGAACCGCCACCCTGCCGGAAGGTCTTCGCGGCACGGGCACGGAGTTCTTCCAGCGAAAGCTCTTCTAGCGATCTCATGCGACAGAGAATAATATGATCGACTCAAGGAACTCAAACGATTTCATGGGAGTCTTTATGCCGGTTGCCATTACGCTTCATATCCTTTCCGCGGTGGTGTGGGTCGGCGGGATGTTTTTCGCCTACATGGCATTGCGCCCGGCGGCGGCGAGCCTGTTGGAACCGTCGCTGCGACTACCGCTGTGGTCCGCAACTTTTGCCCGCTTCTTTCCCTGGGTCTGGGCAATCATTGTTCTGCTGCCGGTAACCGGTTATTGGATGATCCTGGAAGTATTCGATGGATTTGCGAACATCAAGTTATACATTCATATCATGCAGGTAACGGGCATCGTCATGATTCTGATATACCTGCACCTGTTCTTCGTTCCGTACCGGCGCATGAACAATGCCATCACTGCTCGGGATTTCACCGCGGCGGGGAAACAACTGGCGGTCATACGAAAACTCATTGGCACCAATCTCATTCTGGGCCTGATTACTATCACCGTCGCCTCCGGCGGCGCTTATTGGGAGTAGCAACAAAATGAGACGCTTTGCCCTGGTGTCCATGATATTTGCGTCACTGTCCTCGCTTCACGGCTGCGGGTCGGTCAAAACGGACCCTGACATGATTACGATCGAATCGGAGCCGATGGGAGCAGCCGTTTTTACCATGGGGAACAAGATCGGTGTGACGCCACTGACTATACGGCAAGAAGTCGTGTTTCCGTTAACGTACATTCCTGAGAAACGTGACTTGTATGGAACCATCATGCTGCAGAAAGAGGGTTGCAAGGATTACAAGCAGCGTGTGAGCACCGCCGACTATCGTTACGGTATCAAGGCAAAGCTCGATTGCGGCCAGAACAAAGCGGAATCCGTCGAACAACGGCTACGGCAACTCAAGGATCTGCACGAGAAGGGGCTGATCACCGATGAGGAAGAAAAAGCGACACGCAAACGTATTATGGATTCACTGTGAACGGGTGAACGCCCGAAAACACTAACCGCGCTCGCCTCGGCCAGCCGCAGGCAACACGCAAAAAAATACCGCCAGTGTTACTGACGGCATTCCAGGGACTGTCCCTGATTGTTTTTCTTACACTGCTGTTCTCAACGACTCGCTACCACATGAACCAACCGAGCAGGAAAAGCGTGTTGTTGTCCTTGGCGTTGCGGTTGTTTCCATCGTAGTTGGTTTTCTCGCCATCGAATTTGCTGTAAGTAATGTACTGCAGTGCAAACCGGGTGTTTTCCCATGGCGTGTACATAATCTCAGTCAGGAGCCCCTTGCTATCGGGCTTGTTGTTCGGACTTGTATAGAGCCCGGCATCAGCATCGCCCGTGGTCTGAAAGTACTGAAGAATCGCGCCGTAGGTCCGCTGGTAATAATACGAGCCCGCGACTCTGAATGTCTTAAGCATATCGTTTGCATTAGCCGCCGTGCGTCCCCCTACCCAGTCCTGATTTTCGCGGATGTAGATGGCGTTGACGCTGTAGACATTGTTGCCTTCCATATGCTGAAACTGTGTGTCCAGAGCAAAATCCTTGCGCTTATCCTGGTCAGCATCTAAAGGAACGCCGGTAGGTGTTGTATCGGCGCTCAGGTGCAATGCGCCCACTTCCCAACTGTTGTTGTCCCAGTCGTGCTCATACGCAACCCGCAGATAAGGCGCCCAACTTTTGATTTTATCTTCTACTGTCGTGCTGTTCAGCACCCCATTATTGCCCGGGTGTGACGACCGATATAGCGTGAGCTCGCCGTACAGCAGATCCTGGCCGAAATGAACAGCGGCGTACGAGCCAATGCCGCCAACCAACTGCCCGAGCTTGCCATCGAGCAGCGTCGCGGCAGTAGGCGCCGGCGCGTTCGGAGACGAGGCATAGGGGATACCCCATGCCGGTGTGGAGTTCCACAGATCCTGTACCGTGGGATTGTTGTTTAGGGTCAAGCCGTAGGTCACCGGATTCCCGCCCATTGTCCCATTATCAGCAAACCGGATATCGGTATTATCAATCGTGGTTTTATCTTCGTTTCCGTCATACGTGAACTGAATGAAAGATCCGAGCTTTGGGCTGATCCGGCCGGCATAAAACAGGCTCAGCTGCTGGGGGAACAGCACCGAGCCATTTTGGGCATCGTGCCCCGGAAGTGGATCTGACTGCGCCTTCTTCGTTGACATGTAGGATAGCTGCATCATCGCCGAGATCGGCGGATAGGCGCCCAGGGAAAGCGCGCCACCAGTCGTCTGACTCTTTTCCTCTACGGTCGGCTGCGTTGTCAGCGTATACCCACCGAGTTTGAAGCTACGACCGAAAGAGGTCAGCTCTGGAAACTGAGTGTGACAAGAGGCACAAGCCATCCCTGTCTGGCGTGCATAGCTTGGTACGGCTGAGGCTGAAGTGGGCCAAACCACGCTGACCAACATAACTACTAGTGAAACGGCGAGGTCACTTCTTCTCATAATTTTCTCCTTTTTCCGCACAGCGGAAGATCAAATAACCTAATCAAATCTGCACGCATCGTAGTTCTATAGTTGGGTGTCGTAATTGAGATAGATCAATTTTTCCTGTCATTTCTGCGACTGGCAGGAGCAGGTCTGTGCACCAGATATAAATCCCTATCATCAAAGCATTTCTGCCTATGATATAGAGCGCTGAAAACTAGTATTAGCGGTTGATTCGTAAAAGTTTTTCCAGGAGAGTCACACTGCTGATACCCGCACGTTAAAACAAGGACATGCGCGAGCGGCGTCAGGACCACCGTGAATTTCACCGTGATGTCGGACAGGCAAGACACGCTGGACGATAATTACATATCCCCTGACAGCAAAAAAACGGGCAACTGTCCCGCTTTTCTATTCCGGCCAGCTATCCTGCCACCAACCCAGGCGCTTAAAAGCAGCCTAAACCGCTCACAGAAAACCGTTCTGGTTTCGCGGCCGGCGTCAACGCCGGTCCAGACAGCGCGTTATCGCCTAATGACAGGCGGGTTTGAATGGCTTGTGCTTCCGGGCGATCTACACTCAGTCTTGAAGCAGCCGTATCTGCCCTCATCCGTTTAACCAAACAATTTCTTATTGAAGGGAGAATAAATCTCATGCGTAAATCGAATCTTATTTTTCTCAGCACCTTGTTTGCCATGTCCGCGTTTCCGCTGGCACACGCGGCGGACGCTGACATCAAGGGAGACAGAAGGGACATTGTCCAAGACAACCGCGACATCCGCCAGGACAACCAGAATATCCGCCAGGACAAGCGCGACATCAACCAGGATCTTGGCGAGCGTAATCAGGATCGCCGTGAGCTGAATCAGGACCTGCGCAAGGGAGACACAGCCGACGCACACAAGGAGCGGCAGGAGCTGGCGAAAGACGACAAGGACCTGGCCAAGGACCACCGCGACCTGCGCAAGGACAAGCACGAGCGCAAGAAGGACCACCGCGATCGCCACAAGGACAAGCGCGACCTGCATCGTGACCAGCACGAGGAACACCACGAGAGATAGGACCGGTCGCGGTATCGTATGACCTGATGATCCCGGCAGGGTGGAACAGCGTTGCGAACGAATTCCACTCTGCCGGCTATTCAAAAAATAGATTGTCCTTGAAATCGCCGAGACAATTCCGGCCGTCTCATGCGTAGCCACCTCTTAAACTTCAAGCCGGTAATTTTCTGGCTAGCGTCATGGTTCCTGATGACGGCTCCGGTTCTCGCTGACACCATGCCCGAAGATCTCAAGGCCATGCATGTCCTGAACCGTCTCGGCTACGGACCAGCTCCAGGCCAAGTCGAAATAGTCCGCGCCATGGGCGTGGAGAAATACATCGCGCAACAACTCGCGCCCGAATCCATTCCCCTGACTGATCAACTGCGTCGCCGGCTCGACACTCTGGAAACCCTGCGCATGGACCCGGTTGCGCTGTTCCGGGAATACGGTCCCCCGCTCAAACACGACCGCCAAGTTGACCCGGAAGCCGCCAAGGAAGCGCGCCAACGAGCCCGAGTCATCATGGAACAAGCGGTACAGGCCAGGTTGTGGCGCGCGGTGGAAAGCCCGCGCCAGTTGCAGGAGGTCATGGTCGATTTCTGGTACAACCATTTCAATGTGTTCGCCGCCAAGGGACTGGATCACCTGTGGGCTGGCGCTTACGAAGAACAGGCAATCCGGCCCCATGTGCTGGGAAAATTTCGTGATTTACTCGGGGCCACGGCACGCCACCCGGCGATGCTGTTCTATCTCGACAACTGGCAGAACACCGCACCCGCCAGTGCCGGCGCGCGCGGCAAGTTCCAAGGTTTGAACGAAAATTACGCGCGTGAACTCATGGAGCTGCACACGCTGGGGGTGGACGGCGGTTACTCCCAAGACGACGTCATTGCGCTCGCACGCATGCTGACCGGTTGGGGCCTGGGACGTCCGCGCGGACGCGACGTCAATAAAGGCGGATTCGTCTTCGATCCCAAGCGCCATGATTTCAGCGACAAGGTTTTTCTCGGGCAATCAATCCATGGGGCAGGCGTGGCCGAAGGCGAGCAGGCCCTCGATATTCTGGCGCAACATCCCGCCACGGCGCGCCATATCAGCTTCGAACTCGCGCAGTATTTTGTCGCCGACGATCCTCCGCCGGCGCTGGTCGCGCGCCTGAGCCGGCGTTTTCTCGATTCCGACGGAGACATCCGCGCGGTGCTGGACACGCTGTTTCATAGCCCCGAGTTCTGGGATCAGAAAAATTATGGAAACAAATTCAAAACACCCTATCAGTATCTGGTCTCGGCCGTGCGCGCCACTAACCTTCCAATGATCAACCACCGGCCGCTTTACGGAATGTTGATGCAGCTCGGCATGCCGCTTTACGGTTGCCTGACCCCGGATGGCTACAAGAACACGCGCGAAGCCTGGCTGAACCCCAATGCCATGACGCAGCGACTCAGTTTTGTCACGGCGCTGGCAAGCGGGCGTCTGCCACTGAGACGGCCGGTGGCGGAATCCGGTTTCATGCGTGCGGGTATGAACGGCGCGAAAGACGATACAGGTCCGGTAGACAAACCCGTCGACGCCACAGCGCTGGCGGGAACGTTGGAAAACCGTCTCTCGCCGCAAACCCGGGCTGTCGTAGAGTCCGCGCCCGTACCCCTGCGTGCCGCCCTGATCCTGGGCAGTCCCGATTTCATGCATCGCTGAGGCCACAAGATGAACCGGCGAAAATTCCTCAAAACGGCAACGGCGGTATCAGCGTTAACGTTGTTACCGCTTGGCAGAATCGGATGGGCCGCGCGCATTAACGACGCCGAGATGGCGCCACACCGACTTATCGTCGTTTTCCTGCGCGGCGCCGTGGACGGGCTCAACGTAGTCGTCCCGTACAACGATCATGCCTACTATAATTCGCGGCCCAGCATCGCAATTCCGGCAGCGGGCAGCGCTGACGCCTTGATCGATCTCGACGGGCAATTCGGGTTGCACCCAGTGCTGGCGGGCCTGCTTCCGATGTGGCGGGAAAGATCTTTGGCATTCGTCCATGCCTGCGGCTCGCCGGACAACTCACGCTCGCACTTTGACGCGCAGGATTACATGGAGAGCGGTACACCCGGCGTGAAGTCGACACCAGACGGCTGGATGAATCGCCTGCTGGCTACCCTGCCAGGCGCGCACTCGTCCACGCAGGCGGTCAGTTTCGGACCCACCCTGCCCCGGATCTTTGCCGGCAAGATGACCGTGGCCAACGTCAGCGTCGGCAAGAATGCCGCACGTGCCATGCCGCTCGACCGTCCCGTCATCAGCGACGTTTTCGACCGACTCTATCGCGGCACTGATCCGCTCAGCCGGGCCTACCAGGAAGGGCAGAGCGCGCGTAAACAACTGCTGTCCGAGCTAACACAGGACATGGAAGCCTCCAGCAATGGCGCGCCTCCTGCCAATGATTTCACCGGTATCGCCGATCAGGTCGCACGCCTCATGGCGCGTGACAACAAAATTCAGCTGGCGTTTTTGGCCGTGGGCGGATGGGACACGCATGTCAATCAGGGCGCCGCCACCGGCCAGCTCGCCAATCGGCTGCGCCCCCTTGGCGACGGTCTGGCCGCGCTGGCACGAAATCTCGGAGCCGCCTATCGCGACACCACGATCGTCGTCATGTCGGAATTCGGCCGCACTGTGCACGAGAACGGCAACGGCGGCACCGATCACGGACATGGGAACGTAATGTGGCTGATGGGCGGCGGGATACGCGGCGGCAGGGTGTTCGGAAAATGGCCGGGGCTGTCCACCGAGGATTTGTACGAGGGTCGCGATCTTGCCGTCACCACGGATTTTCGCGATGTCGTTAGCACCGTGCTGACGCGCCAACTCAAACTAAACAGTCAGCAACTGGCGACAGTGTTTCCGGGTTTCCGGACAGGTCTGGCAACCATCGATATCGCCTGAAGGCGTCGTCGAGACATCCCTCTACTTCGCGACCAGCACCCCGCGGTACATGCGCATCTGGCAGGTAAATTCGTATTCACCGGGTTTTGGTGGTGTCACGGTCACCTCCAGGGGCTTTCCCACTGGCAGGTCGACGCTCACCTCAAGACTGTCGAACAGGGCTTTCTCCGCACAGGGGCTGGGATCCTTGCGCACAAACCGGAGCGTCACCGGTTTGCCCGCCGGCACTTCGATGCGCGCGGGAGTGTATACGCCGTTATCGACGGTGATTTCGATGGGGCCAGCGCCTGAAACACGCCGGGCCTGCGGCCGTGACAGCCAGAACCACCAGACGATCAACGCCATCAATACCAATCCCCCGAGGTTGATAATAAAGTCTCTCATTACCTTATCTCGCGGAACGGCTTGCTTCCCTCTCCCCTGGCGGGAGAGGGAGTGAGGGTGAGGGGGGCCGGTTCCCCTCTCCCCTTGCCCTCTCCCGCCAGGGGAGAGGGGGGGTTGGTAAGCACCTTCATTTTGATCGGAACCATCTTAAACGGTTGGCATTGCTCACCACCGTCACCGAAGACATCGCCATGGCCGCCCCGGCGATGATCGGATTGAGCAACAAGCCCGTAAACGGATACAGCGCGCCCGCCGCCACCGGAATCCCGAGACTGTTATAGATAAACGCGCCGAACAGGTTCTGCTTGATGTTGCGCACGGTCGCGCGCGAAATCGCAATGGCGTCGGCGACGCCGTGCAAGGAACCGCGCATGAGCGCGACATCGGCGGATTCGATCGCGATATCGGTGCCAGTGCCAATGGCAAAACCCACGTCGGCCTGCGCCAGCGCCGGGGCATCGTTGATGCCGTCGCCCACCATGCCGACGATCTCGCCACGTTGCTGCAACGCCGATACCTTTTCGGCCTTGTCACCCGGCAGCACTTCCGCCATGACTTCATCCACGCCCACTTCACGGGCCACGGCCTCGGCAGTGGCGCGGTTATCGCCGGTGATCATCACCACCTTGAGACCGACGGCGTGTAATCGCGCAATCGCGGACTTTGAATCCGGCTTGATCGGATCGGACACGGATACAATTCCGGCGGCGACGCCGTCTACTGCGAGATACATGGGCGTTTGTGCGCGTCCTGCCAATTCCTCGGCACGGCTCTTCAGACTTGTCGTATCAATATTGTGTTTAATCATCAGCCGCAGGTTGCCGAACAACACTTTTTTGCCATCTACCGTCGCCGACACACCGTGCCCGGTGATCGCCTGAAAATCACTGACTGATGAAGTTTTCTGCTGCCGGGCTTTCGCTGCCGATACGATTGCCTCGGCCAGCGGGTGCTCCGAACCGGTTTCGATGCTTGCCGCTACGGTAAGCAATTTCGATTCATCCCAACCTGAAGTGGATATCAGCTCGGTAACGCTCGGCCGGCCTTCAGTAACAGTGCCGGTCTTGTCGAGCACGATGGTTGTGAGCTTGCCCGCCTGTTGCAGTGCTTCACCGTTGCGAATGAGTATGCCGTACTCGGCCGCCTTGCCCACGCCCACCATGATCGAGATCGGTGTGGCCAACCCCAACGCGCACGGGCAAGCTATTATGAGTACCGTCATGGTGGCGACCAGCATGTAAGAGAGTTTCGGCTCGGGCCCAAAATTGAACCAAGCGAGGAAAGTCAGCACCGCAATGATTAGCACCGTCGGCACGAACACGGCGGAAATCCTGTCGGCCAGCCGACCGATGGCGGGTTTGGTGCTTTGCGCGCGCCGCACCATTTCGATGATCCGCGCGAGCGCGGTATCGGCGCCGATACGTTTGGCCTGGAACAGGAAACTGCCGGATTTGTTGAATGTCCCACCGATAACCTCGTTGCCGGTTTCTTTCTCCACCGGCATCGGCTCGCCGGTAAGCATGGACTCGTCCACGGAGGAATGACCTTCGATGATCACGCCATCCACCGGGATTTTCTCTCCGGGGCGCACGCGGATGGTTTCGTCCAGACCAACCTCGGAGATCGGTATGTCCATCTCTTTTCCGTCCCGGATGACGCGCGCCGTCTTGGGTTGCAACCCGATCAGCCGTTTGATGGCTTCCGAGGTCTTGCCGCGGGCGCGCATTTCGAGCGCCTGACCGAGATTAATCAGCGCGATGATGATGGCCGCCGCCTCGAAATAAGCATGGCGCGCGAGGCTGGGGACAAGATCGGGGAAAAGCATCACTAGTATGGAATACAACCAGGCCGCGCCGGTGCCGAGTGCGATGAGTGTGTCCATGTTGGCGTTATGGGCGCGGAAAGATTTCCATGCACCACGAAAGAAATGTCCACCAGCATAGATGAGCACAGCCAGCGTCACCGCGCCGACCACCAGCCAGAATATCCGGCCGGAGGCGGTATCGAGCATGGGCATGAGGCCGAACGGCTCGGCCAACATAAGCGGGAACCCTACCAGCGCCGCAACGATGAACTTGCGCAACAGCACGCGGTAATGCGAAAGCTCCGCCGCCTCCTTTTCCGATTCGTCCTCGGTGCCGCGCAACTCGGCTGCGCCGTAACCGGAGGCCGTGACCGCGGCAATAAGGGTCTTGGCGTCGGCACCGCCGCGCACCGTTGCCGTGTGCTCGGCAAAGTTCACGGCGGACTCGACCACGCCCGGCACATTCTTCAGTGCATTCTCAACGGTTGCCACGCACCCGGCGCAGCTCATGCCGGAAATGGAAAGACGTGTGGTTGTGTCTTCAGGAGTGGATGTGCTCATGGAGACATCCATGATACCAACACCTGAGCGGGTCAGCCTCCTTCTAACTTGGCAGGATATCCGGCCCCGTTCAATGCCTGGATAACCGCCTGCGGGTCCATGTTGCCTTTGATCACCGCGGATCTCCCCACCAGATCAAATCGGGCTTCGACGAAACCGGGCAGTTTCGACACCGCCTCGGTGGCCTTGGCGACACAGCCGCCGCATTTCATGCCACTGACGGAGTAATGCGTTTCGATTGCTTTATTCATTGATGTGTTGCCCGCGCGTGCTCTTGGGCCAGCCAGCGCAGTTCGGGCCAGACGAGGGTGATCGCCATGGCCAGCGCAAACAACGTCTTCGAGGCAAAAGTCACCGGATAAGGCATCAGGGTGATGAACACGGGATTCAGAACCGGCAGCACCACGAAGAAGCTCATGGTCCACACCGTCGCTAATGTCAACACCGAAACCGCGAGTGTCGCCACCATGCCGCGCGGACGCGCGAACGGCTTCCACAATGCATAGGCAAAGGCGTAACCGAGAGCGACCGCCAATAACATATGAATGAGGATGCCCAGCCACACACCGGCGCCGCCGGCGGCAAACATGGGCAGCAAGCTCGCGGTGACTTCGCGCGCCACGGTCGCGGCGGTCAACGACGTGAACGAGGCATACAGGCTGACCCAGACGATTTCCGCCATACCGCCCGCCAGCGAGGCGATCATAACCAGCCGCCAAAGCGGCATTAATCGGTAGGAACGGTACTCGGGCTTCATGACATGCTCCTTTAAATAGGCGAGGAAAAATTTTAAGGAATCAGAACCGCGTCGAGCTTAGTGAAACCCGTACGGTCATACTTTGACGGATATCAAAATGGAACCGACACGGGGAACCCGGCCGCCTCGTTTCACGCTGCAAAACACGCGTCCTGCTGGGCCCGACCGTCTGTTCAGCCGTGGGATAATTTGTCGCGGACACGCTCCAGCCTGCCGCGTGCTTCTTTCGCAATCTCGGTAATCGCTGGATTGTCGGTGAGCTTCAAGACCGCGATCGGGTCCATGAAACCCACGGTGATGCTCTTGTCCGCCTCCTCACGCACCACGACATTGCATGGGAGTAGCAGGCCGATATCCGGGTCGGCCGTGATGGCGCGGTGCGCCAGCAGCGGGTTGCAGGCACCGAGGATACGATAGGGCTTGCCATCGATACCGAGCTTGGCCTTCATCGTGGCTTGCACGTCAATATCTGTCAGCACGCCGAAGCCTTCGGTCTTAAGCGCGTCGGTGACGCTCTGAACGGCGGCGTCGAAATTTCTCTTTAAGGTGATGTTAAATCCATACATGCGTTTCCCTCACTTCTTGTCTGAATCTTTCAGCAGATATTTGATGAGCGCGGCGATAACCAAGATAATGATAATCCAGATGGCAATTTGCATTGTTATTACCTTTATGTGTGTTTAATCAGATCACGGATTTCATCCGCTCGGCACAGATTCCGTGGTATTGGCCTTGCGCCAGCGCGCATACACCTCCGCGGGCCAGAGCGCCTGGTACCAGGTAATGATGTCCTCGATTTCCTGGTCAGACAGACGGTCCTTCCACGCGGGCATGACGGGCTCGCCGTTGCGTTTCGCGCCGTTCTTGATGACGGCGATCATGTCCTGTTTACGGCGTCTCCATTCATTACCCGTCCCGTTGAGCGGCGGCGCGGCAACCACTTTTGGATTCCGCCAGTCCGCGTGGCCCTGCGCTTCCGGTCCGTGACACTGAGCACAATATTCCTGGAACAGTCGAACGCCGTTGAAAAGACTCTCGGTGGAGAAAGACCGGTCGCCTTGGAGATTGGCGGCATCCTTGGCCACCGGCGTTTCCGGCTCTTTTTTGCCACAGGCGGCGACCAGCAACGCCGTTGCCACCACCATCGCAATTTGTTTCATGGAATCCGAATGGACATGCCGTCGGCCGTGGCTCTAATGATAATTGTTACCCGGTATAAAGAAAATCATTCCGCCGCCCGCCGGCGACCGCTCAATGCGGATGATTGTGCTGATGGCCCGCTCCCGGCCGAGAATTTTCCTTCGGCCCGGCGAGGCTCTGGATGAAATTCACCAGATCCCAGATATTTTTTTCACTCAGCCGGCCGTTCCACGCCGGCATCGGTCCGCGGCCGTTGGCGATCTTCCAGGCGAAATCCCCGTCCGGGTGCTGCCTGGCCATGGCCGTCAAATCGGCCGGCCTGGGATTGAGCGCCGCGCCGGCCGGGCCGTCGCCGCGCCCGCCCGGTCCGTGGCAACTGGCGCAATTCACCTTGAACAGCTTCTTGCCGCGCGCCAGCGACGCGCTGCCGGCAGGAACCGGATTGGGCTTTTTAGCGGCGTCCTCCGGCGCCATCCAGTGGCCGCTCGTGGCCGCCGCGTCACCCTGACCATGCATTTTCATCTTGCTGTGATCCATGCTCTCCATGGGCGCCGGTTCCTTCTTCGCGTCATGCCCGGCGTCGCCGAGCACGGCCGACGGCAGGCCGATCAGTGACAACAGCAACATCGCCTGGCGAAAAACATTTATATTCACTCGCATCATTACATTACTCCTTAAAATGAAAAAAATAATTACACGCTTCTTTTCAGAACCAGAAACGCAGGCCGGCGACAAGCCGTGTGTCATGCGTATCTTCGCCAGCATCCCGCGCATAATCCGCCGTGACCCCGAACTTGCCGGTGCGTTCGATGCCAACATAGGGGGCGAGTTCACGCCGTATCTCATAGCGCAGCCGCACGCCCGCAACCAGGTTGGACAGGCCGCTGCCAAGTGCGCGTTCAGCGTCGCGCTTGCCGTAGGCGTTCGCCTCGACGCGCGGCTGCAGAATAAGTCTTTGCGTCAGCAACAGTTCATATTCCGCCGCGAACCGCAACGCCGTGCGCCCCTGCTCGCCGATATAAGCGGTGGCCTCCAATTCGAACCAGTAAGGCGCCAGCCCCTGGACGCCGAACGCGAGCCACTTCCGGTCCGGCCCCGTGCCGCTGTCGTAGCGCGCGCCCAGTTGCGCGTCCCAGTAGGTGGCCACGGCATGTCCCCAGAGCAACTCGGTGCGCGCCTCCCGGGACTTGCCGCCGTCGATTTCACCCTCGGCCTTGAGCACCGCGCGATCGTAAGTGCGGCCGTACCAGGCCTGCAGATCGTACTCCGTGGTCGAGTTGTCGCGTGCGTGCGCCCTTTCGAGTCGATCGACCAAGAGCCCGTGAATAGGATGCGTGTCTCCCATGTGTGGGGGCGGAATCGGGCCAAAGTCGTAGCCGCCGGAATAGGCATGCGGATCGCGGGCATCGGGCGGCGGCGAACCGCCTTGCATGGAGCCATGACCCATGCCGCCGGCATGATTCATGTCGTTCATGTCCTGCCCCGCATCTTGCGCCGCGCCCGGCATGGGGCCGTGGTCCATTTTGCCATGATCCATGCCCGGCATCACATCCATTTCACCGGCCTGCTGCGCCGGCTCTTGCGCCCAGACGGGCGACAAGCCGATTGTCATTAGCGCAAAGACGACGGCATATATTCGCCTTCTCATCGTGTTGCTTGCTCCGTTATTCGCCCTGCTCATGCCACCACCACTTCGCGGAACATGCCCGCGTCCATGTGGAACATGAGGTGGCAATGCCAGGCCCAGCGGCCGAGGGCATCGGCGGTGACGAGGAAGCTGACGCGCTGCGCCGGCTGCACGCTAATGGTGTGCTTGCGCGCCTGGAAACGGCCGTCGGGGCTTTCCAGCTCCTGCCACATGCCGTGCATGTGCATGGGATGAGTCATCATCGTGTCGTTGACGAAGATCACGCGCAGGCGCTCATTGTGACGGAAATGCACCGGCGTGGATTCGCCGAACTCCACGCCGTCGATCGACCAGGCGTAACGTTCCATGTTGCCGGTGAGATGCAGCTCGATCTCGCGCCCAGCTCCGCGCTTGTCGAGCGGCCCACCGATGGTGTGCAGGTCGGCGTAGGTGAGCACGCGGCGGCCGTTGTCGCGCAGGCCTACGCCCGGGTCGTCGAGGTTGGTGCGCGGCATGTCCACGCGCATGTCCGTGCTCGGGCCATACTCGGTCCGGGCGTGACGCGCACGCTTCCCGCCCATCATGTCCCCCATCATGTCGCCCATGCTGAGCGGTTCGGGTTTATTCGGCGCGGGAACCGCCGCCGTCATTCCGGCGCGCGGCGCGAGCGTGCCGCGCGCGAAGCCGGTGCGGTCCATCGACTGGGCGAAGATCGTGTAGGCCTCGTCCCTGGGCGTGACGATCACGTCATAGGTCTCGGCCACGCCGAGGCGGATCTCGTCCACCGTCACGGGCTCGACGTTCTGGCCGTCGGCTTGGACCACGGTCATCCTGAGTCCGGGGATGCGCACGTCAAAGAAGGTCATCGCGCCGGAGTTGATGAAGCGCAGCCGCACACGCTCGCCCTGACGGAACAACCCGGTCCAGTTGCCGGCCGGGGTGACGCCGTTCATGAGGTAGGTGTAGGTGTAACCGGAGATATCGGCCAGATCGGTCGGGTTCATGCGCATCTGCTGCCACATCTTGCGCTTGTTGATGGCGGCCGAGAGTCCGTCGCTGGATACATCGCGAAAGAATTCCACCGCCGTCGGTTGGTTGAAGTTGTAGTAGTCGCTTTGCATCTTGAGCTTGGCCATCACCGCCATCGGGTCTTCGTCGGTCCAGTCGGCCAACTGCACGATGTATTCGCGGTCGGCGCGGATCGGATCGGCGCCACGGGGTTCGATGACGATCACGCCGTACATGCCGGTCTGTTCCTGCATGCCGGAATGGGAGTGGTACCAGTAAGTGCCGGTCTGCTGCACCTTGAAGCGGTAGATGAAAGTTTCCCCAGGCGCGATGCCGTTGAAGCTGATGCCCGGCACGCCGTCCATCTGGTACGGCAGCAGAATGCCGTGCCAGTGGATGGAGGTTTCCTCGGCGAGCCGGTTGGTGACGCGAATGGTCACGGTATCGCCTTCGCGGAATCGCAAGGTCGGCGCCGGGATCGAGCCGTTGATGGTGGTGGCCAAGCGCGGGCGGCCGGTGAAATTGACCGGCGTTTCCGCGATCGTGAGATCGAACTCGGTGCCGCGGAGCACCGGGGCGGTTTCGGTGGCAGTGGCGGCCGCGTCCGCCTCCCGCGCCCAGGCGGGCTTGAGCCACGGCGACAGGCCCAACATGACCCCGCCCGCGGCCAAGCCCTGAAGAAAGCGCCGGCGCGGCAAACAGGGCATGGCCGGAAAATTACGACGTGCGGACATAACATTCTCCCGAAATGCATGAGATGAAAAACCCGGAATACGCCGCTCGACGCGGCGCGACGCCTTGCGGCGTCATCAACAACGGGAAATCAGAGGGAGAAACCGCGCGGCGGCCGGTCGGGCGACGTGATCAGGAAAAACGGATGCAGCTCGTTCAGCACCGGCGTTTGCACCGGATGCGGCGGGAAATAAGCCGTCTGGACGAGAGATACCAGCCCGAAGCAATGCGCGCAGCAGTCGCGATCGTGGCCGACGGAGGAATCATGTTGCGTGCACGTCGTCGAGTGCTGGTCCGCCGGAACCGGTCCGTCCGCCCGATGGTCGTTCCCGTGCGCAACATGAACCGCGTGCGCCGCGCCGCTCTTGGCGACGGAGGCAAAGGCCGGCAGCACTGGTGCCAGAACCAATACCAGCGACAGCAGCAGCGACAGGCCGCGGACCAAGCGTTTCAGGCGCAACATGAAAGGCACTTTAGCAGATTGTCGTTTCATGACAAAACCAGTCCCTGGACGACCTCGGGCATCCGCGAAAGTTCCGCGTGGCGGACGTCCCGAACCCCGGCGCATTCCCCTTCGGAACCCGTGTCATAATAAGGCATCCTGTCCGCGCAACCGGTACCGCCCGCAAATCTCCTATCACGTTTCATGCTGCGATTGACCGAAATGAGGCTCGGCCTCGATCACGGCGAGGCCACGCTCAAGGCCGCGATCCTGCGCGCGCTGGGAATCTCCGAAGCGGAACTGCTCGGCTACTACGTGCGCCGGCGCGGCTACGACGCGCGCAAGTCTGGCGATGTCGTGTTCGTCTACACCCTCGACGTCGAAGTCAGGAACGAAGCCACGCTGTTGGCGCGCTTCGGGCACAGCCAGCACATCAGGCAAGCGCCCGACGAAACCTATCGTTACCCGGTTCAGGCGCCGGCAAACCTCAAGACCAGGCCCGTCGTCGTCGGCGCCGGCCCGTGCGGGATATTCGCCGGGCTGTCGCTCGCGCGCATGGGCTTCAAACCGATCCTTCTCGAACGCGGTAAGATCGTGCGTGAACGCACCAAAGACGTATGGAGCTTATGGCGCGAACGCCATCTGAACCCGGAATCCAACGTGCAGTTCGGCGAGGGTGGCGCCGGTACTTTCTCCGACGGCAAGCTGCACACCGGTATCAAGGACCGGGGGCATCATATCCGCCAGATTCTCAAGGATTTCGTGACGGTGGGAGCGCCGGAGGAAATTCTTTACATCAGCAAACCGCACATCGGGACGCTGCGGCTGGTCAAGGTCGTGGAGAAGCTCCGGGAGATGATTCTCGAACTTGGCGGCGAGATCCTCTTTGAAAGCCGCGTCACGGATATTCTTGTTGGAGATGGCGATGTACAGGGACGTACAAGTGCCGCGGGAGGCAGGATGCCGAGAGCGGCCGGCGTGCGCGGCGTAATGCTTGCCAACGGCGAATTTATCGCCACCGATCACGTTGTCCTCGCCATCGGCCACAGCGCGCGCGACACCTTTGAAATGCTGTATCGCCGCGGAGTGCATATCGAAGCGAAGCCGTTTTCCATCGGCTTTCGCATCGAGCATCCGCAGCACATGATTGACGTCTGCCGCCTGGGCCCTCACGCCGGCAACCCGATGCTCGGGGCCGCCGACTACAAGCTCGTGCATCACTGCAAGAACGGCCGTGACGTTTATAGCTTCTGCATGTGCCCGGGCGGACAGGTCGTCGCGGCGACCTCGGAAGAAGGACGCGTGGTTACCAACGGCATGAGCCATTACTCGCGCAACGAGCGCAACGCCAACGCCGGTATCGTCGTCGGCATCACGCCGAAGGATTTCGGAAGCGATCATCCGCTCGCGGGCATCGCATTACAGCGTCAACTCGAAGAAAAGACGTTTGAACTGGGCGGGAAAAATTACAACGCACCGGGCCAGCTCGTGGGCGATTTCCTCGCCGGCCGCCCCTCAACCGGACCGGGTTCGGTCATCCCTTCGTATACGCCCGGCGTCACCTGGACTGACCTGGGCACGGCGCTGCCGGACTACGCCATCGCCGCGATCCGCGAGGCGATTCCGGCGTTCGACAAAATGCTGAAGGGTTTCGCCATGGACGACGCCGTGCTCATCGCCGTCGAGACGCGCACTTCCTCACCGATCCGCATCACGCGTGATGAAAATTTCGAGAGCGTGAACACGAAAGGCTTATATCCCGCGGGCGAAGGCGCGGGTTTTGCCGGCGGCATCATCTCCGCCGCCGTGGACGGGATGAAGGCGGCCGAAGCGGTGGCGTGCAATATCACCCAGACGCAGCGTGCTGGGTCAAATAGCCAGAAATCATCATGATTCCCGGATTCGTTTCATTGCATCCGGGCTATGCTCGTTGGATTCGGTTCAATGCCGGTGGCGATGATGAATATCCGGATAGTGCGGATGGCTGTGCTCCAGGGGCTGGTGCACGTGCCAGTGACTGTGGGGCTCTTTGCCATCCCATGACAAATCGTGCTCGTGCTGGTGATGCCCATCGTGCACATGGTGGTGCGCGTGCATCAGGGCCCCGTGTGCATGCCGATGTTCGTGACGCTCGGTCAGGTGCAACCATACGCCGAGCGCCATGCTGACGGCCGCGGCCCAGAAAAAGAAATCGGGTCGTTCGCGGAACAGCGCCAGTGAAATCGCCACGCCAATGAAAGGTGCGGCCGAAAAATAAGCGCCGGTCCGAGCCGTGCCTAGTTGCCGTAACGCCAGCACAAACAACACGAGACTTACGCCGTATCCCAGCAGGCCGACCACTCCGGTTGCAACGACCATCGTTGCGGCAGGCAGCGATGCCCCGAAAAACAGCGCCAGAATCACGTTTACCGAGCCGGCGACAAGACCCTTGATTCCAGCAATCAGCACGGCGTCACTGGCTGACACCTTGCGCGTGAGGTTATTGTCAATTGCCCAACAAAGACACGCACCGGCGATCGCCCCCACTCCCGTTGTCACGCTCAGATCGGCTTCGCCCGGCCATGACAACAGCACGCCGCCGAGAACAATCAGCCCCATCCCAAAGGCGACGCGCCGATCAACGTTTTCCTTGAACACGAACCACGCCAGCAGCGCGGTCAGCACGCCCTCCAAGTTAAGCAAGAGTGAAGCACTGGCGGCGCTGGTCCGGGCAAGGCCATACATCAACAGCACCGGTCCGAGCACGCCCCCGGCGAGGATGGCGCCGCCCAGCCACGGCATGTCCCCGCGCATCAAGGCCGGCACGCGCTGGCCTTGCAGCAACCGTCGCAGAGTAAGCCAGCCAAGGAGACCAACGCCGGAACCAAGATAAAGCAAGCCGGCGAGCAATACCGGCGGCATTTCATCGGTGAGCAGCTTGGCCAGCGGGGTGCTGGCGCCGAATAGCAGCGCGGCCGCCAGGGCGCTGGCAATACCGGGATGAACGATTCGTGCCGGGTTCATGAGCTTTATCGTCAACGATTATCCACTGACTGTGCAATCCTCACGCTTAAGAATTGGTTCGTCAGCGTCTGGCTCTCGGCAGGAATTGAGTATTGATTCTTTACACCACATGATCCGGCGCCAGCGCGCAGGGGTAACCGGGATCTCCCGCTTCCACCTGGATAGTGGGATGCTCAATACTAAATTTGTCATGCAGGTCGCGCGCGATCTCGGCCATGAAGGCGTCTCCGGGATACCCGCCCGGCATAACCAGATGGACGGTCAGGGCGCTCTCCGTCGTGCTCATGCCCCAGATGTGGAGATCGTGCACTTCGCGAACCCCGGGAAGGTTTGCCAGATAAATACGCACAGCGGCGGACTCCATCCCCTCCGGCACGGCATGCAGCGCAAGATTGATGGAATCGCGCAACAGGCTCCACGTGCCGATGACGATGACGACGACAAGCACCAGGCTCGCCAGCGGATCGAGCCAGAGCCAGCCTGAGAACAGGATGCCAAGTCCGGTCAGCACCACGCCGAGGGAGACGGCGGCATCCGCCGCCATATGCACGAAGGCGCCGCGGATGTTGAGATCCCCGCGACGGTCTGACATGAACAGGAAGGCGGTCGCTGCGTTGATTAACACGCCAAGCGCGGCAACACCCATGACGGTCGCCCCCTGCACGGGGGCAGGCTGGGTCAAGCGCTGAATTGCTTCCCAGCCGATGCCTCCCATGACCAGGAGGAGCAACGCCGCATTCAACAGGGCGGCAAGAATCGTCGTACTGCGAAGCCCATACGTGAAGCGCGCGGACGGTTTGCGACTGGACAGGATGTTCGCGCCCCAAGCCAACAACAACGCCACAACATCGCTCAAGTTATGTCCGGCGTCGGACAACAGCGCCAGGGAGTGCGCCTTGAGGCCATAGACGACCTCCGCCACGACGAATCCCACGTTAAGCGCGATGCCAATGGCAAAAGCATGCTCATAATTATTGGAACCGTGGGCATGCCCGTGTCCGTGTCCATTGTTGTGATCGTGCCCCATCTCACTCCTCTACCAAATTTTTTTCTTCGATGTTAAGCATTGATTACTCGAAGCTCCGCAATGGCTCCACGCAACACGAATAGCGCTGACCGTAGAAAAAGCGCGGCAAGCGCCAGTCCCACTACGATGTCAGGCCAACCTGAATAGGTGAGCCATACTCCCGTAGCGGCAAACAACACCGATACATTCGCGACAATGTCGTTGCGAGAACACAACCACACCGAACTCATGTTTATGTCATCGGCCCGATGCCGCCAGAGCAAAACCAAACATGAGCTATTCGCGGCAAGCGCCAGCAGGCCAATGGCGCCGATGGCCTCGAATACCGGAACCTGCGGGAAAACGATCCTGTAAACCGCCTGCCCCAGAACGAAAAAACCAAAGGCCGCCATGATGCCGCCTTTGAACAGGGCGGCAATGGCTTTCATTCTCGCGCCGCGCGCGACAACATGGATGCTGAAGCCGTAAACCAGGGCATCGCCCAGCATGTCCAGCGAATCCGCCAACAGCGAGACGACCAGAGATCAGGCCCACCGTGAGCTCTACGATGAACATGACGGCATTGATGCCCAACACTGTCTTGAGCGTCGAGCCCTGGCGATCACGAAGCGCCTCGATCTCGCAAGCTTTGTCGTTGCAACAATCAGTCATTATCTGTCCTGAAAAATGTCTGACCGGATATGGCTGAATCAAGCTCCATAATTAAAAAAGACGAAATGCCGTGTCGCTGGTTGCTTTCCCCATAACAAGGGCTACCTGACAGCGCGTGTCGCGGTGTCGCTGCCGGTCAGGCGCGCCAGTGCCTCGCGGTATTTCTCCGCGGTCTTCACCAGCACCTCCGGCGGCAGTTTCGGTGCCGGCGGTTTCTTGTTCCAGCCGATGCTTTCCAGGTAATCGCGTACGTATTGCTTGTCGTAGCTCGGCGGGTTGGCGCCGGGTTTGTATGAATCCGCCGGCCAGAAGCGCGACGAATCCGGCGTCAGCACTTCGTCGATCAGCGTCAGCGTGCCCTTTTCATCCAGGCCGAACTCGAACTTGGTATCGGCGATGATGATGCCATGCGTCAGGGCATAGGCGGCGCATTCCTTATATATGGTGAGGCTCGCGTTTTTCACTTTCTCCGCCATATCCTTGCCCAGAAGTTCCGCCGCCTTGTCAAAACTGATGTTCTCGTCGTGCTGTCCGATATCCGCCTTGGTGGACGGCGTGAAAATCGGTTCCGGCAGGCGGTCGGCCTCTTTCAGCCCCGCGGGCAACTTGATGCCACAGACCGTGCCCGAGGTTTTGTATTCCTTCCAGCCGCTGCCGACGAGATAGCCGCGCACGATCGCCTCCACCGGCAACGGCTTGAGCTTCTTCACCAGGGTCGCGCGGCCTTCCACCTGCTTGCGCTCGGCGGGATCCTTGAGGACCTTTTCCAGCGGCGTATCGGTCAGCTGATTGGGAATGGCCACGCGCATGCGCGCGAACCAGAAATTCGACATGGCGGTCAGCACCGCGCCTTTGCCGGGAATGGGATCGGGCAGCACCACGTCGAACGCGGACAACCGGTCGGTGGTGACGATGAGCAGGTGCTTGTCGTCGACATCGTAAATATCGCGCACCTTGCCGCGATTGCGCAGCCGCAGGCTTTTGAGGTCCGACTGATATAAGGTATCTGACATGATTCACTCCCGACAATGTTGCGATTTCAAATTGATGTTATCAGCCCCGGAGATTTATTTGTATTTCATCTTAAAAAAGAGAATTGTCAGAGACAATAACAATGTGATGCCGTTGGCCAGAATGATCGGCACGGCGCCAAGCTGGATACCGTACAACAACCACATGGCCACACCAAGACTGAAAATGGCGAACGTCTCCATTGAAATATCGTGCGTATTTTTCGATTTCCAGATTTTGATAACCTGAGGCACAAACGCCATCGTGGTGAGCGCGCCGGCCATAAAACCAACGATATTCACAGTTTCCATTATCCGTTTCCCTCCTGCTGGCGGCGGCTGAATAACAATCAGCGATCACCAGATTCCGCTCAACAGGCTCACGCCATGGGCGCCATGCTTCATGGCGGTATCGAGCAATTCGCGCTGCATACCACCGAGGGCGTAAACCGGCACGGAATAATTGCGCACCAGCCCCGCCAGTCTGTCCCAACCCATGCCCGTCGCTTCCGGGTGGGTCGGCGTTGGCAACACCGGCGACAGCACGACAAAATCGGCCGCGAGCGCCGCGGCCCGTGCCAGTTCAGTGGCATCGTGACAGGAAGCGGCCCAGAGACGCGTGCCCGGCCGTTCCTTGCTTTGCATCAGTCGTGCGCTGTTTAAGTGCACGCCATCGGCGCCGCAGCGCCGTGCCAGAGCTTCGTCACTATTAATAAGCACTCTGGCATCATGTTCGTGAACCAGCGCTACCACGCGGCGCGCAAATGATTCGAGCTGTTCCGGCGGCATGTCGTGTTCGCGCACCTGAACTAACCGCACGCCTTTTTCCAGTGTGGCCTTGAGGCGTTGCATGAATTCCGCCTCGCCGTATTTTTTGACATTCGTGATCGCGTAAACGGGCGGTAAAGACAACGCGCGCAACACCCTGTCATTCGCCGGCAGCAAGGGCCCGATGCTGATCGCGGAAGGATTTTCCCACGACATGCTCTGCCCTTCGCGACCATGCGGCTGGCCGTGCCACGCCAGCACACGATAAAAATGCAGTCGCACGAATTTATCGGGATAGGCGTATTCCTGTGTCACCCACGGGTAGAACCGGTCCGGATCGATACCGAGTTCTTCGTGCAGTTCACGCGCGAGCGCCTGGTCCGCCTCCTCGCCGTTCTCGATTTTTCCCCCGGGGAATTCCCAGTAACCTTGCCACGGTTTGCCCGGCGGGCGCTGTGCCAGCAGTACGCGGCCATCCTCGCGCTGGAGAACCGCGACGGCAACGTCGAGCACCCGTTGGCGTTCGGCCACGGCGTTCCTCATGACTTCACCACCAGTTTCCAGGCTACGGTCTCGCCGGCGCGCAGCGGTATCAGGGCATCGTCGCCGAACGCCAGCTCTGAAGGCACCAACCACGGTTCCTTCATCAGCGTGATGCTGTCGCGGTTGCGCGGCAGACGGTAAAAATCGGGGCCAAAATGGCTGGCAAACGCCTCGAGTTTTTTCAACGCGCCGGCGGCTTCAAAAACTTCCGCGTACAACTCAAGCGCGGCATGCGCCGTGTATATGCCGGCGCAGCCGCAGCCTGACTCCTTGGCGCGGCGCGCATGCGGCGCGCTGTCGGTGCCAAGAAAATATTTTGGATTCCCGCCGGTGGCGGCCTTCACCAGCGCGACGCGGTGTTCCTCGCGCTTCAGCACCGGCAAACAATAATAATGCGGCCGCACTCCGCCCTGAAACATGGCGCTACGATTATGCAACAGGTGATGCGCGGTGATGGTGGCAGCGATGTTGGCTGGCGCGTGCGTGACGAATTCCACGGCTTGGCGCGTGGTGACATGCTCAAGCACCATGCGCAAGCCGGGAAAATCGCGCACCAGCGTGGCGAGATGCCGTTCGATAAATACCTGTTCGCGGTCAAATATATCCACCGTCGGGTCGGTAACCTCGCCGTGCAATAACAGGGGCAGGTCGTGTTTTTCCATTGCGGCAAAAACCCCATGGCAACGGGCCAGATCGGTGACGCCGTTTTCGGAATTGGTCGTGGCGCCGGCCGGATAATATTTTACGGCGTGCACAAAACCGCTCTTTTTCGCGGCGGTGATTTCCTCCGGCGTGGTGCGATCGGTGAGGTAGAGCGTCATGAGCGGCTCGAAGCGCGCGCCGGGCGGCAACGCGGCGAGAATGCGTTCTCGATAAGCCAGCGCCTGAGTAACGGTCGTGACCGGCGCCTTGAGATTGGGCATGACGATGGCGCGCGCAAAACGCTGCGCTGTGTGCGGCAATACCGCCCGCAAGGCCACGCCGTCGCGCAGGTGCAGGTGCCAGTCGTCCGGGCGTGTCAGGGTCAGTTGCATGCAGGAATCTCGAACTCAGGCCGGCGCATGGCGCTGGCCTGCCGGGTCACGAGACGTCCGGGAGTTTGGTGGCTTTGATCGCGTCAGCCTGTTTGTTACGGAATTCCGTGAGCTTGCGCGCCAGCACGGCATCCTCGAGCGCGAGCATGGCCACGGCGAACAGCGCCGCGTTCCCAGCGCCGGCTTCGCCGATGGCGAAGGTCGCGACCGGAATGCCCTTGGGCATCTGCACCGTCGAGAGCAGCGAATCCATTCCCTGCAGATGCTTGCTCGGCATCGGCACGCCCAGCACCGGCAGGGTGGTATGCGCGGCGACCACGCCGGCCAGATGCGCGGCGCCACCGGCGGCAGCGATGATGCATTTCGTGCCGCGCGTGGGGGCGGCGCGTACGTATTCGGACACGAGCTCGGGCGTGCGATGTGCCGACATGACCCTGGCCTCGCAGCTGACGCCGAAGTCCTTGAGGATCTTGACCGCGGACTGCATCACCTCCCAGTCGCTCTGGGAACCCATGATCACCGCCACGCGAGGATTGCTGCTCATTCGGATATCTCCTTATTCATTCTTACTTGCCAACGGCGCGTCCTCTAACAGCCTCTAGAATACCACGCATCAGGTCGAGGGGCGTCGGCGGGCAGCCGCGAATAACCGCATCCACCGGAATGACATTCGCTACCGCGCCGCACGAGGCGTAGCTAACGCCGAATTCACCGCCGTTCGCGCCGCACTCGCCGACCGCGATAACCAGTTTCGGTTCCGGCGTAGCGTCGTACGTGCGGCGCAGCGCCGCCTCCATGTGACGCGACACCGGCCCAGTCACGAGCAGCATGTCGGCATGGCGCGGACTAGCGACGAAATGCACGCCGAAACGCTCGATACCATAATAAGGATTGTTCAACGCGTGAATCTCAAGCTCGCAGCCGTTGCACGATCCGGCATCCACCTCGCGGATCGCCAGGCTGCCGCCGAATAATTCGCCGACACGGGCCTTCAGCTGCGCGCCAACTTCCTGCAGCGCGGGCTCGTCGATTTTCGGCAGAGGCTCGGTAACGATGCCGATACGTTGTATTTTGGAAAGGATTCTTAACATATGATTTTTTTATCCGTAGATAAACGCGGATATTTAATAAGATGAACGCAGATAAATCTGTAGAATAATTTCTCATCCATCTGCGTTAATCTACGATAGTAATCCGCGTTCATCAGCGTTCCAGAAATATTACAAGTCATGCCCTGAATACGAGCCGTTCACGGATTTGTTGCACACCGGGAAATCCGGGACGATGTTGTCGCGCACCAGTTTCTCCAGCGCCGGCCAGGTGAGCCAGCTGGGATCGCGCGGGAAGTAGCGCGCGACCCGCCCGTTCTCCCCAAAGCGAACGTAGGCGAGAATTTCCCCGCGGAAGCCTTCGGTGAATCCCAGGCCCTCGGCGCCCGGCGCTGCCGGTTTCCAGTCAGCGCGAATCGGTCCGGGGGGCAGGTCTTCGACCAGACTTTCGATCAGCTTGAATGACTCGAGGGTTTCCTGCGCGCGCACCTTGACACGCGCGGCGACATCGCCGTATTTGAATACGGGCACCTCGATGCTGAAACGATCGTAGGGCGCATACAGCGCGTGCTTGCGCACGTCGAACGCCAAGCCGCTCGCGCGCCCAACGTAACCCAAGGCACCAAAGGCCCTGGCGATTTCCGGACTGAGATAACCCGTGGTATCCAGCCGGTCTTCGAGCGAAGGCAAATCGTCGATAATGTTATACAGGCTACCCAGCTCCTTGCGCAGGGCGGCTGTCTGTTTTGACATCGCCTCCGCCGCCTGATCGCCAAGATCGGAAGCCACGCCACCCGGGACGACGCCGTCCATCATGAAGCGGTGACCGAAGGCCTCGCGCGAAAGGCGCTGCCACAGTTCGCGCAGGCGTCCGAACTGGTAAAACGCAAAGGCAAAACTGACGTCGTTACAGATCGCGCCGATATCGCCCAGATGATTGGCCACGCGTTCGCGCTCGGCCATGACGGCGCGCAGCGCCAATGCTCGCGGCGGCACTTCGACCGCGGCCGCTTTTTCCATCGCCATGCAGGCGGCCCAGGCATGCGCCACGGTGGAATCGCCGGAGACACGCCCGGCAAGACGCGCGAGACCGGCGGCGTCGCGCCCTTCAGCGATTTTCTCGATGCCCTTGTGCACGTAACCCAAGCGCTCTTCCAGATTGAGGATGGTTTCGCCCACGGCCTGGAAGCGGAAATGCCCGGGCTCGATGATGCCGGCGTGCACCGGACCGACGGGAATTTCGTACACGCCGCTGCCGTGCGCGAACAGGAAACGGTAGTTGTCGTTCGGCGGTGTCTGGGCAGGAGGATTTCCCGCCACAGGAAAATTCTTGCGCAACGGATACTCTGAATCCTTCCACGCCCGGTGCCGCGTCCAGCGGCGCGCATCGGGATGGTCGATAAAGGCGACCCCCAACATGTCCTGTATGTGCCGTTCGGGACGGTCGGCAGCAACGAAATACGGCGTGTGCGAAGGCAGCACGGGCGTCGTGCGTAGAACCTGCGTGCGCGCCACCAGATACACGCCTTCTTTCTCAAAGCAGGCGTTGACGATCAAATCTTCGCCGCTGTCCTCGCCCCAGGCACCGACCCAGCGGCACTCCCAGTTCCTGGCCTCGTGCGCGAGATGGCCCCAGTCATCGGCACGAACCTTCAGCAGGTGCGCCGGCGCGAGCCCGGCCGCCGGTTCTTCCTGCGCCTGGATCTCCCGCAGCGAGAGCCTCCCGAGAAAAGCGGTCAGCCAGGCAGCGGTCATAGCGGCGAACTCCCGGAGATCAGCACGGTGGCCTGCTCGAACCATTTCGACAGAAACACCGGAATGGCGATACCGAGCCACAACACGAATCCAAGCTGCACCATCACCGGAATCATGTTGGCGCGCACCGGCAGCTGGCCTTCCGGTGGATCGCCGTACACCATCGGGTGGATATGCCGGAACAGGCCGGCGAACGCGATCGCCAGCCCCACGAGCAACGGCACGGTCAGCCACGGCCACGATTTCATGGTCGCGATGAGCACCAGGAATTCGCTGGTGAATACCCCAAACGGCGGAAAACCGGCGATGGCCACGGTGCCGATCAACAGCCCCCAACCCACGGTGGGCTGGGTGCGGATCAGACCGCGGATTTTTTCGATGGACTGCGTGCCGGCGATCTGGGCCGCGTGGCCGACGGTGACGAAGATGGCGGACTTGGTGAGCGAGTGCACGGTCATGTGCAACAACGCCCCGAAGGTCGCGATCGGACCGCCGATGCCGAAAGCGAAGGTCATCAAGCCCATGTGCTCGATGGATGAATAACTGAACATGCGCTTGATGTCGCGCTGGCGGTGCAGGAACAGCCCTGCGACCATGAACGAGAGCAGGCCGAATCCCATCATCAGATGCCCCGCCAGGTTGCTCTGCAGCGAACCGTCGACGATCATTTTCACGCGCACCAGCGCGTACAAGGCGACGTTGAGCAACAGGCCCGAAAGAATCGCCGACATCGGCGTGGGGCCTTCGGAGTGCGCGTCCGGCAACCAGTTGTGCATCGGCACGAGACCGACCTTGGTGCCGTAACCGACGAGCAGGAACACGAACGACAGTGTCAGCACCGTCGGCTCCAGTTGCGAGGCAGCGCCGTACAACACGTTCCACAGCAGCGCATCGTCACGCACGGGCGCCACGCGCTCCGCCGCGAAGAACAGCAGCACCGTGCCGAACAACGCCTGCGCGATGCCGACGCCGCAGAGAATAAAATATTTCCACGCGGCTTCCACGGCCTCGGGCGTGCGATAAAGGCTGACCAGCAAAACCGTGGCAAGCGTCGCCCCTTCCATCGCCACCCACAGGATGCCCACGTTGTTGGTCGTAAGCGCCGCGAACATGGCGAACATGAAGCCCTGATACATGGAGCGATACAGACGCATGCGCCCTCGGCCTAAATTACGTGTTTCGACTTCGTGCTGCATGTAGGGACGCGAAAAAATAGCCGTGGTCATGCCGATGAAGGCGGTCAACACCACGAGATACACGTTGAAAGCGTCAATGTAGAGCAGCTTGCTCTCCGACAGCAACGGCCCGTGCTCCAGAACGGTCAGCGCGAGGAACAGGGATGAAATCAGCGTGGCGCCGGTCAGGGCGACGCTGACCCAGCCGGCATGGCGATGGTGGCCGATAAAAGCCTGGATCACCATGCCGATCATGGGAATGACGAGCACCAGCCACAACGCCATCATTCGTCCACCTCCCGCAGCCGGTTGAGCCGGTCCACGTCGAGTGAGTCGATGGACTCGCGCATCTGGAAGAAGAACACCCCGAAAAGAACCGCGGCGACCAGCACGTCAAAGGCGACGCCCAGCTCGACCACCATCGGCATGCCATAGGTCGACACGACCGCGGAAAAGAACAGTCCGTTTTCGATCGACATGAAACCGATGACCTGGGAAATCGCCTTCTTGCGCGTGATCATCAGCAGCATGCCCAGCAGTATGACGGCGATGCTGATGGCGATGGCGTTGCGCGTCACCAGCGCCGAGAGCTGCACGATGGGGAGGGCCACGTAGTAACTGAAGACCACGAGGCTGGCGCCCGCCAGCAACGTCAGCGAAGGGTATCTCACCGCCTCGATGTCACGATGAATGTTGAGCCGCACCGCGAGCCGGTGCAGCATCCAGGGAATCAGCAGCGCCTTAAGCGCGAAGGTCATCCCGGCCGAGATGTAGAGATGCGGATTACCCGTCACATAAGCCACGAGCGCCGTCGTCACGGCGAGCAACACGCCCTGCCAGGCGAACGCGTGAATCAGCGGCACGATGCGCGGCTGCGCCAGCATGATGAACGACGTGAACAGCACGATCGCCGCGAGCAGCAGTATCGCCTGGTCGTAGAGACTGAGTTGTGTGAAATCCATGTCAGCCACCCGCTTCTAAAATCACGTGCGTGAGCATGCCGAGCAGGCTCAAGAGAAACGCAAATCCCAAATACTGCGGCACGCGGAACAAACGCATCTTGGCCATGACCGTTTCCCATATCACGAGCACCACGCCGAGCAAGGCAAGCTTGCCGGCGATGGCCACCGTGCCGATGGCCAGGTGTTCCAGCGAAAATTCGGTGGCGATGCCCCAGGGGAAAAAGATATTGGCGACGAGCACCATGTAAATCATCAGCTTGATCTGCCCGGCCCATTCGATCAGCGCCAGATACCGGCCGCTGTATTCAAGGATCATCGCCTCGTGCACCATCGTCAGCTCGAGGTGCGTGGCCGGGTTGTCCACCGGCACGCGTCCGGTTTCCGCCACCGCCACCATCATCAGCCCCAGCATCGCGAAAATGAACGAGGGCCGCAGTACCAGCCCGTTGCTCAGCGTGTAAGTCGTGGCTTCCGACAGGTTGGTGGTGGAGGCCGTCATCGCCAGCGTGAACACCGCCATCAGCATGACGGGTTCGGCGAGCGCGCCGATCATCATGTCGCGCGAGGAGCCCATGCCGCCGAAGGCGGTGCCGATGTCCATGCCGGCCAGCGCGGTGAAGAAACGCGCCAGCGAAAAGAACGCCACCAGCACGATGACGTCGGCGATGGCGGCCGTCGGCAAATTCACCGCCACCAGCGGCACCACGGCGGCGCACAGCACGGTGGCGCCGAACACGATGTAGGGCGTAGCGCGGAAAATCCACGAGGCCTGCTCCGCCAGCACCACGTGCTTGCGGAACAGCTTGCCGAGGTCGCGGTACGGTTGCCACACCGGCGGCGCCGCGCGGTTCTGCATGTGGCATTTGACGCGCTTGATCCAGCCCAGCAGGAACGGCGCCATGGCGATGAACAGCAGGGTCTGGGCAAACGCCAGCAGCCAATGGATCATGTCACCACCCACAGCAGCAGGATCAGCGTAAAAAAGGAGTACGCCAGATAGGTGTGGATGCTGCCGGTTTGAATCATGCCGATACGGCGCGCCGCGATCAGCACGAGGTGTCCGATCGGCTCATAGACGCGCGACCACGACCGGTCCAGTGCCTGCAACTGGTGACGTATTCCCTCGGTGCGCAGCGGTTGCGCGGGATGCCTGGTTTCCTCGACCTCTTCCTTCAAGTCCCAGACGGGCGCGAAGATGCGCTGTATCGGCATGGAAAACGCGGTGCCGGTGTACTGCATGCGGGCGTTGAGCGAGCCGAAACCGCAATCCCAGGCGTGACCGCGACGAATGTCCACGACACGCGTGCGCAGCAGCAGGTAACTGATCAGCGCAAATATAATGATGCCCACGAACACCAGGGGCGCGGAGTAGGAAGCCACCTTGGGCGATATCGGCGTGAGCCACAGCCAGCCTTGCGCGGTGGCGCTGGGCGGGCCGGCTCCCAGGAGCAGGTTGGGAATCGCGTCGATAACGCTGATAACCGTTGAAGGAAATATCCCGAAAACTACGCACAACAAGGCCAACAGCCCCATGGCGGCACGCATGCCGATATCGACTTCATGGGCGCGCGCCGCGTGACGGCTGCGCGCTTGTCCGAGGAAGGCGACGCCGTAGACCTTGACGAAGCAGGCCGCCGCGAGCGCGGCCGACAGCGCCACTACCGCCGCCGCGACCGGGATAATGCTGCGCAACACGCCGCTGGCGAGCACCGGCGCCTGCAGGGCTGTCTGGAAGGTGAGCCATTCGGAAATGAAACCGTTGAGCAAGGGCATGCCGGAAATGGACAGGCAGCCGATCAGGAAAAAAACCGCCGTTTGCGGCATGCGCCGGATCAGGCCGCCCATGTTGTTCAGATCGTACTCATGCGTGGCGTGCGCGATAGCGCCGGCGCCGAGGAACAACAGGCTCTTGAACAGCGCGTGACTCAGGATGTGATAAAGCGCCGCGATCAGTCCGATCACGCCCAGAATCTTGTGTCCTGTGCCGATGAAGATCATGGACAGTCCCAGCCCGGAGAGAATGATGCCGACGTTCTCGATCGAGCTGTAGGCGAGCAGACGCTTGAGATTGTTTTGCAGCAGCGCGTAAAGCACGCCCAGCAGCATGGAGGCGCAACCGATGATTAGCAGCACCACCCCCCATTGCCACTGAATGTGGCCCACCAAGTCGTACGTGAAACGGATCAGTCCGTAGATCGCGACCTTCAGCATGACACCGCTCATGAGCGCGGAGATATGCGACGGCGCCACCGGATGCGCCTCCGGCAGCCACGCGTGCAGCGGCACCATGCCGGCCTTCATGCCGAAGCCGATGAAAGCGAGCGCGAAGGCGATCGAGGCCCAGGTGGTGGAGAGTTCCGCCGCGCGCATAGCGCCAAAGGTAAATCCGCCGCCAAAACCGGCGAGCACGCCGAAACCCAGAAGAATGGCCAAGCCGCCGATGTGCGCCATGAGCAGGTACAGAAACGCCGCGCGCCGGTTGGCGGCGTGCTGGTGCTGATGGGCGACCAGGAAATAGCTCGAGACCGACATCAGCTCCCACGAAATCATGAACACGAAGGCGTCGTCCGCGAGCAGCACGAGGAGCATGCCGAGAATGAACAAACCGGTGAACAGGCCGAGCGCCGAAAGCGCCTGCCGGTTTTTCGGCTGGGTGTATTCGCGCAGGTAGCCGGGGGTAAATAGACTGATGGTAAAAACGAGCAGCCCGACCACGCCGAAGAAAAATCCGGAAAGCGGATCGAGTCGCAGGTGCCATTTGAGCCACGGCAGGCCGAGCGCGAGCATGTCCGTCGTGGGCGCTTCGTCGATCATGGCCCAGGCGCCGGTCATGACTGCAAGCAGGCCGCAGACACCGAGAAGTATGGATGAGCCGTAACGCAGAAATCCGGGATACCGCTCTGCTCCCAACGCCACGACGCCGGAAGCCAAGGCGCTGAGAAGAGCCAGATAGGCGAGAGTCAGAGCTGACAAGATCGTTGTTATCCGGCGGTGCGCAGGGGGTCACGCTCTGCGCGAATTATCTTAAGATTTATTGCCTGAGAAATTGATGATGCGTGCGGCCTTTCGCTGCGCGTGATGCTAGAGCCTGGGGTCGGAAAATTCAAGTTTTCAAGGGCTTCAAGACAAACAACCGATTTAAAAGAGGTTATCAACCTTCAAGCCCCAAGCGCCGATGCCACTCGGCGATGGATTCTTCCGGATACTCGTCGAATTTCCTGTCACGCGGACCGGCCAGGACCGGCACCCAGTTCGCCTTCGAACCCAGCATCAAATGCGTGCGCTCGGGAGGAATCGGCAGATCGGTATCGATCGCCGAGGCGAATGGATGCACCAGCTCCGGCCACGTCGGATCCCAGAGCCACAGCGCGCTGCCGCATTTCTTGCAGAAATTCCGGCGCGCCGTGCTCTGGGCGATTTTCCCGGTTGCTTCGTCACGCCGCCGGGCGCGGTAAACGGAAATATATGTCTTGCCCGT
>JACXTT010001189.1_pt1 | contig 43954 bp, 46 predicted proteins | sample 9270951 | NCBI WGS metagenome assembly JACXTT01 (sample SAMN15532306, study PRJNA645909) | rock metagenome | isolation source: weathered quartz diorite | place: Puerto Rico | collected 2017-06-21
GGCGAGGTCGGCATCAATGCCGCGTGTGGCGAAGATGTGGCGCGCTTGGTCGATCAGGCGATGCCGGCGGCTGCCGCCGTTGCCGGCGTTGGGGTTGTGGATCATCAGCGCGTTTTGTAGATCAGCGGTCATTTGTGTTCGTGGGCCCGTTCCAGTCATTTTCGAGACATTGGGCAAAACATTCATTCTATATAATAGCAGGCGATTTTGGCGCATCTATTCGCTGAGAGTGTGTGGAAGAGAGATTTCATCGCGCAAAAAACCGCGCGATGGGGCAGAGTACTCGCTCCGAAGACTCCGCTCGAAATGACGGACGGAAAGAACGGTGCGTTGAGGGTTGCATGGCGAAAGCGGCGGCGGCAAACGTGAAGAACGTGAAAAGAGAAATGGAAGAGCTGCGCGAAAAGCTGCGCTATCACGAATACCGGTATTACGTGATGGACGAGCCGGAGATTTCGGATGCGGCGTACGACCGGCTGATGGAACGGCTGAAGGAGTTGGAGGCGGCACATCCGGAACTGGTGACGGTTGATTCGCCGACGGTGCGTGTGGGCGGCGCGCCGCGCGAAGGTTTTACAACGGTGCGGCACGCTCGGCCGATGCTGAGCCTGGACAACGCGTTTTCTTACGACGCGCTGCGGGAATGGGACCGGCGCGTGCGAGAGGGAAGCGGCAAGGAAAAAATCGAATACATTGCGGAGCACAAATTCGACGGGTTGAGCATTTCGCTGCAATACGAAGATGGCGTGCTGGCGCGCGGCGTGACACGCGGCGACGGCACGACGGGCGAGGACGTTACGCCAAACGTGAAGACGATCCGGTCGGTTCCCTTGCGCATGGATGCGGTCGCGCTGAAGAAGGCCAAGCTGCCGGCGGATTTCGAGGTGCGCGGGGAAGTGATGATGACGCGGAAGGCGTTCGAGGCGCTGAACCGCGAGCAAGAGCGGATTGGCGGGAAGATTTTCGTGAACCCACGAAATTCCGCGGCGGGAGCGGTCAGGGTGCTGGATCCCACGATTACGGCGTCGCGGAGGCTGGATTTCTTTGCGTACTACCTGCTGGTGGATGGGAAAGTGCCGTTTGCGAAACATTCGGAGTCTCTGGAGGCATTAAAGCAATTACGGTTCCGCGCTTCGGATGACTGGAAGCTGTGCAACGGGATCCAGGCGGTCATTGGGTATTGCGAGGATTGGGACGCGAAACGGGAGAAGCTGCCGTACGAAATTGACGGCGTGGTGATCAAGGTGAACGCCACGGCCATTCAAAATGAACTGGGTTACACGGCGAAGGCGCCGCGGTGGGCGATTGCGTTCAAATATCCGGCGCGGCAGGAAACGACCGTGGTGAACGACATTTTCGTGAACGTGGGGCGCACGGGGGTGCTGACGCCGGTGGCGGTGCTCGAGCCGGTGCAAGTGGGAGGCGTCACTGTCAGCCGAAGCACGCTCCATAACATGGACGAGATCGAGCGGCTGGGACTGCAAATCGGCGACACGGTGCTGATCGAGCGCGCGGGAGAAGTGATTCCGCACGTGCTGAAAGTAGTGAAGCCGGGGAAGGACCGGAAGCCGTTTCGCATGCCGAAGAATTGCCCGGAGTGCGGGAGCGCGATTCATCACGTAGAAGGAGAAGTGGCGTACCGGTGCGTGAACGCGGCGTGTCCGGCGAAGCGCAAGGAATCACTGCTGCATTATGCGGGGCGGCACGCGATGGACATCGACGGGCTGGGAGAAAAAATTGTGGACCAGCTTGTGGACAAGGGAATGGTGAAAGACGTTGCTGATTTGTATGCGCTGAAAGAGGAAGAAGTGTCGGAGCTGGAGCGCATGGCGGAGAAATCCGCGCAGAATTTGCTGGAGGAAATTGAGGCGAGCAAGAAAAATTCGCTGGCGCGGCTGATTTATGCGCTGGGAATTCAGTTTGTGGGCGAGCGAACAGGGCAATTGCTGGCGGAGCATTTTTCGTCTTTGGAGGAATTAGCGGAGGCAAAAGAAGAGGAACTCGAGCAGGTGCCGGAAGTGGGTCCGAAGGTGTCGGCGAGCATCGTGGAGTTTTTTTCGGAGCCAGCGAACCGGCAGTTGGTGAAGAAATTGTGGAAGGCACGAGTGCGGCCGACGGCGGAGAAGCGCGAGGTCAAGAGCGATAAGTTTGCGGGGAAGTCGTTTGTGTTTACAGGCGGGCTGCTGAACCGCACGCGCGAAGAGGCGGGAGCGATTGTGCAGCAGCACGGCGGAAAAGTGAGCGGGTCGGTGAGCAAGAAGACGGATTACGTGGTGGTGGGGACGGATCCAGGATCGAAGTACGACAAGGCGAAGGAATTGGGAGTAACGATTTTAAGCGAGGGGGAGTTTGAGAAGCTGGTTGGATTGAAATGAATGAAACTAGGCGCGGGGACTTCCCCTCCTTCCCCGACGAAAAAGTCTCGAAAATGCCGACACTAGTTGAGGCAAAGGCTTTTTCAAAGCCCAGGGCAGAATCGCATAGAGATAAGTGCCTACCATTAGAACAATCAGCAGGCGTTCAAGCCACAGTGGCATCGGCGTTTGCAAACCAGAAGGCGCATGATATCTGCCCGTTCGGCCTCCTTCCGAAGAGAGATGGATGCCGTAATGACCTGCGATGAAGCCCGCTACCACTAAGAGCACCACGCTCATCAAGATCACGAGAAGTGCTAGGACTGGAAATTTTAGGGAGACAGAGGTTGGACGCAGTGGAGAGCCGTCTTCGCAGAGGACCAGGATGTAATGGTCTCCTTTGGAGAGCTCCTTTATGGCTTCTTTCCATCGACGAAGAGCTTCGGGGTTTTCTTTCTTGATTCGCTGATACGCGTGATGCATGAGCTTCGAAATTTTGGCTTCGTACTCGTCTGTGTCATATTCGGCTTCGAAGGCATCGTTTAGTGCAATGGGATTTTCCGGGCATTCCTCAACCTCAGTGAAGTACATCATGCGTTTTTCGAGGTCGGAGAGAGGAATGCTTTCGAGCGCGGCTTGCTCGGCGGTTTGCTGGACAAGGAAATCTTTGGCTTCGCGGGCGCGCATCTGTCGGGATTGTAGGGCCAGCCGTTGCTCACAACAAACGCAAAAAATGGGGTCTGTACGCGGTATAATGAAGATGGCGGGTGAGCCGGGTGATCGCTGGCTGAGGCTGAGGAGTAGCGGCGTAAAGCCGCCGCAAGCAGGCAGGCCGCCGCTACAAAGCCGAAGCGGGAGGAAAGTCCGGACACCGTTGTGAGGCACGTTGACCGCTCTGCGTTCATCGTAAGGGCGAAAGCGAAGCCAGTGGCGCAGGAGTGCCGGGCTAAAGCCCGGCGCTAAACAAGCGAACCGATCGCGCGGACGCGTCGGTGATGAGCGGAGAGCGGTCAACGGAACTCACGGTATGGGCAACGCGCCTGATAACGTCAGGGGATGCGATGAAAGAGCACAGGCTGAGAGCCTGTGCCACTCAGAGCGTCACGGAAAGTGCCACAGAGAATAGACCGCCGGCGGAGCGCAGCACGGTGGCATCGCGAAGGGAGACCTGAGCGACGCCTACGAAAGAGCCGGGCTAAAGCCCGGCCTCTACACAAGAGGTCGGCTAAAGCCAGGGCTCAAGCACGCAACGTTAGGCAAGGGTGAAAAGGTGGGGTAAGAGCCCACCGCTCCGGTGGCGACACCGGAGGCACGGAAAACCCCGCGTGGTGCAAAGCCAAATAGGAGGGGAGAGCCGGCCCGGCTCGCCGAGCAAGCTTTCCAACGAAAGCGTGTTCCCTTCAGAGCGGAGCAATCCGCAAGGAAGAGCAACCCTCGGGTAGGCTGCTGGAGTTACGGTGCGAACCGTGACCTAGAGGAATGATCGCCGCGGTGCGCGGTTGCTTCGTGAATTGCGCGCTCGACAGAATCCGGCTTACAGGCTCGCCCGCCAATTTCTCAATGTTTTTCGAGTGTTTTTTAGCGTTTAGAAACTACCTAACCAACGACCTAACCGGGTCTATCCGCGTATCCCCACTACTTTGTTGCCGCGCTGAGCCGCAATCCTAGCCTGCTCCTCAATTCCTACGCCGGAGTCCATCTTCACTTGAACGTTGTCGCGCAGTGCTGGAATAAACTCGGCGTAACACTGCTCTACAGTCTCCACAGTGTCGGCGAGCATCTTGGCCACCTCGAAAACGCCGACGCCGCGCGTCAACATGTCGCATGCAAACGTATCGCGAAAGCAATGGGCGGACCCTTTGACTCCGGCCCGGTCGCACAATTCAATGGCGCGGCGGCTCAAAATAGCGCGATTAGCAAAAGACACGCCGGTTTCGGGATTCAGCAGTACATAGTCCTGATTGCTCGGCTTGCGGTCCTTGCGAAGAGCCTCAAGGTCCTCACGCAATTCGGTTGACAACGGAATGACCGCCACCTTGCTCCGTTTTTGCGTCAGTATCTCTATCTCACCGTTGCAGCCGCGACCGAAGTAAACGTGCTTCCACTGTAGCCGGACAGCATCAGAGACCCTTAAGCCCGACCAGCGCAAAAGCAAAAACACGTGCGTGTCGTCTATTGTCTGCTTGCGTGAATTCTTATAAACGGTCGCTCCCCTGATTGCAGCCAATTCCTCCCCTGTAAACGCGTGTGCGCCGTTCTTGGGGTTCTCTCCTGGCTTCGATTCACGAGCCATCGAAATAGGCTTTTCGAACAGCATCTTCTGAGCTACGGCAAATGCGAACACGCCGTGGAGAACCGCAATATCCAACGCCACGCCAGCGCCGCCACGAGATTGTTTTTTAGCAGTGACGGCTTTGTGCCGGACAATCTTGTATTTGGCTATCGTGGCTGGAGTGATATCCGACAGTGGCGTGTTCTTGTCTTCGAGGAAATTTGTAAAATCACGAATTGTGATTCGATAGCGGTCACGCGTAGTCGTTGACATGATGCCTTCTTTACGGGTTGCGCCACGCTCTTTGTTGTCCACCTTGCGTTGCATCTCAATTTCGTACGCATCACACAGGTCTTGCCATGTCAACTTTGCCGTTGCCTTTCGAGACTGTCCAGTGTAACCAACATGATTCCCAAAGAATTTGAATGTTTTCGGGGGCAGGGAATCGGCCAGTTCCGCCCACAAGGGCGATGTTGCCCCTTCCAGCGCGGCTCGCTCAATCTTCGCTGTCCGACGTTTGGCAGTGCTTTCTTCATCGGCACCGATGGACAAACGAAAAGGTCTACCATCGAGACTGCCGTAAGTTTGATAGGAGACGGTTCCCGTGAACTTCTGCGTACCTTCGAGGTTCTGACTATTCCGACGACGAACCTTGACTTCTCGATAGCCAATCTTAATGACCACGTTTCTGCTCCTTCATAAAAAGTTCGACACCGCGCCGGATTGCCTCAGCTATAGGTATGCCGCGCTGTTCGCAAAACTTTTTCAGTTGTTCGTAACGGTCTTTCTCGAACGTGACCGGGATTCTAGGATTATCCTTGCGCTTCTTCATTTTGCAGATGATATCACATGATATCAGAATGGTCACGCAGCGACTTCCGGCAAACGTTCCATTCGACCCTGCTCGATTTTTTCGACCACCGAGGCAGGGATACGCCAACTCTGACGCTCCTCACTACTCTTGCTCGCAATGTTCAGAACCTTAAACTCGGCTTCGCGCAAGATGTTGTAAACCTGTGCGCGTGAAACGTTCCACCGTTCGGCTAATTGAGAGATGTTGTAGTACTGCCTCTTAACGGCGGTGCGGTTCTTTACAATGATTGCATTTAGGGCTGCGACCGGAAACCCAAGCATGTTGGCGAATTCGGCGAGGGTAAATTTTTCTGGCGTCGGTGTCGACTTCGGGGGCATTGAGCCATCCAGGTATCACGGCAGACAAATCTGCCTACGACCGGATAGCCCAACTTTATTGGAAGGGGTTGCTAGTCTTTAACGGGAGTCCCCACGGGTGTCGCCCGTGGCGCACTTGCTTGCCAGCCCGGATTCCGCTACTGCCGTCTAATCCTTGACGACAGATTCCCCGATGACGTTCGGGGCACGGCACTCAATACGGGGTAAACTTGAATCTAACCTAGCATGGCTGCACTGATTAGAAAGACTTCTCAAGTTTCCAAGGAGATACACTAACACAAAAGACCTCAAAAATCAACCGTTTTCTTCGACCGAAGCGCTCTGAGCTATCTCAACCAATCGACGCGTCAGCACTGGTAAACAGTCATAAGGAAAATACGCGACTTCAACGTCAGAGACTCTCACAAAACCGTAGCTATCTCTGTCTCCGGCAGCGAATTCCCTGTTTATCGTTAACATGCTTTGTTCGGCACAAACGAAATAATCAGGACAATCGGGAACCTCCTGAAATTGCCCGAAGGTTGGGTCCAGAATGTGATTCGTGGCCAGCACGACGCTGTGGTCTTTCACCACAGATTTTTCAAACATGACCACGGTCTTAATGCTGGTCGCCGAGTAGCCTTTCTCATTTAGGACTTCGGCGAGAGCCTCGCAGGCGTTGTGACAATCAGACGCGATACACCCATGCTTTTTCTTGACTGCAAGCGAGCAGAGTCGCGTCCAGTGTTCTAGCTCATCGAACATGTTTCCTCTAAAATTGAAAAAATTTAGGGCGCGGTCACGTTTAAGCATGCCGCGCCCCCAAATGCCCTTGAGCCAAGCCCCTGAAACACTTGCCTCAGCGGTTCACCGCCAATAATTTTTATTGCTGGTTCAGCGTGCCCAGGTTGTCTGAGGCATTACTGTCTGCGCCAGGATGACGAACAACCGTCTCGCCCTTCGACTTCAAGTGTGCTTCACGCGCACGTTGCAGCGTCCCTGGGTTTTCAGGAATCGCTACAAAGCCCGTTGGGTCCTGCGGGGCTTGTTCCTGCTTTCCACGTTCCTCTTCCGCGTGCCAACCTGGGTGCGATGATTTTCCTGCTGGTTTATGTGACATGTCTTGTTCCTTCCGCGTTCGAACGCGGTACCGCTCCGCGCTGATGCATCAACGCGGTTTATCGCGCCGTGGTTTGACCGAGCTACCACGGTCGACGAAACTCTTTCAGTTGCCGAACGCTTTCATTTCTGGAAATCTGAGACCCCCGACGCGCTTTGGGGAGAACACGTCAAGGGCCTGCCCTCACACTGGCAATAGATGTGAGGGAAATTACAAGAGGATTCCCCTGACTCCGAGTTCACGGAGAGTCCCCCATTCCCCGGTTGGGAATCCGAGGAAACCTTACAACTTGGAAGTTGGTTCGAAGAAATTCGTGCCGAACGAACCACGCGGCATACCAGCTTGAGCCTTCCTTCTTGCTTCGCGCTGGCGAGCGTCCAAGTCACGAAGCTGCGCCACGGTGTAGCGACTTGATGGCACCGTATCAATTGGAAGTTCCTGCGAACCGTCGCTCAAGAGGCGGACTGCCGGTGGAGCCGGTGGTGGAACGGCTGGTGCCGGTGCTGCTGACTTCGGCGGCTCAGGCTTGCGGAACGTCAAGCTGGCCCGAACATTCAAAATGCAAGCGTCTACGTTTTGTGCGCTGAGGTATCCGTTCGCATTTTTGTTCAGCCAATCCCGAACAATATCGGCGTTGGCCTGGGTGTTTTCCAATCCCTGAGAGACCCAATCATCAAGTCGCGCGAGACCTTCGGCCTTATCTTTACGAACCCGCTCCGACTTTTCCGCATTTTCCTTTCGTGTTTGCTCCGGCGTTTCACGGGCGGTCTTCATATCTTGGTCAAACTGCTTCTGCGCTTTGTCCGCGAGTCCCGGAATTTCATCCAGTTCTTGTAGCTGACGTTCTTCCGGCGACGCGGGCTTGGTACCGAAACCTTCTGTCGAAGGCGGCTGTAACTCCGGGTGCTCTTGAACCAGTTGCGTCAGAAGTTTCGCGTGTGCCATCGGGAGCGCCGGAATATCTTCCACGACCAGCTTGCCGCTAGTGTACGGCTTAATTTGTTGGTAGAAAGCAATGTCAAAGAGTTGAAGTTTTGCTAGGTCGATAATCATTAGACACGCTCCGCTTCACGCTGTTGCGCGGCATAACGTTCTTGGATGTAGGCGTGAATCTTGGCTGCCACATCATTCATGTCAACGTTGGGCTTCGCCTGCTGCTCTTCAAAATACTTACGCAATGTGGCCTGCGTCTTGGCTTGCTCGTCATAGTCAATGCTGCCGCGCCGATGGTTCATAGGCAAGTAGCCGTTGATGAGTTCTTTGCAGCGACGAATGCCGTCCGCACGCTTTTTATCGAGCGCGTCTTTCGCTTCACCAGCGCGAACTTTCTCTGACCACGACTCCTCTTCCTTAATGGCGTTCTTTTGGCCGTCGAGCAAACTCATTGGTTTCTTGTTCTCGGCGTCGAGCGCTTCTTGCGCCAGCAACTTTTTCGGTTTCAGCACTCGCCCATCGAGGCTATCCCACGGAATTTCCGGTGAGTTAAGGCGGGATTTTATCGCTGCCAAAAATGCGTCGGCGAGTGCTTGTGGTGTTCGTGGCGTCTTGCCGTCGTTGTCATCAGTTGCCCAAGAAACCAAAAGATACCCGATACGATTAGTCTGCTTAATTTTCGCCGGAAGAAGCGCCTTGTTGAATAACGCGAGAGCGTCTGCCACAAGATTCGGCGGCGGTGGTGGAACGTTCCAGACCAGCGTGCCATCGAACGCGTGAGCCTTCACCGCTTGAAAAAAGTTTTCGACGGTGTGCGGCTGATTGCCCACATACTCGCGCAGTTTCGCGCCATTCTCTGGAACGACCGCTAAATCACCTTTGAGTTCCTGGTGAATCCGAGTTAACAACTGCTTCATTTCTTCTGACATTTGTATTTCCTCTGCGTTATAGGCCAACGCAAGCCAATGCGTCATAGGCTGACGCCAGCCAGATTTTTACTGCTTACTGCTGTCCCCGTTTCGGGAACGAAACTTTCGTCACCACGTTCGTATGTCCCGGTTGGTCGCAAGTGACGAGATGCTCAAAGTTACGAAGCGTCGTCATTTGCAACACCCGAACGACCCCTTCATGCTCCGTACCGCATCCGCATTGATAATGGAAGCGAACGTGAACTTTACTGCCGAGAACGGGCGGCTCATCCCACCAAACGATGTTGGTTGCCACTGCTGTCGGGTGCTCAATCTGCGCCGGTGGGGGTGGTTGCGGACGTTCCCAAAATCCGCCCTTGAACATCTCATTCTCAAGGCGTTCGAGGCGTTCGAGAATTTGGTCGTGCCAGCCTTCGTGAATTATTTCGCTCACGGTTCACTCCCTAGCGTTGGTTCATCACGGCATCGACTTGACGATGGCCGTACCGCTTGCAGATATATTCGAAGCGTCTGTACTCATGTCTGGCAAAATGGCGCAGGGCTTCCGGCGCGGGCAGTCCTTCGATTTCGGCGGGTAGCATTTCGTATGGCAGCCAAGGATTTTTTCCAGCCGCCGTCTTCTCTGCTGCGCGAAAAGCGCTGTGAATTTGAGCGGACGTAAATTTTGCCCACTCCTTTTTCAAGTAGAGGTCCACGTAGCGCGACCGAAGCTGCGCCAGTGAATACGTCGATTCATAACGAATACGACGCTGCCTTGCGTCAAATTCGCTCAAACGGCGACCGGTGGGGTCATGTTCCAACTCGCAAATGTCGGCAATCAACTGCTCACGACGTTTATCCAAGCGTTCAGTGTGTATTTGAAAGCCTGGGTTGGGGTTGGCTAGAAGATGCGCAGCCTTCTCGATGGTGAGTTGTCCACCGCAGTACTCAAGCAACATGCGGTAGTTGGCCTCTCCGTCGCCGACCGCGAATTTGCCGAACGGCGTGCGCAAGATAACCTCGAAGAGTTCTCGGTTGCGGCGCTCTTTATCCGCAGCGGCTTGTTCTGCTTCACGCTGCTGCATATCAGATGCGTAACTCATTCTTCCTCCTGATTCAAAACTTCTACGTGGCGCGCGACCCAACGTGCTTTCCATCTGCTGCCGCAAACCCGCTGACCATCACGCGGTCACCGGCGTTCAAATCGAAACGCCCCGTCACGAAGATGTAGCAGCCGCAGTCGCGCGTGGCCGCTCCGTAAGTTCCGTTCCAGAATTCAATCGTCGCTTCGTCTTTTTGCGGTACCGGATATGAGAGTTCACACACAGCTTCCAGTGCCGTCCATCGGCTGCCTTTTTTATCGTTCGGCTTGATGCGAACATTAACCGGGTCGCCGACGTTCACAAGACATTTGTGGCCGTGGGGAGCGACAAGGTGCTTGTGAAACACAAACACTTCGTCCCCGTTCGAAAGCGCGATGAAAAAATAATCACCACCCTTACTCTTTCGAACCAGCGTTCCCGTATACCAGTCTTCCGGCAAGGGTGACCAATCCGATGAGAGCGATGCGTTCCACTCGCTCGGCTCTTCTTCCTGCTCCTGGTGGTAGCGAATAAGTTGGTTGTTGCGGTTTGTGAATCGGCGGTCGTTGCCAAACACTTTGCTGTTATTTCTCATGTGGCCCCGTCCGGGGCGGTTGCTCCCGCCTTCTTTTTCGTCATGCGTTTGGTTGTGAGCACATGAACCAATCCAGTGTCGCGGTCACGAACGGTTGTCTTTCTTCCGTGTCCGCCGTCGCTGGTGTCGAGAACTTCGATGGAAGACGACTCGATATCGAACGACTGATTGCACAATGTGCAGAGGCGAAGGTCGCTCATTCGCGGAATCTCCCCTGGTCGTTGTAAATGTCAGTGCGCTCCGGGCGACGTGTTAAGTCTTGTCGCGAGAAAATAGCAGTGCAAAGAAGGCACTCGGTTCCTGATGAGGCCACGCCGCCGCATTGACTGCATCGTTGTGTCTCGATTTTCGACGGACTTGGCTTCCTCGGTTTGCGTCCTTCAAGCCACTGCTCAAATTCGTAGGTCAACGCACTTGAGAGCGCGGTGTAAATTCCAAAACGGATGAAGTCGGCGGTCGGCCCACCGTTCTCAACGACTTGGTTGAAAAACGATTTCTCAAATGGAGTGTGCTTCCAAAACTTGACGAGCAAAACTTCCGTCGTGACGAAGCCGTTTGTTTCAAGTTCCGACTGAAACTCATCCGTCGTTTCCGCGAGCCACTGTGCATCCTCTGCGTCGAGAACTTCGAGGGTGCCGTTCATGTACGCGCGCAAGGTTGCTGATAGCGCCAAGACTTGCTTCTCTCGTACCAACATGGCAGCCAATTGGGCGGACGTGAGACGCGCTTGTTGGACTTTCCAGAATTCATCGCGCGACGAGACCTTTGCCAACTCTGCGTCGACGGCCTTCTCCCTTTTGGCCGTTCCTTTCCGCTGTCGTTCTGAACGCTTGGCCTCGCGTTGCTTTTTTCGCTTGCGCTGCTCTTCACTTAACGCTTCCTCTGGCAGCGCATCTTCCAATGCAACTTTTTCGGCTAATTCTTTATTGAGCATTCTGTTTCTCCCGAATCTGTCCGTACGTCCGCGTCCCCATTGCCTACTGATGCCAGCAACGCGGCGGCAATCAAATTGCGAAGTTCGACAAGTTCTTCGCGGGCATCGATAATCTCCTTGCGGAGCGCGAGTTCTTTCTTTGCCTCATCCAAGTTCATTGACCCTTCTTACGAATCGCTCTCGCTGTGCGGTACGAAGACTTGGAATCCAAATCGTCCTCATCCTTGAGCCTCAACGACGGGCGCTCCTTATGCTTCGGCTCCGGGGCAGGAACGAACGGGTCGAAGTCCGCCGCGTCTCTTAACGCCTTGCGGATTGCTTTGTCTTGGTCTTTCATAAATGTCTCCAAAGAAAAAGGCGGCTAACTGCGCCGCCCTAAATCTGCACGTGTCCGGTGGTCGTGATGGTACCTATCGCGTGGTGACTGCCCCCTGGCACTATCCCGTACCCCCGGAAAGGAGACCCTGTCGTGGATGCGGTCGCGAACGAACAAGCAAAAGGTTACTCGCTACGAAACGCGCGGGACTTGTTCCACCCGCCCATACGGGGCGGGGCCGGGGGCGGCTTTGCCAAAAAACGTAACGTCCCTTGGCAAGAAAATTGCGGGGAGCAATTGCGATGCCGATTGCATTGCCGTTTACTGCTTTGCAAACTGTCCCGATTGGTGACGAGCGGGCTTCACCGGCGAATCCATTGCGTCGGTCGGTTCCTTGCGAGGAGGGTTACCCTCCTTGACTTGCGCCGGTCAAGACTTTGGCTTGACCTTGCCACACGGACACTTGAGAGTTGGGTCTTTGACGCGCGGCGCGAATCGGTGCGAACCGTACAACGGACACTTCGAATACGTGCGCGGTCGACCGCCTAGCTTTCCATTGGCACGCGCTGCGCGTTTCTTGGCTTTCGTCTTTTGTTGTCCGCCGAGACGGCCTAATAGACTCGCGGCCTGCGCGATGGCGTCGTGCTCTTGCATTCTCCCGTTGTATCCCAAGCGATTCGCTAGGTCAACACATCTTTACTAACCGAACCGGCTGGCTTGAGCACGATTCTCCCCCGGTTGCCAAGTGCTTGATTCCACGAGGCATCGTACTCCGCTGAATTCACAACTGCGGAGTCTTTTCTCTTGACAAACCCAACGGATTAGGTATAATCAGAATCAGGAGGACACACGCCAATGATTAAGTTCTGGCAAGCCCAGGAGTTACTGGCAATTCTCGAACAGGCTCGCAAGAAGAGCGCTCGCAATCACTGCATGGTTTTGCTGGCCTACAAACACGGCTTACGCGCGACTGAACTGTGCCGCCTCAAGCTGGCAGACGTTGTGGACGGTCGCCTCGATTGCAAACGTCTCAAAGGAAGCCTGCACACCAATCGTCCGCTTGAATCTGACTCTAATCCCTTGCTCGACGAGAAGCGCGCCCTGGCGACTTGGCTACGCGAGCGAGAAGATACTGGCAGTGTGTTTCTGTTCACCAGCCGCCTCGGTTCCGGCATGACGCGCGATGCGGTCGGCGATATCTTCGAAGATGCCGCCATGCGCGCTGGAATCGAACGCGGGAGACGTAATCCGCACTGCGCAAAACATACGCTCGGCTCTCTTGCATATCGCTCCGGCGTCGACCTTCTGGCTTTGCAACAACTGCTAGGCCACAAGGATATCAAGGCCACTTCCATGTACACGCACGTTACCCAAGATGAAGCCCACGTGAAAGCTAAGGAACACATGGCGTCTGTTTTCGCCTGACGCACCCCTACAACCCTACGCCGCTGCAATCGCCGCTCGCTCTGCCGGGGCGGCGTTTTTCTTTTCGGGGTCTGACGCCTGCCTCGGCTCCCGCGCGCGTCCTGCGCCTTCCTAGCGCGTTTCTCGTACTAGGACTAAAGTTTCACCGGTCCTGCAAAGAAAAAGCGAAGAGTGAACACAAGTTTTTCGTGCGCGAAGACAAATTCAAGCGAAACGCGACGTGCTTTAAGGGTTGCCTGAGAAAATGCCTGACCCCGAACTGCCGAAAATATCCTTCGCTTTTCTTACGCCTTACCCCCCGTTTTTGCGCTTTGCGCTCGCGTCGTGTGGCAAACCAAAGGGGTAAAAATAGCCTGCGCTCAATCCGGGGTACTTTTGATGTTTTGAAATTTGTAAATTCCATCACATCTATAACTTAGGCTTCACACGTGTCAGGAGCGCAAAGCGCAAAATTGACCCCACCCCCCATTTTCAGCGCAGCGCAAAACCCGTTTTACCCCCCAGGTTGAGCGCAAGTTTTCTGCCCTGCTTTTGAGCCATTTTCGGGCTTACGAGACCCCAAAACCCTGAACCCGCGTCGAGGCCCGCGACACCCGGTGTGACTATCGCTTGCCCGTAACAACGGCGTCCCCTTGGCGCACTAACTGCCCGGCCCGGACTAGGTCGTCCACCTGCGCTTTCACCCAGGCCATCTTGGCGTGACGGTGGAATACCTCGTCGCAAATCTGCCGGTCAGTCGCGGTGCCCATCTTTTCGACGAAGCGGGCGATGCGCGCCTGCTCCTTCGTGACCCCGCAGAAGATGTACTCGGCAGACTGCTGGCAGTAGTCCCAAATGTCGCGCGCCGCCTTCAAGTGACAGGACTGGACTGTGGCAGACAAGTCCACCAAGGCGAAGATGAGCGCGAGCCTGCGGATATGTGCCGCCGCTCGTGCGGTCATTTTTCCAGCCAGACCGGGAGCGTCTTGCTCGCCTAATTCCATGTACATGCGAGTCCACATCTTCTCAGCCGCCTTCGATAGCCCGACGTACTTCACGCACTTGGCGAAGCCAATCACTTCTTGCAAGTAAGCCACATCGCTTGACCAGTCGATATCCGGCCCGCCCAATGGACACAGCTTCACGCGGTGAACGTAGCAGTAGATGAATCGATTGCCGAAGCCGTTCTCCGCGGAGTTGTCCGGCATCACTTGCACCAGTTCTTCCTTGGTACAGTCGCCCGACACGGAAAGGTGCGGCTCTTTGCACATCGTGGAATTTGAAATGCCGTCCGTCTTGCCTTTCACCGTGTTGCGCAGCGGCTTCCCGTCCCAACCATCACGAAGGATGATTGACATGAGCGAGCCTTCCCGCGCGGCCACGATAAAAGTGCCCGCAATCTCGCCTGCGCGAACGCATAATCTTTTGTCGGTCACGCCGGGCACGGTGATGTTCTTGAAATTTCCGTTCCCCTTTCTATCGCGCACTTGCTGCACGCTCTGGTCTCGCATGTTGTCTATTACGGCTTCACCGGAACCGAAGCCAGACATTACGCGGGACACCGACCAGTCGTAATCTACCAGCGCCATAATTGCGTCAACGGTATCGCGACCGCCGCCCTTTCGTCCCTTAGATGTAGGCCCGACGCGTACCAAAAACTCATTCGTGTAATGTGGCGTGTTGTTGATGCGGAAGTACGCGTTGCGCCCACAAATGTTTCCGATGGAGATGAGCAAGTCCAGATAAATTCCGGCAGGGTGCGACTCGCTGTACTCCGCAGCCTTCTTGGTCATCTCACCCAAGCGACCGAACAAAATGGCGTCGTCCCACAAAGGCCCGCCTTGCGGTGGAAGCGGAATGACCGGGTACTCCTTGTCCAACTCGGCTTCCATCTCTTCTTTGCTCAACACCGATTCAGTTTTCTCTTCGGCGAGTGCAAAATCTGTTGTTGCTGGTGCAGCGGTCGAGGATAGCTTCACCTGAATACGCGCTTTGTATTCCTCGCCGGTCTCGAATTCCTGCGACCATTTCTCCGCGAATTGTCGCACCTGTTCCATATTGCAGTGGAAGGGAGTGACGCCATCGCGGTCAACCGCAGTCTCGCAATGTTGAGCGAGCAGCGCGTACAACACGTCCGGGTCATCCGCGTTGTGTTCGCGCACGTAATAGCCCGCCAGCTTCACAAGCTGGTTGTATATCTGGCCGTGCTGTAGTCGAATCTCTTTGACCCAACCATCTGCATTTTTCTTCTCGAACTGTTCAGACTGCGACTGCGGCACCGTTATTTTGAAATGCTCGCGGCGGTACCGCGCATTCGTTTGCACCAGCGTATGAGCTACCGGAGCAAAGTCATACTTGCGATTCACGAATCCAGGCACGCGCATCACACGCGCAACTTCTGCAACCGCAGAGTCGGTGTTGAAAGTCGCTGCTATCGCCTGCATCAGCGACTTCGCTTCCGACTTCGAGATGCCGTCGACCAGCCAAATACACTGGAATTTACCCGGACTAGATTCAACAACGATGGAAGGCTGCGGTACGGCATCGCTGGACTGAATAGCATTCATCGTCGCCGCGCCGTTGTGGTCTGCATCCGCTTGGATTGCGCGGACCTCGATAACATTTTCTTGGATGCGGCCCTTCATCTGTCCAACCAATTCCGGTTTGAAGGTATTCATTCCGCTGTAAATGGAACCTTCTTTGTTTGCCTGCGTTAACACATCGAAGTATTCGCGGCTTACAGCGCGTTCATACGGCACGAAAAATTGGGTAGTGTCTTCGCCTTTTGGTTTGGTGTGGTCTATACCGACAATGCAAAGCGTATCCCCCGGTCGAAAGATAGCGGAAATATAGTTGCGATAGTCTTTGTACAGCGCGGCAGTGACCGGCTCCGCAGGCTCATCCTTCGCCGCGATGCTCTCCTGGGCCACTTCCTCGGCAGTCGAATGTCCGTTCGCTTTCGGCGTCGCAACCTCAGCCGTCTTCTTGTTCTGTTCTTCGAGGAACGCTCTGACTTCGTCCGGTGTGTAACCAGCGCCGAACAGAATGTTCGCGGCCTTTAGAGAAGTTTGTTGGTTCCACTCGCGCACAATCTCTTGTGCTTGAGTCATAGCGGTAACTCTGTCGCTCACAAACCACCGCCTGACTTCCCTTCTGCCAACGCGTTCAGCGCACCAGCTTGACGACTTGGCAGTGTGTTCTGCATCACAGCGACGCCGTCTTCGTGAATCACTTGGACGTTTATCGCTTGGTCTGCCTTACCAAGTCTGATAGGCCGCGCGGTATCAAAGCGCACACTCATTCCGACTTGCAGTTTTTCGTGCTTATTGACGAGTCTCGATATGTGAAAGAAGAAGTCACCGCCGCTTTCTGTGGCGATGAATCCGTATCCTTTCATATCGTTGAAAAATTTTACCGTGCCGTGCATTGTGTCCTCTTTGGTTGTTTATTTTCACTTCTACTACTGAAACATTCGGCGCGCCGACTGCGCGATTTTCTCTCGTTCAATTTCCGCTTCGAGTTGCTTTTGAACCTCGGTCCATCTCTCGCGATACTCTTCCATGCGCTCGGTCGGCGGAAATTTAATTTCCAATGTTTCAAATTTCGAGACATCGATTGGTCTGCGATGTGGCCGAAGCGTCGGCGTCGGAGCGACCAATAGCAACGCAACACAAAACTCGTACGGGCTTACTGGCTGTCCAACAAAGGCTTCTGCTTGTGCGCGTAACTGCTCAGCAGGAACGAGCGCGTGTCGTCCGTGATTCTTACAAGCGCGTCCAGCTTCAAATAGGAATCCACGCGCCAAGACCACTATCTGCCAAATAAACTCCGGGGTCGGCTTTGGGACACCAGACAGATTCTTCATCACTCGTCGGATATCTTCGCTGTCAGGATACATTCGCGTTCACCGTCTCTTCGAAAACTGCACCGATTGCTCTGCGGACTTCTTGAGGCTGCTTGTTTACTTCGAGCAGCATTTGCAGCGGCTCCCACGCGCCCTTCTCCATCGTTAGCGGTCGCAACGCGTTGATTAGTTCAAGGCAGCGCACTGATAGCGTCAACCAACGCGCTTCTTCTTGAGCACCGGCGTAGCGCGCACCGCGAAAACTTTCGGTCAACGATGAAGCTGGAACCCCTGCAATTTTCGCGAACACGCTTGCTGAAAGTCCCGCAGCATTCAAATTGCTTTGAACACGCGCGAGCGTTGTTGAAATCACATTGTCTCCTGCGTCAGCGGCACCGCTGCTGCTGGCTTTGAGTAAAAGAAAATCTGCGCCGCAAAGGGCGCTCTCACTTCAAATTTTATTCAGGAATCGTGCCAACGATTCACGCTCGACGAGTGTCGAACGCCCCAACTTTGTGTGCCTGCTCTTTCGAGGGGAGCAACGGTGTTGGGCACCGCCGCTCCCTGGAATCCCGCCGCTCTCGCGGCGTTGACGGTCGGGGCACGTCCGCCGTCAAACTCAAAATTTTTGGCGAAGGCTGCCTGGCTGACTCACGCGTGGCCTTCGCCGAAGGAAGCAAAACTTTTGGTCTAGCGGCTCTTGTGCTCCCTTTGCTCCAGTCGCCCGCTCACTTCAAGGCGTCCCGAAGACTCAACCCTGTAATAGAGGTTTGAGGGGTATCACTCCTGCCCTAACTCCTTTGTTTGGCCCGGCATAAGAAGGACGAGGGATGGCATGTCGGGGTGTAAGTCTTGAATTATGAGACAACTAACGTACTGTGTTTTGGGTTAGTCTCATTTTGAGATTGTCACCGCGAAAGTCACGCCCCACCGGGTAATAGAGGTACGAAAGGGAGCATCCTCTCACTAAGTCTCATCTTATCCGTCACTTAATGTGAACGACGGGCACAGGCGAATATGTGCCATTTGTCCACACTCAAGGGAAGGACGCGGGATGGCATGATGATGAGTTGATTTACTGCTTTGCAACTGTTTCCGTTAGGGCGCTTTTCCTCTGCCCCGCGACCCCTGCCGGTGGCTTCTGAGCGAACATCAGGCGAACCCCACCGAGGCCGGTGGAATTCCCGCTAACTAACCCTCGGCTCCCCGGCGACCCGCGTGGCGTTGCTACGCCGCAAGACATAGGGCTTGGAGCCTCTGGCAGAATCATGCGAAGTGGCCTGAGCATTTGTGATAGAATAATTCTAGCCATCAAGAGTCGCCTTCGGGCGCAGCAACCGTGGCCGACGCCAGTCGGAGAGCGGTGCCAAAAATGATGGGCCTCGTGAGAGGAAACAATGAAAAACACCCCCAAACAAAATGCTCAACGTGCCTTGCGGCAGCGTAAGCCACGCCGTCGTTTCATGCCTCGTGAGTACGGAATAGGCTGCTTCCTTGATTGGTTGCACAGCGACGGCGGTCTGGCCCGCGCCGCGAAGCGTATTCAGCACGAAGAGCAAATGCTGTTGAACTTTGACCCCCACGGCAAGCCAGTGAACTGAATTTCGCGGTTCCTGCAATACCAAACTAAGAAGAGGAGCGTTCATGAAGAGCAACGGCAATCACATTGACCCGGCAGTTTCCAGTGGCAGTTCCCCCGGAACAAGCGAGCCAGATTTTATCTGCGAGAATCACGGCTCTGTTTTCTTACTCCGTCCCATCTCTCCCGCTGGTTTCGAATGGATAGATTCCCACCTCCCCGATGACCGACTCACTTTTGGCAACGCAGTCGCGGTAGACCACCGCTGCATTTGGGCAATCCTTGTTGGCATTCAAGACGATGGTCTGAAAGTGGAACGAGGTGGGCTGTGAACGGTAATGGCATAGCTGCCGCTCGCGCAAGGATAGAAGCTGCTTTTCGCACACTCCACAACGACTGCCGTGACCGCAGTCAGGTTCAGGCAGACCGCGTTCTACGCGAGGCGTTGAAACCGGAGGACCTTGCGGAGTCGAACATCCAGGTGCAGGCAGCAGCAGCGACCTTCCACTCAAAGGCGAAAACTTTGGTTGAGGCAGCAGCGTTGCGGCTCCCGCCGACACGCAGGTCGTCGTTACGTCACCGCGCCTTTTGGGTTGGCGACATTAACCGGCAGCCATCGTATGAAGCGACTGTGGAGGCCGCACTCCGCAGCTTACAGAAGAAGGAGAGTAAGTAGTGAAGCATTGTTTGCGCAGCAACGGCAGCGAGCGGGGGTGGTTCACGACGAGGGCGGAAGCCGTAGCCTTCTTGGAGACCACACCCAACTATTTTGGTGACATTCCACACCTCTGCCTCACATGCGGGTTCTGGCACTTGGGGCGGCCCGACTGGTTGCAAAATTTAGACTACCTCGCGACGGTGGCGTCGTTCACGGAGAGGGTCAACTGAATGAATCGAGAACTTGCCGCTCAAAAAATCCGCGCATGTTTAGAGAGCAGGATTGCGCGTTTATTGGAGTGCCAGCCGTCCGACCTTTCCCACTTAAGAATCGGGACGCTAGTTCATACGATATTTCTTTTGCGTGGCGATTCGGAGGAACTGGGCGGCTTCAATACCAGTATGAAGGCGTTGCTCGACCTGCTTGGATATGAAGTTGTGTGGGACACGGAAAAACCGAAGAATGAAGCCCAGACGCCGACAGTAATCAACTGACCGGCTGATTGACAACGCCCTCCTGTCAACACGACAATCTCTACTTCGCGTGAGGAACCGCTTTCCGTCTACGCCACCTGAGCCTCGACGGATTTGAAACAGAGTCCCTCGTTGATGCATTGATTCAGCCAACTTGGAAATCCGCCCGGCAGTGGACAACCCTTTTTCTGCAAGGTTACTATGGGCCTGTAACTATATTTGCCTCACGTTTCCTCCTCCCAGCGTTCCAAAAACACCTCAAGATTCAATCTAGCTACAACTAATCGGCCAGCCTTGACAGACTCGGAGTGGTCGCCTAACTTCTCGCGGACGGGAGTCACTTAGGTGGCAAAAAGCGTAGACAGCCCTCAAAACGTTAGCGAGTTCCTCCAACAGGTTTCGACACTCAGAGACGCTCTGGGATTTGAAAAAGACGACCCGTGGGGGCCTTGGTTTCGAGGCCAGCAAAGACACTACTGGCCGCTGTGCCCCAAACTTTACCGGGACTACGGAGGCTACGCCAACGTCAAGAGAGAACACATCGAAGATGAAATCCGCGAGGAATTCATTGTCCGGGCACCTATTCTGTCCGAAACCAAACCGGTAGGGAACGACGATTGGGAATGGTATTTCTTGATGCAGCATTTCGGGACGCCTACCAGACTCCTCGACTGGACGGAGGGAGCACTCCTCGGACTGTATTTCGCCGTTAAGGACAATCCCGGATTCTATGACGCGGCGGTGTGGGTACTCGACCCATTTGAATTAAACAGACGCGCAATCCGCAGGGAAGAAGTAATTCCTCCGAGTGCAACTGGTGTGATTCAGCAGGACAAGCGGCTCGTAGTCCCGTGGCTGCCACCGAGATTCAAGAACATGGCGGGATTGCCCCAGCGCCCGATTGCTGTATATCCCACGCACATCGCCAGAAGGATAAGCACTCAGCGTTCATGCTTTACGGTTCACGGAACAGATGCGCGTGGACTGGACAGACTTCTGGAAATGAGGAATGGATGCTTGATGAAAATCGTCATTCCGAGTTTCAGGGTGCAGGACATTCGAAGAGAACTCGAAGCCAGCGGAATTGACGAGGCTACCATCTTCCCGGATTTGGCCGGTCTCAGCCGCACCCTGAGTCTAAAGTGGAAAAGTGATGAGCATGGACAACCTCATCAGGGCGTGTATACCCGTCTGCGGCCCTCGGGCGTGCACAAAGGTGGTGTCGGCGTATTTGCAATCACGAAAATCAAAAAGGGAAGCCCTCTCTTTGAAGGTGACAACGAGGAAATGCTTTGGGTGGAAGAGAGCCGGATTCCAAAGAAGCCAGATGAGATTCGAAAATTGTACGCGGACTTCCCGGTCATAAAGGACAGACGTTTTGGATGTCCACCGACATTCAATCGTTTGACGGTTGCTTGGTACTTAAACGAGCCAAGAAAGGGCGAACGCCCGAATGTAGGCTGCACCGACAGCTATGACTTCTTCGCACTCCGTGACATCAACCCCGGCGAGGAGTTAACCGTCGACTATTCCACGTACAGCGACTTGCCCTAGAACTTTCCTTCTTCAATCCACGCCTGAACCTCAGTCTCCACCGAGAAGGCTTTCGCTTGCCCAGCGGCAAAGCGTGCATCCAGTTCGTAGGCATTCATCTCCAACGGAATCGCTTCATAGGAGCCGCCACTTAGAAAACCTCTCACATATTTGGCCGTGAACTCCGGCACGCCTAGCTTCTCGTACTGAACGACGTGTACGAGTTCGTGGAAAAGGAGCCTGTCGGTGAATGGCTCGTGCGAAACCACTGTGTCCACGAAGGTGATTGCGGCCATGTGTGCGAAGTCTGGCAAGTCCGCAGGTGAGAATCCCATCTGGACGAGTTCGCCGTAGAAAGGCGGATTGCTCACTCGCCTGCCAGTAAGGACTAGCAGCCGAGTTGAACCGAGAGCAGCCTCCGGGAAAAAAGGACGCATGGCGTTTCTCTGACTCAAACCGACAGATACAGCGCCGGGCCGGTAGGTCTCGCGCTGATGTTCGATGTAGGCTCCGACCTGCTGAACAATCCATTCGATTTGAGCATCAGCGAGTTTGGGCAAAGCCATCTGTAACCCCCACTAGTTCGTTGGACAATCATACCTGCACAAATCGGTGCCAGAGGAATTCGGGTGGAACTCCACTTACCGTAGGTAGAATGAAGGCCATGAGCACCACCAAGGAAGAGCACAGAACGCTCACTCTTACACCCCGATTGACTCAGGCCGTCGATTACGCCCGGCAGATTCATGTCGGCACCCGGAAAGGGACAAAAGTGCCATACATGGCGCATCTGCTCGGTGTGGCTTCGCTGGTGATGGGTGAGGCAGGGTACATTCCCTTCGCCGTGACGGAGGACATGGTAATCGCGGCCCTGCTCCACGACGCGGTGGAAGACGAAGGCGGACTGCCCCGGCTATACGACATTGAAGCGAAGTTCGGGAAAGAGGTCGCCAAAATTGTGGAGGGCTGCACGGACAGCTTTGAGACCGACCCCGACAAAAAGCAGGCGTGGGAACAGAGGAAGGCTTCCTACATAAAGCGGCTGCGTGACGAACCCGAGTCGGGAGGAACTCTGCTGGTCTCAGCAGCAGACAAACTCTATAACGCTCGCACAATTCTTGATGACTACAGGCAAATCGGAGCTGAGGTCTGGAAGCGGTTCAAGAGAGGACGAAAAGAACAGCTTTGGTATTTCGATGAACTGCTCAAGATTTACGATGAGCGATGTCCGAATTGGAGAATCATCATGGAACTCAGGCGAGTAGTCGCCGAACTTACGAGAGTCTCGGAGCGCTGAGTGAAACGAGGCAGGGATTTCTGCCCGCATAGAACGAAGACAGCCTGAACCATCGTCAGAGCAACGAGGACACTCTGCTGCTGCGCGGTAATCAGTGACAGTCCAAACCCGCGATGAAGCGCGCAAATCAAGCGTCGATGCAATTAGACGTTCAGGAACAAGCTGTGAACACGTTCTTCTAACTTGCTCCGACCGCTCAGACCGAGATGACGATGCATTTTCCCCAGTGGGGTTGCCCATTCCTCAGCGTCTCTAGGGCACACCGGCGGCTTCCCATTTAGTTTTTTGTCATCCCAGTCGTCCCCGCAAAAGTAGATAAAGACAAGGCGGGCAAGAATACCATGTTGCAAAAGGAAATGAAGATGGGCAAGCCTGTTCGCATACTGGTAGTAGGGACTTAGCCAACTCTTCACGTCCGCGCGGGAAAGGCCGTTGGCTTTTATGGTCACCTCCAGAGCACTTTTAATCGCATCCAACCCGCCTTTTTCGGTCGCACCGCAACTGCTCTGGAGTTCCTCGACATGTGCCTTGGCCTCGACGAGAAGATATTCCATGCTGGACTTCGATTCCAGAAGCCCAACAGCGTCCCAATTCGGCACGTTGCCCGTTTGAGGCCAGAACTTTACCCAAGCGGCTTTAACAGTTGGGGCTGAGTCAACAAAATCCACTCCCTTCCACTCTCGGTCGAGTTTTTCTTGGCCACCGAAAGCGCAGTCAAGCCACTCAATCACTCGTCCACCAGTTTGTTTCTCAACTCCTCGACTCAGTGCATTTCGATGATAGCCGAGGTAGCGGAGCAAGTGAAATTCGCTTCCATACCCGATTCCCATTTGTCCCATGCGCCAGTCCTTAGGTTCTTGTCAACGCCTCAATTCAATTGACCCTGTGGCTCACTCACAAGCGGGAAGCACCATGACGTAGATGTTTGCCCCTTGCCAGCAACCATTGCTAACCTCAGGACGGACATCCCTCCATGCTGAGGCGACGCTCCCGGCGTCGGTCGCGTCGAATATCAAAAAGCAAGCAAAGTCGTAGTCCCACGCCGGGTGCTTGTTCGTTGCATTGTGCAGAGGCAAGCCAAGATAGAAAAAGCATTGGTAGATGCCCGCCGCAAGAGCCGTTCTCGCCGCTTCGATTCCCCCCTCTTTGAAATACTTGGCCTCGAAAACGACGCGATAGGGACACGGAACACGCAAGGCGAGGTCAGGGCAACTTTGGGATACGGGTGATTTGTCCGACTTGTGCCACCACTGAGCCACAACGCTCTTGGCAGTGGCTCCGAGTACTTTCCTGAAAGGATGTTTGAACTCACTCGCGGGCGTGCCCGACGCGATGCCCGGATGACTCTTGTAGGATTCGGAGAGCAGCGCACGGCAGGCTTCCTCGGAACTTAGATTGTGCTCTTCCTTTAGGAACCTGTGCGTTGCTCTTATCACAAACTCGTTTAGAAATGCGCCTTCGGAGAATGCCTTGCTCCGCTCGCTCTGCGAAGCCTTCGCCTTAGCGACCGCTTCCTGCACTCTTTCCCTGACTCTATTTTTGGAAGGAATCTCGCGGTTCAAATGCGCCTGCAAATCCTCAAAGAATTTCTTGGCGTCTTCTCGGCTAGGTAGGGTGGCAGCGGAGTTCATTTCAATTCAGTTCATCTCCAGCGGCTGCCGTCCGTAGCCTTCGTTCCCTCAATTCCCAATCGGGCAGATAGGCGTGCATGAAACTCTTGAAGACCTTGCCGTGGTTAGGGGCGAGGCGGTGGACTAGCTCGTGGACAATCACGAACTCGCCCAATTCTTTTGGCAACTCAATCAGTTCGGTATTCAGGGTTAGGCGACCGACACCCGATATGGATGCCCACTTGCGCTTCATTTCACGCAGATGCACCTGCGGGGCCTTGACCCCGATGCGAGCAGCCCAATGGCGGACAGCCCAACGCAGTTCCTCCGCGTCCTGCCACCGGCTCGACGAAGATGCCGGTGCCATCTTGGTCGCTGCTGCCTTCATACGCGCTGTAACCTCAGCAAACGATTTGCAACCTCAATCATTTTCTCTGTGCCAACCAACGGTCGCAATGTCTTGTAAAGTTCCGTCCGCAACTTGCTCTCCTGCTGCTTGTTCCAGCGGTAATCGGGGAACTGCTCGAAGAGAGAATTGATTCCCTTCGCCTGTTTCGAGTCAAACCCGTTATCCATTTCCCCGACCGTTTTGTGGATGGCAAAGGTGTTCTCGTCCAGACCCAACCGCTGACGCTCGGCGTCGGCATCGGTCGCTTCGCGGGCCAGCTTTTCAAATTGGAGGAGCGCCTGCTGCGTTGTCAACTGCCGGTCTTCGTAGGCTTCCGCCAGCTTCTCAGCCCGCTCGCCAATCGAAAGCAAGAAGGGCTTTGCGGCTCCGGTGTCTTGCACCGTCACAGCCAAGATTTTCCGCAGGTTCAGAATCTTCGTGTTATCCGACGTGTCGCTTTCGCGCAGCTTAGCCAATTCCTCCGGGCCAAGGGCGTGTATTGCGCCGGGCAACTCCAACTGGCCGCTGATTGTGTGCTTCTGGAGCAACTCGCGGGTCTTGCTGGAAATCTCCCTGTCAACGTAGATTTGCTCGCCATAGGCACTTCGAATCAGCGCGTAGAGTTCGGACAGCAGCAGGTAGTCATTCAAAAAGGGCCGAAGAAATGCGTCGGGGGAAATGACCTCATAGAGATTTTGAAGTTCGCGGAACCACTTGAAAAAATCCCCACGCCGATTCTTGTCCTCGTAATGTGCGATTGCCTTTTCCTTCGCCTTGTCGTCCCATCCCTTGGCGAACAGTAGGTGATTGGGAGCCTGTTCCTTCATCCTTGCGGCGAAAAGCTGCTTGAGAACCTCGATATTCTGAATGACCGAGGTCACCACATCCGAGTCGAAAGCCAACGCCTTTTCTAGCTTTTCGAAGATGCCGACGAAATCGAGCACGAAACCAAATGGCTTGACCAAGCCTTCGTTGTCCTCGTAGGGCCGATTTACGCGAGCGATTGCCTGTAACAGCACGTGGTCGCGCATCGGCTTATCGAGGTACATGCAATAAAGAATCGGCGCGTCGAACCCGGTGAGCAGTTTTTCCGTCACGATTAGAATCTTCGGTTTCTTGTCCTTGTCGATGAAATCCCTGCGGGTTTTCGTTTCGTCCTCCTCGCTCAAATAGTGCTCGCGGAGTTCCGGCTTGTCTCCGTGAGAGGGAGAAAAGACCACGCGGGAGCAATCGGCGGGCAGGAACTTGTCGAGGGCCTTTTTGTAAAGGGCACACGCCTCACGGTCAACGGCCACAAAGAAAGCCTTGAAGCCCATCGGCTCGACGTTTTCCTTGAAGTGCATAGCCGCGTATTCCGCAATCTTCTCGATACGGCTCGATGCCTTCATCATTTCCTTGAGTTCCACGGCCCGGTCGAGGATGGCGTTTAGCTCCTCAACGTCGCTGATACCCTCCGCCTCAGCCAAGTTCAGGAATTTCTTTTCGAGCAGTTCCCGGTCAACAAGCAGGCTTGATGGGGCCAGCGCGTAGTTCAGGGTGACCGTCGTCCCGTCCTTGATGGACTCAGCGATGGAATACTTGTCGAGATAGCCAGTCTCGTCGTCGCTACCAAAGACCTTGAATGTCCCCTGCCCCCTCGACATCCGGTCAATTGGTGTGCCCGTGAAGCCGATGTATGTTGCGTTCGGCAGAGCGCCCATCAGGTAGTTGCCGAGGTCGCCGCCTGTCGTCCGGTGCGCCTCATCAACCAGCACAACCGCGCTGTCGCGGGTGTTGATGTTCGCCGGAATGTCCTCGAACTTGTGAATCATCGAGACGACCAACCCGCGATAATCGGAGGCGAGAATATCGCGCAAGTCCTTCTTGCTTTCGGCGACCTTGGCCGAAAGGCCGTAACCGATGATGTTCTTATGCAGTTGGCCTTCGAGTTCGTTACGGTCAATCAGCATCAACACGGTCGGTTTCTGCGTGCCGGACGCTTCGCGGAGTAGCTTCGACGCAACCGTCAGCATCGTCAGCGTCTTGCCGCTGCCTTGCGTGTGCCAGACAAGCCCACGTCGCTTCGCCGTATCAGCCACTCGCTGAACCACCTTTTCGACAGCCCGAGTCTGATGTTGCCGCAGAACCTTCTTGGTCAGTTCGTCGTTTTCGGTGACAAAGACGATGTAGTCCCGGAGCAGACGTAGGAATCGGGGCCGGTTGAAGAACGCTTTGATTTTGCTTTCGTAGTTTCCGGGCTGCTCGTCTCTCCAGTTGAACAGGTTCTTCCGGCTTGTGCTCCACGTGACGCCATAATAGAAGTCGAGGAGTTGCGTCACTTCGAAGACCTGCGTGGCAACAAACATCTCCGGTGTTTCCTTGTGATAGCGCCGGATTTGGTCAACGCCGAGCGATAGCCCGTCCTGCTTTCCAGCGTCCTTGGTCTCGGCGAGAGCCACGGGAATGCCGTTGATGAGGAAGACCACATCAGCCCGATTGCGGCAAACCGTGCTCTTCTGCCACCACTCGTCCGTGACTTGAAAGATGTTGTTCTCCGGGCGGTCGAAATCAATCAGGCGGACATTCCGCTCGCGTTTTTCCTCCGGGACGAACACGGATTGCTCGCCCCGCAGCCACGAATGCGCCTCCCGGTTCCCTTCAATTGTTGGCTTGAGCAGGTTTAGTCGTCGCAGGATGCCTCCGGTTCGGCTCGTGTCCACCATGCCTGGATTCAGCCGGACAAGCTGCGCTTCGAGAACTCCTGTGAAATAGAGGCCCGTGTCTCCGCTTCGGAGCGCCAGAGCATCCTCGGGCCGGATGTACTCCCACCCGATTTCCTCGGCGTACTTGAGCATCGGGTTTTGAACAGCCGACCGTTCGCTCATTGCACTTGTTGCTCCTCAATCAGTGGAAGAGCAGAGAGCCGCCCTGTCATCAATTCGTCGAGAAGGGCACAAAGCAGTTCGCCGATGTATTGATTCTCTGACTCCAACGCACGCACCTTCGCATCACAGGAGGAGAACAAATTCGAAATCTCTTGCTGCTCCTCAATCGAGGGCAGAGGCAGCACGATTTGCTCAATTCTGGTAAGTGCCAGTTTGGGTTGAGTCGTCTTTGCCGTGAGGTTCGAGATTTGAGACTGGCCGCGTTCGCTGTCAAGAAATGATGCCAGAAAGCGGTTGCTAAGAGATTGGCGATTCTTGATGACGAGCCTAGCCGCATTTTCGGTGAGGTTCGCACCGTCAAGCATGTCGGGAATCGTCCCAACAAGGCCAATCGTTCCTGCAATTGAGATGTAAACATCTTCCTTCCGAATGATGTAGCGAGCGATGGCTCTTTGAGTCTGTGGCGTTAGGTACTTCAATTCACTCATTCTGACGGAGCCATCCTTGAAATCGACAACGCGAATGTACGGCAGGCTCGTTTTGGCTGTCGCAAAAGGAACGCCCTTCGGTAACCGCTTACCACCCTTTATATCAGCGACCGTGCCAAGCCTGACGACTCGCCAGCTTTCGGGAATCTCGCCGATTTCGGTCTGCTTAGTCGGCTCGCTGCGAGTGCCGTGCGTGAAGAGGTATTCCATCAGGGCAGCCTTGCGCTCGCGCTCCAGAACCAACTCGTGCTGCCGTGCGTCTTTGGCCTTCTCCACGGCATCCAGCGCCCGCGCGATGGCGCGTTGTTCTTCTATTGGCGGTAAAACCACATCGAGTGTGCCGATTACCCGCTGACTGATGTTAGGTTGCGCCCCACCGGAACGTGCATTCAAAAGTTTTGGACGGTCGTAGATAAGTTGAAATTGAAGGAAACGGCTGTCGAAGGAACCGTTCTGCGCGAAAATGGCACAAACAGCTTGATTGGTAGTCGCCTCGATTCCGAGAATGCCGGTTTTTCCGGCAGTGGCTCCATACATGGCTAGAAGCAACGTGCCCCGAGGAAACAGCTTAGCCGAAGAATTTCGAACTCCACGTTCGGTCAACTTTTCCTCAGTAGCATAAATGATGTTGTCGTTGAGTTCTCCCGACTTGACCCAAGGGATGTCGCCACCAAAATTACTTGGGTCTGAACGGTCGGGAGTCCCCCCACTCGCAGTCAGAGCGAAGTTCCGGTCTCCCAAAGATGACGATTGCCAGCCTTCATTGTTCATTTAGCAATTGTTGTCCTCATATGCCAAGTTTTGCCAGCAGTTCAGAAAGTTCGCTATCAGCGTGTTCCCGTTCCGCACGGGCTACCGACAGGTTCGCGATTATTTGAGCAAGCGGGCGATGATGAATTTTATCGTTCGTCTCAACAAACAATGACGGACTGAGGTTGTAGTCAGAGTCGCGGACTTCTTCTAGGGTAACAAGGCGGCTCAGCTTCTCCCGCGCCGCCCACTGTTGAAACACATTGGAAACCGCCGCAATGCCCTCGTCGGTCAACGCATTCTTTGGCTTTTCCTTGACAAAGTACGCTGAGGCATTCACCAGAAGGAACTGACCTTTGCGAGCGGCGGGCTTGCTTCGGTTCAAGACGATGATGATTCCCGGCGCGGTTGTGTTGTAAAAGAGGTTTTCCGGGAGAAGGACGACGCCCTCGATGAGGTCGGCCTCCACGAGGCCCTGCCGAATCAGCTTCTCTTTGTTCGAGGATTTGCTGCCAGAGCCGCGAGAGACGGCACCAGTGTCCAGTACCACGGCTGCGCTGCCACTGTCGTTGAGCGAAGCCGCAATGTGTTGGAGCCAGCCCCAATCCGCAGAGGTTGACGGCGCGACCCCGTATTCGAATCGCCTCCACTGGTCATTCTCGTAGAGAGCCTCGTCGTAGTTGCCCTGATTCCACATCGGATTCGCCACGACGTAATCGAACTTCCTCAGCCCCGCTCCCTCGGCGGCGAATCCCGGCTTGGTGAATGTGTCTCCGATGGCGAAGACCGAATCCGTGTAGTCGTGCAGGAACATGTTCATCTTCGCCATTGCGAAGGTGACCGGATTGAGTTCCTGCCCGAAGAGTTTCGGAGCCTTGCTCTTCTGCTCAGGATGCCGCTGTTCGAACAGCAGGCGGCACTTGATAAGCAAACCGGCAGAACCGCACGTCGGGTCGTACACCGTCCGGTAGGGCTGCGCGTCAATCAGGTGGGCCATCAGCCAGCCGACTTCCTTCGGTGTGTAGAACTCGCCCGCGCTCTGTCCTTGTCCCTCGGCGAATTTCCGCAAGAGATACTCGTAGGCACGCCCGAGGATGTCCGGCTCGGCGTTCCGTAGCCCGAGGCGGTGACGGCTGATGACCTCAATCAAGGTGGCGAGCCGGTCGTCATCGAGTGTTCGTTGGCCGCTCTGCCGCTCGTTGTAATCTTTGATGTCGAGCACGCCTTGCAGGTCGGGATTGAGCCGGGCGACCTCGCGCATCGCATCTGTGACGAACTGCCCTAGCTCGCCGTTCGCCGGATGATTGCGGATGACGGCCCATTGGTATTGAGTCGGGATGTAAAAGCGGACAATTCCCTTGCGATTGTTTTTCAGCGCATCTCGATGGTCGGCCTCAACGACTTCGCGGGCAGCACTTTCGTCGCCCCACTCCTTGACCTGCCCGGCGAACTCGTCATCGAATACATCCGAGAGCCGTTTGAAGAAAATCAGCGGCAGGATGAAATCCTTGAACTTAGGCGCGTCCGTGGCCCCGCGAATCGCGCAGGCCGCGTCCCACAGCCACGTCTCCAACATCGAAATATCAAGATGCTCGCCGTCCAACGCAGGCATCGGCAGCACAGCAATGCCGTTTTGCTCCGGCTTCTTCAGTTTCGGCCTGTTTGCAGTCTTCGCCGCCTTTGCCATCATCCTCGCCTTGAGACAGGTCGGAATTGTTTGAGAGGAGCGTACTCTCTGGAAGTTAGAGTGGTCAATATTTCGGTGCGAACTCTAGTTGCGGCACGAAAGACGCGGCAGGCGGTAGGTGCTCCGGTACTGAGGCGAACGAGACGTGGTGATGACGTTTCACAGCGACCCAAGTGCGAGGAACCAAGCGAATAGGTCCAATGAATTGCAGGCAGAAAAGGTTTTATGGTAACTCACTGTTCTCAATAGATTTTGAGTTTGTGTTCTTACTGAAAAGGAAGGCGAGCGCACCGCCCTTCGTGAATGTGGTTTTGTTGAAATGACGCCAATCAAATTGATTCCACCGCCCTTCGCGGTATCTGCCCCCCAAACCGAATTTTAGGTACACCCAATAGATGTGGACCTGACGGCATTCCGCACATTGGACCAAAACATAACCGAATAGCTCGTCATGTATGGCAGCCGGAGGAGAGCCTTGCCGCGTAGGGAATGTGAGTGCTAGTGGGGAAGTCAGAACATCAGGGCCTAACGCGTTTATCGAACCCACTTCGGAGTCAAGAAGTTGAAAGTGCACTTCATTTGATTTCGTGAGATTGCACAAATGGACTTCGAAGGTTATGTCTCGTGCCACTTTGAACTTTGATTTGTTGTAGACCATCAGGGATAGGCTCTCGGGCCTGACGACGAAGGCGATAGTGTCTGGCTTCTCCTGAGCACTCTTATATTGTTCTTGAATGATGTTGAGTTGAGATTCTGCTGTGTCCAGGCTCTTCATTAATAATGCATTCTGCTTTTCCGCGACTTCGGTCGCACTTTCTAATGCCCTCTTGGATGCATCAAGAGTGGCCTGCTGTTTTCTGGAAGTATCGCTTGCGTCTTGGTACGAGATAATGGCAATCAAGACTGCCGCGATTGTAAGAATGAAAAGGGCTATATTTACGGCAAGTCCCCACGTCGCAACCTTGTAGCTGCTTTTATCAAACTGACGAATTGCCTTTAGTCCCTGAAGCGCAGATTCTGCATCAAGGCGACGGATAGCTCCTGAGGACAGTGTCCCCACCCACTCCATTAGGCCCTGAATCTCGGTCTCGGTAAGAGGCGTGGAATCTCCTAGTCTCTTTTCAGCTTCCAATAAGGAATCGAACGGCATTTAGACACTTCTCTCTCTTAAAGTTTCACCTGCGTGTTCCTTAACCACTTGTCGCGGAATCTTTGTCTTCCCGCAGCCCAGCGAATTTGGAGTGCATGAGTCGGTCGGCATACGTCCACTCCAAAAATTCAATTTGAGCAACGGTCTCCGGCCCGCAGCCAAACACATTCCTTCATTTTCTCGGCAGTGAGTTCGTCGCCCCATCTGGATTTGTGCGTGTCCGGCAGATTGACGAAAGGCATTGTTGGCGAAACAAGATGATGGATTCTGTTCGGCCCGAGAGTACCTGGGAACAGACTGACCGAGTTCACGTAACATAGACTTCTCACGCATTGATGGACTTCGGACCTGCAAACGCTCTGCGCTTCCGATATTTCACTGAGTCTTTCTTGTAGTAGGGCGCAACCCACTTATCCGTTTCGGAAAGATAGTTTGGTTTGTATGCGTTCTTCTGACCTTTTTCAGCGATGGCGTTCTCGATATATCTGTAACGGTAGTGCTGCCAAAGACGCATGAACTCTCCCAAATAGATGTCGGCAACTCTCTTGTCACCACGAATTACGACCATGTTTTCGTCGTTCTGCTTTGTTGAAGCGTCGCTGAAGTTTGCGGAACCTGTGATGACTATCGGCCCGTCACCTAGAGGGTCAACTAACATGTATTTAGAATGAACGTAACGAACGTTTTTAGACAGCGGGTTAAGAGTCTCCTTCGCCCACCGGTTGTCGAGGTACTGAATGAGGGCTTCATTTCCAAGATAGCTTCCCACGGCAACCTGATTGTAGATGTCGTGCGCAAGAACCTTTTGAATCTTGGCAGCGTCTGCTTTCTTCACGCTCCACTTGTCTAGGAAGATGTAATTTAAGCCCTTTGATTGCTTCTGGAGCACATCGTAAAAGACCTTGTTTATTCCAAAGGCCGCTGTAAAACACATCTCTTGTAGTGCTTTTCCCATTGCTACCGAGTACCACTCCAACATCCCTAAACCTTGGCGCGGGCTAAATATCGGAGTAGCGCCGATTGCGGGCGGATAGTTCTGAATGCTCTTGTTAGCAGATTCGTTTGCTTGACGGATGTCAGCTACTGAGGGGTCTTTTTGGAGTCGAGTCCAATAATCCAGATAAGCCGTTGCAATGTTGTCGTCGCGTATGACATGCCCAACATTAGACTGGCCGAAAATACCTGATTCGGTAAAATTTGTTGACCCTGTCCACACTTCCTTGGGCTTTCCATTTTCCAGCAAGACAATGAACTTGTTATGGGAAATGAAGTTTCCGTCCTCTGTGCGCGGAGTCGAGTGTTTGATAAGCCCATACTTAGTCAAAAGTCGTTCAACTTCCTTAACACGCTTCTTCGACGCTGCAATGTTTTTTGCGCCTGATGTTGGAATACGCGCGTCGTAGATTATTTTTACGTCCTTGCATTTTTTCAATGCAGCGCCGAAGGCAGCCACTGCGGGTTCGTAGGAGAACTCGTACACAGACGCTCGAAGCCCTAGATTCGGTCTATCGGCCTGGTTAATGAACTGGAGCATTGCTTCTTGTAGTCCTCTGGACAGCCATCGGAACGCTCTCTGTTGTTCCTGTCCCCGGAGTTTGTCGGGATTTATGTTGTGAAACTCTCGTGCGTATGCCTGACTGCCAATGACTCCGCGATTGAAATAGATTGAATGGATTGCGTCCTCGTTTCCATTTTCGCCATCGGAAACCGCCAACGCTTGCTTGCGGCCTTCACTTTCTGTGTCAACCTCCTGCTCGATGGCTTCGCCATACTTTAGACTCTTCGGCTTCCCATAAACCGGCACGACCTTGTACACGTACTTGTGATTAGGCTTTGCAGTGAAGTCACTCCAGACGAAATCTTGGACGGGGTGCTCTTGCGTCGAGACAAGCGTACCTTTGGGAGGATTCTTGTAAGTTGATTCGAACGTGCGAAAACCCTTAAGCCAATACTCCTCATTCTCCGTTTTGTCTACGCGGTGGACAGCAAACCCGAGGAGGCCCTTACACGCTTCTTCTGTGGCATCGAAGCCCATGAGCACAACGTACGTACCAGCGACAAAATAGCAACTCATTTGGGCATTCTTGGCTGGGTATCGCATGGACTTGCTCCTGGCGACTGAATTGGGAGTAATGTTGGTGGCACTTATACCTGAAGTTATGCGCAAAGAGCAAGCTAAATCCATACGAAAATCGTCCATGAAAGAGCGTATTGGCTCTACTAACGGACACCGAAAGAGTCAGTTATTTCAAAATCAGCAGCAAAGTAGCCGATGAGTCAGGGTTCGAAGAGGCAGCGGTCGTTAGCGTTGACGTTCATCCTTGCTATGAGAGGTTCGAGACTTTTTGTCAGGCTGTTCAATTCTTTCTCAAGAGCGTCAAGCCTGTCCCACCGATGGTTACTCCCACCGTCTACACAGATTCCTGCGGTAGTCTTTACTGTTCCATATGCAGGGAGTATCGGGAAGCAAGCTAGGCCAATGTAGTCCGGTTTTATCTCGGGCTGGGCATACGGTGTGCAGTCTCCTCCCAATTCCTTTGCGCGAGACACATCCTCACAATAAAACGTACGATGTTTTTCTATTGCAGCGGCGATGATAGACCCAGGGCTATCGCCATCCGCCTTATACCGAGGCAAAAATTCCTTATCCTTGGTATCGCGCCCGACTTGTACTAGGTTCCACACCCCTGTTGTATGACGCGAAGATGGAATGACGTGGACACTTACAGCTCTCATCTCAATTTCCGGGAAAGTGTTCTGCACTATTGTATAAATCTGAGACACAATCTTTGTGATTGCCTGGTCTTGAATGACAAGGGAGGATGTCTCTCCTTTGTTTTGTAAGAGGCTGTCCGTGAGAATGTTTGTGTTTGTTATCCTGGCCCGCGCATCTTGAGATGTAACTTCACGAATGAAATGGCTTACGATGCAAGTATCTACGACAATGACTACGAAGACGACCATCCAGAGAACCAATTTCATCGCACGCCGTGCTTTGTGGTCATCGTGCTGCGCTAGTTTGTCCCGAACTGACCAAACGGCGAATATCGAGCCAAAATAAATCAGAAAATGAAAGATAGTAAGCAAAGTTTCGCTTGCAGCATCCTTCAATAACCTCGTCTCTTGCCAAACATGGCGCGGCCACCAAGGTATCCAATGAAGTAGGGACCATACGGCAAGTGTCAGAATGATTGCCGAACCGACGAAGAGCCAGAAGGGTTTTGATGTCAGCATTTACATACTCCTTAAAGAAGGAATTTTGGGGTATTTCAACCTATTGTTTGACGGCAAAGTATAGGAAGGGTAAAGTTTACGGTCAACAACAATCGAGACCGATGTGGGCTTACCAATTTATGCGAGGCGACCCAGATAGCTTTATGCGAGTGCCACTGAAAGATTCATATAACTATTGTGATTCTAAGGCTGTCTTCGTGACGGGAGCACAGTCCATCGGCTCGATGAACTCAGCCTTTCGCTTTGGGAGGTTGGCTAGGCGATTAGCGTGAGGCATTTTTATTTGATGATGGCTCGCAACTCTTTCTTTCGAGTCTCGTCAATCGGCACACGTCCGGGCTGTTTTAACCAGTTCAACATTCTCGCCACATCGACTCGATGTTCAGTCGGTTCTTCCCAAACTTCAACAGTAACGCATCCTATCTGCGAGCCGTCGCTTTCCCATCCAATTTTTTCTAGTCTCGTCAGTCCCTTCAACGCGGCCTCGTAAACGGATTTTGCCCGAACCTTCGCGCTATGCTCGACACCGTGGTCGTCAACCAGCTTTACGACACAATCCGTCTGACATTTGCCGTTCTCAGGAGAAATTGCAGGTAGAGGAGGGATTTCTAGTCTAGCGCCGTTTGTTCCACAGTTGCCAAAAAGATTTCACGGTATCCGGGGCGTGCCAAACATTAAATTGAGTCATTTATCAGCGTGGATGCGCTCGGCGGGGACTTCGACTTCAGTGACCCCACGAATGAGAACAACAACTTCACAAGGTACTTGGGCGGCTGTTCCGAGGTTTGTTTCACGATATGGCCCACGGCGTCTGTAACTGCCGCCTGAAACATCACACCCTCGGCTTGCAAGCCAGCTAGATTCACACGCACTAGTTGGCCAACTTGCAGCATCTTCCCTCCACAAAAATGGTCCGCCTACCGGAATCGAAATGCAAGCCATTCGGGAACGGTCAATTCAGCCTACTTCGCCTTCCATAGCTCCCCAAACTGTTTCACTGTCGCCGGGGCATGACCTGCATAATGGTTGTTCGCAAACGCAAATATTTTTCTGATGCGCTTATCCTCGACAAGACGCCTCAACACAACCACCCAATTTGCCAGGTCGCCCCGTCTGTCAACGACCGTCTTATCCCAGGTCGTAGTTTGTTCCTCGATGCTCTTGCGATTTCCCAACCACCTGACAAACGCGAAGTCCGCAGTGACCAAATCGAGGTTGCCCCTAATTTCCCACGGCCTTGGCATGAACGACGTGTCGGTCAGGGTTAGAGCGGCGTTGTGCTCTCGAAGCAAATCAGTCAGCCGGGAATCGAGCCAATCCTCGTTGCGAATCTCGACTGCGAAGCGACCGGCATTCACGTTTGCTGCTCGTTTGAAGAAGCGTTGCAAACGAGCGCGAAACTCGTCGGGGCTTTTGAGCACCCACTTGTCGAATTTCGGAAATTGCAGAAGCATCGGCCCTAGCTTATCGCCCAACAGGTGCATCCTCTCAATGAACTCATCGAACTCCGGCTCACAGTCCGCCAGTACTTTTTCATGCGTGATGACCTGGGGAACCTTCACCGCGAAGATGAAATCCGGTGGAGTCCTGTCGTTCCAGTTTGTGACAGTCGAGGCCGCTGGAGTGCCGTAGAACGTGCTATCAATCTCGACCGCTTGAAATTGCCTGGCGTAATAGGAGAGAAAATCTCGCGACCGCATCCCTCGCGGATAGAATGAACCCTCCCAACCCGACGCTGTGAACGATGAAGTACCAAGAAGGATGCCGAGGAGAGAGAAGGGGCGGACGATTTCTTTCGGAGTAGCCCGAGCGACGGCTTCGTCCGGCTTGCCCAATTCGAACAGTGTGGGCTGGAGGGGTTCAATCGGATTCATTTCGCAATAACTTCTACGACTAACTATGTCCCTTTTCCTGGGGGACTGCCGAGGCGCGAAACGACAGTCCCGAGCATAACGAGCAAAACAAATTGCGATGCCAGAATTTGAAACCCAACTGCCATCTTCGAACGCAGAGAGTGAGGGTGAATGTCCCCGTACCCCACGGTCGCGGCAGTGGAGATGCTAAAATAAAGTGCATCGACTTCAAGCGAGAACGGAGGCTCAACACGTTTTTGTACATCTGTTTTGGTTTCCAGAACGTACATGCCAAAATCTCTTCCGCTAGAATTGATATCTAAGAATAGGTAAACTATGCTCATACTCATGATTAAGGCAAGATAGGACTGCAAAACTATCGACAGTGCATGAATCAAGTTGCCTGGATAAGAAGTGAGAAGACCCCATCCGACCCTGGCCGTAAGCAACAACACCAGTGCAACGGAAAAAATCGAGAACACCAATATCAGATATAACACGAAACCGTAGACCTCCTCTTCGAAGGTCGGGCCTCCGCCGTGACTAAGTAATGGACCCACAGCCTTTCCGAGTACGAACATGAAGCCGAACAGGAAGGCCAGCAGGGTTGGGAACCAACAAAAGAAGAAATAAACTGGCCTGCTCAAAAGCCACTTATGTATGAGCAAGCCTACAAGCGCAGGCCCACCGAGCATAATAAAAAGGAACGGCACGGTCCCAGTAAGTTCCTGCGGGCTCCATAGTCCTGCGAATATAACGCCTGTAACGACTAGAAGAGTGAGGACTGCTTTTCCCTTAGCCCATAAGATTCTGAACAGACTTCTCAAACATTGCTCCGCAATCTCCCGGACCCGCACGATAACTCTCATTAGCTCATCCGCCTTACCGGTCATCTCCGCTCCTGCCTATTTTAAGCCGGAAGCGAAAGAGTCTCCCGGCTTCGGCTTCACTGGCCCTCCACTCAGAAATGAAGTCAGGTGTCTAGCCGCATCTCCGCTCGTTCGGCCAGTGAATTTCTGTTGACCGCTCCGGTGATTCGTAAATGTCACAAATAGATGATGGCAGGCTCTTGTCAGAGACACATAAAGCAGCCGTCTTTCATCATCGACAAACCTTCCAGTTGCACGTCCAGGAATATATTCATCCTCAGCGGCTGCTACAATCACGGCCTTAGCGGTCAGACCCTTTGCTTGATGCATGGTCATGATTGAAGCTACGTTTTCAGGTACTTCTTGTTCCATTCGTCCAAGGGAAACGGTTGCGGACTTCAATAGCTCATCCAAGGAATGACACGCTGCATTTTCAGACCGCTCGAAAATCCCTAGCACGTCCTCACGAAGTTCAGTGTCAGAAATTTCTGATTTTGCCGCCTGCCGCAACCATTCTAGAAGTTTTTCAGAAGCAGATTTTTCATCTGCGGAAGCCGATTTGTCAGCAGGTTTGTCCTCTGTCGGAGCAGTGCTGCCGTAGTGCTTAATTTTCTCGTTGATTGCCTCAAGTTCAGTTTTGACAATCTTCCCTTTCGGGCCGATGAGTGACGGGTCATTTCCCACCAATTCCAGTGCAGCAGTGAACCGTTTTCCTTCTCTCCTGGCAATTTCGTACACAGCCCGAAAAGTTGTTTCGCCTAAACCATTCTTTCGTACCTGCAATATGCTCCGCCATGCAAGGTCATCTTCTTGGTTCACGATAAGTCGCAACAACGATAGAAATTCCCGACCCGGTTCGGTCTCCAAAGGTTCAAGTGGATTCGAGGAAATGTTAACGGGCACTCCAACGCTTAACAAAGCTGCTTCTAGTGGCGCTGAAAATACCTTGTTTCTATCGCTTCGCAGAAGTATCAGAATGTCTTGAGGCTTCAACCCTTTCCGCTTTACTAGCCATCGGCATGTCTTCCCGATACCAAGCGCCTCCGCGCCCTCGTCTGCAAACGATAAAACTTCAACTTGCCCAGGCTCAGTGCTGTCGGTTTCGAGTTTCTTGTCAATTCGACGCGGGTCCTGACGTGCCACGTAAAGAGCGAAATCGAGGATAGCCCTATCACACCGTTTGCAATGCATCAGTTCCAATTGTTGAGATGGTTTGAATTCTGTTGGAAAACGGCGAATGCCTTCCGGCTCCGCGTAACGAAAACCATAGATACTTTGGTCATCGTCCCCGGCACCATAAATCTCACAACCTAGTTTTGCCATCTGGCCGACAACGGCTAGGTCACACGGATTCAGGTCTTGAAATTCGTCAACCAATACGTGCTCTGGCGGACCTTCAATTTCAACCGCACCTTCTTCGAGCGATGTCTTTAGCTGATAGACCAACTCTGCGCGGAGCGTGTAGCCGTAAATAGCGCGATGTTCACGCCATGCTCCAAGAAACTTCGGGTCTGGAAACGTCCTCTCCCAATCCGTTTGGTCCGCTTTTAACTGTTGCCAGTCCGCAGACAACTTGGCAAATAGTTTCCGGGTTTCGTCTTTGGATTTGTCCATCAACGCTTGCATTTCTAGAAGGACAATTTGTTCCTCTTCCCAATCGTCAGCGATTCTAATTGGCTGAGGCAATTTGGTCCGGCTTTCGTTACGCAATAGTTCGCGGAGAGCGTAAGAGTGCAGAGTTGAAATGCGAGGCAATTTCACTTTCTTGGGAGGCTTCACGCCAACTTCATCCGCAACTCTTTTTCGCAACTCGGCTGCCGCAAACTTCGTGAAGGTGAAGGCAAGAATAGACTCGGCTGGCTTTCTTTCGTCAACAAACAGACGAATGATTCTACGAGTGAGCGTGAAAGTTTTTCCCGTTCCCGGACCCGCCAATAGCCTCGCATGTTGGCCTGTGTGAGAGGCCGCGTTTAGCTGTTCGTCGTTTAGACCGTCTTTCCAACCCATCGTCCTGGTTTTCCTTGGGCACAGAGTCTAGCACCCGTGCTTACGAATGGGAAAACTCCGGTATTACCAGCGTGGAAATAACCCTAGACCTAACCTATGATGCTTTCGTATGGCTCAACCCCCGCCCATGCAGTTGGCCTTTAACATTGCGCCGATTAGCCCCGTCAAGGCGGTAATAAACGCCTATACCGAAATCTTCGAATCAACAGACGAGATTCCAGCAATCCGCGAGCGTTACCGTGGGACCCATCTTGTGCGTCGATTCGAAGAGAACAAGGTGCTCGTCGTACCCCTTCGAACGGATTCGGCTGTCCTCAACACACCGATTAAAGTTGACCTGTCGTCGAGCCCTTATCTAGTTGCGGCCCTAATACGCGAGTCTTTCCTTAACTATCTTTCGTCTATAGGAAGAAAAATCATCGCGGTACACCCAATCGCCTTCATTGATACGAAAAACGACATTCTTGAAGCAGCCATCAGAGGCAAGCAGAAGACCGATGTCGTTTCAGTGCGCCCTGCAATCACAATCGAAGTTCGCGTCTTCGAATTCAAGCCGGGTATTCCTTTCGTCGGCTGCGCCCTGACCGCTAGAGTCACCAAGAGGATTAACGCTACATGCTCGACCCTACTGGCTAAGGGAGTGAACCTTTCTGGCCTCTATGTTGGTCCAAGACTACCTGACAGGGATTCGCGCCTTAGTTCACGGCTGATTACTTACGGGAAGGTGTCGCGTGTTGAAAACACCAATTTAATCCTAGAAGACGCTCGTCCAGGCTGTGAGCGAATTGCCTCCGACGACGCATTTTTGGACGCTGGCCCCGAAGCAATGAGACGAGTGCTTGAGAAGGAATTCGGAACTGATGAAGCAACAGCAATCCGAACGAGATTGTTTCATCTAGAAAATGAATTCAACAGCGGACCTAAGAAGTGGGACAAGGTAAAACAGATAAACAGATTCCTCCAAACCTTAGCTCTGGAACTTCTGCCTGGGATTCAATTCAAATTTGAACCACTAATTTCAGACCTGCCTCCTGTGCAAACTTGTTTCACGCCAACCTACGTGTTCGACCCTAGTGGAGCGCAAACTAGCTCCTGGCATGACGGTGGACTACGGGATTTCGGCCCTTACACACGACAAACATTTACCCCTTCGAAGCCTCGAATCTGCATTATCTGCCAAGAACAAGTGAAGGGGAGGGTTGAGCAATTTCTCAAAAAATTCCTGAACGGTATTCCATCCATCCCGAAAGGGAGATTCGCCAACGGTCTGATTGGCAAATACCGGCTCGAAGACTGTACAACTTCATTTTTTACAACCGAAAACAACTCAGCAGAGGCTTACAAGAAAGCCTCAATGCAGGCAATTCAGAGAAGTACAAGCGAGAATTTCCGTTGGGATTTGGCTCTAGTTCAAACGGAGGAGCAACTAAGACTTCTGACCGGAGACAAAAGCCCTTACTTTGTTACGAAGGGCATTTTTCTCACTCAGCAAATACCGATTCAAGAATTTCGCACGGAAATCATCGGAATTCGTGACTCGCAACTGCAATACATCCTCAACAATATGGCCCTCGCCACGTACGCAAAAATGGGAGGGATTCCGTGGCTTTTGAAAGCAAACCCGACAATCGCTCATGAACTTATATTTGGATTGGGTAGTGCCCATTTGAAAGAAAATCGTTTCGGCGGAGTGAAACGATTAGTGGGGATTACGACGGTGTTCTCCGGCGACGGCAAGTATCGAGTCTCAAGCATATCCAAAGCTGTAGAGATGGAGAAATACGGCGAGACCGTTCTTGAGTCGCTCCGAGAGACTGTCACACGGATAAAAACGGAGATGAACTGGCAACCGCATGACCACGTTAGATTGATATTCCATGCGTTCAAGCCAATTAAGAATTTTGAAGCGGAAGCAGTTAAGACTCTGATGGGCGAGTTGGGCGACTTCGATTTGGACTATGCCTTCTTGCACGTTGCGGACCATCACCCGTTCTTGCTCTTCAACCTCTCCGAGAAAGGTATTCCTGACTTTGAGACAAAACAGTCCAAAGGCATTCTTGTGCCCACTCGTGGACTATTCATGCATCTGTCGCCCCGCGAGACTCTGCTTACACTCGTTGGCCCAAGCCAATTGAAGACGGCCAATCAAGGAATTCCGAACCCTATCGTGTTGCACCTACACCCTAGCTCGACTTTTTCAGACATGACCTATCTGGCCCGACAAGTCCATCTCTTCGCGTCACACTCGTGGCGCAGCTTTTTCCCGGCAGAGATGCCTGTAACAATCAAATACTCGGACCTAATCGCAAGGCTTTTAGGCAATCTCGGAACGCTGTCCAATTGGAACCCCGACGTAATGGTTGGTCGAATTGCGAACACGCGGTGGTTCTTGTGAACTATCTACCGGACGCAGCGGAATACCTGCGTCGGCGTGTCGTTGAAACATTGAGCCGCATGGACGTGAATGCGTATTTTGCGGGTTGGCTCCTCCCCGATATGGCCGAACAGGAAACCTTGAAAGCGAATGCCCTCGCCGCATCGAAACGAATTCAAGGGGCACAGCGAACTTACCAAGATGTAGCGTTACTCGGCTTCGCAATGGAGTGCGGTCTACTTAATGCTGACGGGGTCGAAAGATTACGCGAGGGACTACGGTGGATGACTGGCCGCACTGCACACGTTGACGGTTATTTAGCAGACTTCTGCACCGACGCTATCTCATTACTAGGCATTTCTCTCGGACTGCGGCGTTTGAAGGACGGGGTTGCCCGCTCCGATTGGGTTTTAACAACCTGTGTAATGACTGGACAGCGTGGGGACGGCTTGCAAACTTCACTCATAGCTCTTGCCCATCATCTTAGCGGTGCATCGAAAGTCGAAATAATTTCTAAGGAAGTTAGGTTGGTAGCGTTCTCTAAAGGTTTTATAGATAGTGGTCTCAATGCAGCGGATACGGAACAGGTCATCGAACGATTGAAGCCAACTGAACTTAGTTTAATTTCAGACGCGGAGGTTCCGATTCGTCTAGCGGCACTGAAATGCATAGAAGCTGGCGCTCCTAGAATTTCAATCAACCATGCCACGATTGCAGACGTGGTGAAAGTTCTCAGGGCAACTCCAAGCGGCCTTCAACGCTGGACATGGGAAGACAGTCCGAAAACACCTAAGTCGCAACCCAGGAAATGGTACATAGACCATGAATATCATGTGCAAAATCTTGTTTGGTTTTTGCTCAGTCCGCTGTTCCCTGATGCAAAATTTGAAGAGAATAAGAGTGCAGTCGGTCCAGTTCACCCTCGTCTAGATATCGTACTTCCATCGTTGCGCCTAATCATCGAGGTCAAGTTTTGGCGAAAAGCAGTTAAGGCAGAAGAAATGATTCGAGAACTTGCGGAGGATTTAAGTTTGTATCTGACCGCAGATATGCCCTATGACGCAATCGTGCCTTTCATTTGGGACGAGGCAGCAAGAACTGAGGAGCATGCGGCTCTTATCTCAGGACTGAAAGGAATGAAGGGAATATTCGATGCAGTGGTTGTTTCGAAACCCGCTAGAACGAGCACCTGATTAGGATTTTATGATGCAAATTGCCGCCCAAGCCGCAGTAAGCGCTAAATCTATGCCAAATACACTCAAATCGCGCCGGAGTGGTGGAACTGGCAGACGCGCCGGACTCAAAATCCGGTGGCCGCACGGCCACTCAGATGACTGCCTAACCAGTGCCTAACCAAATTGCCGCCATCGGTGACATTCTGAGACGTTATAGATGTTAAAATCGCGTTGATTCTAGGCAACTTATTGATTTTAGGCGTCTGTTTTCAGAATCCGGCTTACAGGCTCGCCCGCCACTATTTCTGCAGTTCCGGCGTGTTTTGTCCTTTCCGCACTGTTTGCTGGGGACTTTTTGTGCAGACCCTTTTAATCCCCGCGTCTCCTTGAACTAACGAGCTTTCCTGGTTGAATTGCTTTTTGCAATTTGCACTTGCCCGAAACCGCGCTGCAGGGCTCTAGTGAGTCACGGTTAGGTTCAAGTTGATCGTGCGATTTACGCCACTGGAAGTGCCGGTGATTTTTAGCACGGCGTTGGTCGGAGGCGGGGTGGTATTGCCGCCGCCACCGCCCGTGCAACCGGCGCTGTAAAGTACGCAGAAGATGAGCATGGCCATCGCCGGAACCAGAACGCGGCGCGCGTAGCTGCTGGTCAACCCTGGCCGCATAGCCCGAAGCGCGAACAGCAGGATTGGGAGCAGCATGAGCGCGTAACTGTTTGGCACTCCGGGAACACCGTGGAAAGGCGCTTGCGGGACGAGCATGACGTTGGAGGTGTTGCCGACTGTCACGGTGAAAGCATAATTCGTTGAACCAGATGGCGGAACGTTCGCCGGCGAAATCGCGCAGGTGGAGGTTCCGGGGGCGCCGGAACAGGTCAGAGCGACGGAGCCATTGAAGCCGTTGTTGGGTGTGACCTGCAGATCATACGTGGCTGTGCCTCCTGCAGAAATTGTCGAGGAAGTGGAGCAGTTGCCGCCTGTGGGGCAATTCGAACCACTGGCCGCTGCGAGTGAAAAATCGGTTCCGGTTC
>JACXTT010001190.1_pt1 | contig 43946 bp, 46 predicted proteins | sample 9270951 | NCBI WGS metagenome assembly JACXTT01 (sample SAMN15532306, study PRJNA645909) | rock metagenome | isolation source: weathered quartz diorite | place: Puerto Rico | collected 2017-06-21
CTTTCCCCCCGAGCACGACCGTGTCACCGGTTCCCTGGCCCTTCAATCCCGCGATCACGTCGTCGACGCTGAGGCCGCGCCCCCCCCCGACGCCTCCGCTGCCGCTGCCACCCAGTCCGTGCTGGCCCGTTCCACCAAGGCCCGGTCCGCCCCCTCCTTGCCCGGTGGGAGGCAATGCGGGGTTGCTGAGCACCGAGATATCCGAGAGCACGCGATCGAGGGCGTCCGGGTTTCCTCCGGGTGACGCTCCACCCGCCTCCCCCGCCAGCGCCTTCAGCAACCCGCTCTGTTTGGCCACCGACCGATTGTGCTCGCGAGCGGCGGCGGCTTCGGCCTCCAGGCGGAGCCGAGCCTCCGCAAGAGCCTTTTCAGCGTCGACCGGGGCCTCGGCCGCCTGCGGTGGTTCGGGAGGACGCGTCGCCGGTCGAGGCTCCATTTTTTTGGCGGTTGTCCCGGTCTTCGGCTTGGGGCCGGCTGGCGCGTTCGAGGGGGTGGCCTCGGTTGGGGCGATCAGTTTGGCGGGGGCCGGTGGCGGCGCTTCGAGAATGAGTTTGGCGATACGCGGGGGCAGACTCGAGACGTCGGTCGTGGAACGGTTCGGTGCAGGCACGAAAGACAGGGCCGTGACCAGCAGGGTGTAGGCGACGCTGCACGCCACCAGGATGAGGAAGAACTCACGGTCGTCGGTCGTGAACGACCTGATACGGGGGTGGACGGCGGCCATCAACTTGCCCGGCTGTGCTGGTAGACTGCCAGCGCGATGTCGCCGAACTCGCTCGCCGACGCGGTATACATGATCCTCTCGAGCACCGCGAAGGGCGTTTTCTTGTCCCCCAGGATCGTCACCTTGCCTTGAAACGCGACCGTCGCGTTGCTTCCGGCGATGAAGCGGGCTTTGTCCACGCGGGCTTTCAAGGCCTGTCCCAGGGCCGGGAGATAGAGCCCGTCGGTCCCCACAAGCTGCGCGAGCTGCGCGACCCGCTCCTCGTCGACGAAAAGCGCATCTTCCGAGACGGTGATCGTGATCGTGGCCTGGGGGGTGAGGCTCGACGTGGACGAGGGCAGTTCCAGATTTTGGGCGGCGGCGGTCAGCGTGCCTTCGGCGGCGTAGCTCTTCAACAGAAAGACCAACAACACCGTAAACACATCGACCATCGCCGTCAGATTCAGTCGCGGTGGTTCGAGGTGACGCCTCGCGCCCGGCGTTCTGCGGCTCATGGGCGCTCTCCGACGTCAATCGGGGCCGCCCGGCCGATCTGCCCCAGGGAGATGTTCGGAAAGAGCGGCACCGCATCTCGACGTCCACCTTGTTCCACGACCGATTCGCGGCTGGCGTCCATGGTCTGCACGATCGTCTCGTACGGGATCGTCGCCTCACTCAAGATCACGATATCGAGCCGGTCGGGGACGCTTCGCTTGACCTGGAGGAGGAGGTCAGTCAGCTTGCGGGTCTGGTGGCGGCCCTCGGCGTCCAGCGGGATCGCGGCGACCACGGTCGGCCCGTCGCTCACCAAATAGCCGTCCCGCACGATCGAGACGACGGGTTTGGGGGTGGCCGCGGCCGGCGGTGCCTTGTGCGCTCCTGGGACCGGCGGAGGCGGCAAGTAGAGGTTCAGGATCGACGTCTGGGAAAACGCGGCCGACAGCAGAAGAAATGGAATCAGGATGATCATCAGATTCCACAGCGCGACGATGTGGATCGCTTCATCGGCGGCCGGGCGACGGCGGGCGTGGGCGAGGCGCGCGAGCATCAGCGGCGATCCGTGCGCGTCGTAAAGCGATTCGCGAGCCGGAGCGAGAATTCGTCGATCTCGTCGCCGATGCGAGCGGCTCGGGACTGCATGAAGGAATAGGTCAGCATGAGGAGGATCGCGACCATCAGGCCGAAGGCGGTGTTGTTCAACGCGAGCGAAATCCCGTTGGCCAGCAACGCGGCCTTTTGGGCGGGATCGGCCAGGGAGACCGCGGTGAACGCGGTGATCAGGCCGACTACCGTGCCGAGCAGCCCGATCAGGGTCGAGACATTGGAGAGCGTGTACAGGTAGTGAATGCGTTTTTCGAGCTGCGGAAGCACTTCGCGGACGGTCTCTTCCATTCCCCGCTCGATCGCCTCGCGGGTTTCGCCGCGCTGGGCTCGGACCAGCCCTGCGGCCAGCACTCGTGCGAGCGGCGCGTCGGTCGTCGCGGCGCGCTGGAGCGCGTCGGCCAGCTTGTTGTGCTCGATCAGTTCCTCAATCTCGCCCCAGAACGCACGCGCGTTAACGCGGCCGCGGATCACCAGCGCCAAGCTGCGCTCCACCACGATCGCGGTTCCGACGACGAGGACGAGGAGGATCCCGTACATGAAAATCCCCCCCGACTTGAAATTGGCTACCAGAAACTCAATGATCTCCATCCAGACTCCTTTGTAAGGTGAACCGATCCCGCCGGTTGGGCGTCAGTCTAATGCTCATGCTCGCCTGCGTCACGCAGAATCTGTTCGCGGTCCAGCGGCGTGAGCAGCTCGCGGGTAAAATCGTGTGAGAGTGGCGCCGCGTTGGTCCGAAACGCCGGAGGACTCTGCCACGGTACTGTCTTGTCGATCGGAGGCTTGAGGACATCGCCCACGATCGTCGTTCCGAAGATCAAGATCCGCCTCGGTTTGGGTTTGGCTGTGGGACGATCAGGAGCGGCGGAAGGCGGCAAGGGTTTCCCCGCGATCGGATTCCGGGCGGCCGACGGGGCCGCAGCCCACCCGGCGTTCAGGGCCACGGTTCCCGCCAGGGCGACTGCGATCAAGAGGCACGCGCGTCGGGGCGTCATGGGGGTCCTTCGTTCGGGTGGAGGGCGGCTCCGCGCGTCACCTGCCGCTCGAGCGTGTGAATCCATCCCGTGATCATCTCGACGTCGGGACTCCCCAGGCTGAGGATCGCCCGGTAATGCACCAGCGCGTCCTGCGGGCGATTAAGGTAGAGGTCGTAGAGGATCCCCAAATTGTAGTGCGTGTCGACTTGATTGGGGCGGAGCGCCAACGCCCGAAGGTAGGCCCGCTCCGCGTCGGCGAAGGCTCCTCGAGCACGATGGGCGAGCCCGAGGTTGTGATACGCCGCGGCGTCGGCGGGGTTGAGTCGAATTGCGGTTTCGTACTCCCGCACGGCGTCGTCCAGCCGCCCCGTCTTTCGGTAGATAATGCCCAGATTGGCATGTGGCGCGGCCTGCTGCGGAGCGACGGTGATCACCTCGTTGAGCAAGGCGGTGGCCCGGACGTCGTCTCCGGCTTCCTGTGCGGAGAGCGCGTCCGCAAACAGCGCGGCGGCACGGTCGGGACGCGGAACGTCGGCGTTGGTTTGAGCGGTGGGCGCCCCCGCACAACCGGCGATCGTCCACGCGATCGCGGCCGAGGCGAAGGCCGCACGTATGCGGTGCACGCTCCGAAGGCTCATCGCTCTTCCAGCGTCCGGTGCACGAGCTCCGCGCGTTCCGGTCGCTTGTACCTCGCGGGCCGCACCACGGCGAGTCGCTCGAAGCTCTTCGCCACCCACTCGTCGTACACTCCTAACTCCTGCGTGCGTCGCACGTTGGTCTCGTACGCGGCGACCGCGCGCTCCTCGAACGGCGCCGCCTGTTCTTCGAGGAGAATGTTGTACTGCTCCAGCTGCTCGAGGGTCAGCTCGCGCGGACGCTCCGACTCCATGAGCGCCGCGAGAAAATCGTCCAGGAGCACTCCGATCTTGTGCGTCGCGGCGGTCGTCACCCCCGCGATCTTGATCTCGGCGGCTTCCGCATAAGTGTCCAGCGCCAGGTTCAACGTGGCCCGCTTCTCCGCCAAGGTGCGTTCGAGAGGATCGCCGAGCCGAACCGCAACACACGCCGCGGCGCGCCGATCCGCCAGATCCAAGAGGACGTTGGCCGCCAGCGCATCGGCGGGGGTTAACTCGGCCCCCGCCCCGCGCTGTGCTCGCCACGCCCGATAACGGTCTAGCGTGGCCTCGGCGCGTTGGCGCGATTCGGCGCGCCGCCCCTGCCGGGCGATCGCGTCGGCCGCGCGAAAACCCGCCTGCAGCGAAAGCGGGGCGGCCAGATCTGATCGCTCCGCCAGGGCGACCAGCGTGCGTTCGGCACGAGGCCACAACCCCGCTCCCTCCGCGAGCTCGGCCATCGTCCACGCGAGCTCGTCCCGCGTAGGGGCGTCGCTCCGGGCCGCCAACGCCTCGTACCAGTCCAGGGCTTTGGCCACCTCCTTGTCTTGTACCGCGAGGACCGCAAGCTGGCGCAGGGCAAGGGCGGACTGAGGGCTGTCCCGATAGTCGTCCAAAAGCCTGGACCAGATTCGTCTCGCCCCTGGTCGATCCCCAGCCCCCAGCGCAAGGTCGGCGGCCTCGCTCAGTGCCGCCGGCGCGAGGGCGGTCTTCGGGAAATCGTCCGCCACTTTGAGAAATGTCGCCGTGTCCCCTTTACCATGAGCGCGCTGCTCAGAGGCGTGTTGGTAGAGCGCGGATGCCGCGAGCGTTGAGAGTGCCTCGGTTTGAGGGCCGGTCGCTGCGGCCAGGGCCTGACGAAAGGCGGCTTCGGCGGCCGGATACTCGTGGCGATCGTACAACGCTTGGCCGATCATTCGCTTGGACGGGGCGGTCCACCGACTGGAGGGGTAGTTCGTCACCAGCCGCTGCGCGGTCTCGAGCGCCCGGTCGGACAGGCCGGCACGCGACGCGCTCTCGGCCGCTTTCATGAGCAAGTCCGGATTGCGCGCGTCATCCGTAAACGCCGCGAGGAACCGGTTGACGCGAAACAGAAGACCCTCGGCCGCGGCCGGGGAGATCGGTCCGTCCACCGGGAACGTCCGCTCCCACGCCACCACGGCCGCGTAACCGGCCTCACGGCTCTGCGCATGAAGCGGGTAGTTGTATGCCGCGTGCAGGTATCCATCGGAGGAGTCTGCGTACCGTCCGATTTCAAACAGGGCGTCCGCTCGGAGCCAGGCGATCTTTGCCGCCTCGATGTCGGTTGGAAACAGCGAGAGAAAGCGGTCGTGTCGCGCGAGCGCCCGCTCGTAGGCATCGGGTCGCCGAACGGCTTGAGCCTGGGTATGGTCGTAGAGCGCAAGCTGGTACAGGGCGTCCTTGACGAGCGGTCTAGCGGCCTGACGCGCGGCGTCAGTGGCGGCCTTGGCCCACGCGGTCCCGGGGCTGTAGCGGTCCACGAGTTGCTCGCGGGCGCCGATGAGGGGAGTCTGCCACTTGGCCTTGGTATAGGTTTCGGCGATCGCGGCCTGGAACTCCGGGGCGTCCGGAGAGGAGGGATAGGTGGCCAAAAACGCTTCGTACGCATCCACCGCGTCGGCGGTTCGATCCTGGGCTTGGTACAGCGACCCGAGCGTGCGGTAAAGCGGCTCCTCGTATCCTCGTCGCCCCGAGCGGTCGAAGTAAGCCCGCATCTCGCTTGGTCCCCCCAGATAGTCGAAGCTGAGAAGGAGAGCTTTCATCACGTCCAAAACAAAGGCCGCGTCGGTTTCCGAGAAATCCGCGAGCGAAAAGGGGAGCTCGGGACGTGGGACGGGTGGTCCCGCGGGTCGTCCACGCGCGCGGCGTGTCGAGGCGTCCAGGATGGACACGAAGGCATCGGCCGCCCGCCGGTATTCCTGAAGATTCAGGTCGGTCCACCCGAGCTGATACGCGGCGCTCTCGGTCAGAGTGGACTCCGATCCCGCCTGAGCTTTGCCGAACCAGCCGGCGGCCGCCGGGAAATCCCGCGTCGCAAACGCATATTCGCCGAGCCGGAACGCTGCTTCGGAAGTGTAGCCACTCCGTGGATACCGCGTCAACAGGTTCTGGAGGCGCGCGGCGGCCTCGTCCTTCCGCCCGGTCTCCCAATAGGCGCGCGCGAGTTGGTAGATGGCGGAATCGTTTTCAGCGCGTTCGGGGTAGAGGGCCAACAAGCGTTCGTAGACGGCGATCGACCTGGTTCGGTCGAGGGGCGGCGCGTCGGACCGCCCCTTACCCCCACGGACCCTTGCTTCCCGAACGCGTTTATCGTGCGTCGAGGTTTCGATTTGAGTGTACAGGTCGCCGAGACGATGGATCGCCTCGGCCCTGAGCGTCGAGCGGCCCTCCAGACCCTCCATCACGAAGCGTTCGTACGCCCGCAACGCATCCACCTTCTGGGCACGCCCCCGCGGATCACGTTGGCTGGCCAAGACATCCTCGGTGATCGCTCTGATCTTTGCCGCGTCGATGCCGATCGGGAGATCGGCGGCCAGTCCCAGCGCCGGCGCGAACCCCAAGGCGGCCCCTGCGAGAAGAATCAGTCCCGCCCCCCGGGTCAGAAAGAGCGGCCTCGCGCTCTGGAGCGAGCTACTCAAGTGTTAAGGCCTCCGAGCCCAACTCGTCGCGCTCGGCCACGAGGTTCCGGGCGATACCCAGACTGGCTTGGACCGCCCAGTCCTCCAATCGTTCCTGCTCTCGGGCCAGTGCGTCGAGGGCGAGAGCCGCCAACACCCCGCGTGAGTCGGCTTTGACCGCGCCAAACTTGATGAGGAGCTCTTGGCCTTTGGCCACGAGTTGCGTGCTGTCGAGCGATTGAAGACGTCCCCCGAGCGTGATCGAACGGGGCGGGGCGGCGGAAATTTCGGAGGGAAAGTGCTCAAGGGTGTGACGGAGGTCCCGCTCAAATCGTGCCAACCAACGATAATGTTCAAGGGCACGGGAAAAGGCCGCATCGTTCAACGCGCGTTCCTCCTCGCCGACCAGCGGATCCCATTGGGGGTTCTTGATCGTCGCGCGGAGACGATCGACGGCATCCATCGCGGTGGTGAGCCCGTCCAGCGCGGCGCGATGGGCCGTCACCGACCTCGTGTACGCCCGCAAATCCGCATACGAGACGGCGAGCGCGAGGCGCGCTTCGTGTACGTATTGTCCGTTGGGGAATTTGGCGAGTAGTTCCTGGAGGATCGCGATGGCTTTGACGTGCTCATCCGTTTTCCGCAAGGCCCACGCCACACCGAAGAGCGCCGTTTCGTAGGCTGGGCTGTCGGTCCCCACCTGGCCCAGTTCGCCGAGCGCTTCGGTGTCCCGCCCCTGCTCGATCAATTGCAGCCCCAACGCGGCGTGAGCGTACTCGACAACGCGCGAACGGATCGGGTCGAAGAGGGAGCGGGATTGGATCAGCCGCTTGAGCGTCGTAATGGCCGTAAAGGCGTCGCCCAGCCCCGACAACGCCTGAGCCTGGCCGTAGAGCGCCAAGGGCGCATCGGGGCTCGATTTCGACACGCTGCGAAAAAATTCCCCGGCCTGCGGATAGGCTCGCAGAGACAGGGCACTGATCCCGGCCAGTGCGTGCGCCTGACCGGCCAGCTCGGCGGGTAGTCCTGAGCCGAGGTGGTCGTGCGCCTCGACCACCCGCGCGTGTTGGCCGGCGCGCGCCGCGATGGCCTCGATCAGAAACCACGCGCGTGCGCGCACCTCGTCGTCGGAGGCCTCGCTGATCAACGTGTGGAGGACGGCATCGGCCTCTTCAGGCAACCCGACTGCGGCGTAGGCTTCTGCAAGATGGAGGCGGCTCTCCTGTTTGAGCTGGGACAGAGGCTCGCGGTCGAGGGCGGCGAGAAAGAAACTCGCGGCGTCGCCGAAATCGCCGGCCTGAGCGGCAAAGACACCGAGGCGGTACACCGGATCGTCGATGGGGCGATCGGCGCGCCGAAAATCCAGTAGGGACTCGCCTGCGGGTTCCAAGGTCATGTGGGGCTCTTCGTTAAAGCCGGCCCTGAAGCGCAGCACGCGGTGATCGGATGGTCGCGTGCTTTCAAAGGTCATGGTCTTGGCTTTAAGATAGCCCTTTCCGTTTCGATCGATGCCCTTGAAGGTGACGACCAGCGTATGCTGACCGGGGCTGGCCGATACGGTGAGGAGCGTCTGGAGTGCTCCGGCTGCCAAGGCATGCCATTCGCGGTCGGAGTACGTATGCTCAACCGGCGAATGGCGATCGAGGGCGACGCGGATCCAACTGGGAAGATGATGAGCCGGGATCGGATCGCCGTGCGCATCTACTTCAAACAGGATCTCGAGATGCGGCACGGGCTTGACGGGGTCTTCGCGAAGCGTAAAGAGGGCCTTGTTGTACTCCACGATAGACTTCTTGAGGGTGTGAACCGGTTTCCCCAGCGGGAAGGTCACGGACTCCGCCCATCCCCTGGTGCTGATCGTCAACAGACAGCCTACCGCGCAGGCGACGAGCGCCACACGGTGCGCGTGACGAACGATGCGGTCGTGGGCTGACCGCCGCGAGCTTATGCGGTATGGCAAGGTAGTGATCCGACGCGGAAGCGACCGGGGAACCCCTCCAAAATCGTAGCGGAACCAGGACGACAAATCAACCCTGCGTCGCGGCTAAGGGAGACGAAGCGCTCCGTACAGCGTCGACTCATTGTCCGCGTTGTCGACGGCCGTGATCTGGTAGAGATGGGACTGCGTGATATCCACAGTGCCTGTGGGAGTAAAGATGAACTGGAGAGGGTTGCCAGTGAGGTTGGCCGCGAAGGTATCCCGATTATTGTCGACGTAGATCCGGTATCCCTTGATCCCGCTCCCCGACCCGTCCGTAGCGGCACCCCACGTGAGAGCAATGTAGGGTGGGACGCACGTATAGCAGGGCGTGCCCGATAGGGAAGCCGTTCCTTTCGCAGGAAAAAACGGGGGAGTCGTGTCGTTGAGAACTCCGCCCTTGGGAATGACGGCGAAGTATCCGAAACTGAGGTCGGAAACGTTGCACGACACTTCGTGGGCGGAAACGTCTGCGGCGTCTCCGCACACTTCGGTCCATGACCCGCTGGCATTGAGGCGCCCCAGGACAAGCGTTGCTTCGGTTGCTGCCGTGATACCGCATGCCACCGGGTCGTAACGGATGGTGAGGGTCGGTGGCGTCGGCCCTGCCCCGGTGAACCCCGTTAAATCTGCAGGGATGATCGCGCTGATCTGAAACGCGGTATCGACGTGTCCGCCAATGGGAAGGGTGCTGTCAGGCTGGGGGGCGATCCGAATCTGTGCGAAGGTCACGCCCGAGGGGAGCTGGTCATCCGGGACATCGAATAACAGCTTCGCTTTGGCTTGATCTTGAGGGAGCTGGATCTGCGGATCGGTGGCCCAGAAGAGGGTGGAGCCCTGAGTCGTCACGTTAAAGTCCAGGTTCGTACCGGTGAGCGCGCATCCCTGCGAGGTCCCATCCTGGACCGCCGTGCTGGGGTCGGGAACTGCAGGGGGAAGGCCGGCTCCACACCCGAACGCGATCGCAGCGATCCCCAAGGCGCAAAACGACCCTATCACATGCCTCATACCCACAACGACACGTAGAGATTCCGAGATATTCGGTCGCACGCCAGAGAAAAACGAGTACCTGAGAGACCTAGTTGAAAAATCGACGGGAAAAGGGTATATGTACGCCCAGGGCTGACTCGGCATCAGTAGGAGAAGGAACCGTGGATTATCAAATAATTGCGGAACGCGCGCTTGAGGGAAATCTCCTGACCACCGAGCAAGCCATTGGCGTGTTGCAGGCCCCGGCGAACGACCTTCCGGAATTGCTGCAGGCAGCGTTTCGGGTCCGTCGAGCGACATTCGGGACAAGGGTCCAATTCCATGTTCTGATGAACGCGAAAAGCGGACTCTGTCCGGAAGACTGCGGGTACTGCTCGCAGTCGTCGGTGTCCTCCGCGGAGATCGACCGCTATCCCCTTCGCTCCACGGAGGACATGCTACAAGCCGCGCACAAAGCCTATCGAGCCGGAGCCCATCGGTTCTGCCTCGTCATCAGCGCCCGCGGGGCCACGACCCACGAAATCGAGCAGATCGCCGAAGCGGTCGGGGCAATTAAGGCGGAAGTGCCGATCGAGGTGTGTTGTTCGCTCGGACTGCTGACGCTGGAAAAGGCGCAGCAATTGAAGGCCGCGGGGGTTGATCGCGTCAATCACAATCTGAACACCAGTGCTCGCTATTATCCTGCGATCTGTTCGACCCATTCGTTCGCTGACCGCATAGCGACGGTAGAAGCGGTTCAGACCGCCCGGCTTGCGACGTGCAGCGGGGTGTTGGCCGGTATGGGTGAGACCGACCTCGATCTCATTGACGTTGCTCGAGTGCTACGGGGGCTTGGCGTCGATTCAGTCCCCGTGAATTTTCTTAACCCCGTTTCCGGAACCCCGCTCGCGGATGTGAAGGAATTAACCCCGTGGCGGTGCTTGAAGATCCTCTGCTTATTCCGCTTTATCCTTCCAAAGACCGAGATCCGGGTGGCAGGGGGACGGGAGGTCAATCTCCGGAGCCTTCAACCCCTCGCTCTCTACCCAGGCAACTCGGTTTTTGTCGATGGGTATTTGACAACCTCCGGTCAGACGGCCGCCGATGCGGTCCGTATGGTCCAGGATCTTGGTTTCGAAGTCGGAGACCGGATTCCTGTCGACCACCCCTCAACGGAGCTCCACTCCACAAGCACATAAATACCCGCTCCAATTCCAAAAGCCACACGCAGTCAAAAAATAAAGACGAGACAAATTTCTTTGGTTAAGTAGTATTTTCCTGTTGACTTCCACCGACCGCTGTGTTAATTGGATACACTCGGACATTAAGTAATTGAATTTAATTGTATATTTATATCGTTTTTAAAGTGCCTCGATATGAAAGGAGGTGATAATGAGGCGATTACGAGCGATTTATCGGCTCAATATTAGTAAAATATGAGCCTTTCTATACGATGGACAGGGAGGTTCGAATCAGACGACCCGCTAGCGAGGAGTCGTCTTCACCAGGGAGGCCGGACTATGCGTGTGATTGCGATCGTCAATCAAAAAGGCGGAACTGGAAAAACGACCACGGCCATCAACCTTGCGGCGTGTCTGGCCGCGCAATCGCGCAACGTCTTGCTCATCGATTTGGACCCACAGGCTCATGCGACTCTGGGCTTGAGTATGAAGCCTGAAGACGCCGAGCGTGGTATGTACGAGGTCTTAAGTGGTGAAGCGACGCTTGACGAGGTGATTGCACAGATTCTGCCCCGGCTGTCCTTGGCGCCGTCTAATATTGCCCTTAGCGCAATCGAACAATTCCTCGCCGGTACTCCGGAGCGAGAACGCCAGTTGGCGACCCGCATTGCCGCGCTCCAGGAGCCATTCGACTATGTGTTGATCGATTGCCCCCCGAGTGTGGGGTTGCTCACCTTCAATGCGCTGATCGCCTGCCAAGAGGCGATCGTTCCCGTTGAGACCAGTTTTTTCTCCTTGCAGGGAGTGGTCAAACTCTCGGAAACGATCAGGTTGATTGGAGAGAAGATCGGCCACGAAATTTCGGTGCGGATTCTCCCGACCAAGGTCGATCGGCGAGCGGGTTACGCAAAGGAAATTTTGCTCAAAATGCGAGAACGCTTCAGCGATGTGACCCTTGCCACGGCGATCAACCTCAACGACAAGCTCCGGGAGGCGGCTGGTCTGGGCCTTCCGATCACCGAGTACGCCCCGGACTCCACCGGGTTTAAAGACTATATGGCGCTGGCGCGTGAGGTCATCTCGGTCGAGCGTGGCCGTGAAACAGCTCGTCCAACCGGACTTGGGCCTCAGTCTCGATCGGGGGTGCTGTTTGCGATCAACGCCCCAGGTGCCCACGATGTGAGATTAGCCGGAGATTTCAACGGGTGGATTCCGGATCGAGATGTCCTTAGCCTCAAGGAGGAAGGCGGCCTCTGGAAGAAGTTCGTGTTCCTTGGGCCCGGAACCTACCAGTATAAATTCGTCGTAGATGACGAGTGGCGGGAGGATCCGCAGAACGGGGTCGTGGCGCAGGACACGCTGGGGGGACAGAGCTCGGTCGTCGTGGTCGAGGCGTTTACAGTGACCATGGTGAAGGATCATGCGCTCGCGGCGCCATCCGGCGGAGGGCCTCAGGTAGTCCCCGTGTAGCGCCGTGTCCTGGCGCGGTCAGAATAGGAGCTGAAATCGCCCGCCGTTGACAACGGTCCATCGTCGCGGTACCTTATGCGACGGGCTTCTCGGTGGGCGCGATTCAATCGAAAACAGCACTCGTTTTTTCAGGCGGGGGCGCGCGAGGCGCATACAACGCTGGGGTGGCGCTCGCGTTCGCTCGACGAGACGTCCATCCCGAGATCGTGTGCGGCACGTCCGTGGGCGCTCTCGTTGCCGCGATGGTGGTCGCCGGTGAGCAGGAGCGCCTGGGTGAAATCTGGAGAGGGCTGACTCCCGCACAGGTATATGGTCTGCGCTCCAGGGTCCAATTTTTCCTATCCTTTATAAGACCATATCGGTATCCAGCCTATAGTTCCGACCCACTGGCGCGGTTGATCAGTCAGAACGTCGACTTGGCCAAGGTGAGCTCCAGCCCTCAGAAGCTGATCGTGACCTGCTACAACCAGACGCTCCACCACGTTGAGCGGTTCGACAATCACTTCCCAGACCTCCACCGCGCTCTCCTGGCCAGCACGTCCATCCCGCTGGTCTTTCCGCCGGTCGTGATGAATGGTCACGAGTATGTAGATTTAGGAGCGACCGTGTGGCCGCTCAAACCAGCCATCTCGGCCGGCGCTGAGCGTATTTATGCCGTGTTGTGTGACCATCCCGATGATCATCGGCGACTGGCTCGTAACAATTTGGAGTGGGCTATTCAGGTCATGAACCTCGCTCAGCGTTCGAACATGTTGGTCGATATCGAGCTAGCTCGACGAATCAATCTTACCGCGAGCGGGACGGGTTATAAGTTCGTCGATCTGACGGTCATTCAACCTTCGAAAACCCTTGGACTCGGTTTCATGGACTTTCATAAGAAACTCCAGATCAACCGAGCGTTGGAGCTAGGATTCGAGGACGGAAGCGCCGCCTTGACGCAGATCGGGGCGGATCTGCCGTCCGCGACGCTCCAGGGTGAGTTCTGCCCCTACATTTAGTCGGTCGACGGTTCACTCCTCCCGCGAATTCCAGCGCTTTACACGGCGTTCCGTTGTGGTTTAAAGTGAGGCATGAGGTCCATAGCACCAGCGGGTTCTGCGGGTGCGCTCGTCTGGTTGACGGCCGCGCTCCTGGCTCTGGAGCTGACGGGGTGTGGTGGCGCGCCGGAGGGTTTTTCCTCGAGCGGAGCCTCGCTTGCGTTGACCATGGTGAGGGTGGAGCAAAGCAGTTCTCCCCGCCCGATTCCCGAATCGCTCGACCTTCCAGCTCGTTTGGTTACCGTGAAGGTGACCCTCGCTTTTACGGCTCCCCAGAAACCCGCGACGTTGTCGCTGGTCTTTACCACCGCGGCCGGTACCCGCAGCGAAAACGAAGTGCCGTTGACCGAGGTGGCGCCAGAAGTGGCGGCCAGTAAGGGGGGACAAAAGGACTTTCTCGCCCTCGTCAAGGTCCCTGCGCTGGGGGCGCTGATCTTCGATGCTGTGCTGATCGATCACGCGGGGAGTTCGTCGGCGCCGATGTCGGGACAGTTTACGATCCAGGACGCCGTGGGTGCGACGCAATCCAACGGGGTCACTCAGTCGGATCAGTCCAGCGGGCAGACAACCCCCTAACTCTTTTTCTCCATGCCGCTCGACCTGTAAAATCTGTCAAATCCACTCAGCGGTGTGCTACACTGCGTCCGCGTCCGCGAAAGGATCGATTGCGGTGATCTCTGGGTGCCCCACGCTTCACCTTCCAGGTCGCTGAGGGTACGTCATGCTGGCGAAGGTCGTGAGCAGTGCCGTGTACGGCCTTGATGGCTACCTCGTTGATGTCGAGGTCGACATCGCGCAAGGGCTTCCGATGTTTTCCATCGTGGGCCTTCCCGATTTGGCGGTGAAGGAAAGCCGAGACCGCGTCCGCGCGGCCATCAAGAACACCGGGCTCAACTTTCCGGTCAAGAAGATCACGGTGAATCTCGCTCCCGCGGACGTGAAAAAAGAAGGTTCGGCGTTTGATCTGCCGATGGCGATCGGCATCATGGTCGCCGAAGGGGGATTGGCTCCGGAGCGTGTGGCGTCCTATGTCCTCGTGGGGGAGCTTTCCCTGGATGGCCGCGTCAGGCCCATCCGAGGTGGCCTTCCGATGGCGTTGGCCGCGAAAAGTGGCGGGATGCGGGGCTTGATCCTCCCTCGAGAGAACGCTGCGGAGGCCGCCATTGTCGACGGCCTGCCAGTCTACGGCGTGGACACCCTTCCGCAAGTGATCGAGTTCCTAGATGGGAAGTCGGCGCTGGAGCCAGCCGCGTCCCCGAGTCCGAGCACGCGCGCTCCTCGCGAAGGCGACGACTTCGGCGATGTAAAGGGGCAAGAGCACGCCAAGCGGGCGCTGGAAGTCGCAGCGGCCGGAGGCCACAATGTCTTGCTCGTTGGCCCGCCCGGATCGGGCAAGACCATGCTGGCCCGAGGGTTGATGACGATTCTCCCGCGGATGACGCTCGACGAGGCGCTGGAGAGCACGAAAATTCACAGCGTCATGGGTCTGCTCGCAGCCGATACTCCGTTGTTGGCGACGCGCCCCTTCCAATCTCCCCACCACACGATTTCCGACGCCGGTTTGATCGGAGGCGGCCAGATCCCGAAACCCGGAGAGGTGAGCTTGGCTCATCATGGGGTCCTGTTTTTGGACGAGCTCCCCGAATTCAAACGCAACGTATTGGAAGTGCTCAGGCAACCGCTGGAACAAGGCCGGGTCACGATCGCTCGTTCCTCCGCGTCGGTCACCTATCCGGCGCAGTTCATGCTGGTCGCGGCCATGAATCCCTGTCCCTGCGGGTATTTCACTGACCGCGCCCGGCAATGCGTGTGCACGCCGACTCAAATCCAACGATACCGATCGCGCGTCTCCGGGCCGCTTCTCGATCGAATTGATATTCATCTGGAGGTGCCGGCCGTTCCGTTTCAGGATCTGGCCGCGGATCGATCGCGGGACGAGTCGGCGACGGTCCGAGAGCGGGTGGCGCGCGCTCGGGCACGGCAGCATGATCGATACAAGGCCGATGGGGTCTTCTGCAACGCGCAACTTCGTCCCCGGCTGCTCAAACGTTACTGCGATATCGGACCCGACTCGCGGCGACTCATCGAACTCGCGATGACGAAACTGGGGCTATCGGCCCGTGCGTATCATCGGATCCTCAAGGTGGCGCGGACGATCGCCGACCTGGACGAATACGATGGCCTGTCCTCCGCGCATGTCTCCGAAGCGATCCAATATCGGAGCCTGGATCGACGGGTCATTGCGTAGCCGTGGTGCGCGTGTGCCCCGGCCGGACGTTCAGAGATCGCCACGCTCCGCTGGAGGGCGGTTGAGACGGTGAACGTGGGCGGGCTACGCGGTCTCTGGCGCAGGGCTAGACGATGGGTGTTCGTCGGGGCCACGGTTCTCGGAATACTCCTTGTGGCTGGCGCGACGGCGGTGTCATTGCTCTCGCGCAACCTGCCCGACATCGCCGAGCTGCGCTCTTACCAACCGAGCCTGGTCACGAGAGTCTATGCCGATGACAACCGCCAGATCGGGCAATTTTACGTCGAGAAGCGCGTCCTAACGCCACTCTCAAAAATCCCCCCCCGCCTGATTCAGGCGGTGATCGCGGTCGAGGACTCGCGGTTCTATCACCACGAAGGGCTCGACCTGATCCGGATCGCCAAAGCCCTCTTGGTCGATCTAACGTCGTTCGAGATGCGCGAAGGCGCCAGCACGATTACGCAGCAGTTGGCCCGATCGCTGTTTCTCACCCAGGAAAAGAGCCTCAAGCGGAAGGTCAGGGAAATTCTGCTGGCGCTCAAGATCGAGCGCCTTCTTTCCAAAGACGAAATTCTGGAAATGTATTTGAATCAGATTTACTTCGGCCATGGCGCGTACGGCGTTCAGGCCGCGGCAAAAACATATTTTGGTAAGGATGTCGCCACCTTGACCCTGGCGGAGATGGCGTTCATCGCGGGCCTGCCCAAGGCACCCAGTAATTATTCGCCGTATTTTTACCCCGAACGTGCCAAGGCGCGACAGGGTGTCGTGCTGCGGCGGATGCTAGACGAGAAGTTTCTGACCGACCCGGAATTTCGCCAGGCATACCAGGAAGACCTGTATTTCGCCAGGTACCAAGCCCAGGAAGAGATCGCTCCGTACTTTCTGGAATACCTCCGGCAACAGCTGACGGCAACCTACGGAGAGGAAATGGTCTATAAGGGGGGGTTGAACGTCTACACCACCCTGAACGTCGAGATGCAGAAGGCATCGGTGGAGGCGGTGCGCGAAGGGTTACGCGCCATCGATAAACGCCAGGGTTACCGCGGCCCGTTGGGTCACGTGACGCATCCTGAGGAAGCCTTAACGGTGGCGGAAAAGCCCTCAAGACCCGTTTCGCAGGTTCAGCCTGGCGATATCGTTGAGGGGACGGTCGTCAAACTCTCGGCCCCGCGGGCCACGGTCGCGGTCGGCGCGACATCGGGGATCTTGGCGCTCGAGGACGCGGCGTGGGCCCGCAAGCGCCTGCTTCCGCCCGATTTCCGGACGGCAGAGGTTCGACCCGCCACCAGCCTGTCCCAGCTCCTGGCGGTCGGCGATCGGATCCTGGTCCGGGTGATCCGTCGGGAGCCGGACGGGAAGCTGGCGCTCGCGCTGGAACAGGAACCGGTGGTGGAAGGGGCTCTCGTGGCGCTGGACCCGAGGACCGGAGGGATCCGGGCGATGGTCGGCGGCTACGATTTTAAGCGGAGCGAGTTCAATCGGGCTTTATCGGCCCGACGGCAACCTGGCTCGGCGTTTAAACCGATCATTTACGCGGCCGCGATCGATCGGGGGTTAACCCCCTCAACCATTTTGATGGACTCACCGGTTATCTTCGACGATCCGGTGCTTCAGAAAATCTGGAAGCCGACCAACTACGAAGATCGTTTTTACGGACCCATTACGATGCGGGAGGCCTTGGCGCATTCGCGTAACGTCGCGACGGTGAAACTCTTGGAGCAGATCGGTATCTCCACCGTGACCGATTTCGCACGCCGGGTCGGGATTATTAGCCCGCTGGCTAACGATCTGTCGCTGGCGTTGGGATCGTCGGGGGTCGGCTTGCTCGAACTCACGTCGGCGCTTGCGGTGTTCGCGGACGAAGGCCGCCGGGTGGAGCCCGGAGGGCTGCGCTCGGTGACCGATCACGGAGGGACGGTCCTCGCGCACTACGAACCCACTCCCACGGTGGTGGTCTCGCGTGAAACGGCGTACGTCATCACCAATATGCTCGAAGAAGTGATCCAATCCGGTACCGGTGTTCGGGCCCGCGTGCTGGGCCGCCCTCTCGCGGGGAAGACAGGGACGACCAACGAGTTCGCCGACGCGTGGTTCGTCGGGTACGCGCCGAACCTTGCCGCCGGTGTCTGGGTCGGTTTCGACGACCGACGTTCCCTGGGAGATCGCGAGGCGGGCGCGTCGGTCGCGCTCCCCATCTGGGTGGCGTTCATGAAGACGGCTCTTTCGGAACTGCCGGTCCAAGCGTTTTCGATCCCTGAGGATATTGTCTTTGCGAAGGTCGACCCGAAAACCGGTCAGCTTGCAGCAACGGGGGAGGCCGGGACGGTGGAAGTCTTCGTCAGGCGGACCGAGCCGACGACGGTCTCGCGGCCATCCGCCGACCTCCACCGGTTTCACCAGCTGGATCACGGGACCTGATAGGTGTTTTGGAGACGGCCCACCCGGTTTTTTTGACAAACCGCCGGCGACTTCTGTAGAATAACGCCGCTTTGCGCCAGCGATCGGAGAACGCGGAACGCTCAAACCACCGAGCATGGACAACCGCGCCGGAGGTGCGGTGCGACGTGCTGCGCCTGTAGCTCAGCGGATAGAGCAATGGCCTCCGGAGCCATGTGTCGGGGGTTCAATTCCCTCCAGGCGCGCCATCGTTGTGGGTTAAAAGGTGGGCCGTTAGCTCAGCTGGTAGAGCAGCTGACTCTTAATCAGCGGGTCGTAGGTTCGATCCCTACACGGCTCACCAAATTTACAGCATGATCCGACCCTCGCTCGGGTGGACCGTCCCGAGAGCGTGGTGCCGGCGGCAGGGAGCCCGCATGGTGTGCGGCGCGTGCCGCCCCGCCTCTCGACGAGCGACAGGGAATTCCACCCGCGCGTCGGACAGGCGCGCTCCATACCACAGGTGAACGTCGTCACCTGCAGGCGGTACGCGGGGTCATCGTTGGTAATTGCGAGAGTGGCGGAACCTGGCAGACGCGCCAGACTTAGGATCTGGTGGTTCACCCCGTGGGGGTTCAAATCCCCCCTCTCGCACACGGCAGGATGTGGAACGCGGCAGGTAGGGTGAGGACGCCGTTTAGGGGGCTCGGCGGACGCAGCCTCTAGGCGAGGAGGAACATGAAGGTTGAAGTGGAAACGCTTTCACCGGTCAAACGCAGCTTATCGGTCGAAGTCGGGTCGGATATCGTCGGTTCGGAATTCGCGTCGGCCTATGCCGAGCTGAGTCGTCGCGTCAAGATTTCCGGATTCCGACCGGGGAAGGTTCCGTTGGCAATTCTGGAAAAACGGTACCACCAGGAGGTTGCCGACGACGTGGTTCGTCGACTGGTTCCGCGTTTTTATGAAGAGGCGATGAAGGAAGTGGGGTTAGTCCCGGTCCAACTCCCCACCATCGACCACGTGTCCGTCGCGAAGGATGCGCCGTTGTCGTTTCGGGCGACCGTCGAGGTCCGGCCGCCCATCAGCCTCCAGCCCTACCGCGAGCTGCCGCTCGTGCGTCATCCGATCGCCGTGACGGACGCTGATATCGCGGCGGTGTTGGACAATCTTCGGCAACGGCAGGGACAACTCGAAGGGTGGCCCGATGATCACGCCGTGGTGAATGGCGATTATGCGGTCATCGATTTTGACGGAACGGTCGACGGACAGTCGGTGCCTGAAACTGCGGCCAAGGGGTACCTCGTTCACGTTGGGGCGAATGCGCTGGTCCCCGAGATTGAGGCGTCTCTCGAGGGACGCCGCAAAGGCGATCGCTTCGAGACGAATGTGACGTTCCCTCCCGATCACCGCAACGCGCGACTGGCTGGTCGCCCGGTCACGTTCCAGGTCGCCGTCGTGGAGGTCAAACGCCAGGTCCTGCCTGAACTGGATGACGACTTCGCGAAAGACTTGGGTATGGAGAATCTTGCCACGTTACGGGCGACCGTTCGCGAGGACGTCGAGCGCCGCAAGCGGGAGGAGCAGCGGCTCGAAGAGCGCCGCGGGTTGCTGAAAACCCTGTTGGAACGCCACCAAATCGCGCTTCCCCCGAGTTTGGTGCAGCGCGAGGCCGCGTTGGTCCGTGATCGGATCGCCCGCCATCTTCACACCGCGGGGGGCGGTGTGCCGGGGCTGGAGGCTGACACGCTGCAACGGCAGGCGGACAGTGTGGCGGAAGAACGCGTGAAGGGGGATCTGTTGTTGGAAGCGATCGCCGAGCGGGAAGGCCTCCAAGTCGATGAGGGAGAGATCGAACGGGAGGTTGAGCGCCTGGCGCGGGACACCAAATCGAGCGTCCGGGAGGTGCGCAAGCTGCTGGCCGGGGAGAGTGGCACGTTTGGCGGCCTGCGGGCTACCCTGTTACGGGAAAAAACCCTCGATTGGCTGTACGCTCAGGCACAAATCAGGGAAGAAGATGGCTCGACCAGTGGTCAAGAACCTTAAGACGACGACGCACCGGACGGGCCAGTGGACGGCACGGATTTCGTAAGGGATTTCGTAAAGGAGCACTGCATGCTGGTACCGATGGTGATCGAGCAAACCAACCGCGGGGAACGGGCGTACGACATTTATTCCCGTCTTTTAAAAGATCGGATTATCATCATCGGCACGCCGATCGATGATAACTCCGCGAACCTGATCATTGCCCAGCTCTTGTTCCTCGAGGCCGAGGATCCCGAAAAAGACATCAGCATGTACGTCAACAGCCCCGGGGGTATGGTGACGTCGGGCCTCGCCATCTACGACACCATGCAGTACATTAAATCTGATGTCTCGACGATCTGCATCGGCCAGGCCTCCAGCATGGCCGCGGTCTTGTTGGCGGCGGGAGCGCGGGGCAAACGATTCGCGCTGCCGAATGCGCGCCTGATGATCCATCAGCCGCTCGGGGGATTTCAGGGGCAGGCGACCGACATCGGGATCCACGCCAAGGAGATCCTCAAGGTGCGGGAGCGGTTGAATCAGGTCTTGGCGAAGCACACCGGCCAATCACTGGAGCGGATCCGATTGGATACCGAACGTGACTACTTTCTCTCGAGCGAAGAGGCCAAGGAGTACGGGCTGATCGATGGGATTTTGGAGCGAGTCCCCGTAGCGGTTAAGGCGTAGGCGCCGACGGTTGGCGCAACACGTGGGTGCGAGGGGCCGGCCAGATCGGCACGCAGCACGGTGATCTCGCAATCCTGGACCGGGCCGTCGTCTCGACGGTGCGGCACGTATGCTGGGGTGGGGAGGACGATCGGGTGGACGAGAAACGCAGGGCGGACAGGACGGAGTTGTTGCGATGCTCGTTTTGCGGCAAGAGTCGGGATGAGGTGCGGAAGCTGATCGCCGGTCCGACCGTGTACATCTGCGACGAGTGCATTGATCTGTGCAACGACATCATTGCCGAGGAAGGGGAGGAAGAAAAGGATCTTGTTTCGTCCTCGTTACCGAAACCGGTCGAGATCAAGCGGACCCTGGACCAATACGTGGTCGGACAGGAGCGCGCAAAAAAAGTCCTGGCGGTCGCGGTCCATAACCACTACAAGCGGATCAATTCCGGCTCCCATCACGATGTCGAACTCCAAAAAGGCAATATCCTGCTGATCGGACCTACCGGCACGGGGAAGACCCTTCTCGCGCAGACGATGGCGAGGATCTTGGATGTCCCGTTCACGATCGCCGATGCCACGACCCTCACCGAGGCGGGTTATGTCGGCGAGGACGTGGAGAACATCATTTTGAAGCTCCTTCAAGCGGCGGACTACGATGTCGAGAAAGCCGAGCGCGGAATCGTATACATCGACGAGATAGACAAGATCAGCCGCAAGAGCGATTCACCCTCGATCACCCGCGATGTATCGGGTGAAGGCGTGCAACAGGCCCTGTTGAAATTGATCGAGGGCACCGTCGCGAATGTGCCGCCGCAGGGGGGACGGAAGCATCCCCATCAGGAGTTTATCCAGGTCGATACCAGCCAGATTCTCTTTATTTGCGGTGGCGCGTTTGTCGGATTGGAGACGATCATCGCGCAGCGCATGCAGACCCGCGCGATGGGGTTTGGGGCGGATGTGAAGAGTCGAGCCGAACGCCGACTCGGGGATACGTTGGCTCAGGTCCAACCCGAGGACCTACTCAGGTTTGGGCTGATCCCCGAATTTGTGGGACGGCTTCCCGTTCACGCGACGCTTCAGGACCTGGACGAGCACGCGCTGATCCGCATCCTCACCGAGCCAAAGAACGCGCTCATCAAGCAGTATGAGAAGCTGTTTTCGTTCGAAAAAGTAAAGCTGAAGTTTACCAACGGCGCCCTCGCGGAAGTCGCCAAACGCGCGAACGCGCAAAAAACCGGGGCGCGGGGGCTGCGCGCCATCCTCGAAAGCGTGATGCTGGAACTCATGTACGAGATTCCGTCGTCGAAGAACGTCAAAGAATGCGTGATCACCGAGGAGGTGATCCACAACACCGGCGCGCCCATCCTCGTCTACGACCACCAGGACAAGGGCGTCAAGTCGGCGTAAGCCGGCTTTGACGATCCTTTAATCCTTCTAGATCCCTTCCTGAAATCCGGCGATCGTGTCGCGGTTCTGACCTGAGCCGTGGCAGATCACACACCCGTCGTACACCGCTTTGGACCGATCCGAGACCAGGACATACGTGTGGCGGTTGTCCGACCACTGTAGGGTGTGATAACCATCGACGTCGGTGGGGTGAAACAAGATGTTTTTAAACGCAATGACGTCTCGGCTGGAGAAGCGAACGTCCTGGGGTGGTGTGACCAGCAGCGACACCGTGTCGTCGCCAAGGCGGTAGACCAAATGCGCGACCCGGAGATCCCCAACGGCCAGCGCCCGAGCCCCTACTAGACGAAGATCCGCGACCGGTTCGACCGATAATCCAGGGTCGAGGTTGAGGGTCTGCTCCAGCCAGGCGGCGACCGCCCTGACGTCATCGCTGGTCACGTCGAGCAAGTCGGGATGATTAAGGTACGCCCGATGTTGGGCAACTGCCATCTGGACGAGAGCCGGTACGGGTGCGCTGAACGGTCCCGCGAACACGAACCAGAGCAGAGCGGCGGCCACCGCTCCCGCCGCGGCAAAAAGAATCTGAGACCGTCGTCGTAACCGTGCTGGCTGGTTCCGTCTGGCTTCGCGCGACAGCGCGGCCGTCAGGCATTGGCGGGCGAATTCGGGAGCAGGGGACGGGGCCGCGCTGTGCCGAATCAGATCCTGAAACGCGTGTTCGGACACGAAATGATCACGACAGTCCGGGCACTCCTGAAGGTGGGCTTGGACGCGAAGCGACTCCTTGACGTCCAGTTCGCCGTCGAGATGGGCGTCCATCAACTTCATCACGTCCGAGCAGATGTACATCAGGACAGGTCCTTACGCGTACGGTGAGCCGGTTGCGGGGCCGATCCGGTCACCCAGTAATCCTTCAGTGATTTTTTCAAGAGATTACGTCCCCGTGAGAGCCGGGACATCACCGTCCCCAGCGGGCAGCCCATGATCTCGGCGATTTCCTTATATTCGAAGCCCTCGATGTCCTTGAGCAGCACGGCGAGGCGCAATTTTTCCGGTAAGGCGGCCATCGCCCAGCGAAAATCGTGTTGGAACATCCCCTTCTCGTGTCGCCCGTGCGCCGCCACCAACAGTTCCTTGGGGGATTCGTACGGCTCGTCGATCTCCACTTCGAGTTCGGTTAACGAGACCTCGCGCGCGCGCTGGTGGTAACGATTGATGAACAGGTTCTTGGTGAGGGTAAAGAGCCACGCCTTGTAGTTCGTGACCTGCTGATACCGGTGATAAAAGCGGTAGGCGCGCAGGTAGGCGTCCTGAACCAAGTCGTGTGCATCGTCGCTGTTGCCCGTCAGCACCACGGCAAACCCGTAGAGTGAGTCGAGATAGGGAAGGGTCAAGTCCTCGAATTCCGCCTTTTGGGCGGTGTCCCGTCCGCCGAATCCGAGCATCGTCACCCTGTAGGGCTGGTATTACCTAAAACCGCTCAACCATCAAGAATATTCCGGGGAACTGCTTAACGGCCTGTTCTGCCGTCCGCAGACCCCCGAGTCTGTGCGGCGAGCGCGGTGTGCTCAATCGTGACGCCGATCTGCGCTCCGACCGATACCAACAGTTTTTCTTCGCGCGACGTCAACGCGCGGATGTCGCGATAGAGCAGGAACAAGATGCCCAGCACGTGATCCCGAGAGGTCAGGGGAATCCCCGCGAGCGAGATAAAGCCGGGGTCGCTGGATTTGAGGGCATCGAGACGTTCATCCACCGCGAGGTTTTCGGTGGCCCAGAGCCCGCCGCTCTCGCGGACCGAGCGGCTGATGTGGTGGATTAGCTCGATCAGGTTGCTCATCTGTCCCGGAGAGAGCGTGGGCAGCTTGGTCGCCGTGATCGGCGACGACCCCGGCGGCGGGTCGGCCATCCAAATCATCCCGCCGTTCGCCTCCATGACCGCGAGCATTTTATTGAGCGTGTCGTCGAGCAGGTCTTTGAGCGGCAAGGATTGATTCAGCGTGGCGGCGATCGAATAGAGGATGGACAGTTCTTTATTCTGGTGTTCGAGTTTCCAACTCTTCTCTTTGACGTTTTCCTCCAGCCCGATGTAAAACAGCTTGAGTTTGTGCGCCATCTTGTTGAACTGGTTCGCGAGATCCTCGATCTCGTCGCCGGTGGTGATCTCGATGCGATGGTTGAGGTTCCCCTGCCCGATCAATTCGGCCCCGGTTTGCAGCGCCTGAATCGGCCGCACGATCCGGCGAGCGATCAAGAGACCGAGCAGTGAGAAAATCAAGGTGCCCGCCGCTCCCGCCACGGCCGTCCAGCTGAGAAGCGTGTAGATCGGCGCGTAACTCTCGCGGGGATCTTGGCTGGTCACCACATACCACGTTTGTCCCCCGAAATTCTCCGGTCCCAGCGTGCGGGTGATCGCAATGGGGGCGTGACCGTTCAGCGATTCTCGGCCTGGAAAGTGGACGTCGGCCGTAGTGGCCACCCACCCGTTTTCGTCACGCGTCACGGCGGTGATCTGTTCGGCGGCGAGTTGATGACTGGCCGCCGGCTCCTGGGAACAGCACACGACCCGGCCTTCCTTGGTGATGATCATCGTATGATCCGTCTTGCCGATCTTGGCCGCGGTGGCCCTGCGGAAGAAGGCGTCGGCGTCGTGCACCATCCCGAGCACGCCCACCGCACGTTTGTCCTTGAAGATCGGCGTGGCCACGATGAGGGTGTCTCGGCCAAGCTCGGGGTCGCGCTCCACGCTGCTCACGAAGAGACGGCCCTCGCCACCCTGATACGCGTGGATCCACCACGCGGTCTCGCCATACGCGTACCGGGCGGGACGGCCGACCCCGGCCACGAGCGCCCCATAGGCGTTGGTAACCAGGACGGCCTGATACAGCTTGGGATCTGGCGTTTGCGCCGCGAAGTCCTGAAGGTAGCTCGTCGCTCGGTTGCCCCTGATTTCCAACAGGAAGGCGTCGACGCCCTGCGCGTGTCGCCAGCGCTCATCGATGTCGGCGATCCGCCGACGGATTTCTTCCGGCGGGTCGGAGCTGTAAAACGCGTTCGATTCTTCCACGACCGACAGGACCGACTGGGCCGTGGCCAACAGGCGAGCTTCCTCGATCTGGTGTTCGATCAGCGTCTCGACGTTGGAGCTGGTCGTGTGGGCGAGCTCCTGAAAGCTGCGTCCGATCGTGTCTTTGAGGGTTGCGGTGCCAACGAAGTAGATAAAGCCCAGGGTCACCCCGCCCGACATGAGACCGGCGATCAGGATGAAGAGAACCAGGCGCGCCTTCAAGTGCGGTTGCCACACGCGACCGTGGGCTCGGTGCGGAGCTCCCGACCCGCCCTTGCTCTGCCGAGCGGCCACTGCGGTCATGGCAAGTGGTCAGCCCCCTGTTTCATGGATCGCTCGGTGAAGAACGAATCCTCCAATCCGATGTTGGTCCTGATGTCGTTGATGCTCAGGTAGGTTTCGACGGCGGTCTGGGCGTTGGTGATCACGACTTTTTCCCAGACCCACGCGTCCTTGATCGGCTTCCAGGTCGTCACCTGGGTCTTCAGCAGTTTTCCCTGGAGATCGTAGTAGTCGATCCGTTCCTTGAGGAAGGTGTCCTTGGTGATCCATTTGACGAGCTTGCCGTAGGGATACGACGGATCGGGCTGCTTGGGGGTACTCTCGATGACGTAGTAGGTGCGATTCCCCACGACTTCCTCGCCGATAAACCGATGCTCGTCGCGCTCTACCGGACGCGAGACCATGTCGCCGGGCTGGAGATCGGAGCTGGCGATGCCGGCGTCGGCCACGGTGTTGACGAGCTTGTTGACCTTGTTCAGGATAGGGATGTACAGCCACCGGTCGGCCGGTTTGCCGCTATGGGGATCGTAGGCCCAGAGCATGAACGAGCTGCCCTTGGCATCCGGAGGATACTCGTTGAAGACGATGACTTTGAAGTCCATGCCGCTCTGACCGCGATAATTCTTCCAGTACCGGCGCAGGACGGATTTACGCTCTCCGCCGCCGGACTCCTTGATGGTGAAGGTCAGTTTGGCCGTCTGATCCTTGCCGGGATACACATCCTCGGATTTCTGGACGATGTCCGAGGCGAGGATCGAAGCCCGCGACCGAACCGGAACCGTCGCCAGCACGACCATGGCCGACACCACCACAAACCCCATCAACATCACCATACCGCGTTTTCGCACACGCCCCTCCTTCAATCCGGGGACGAAGCCCCTGTTGCTGTGCCCCCCGTGCGGTCGGCCACCTGAACCGGCCGGGCTGCGCCGCGGGGTTGACCGTGGAACCGCCGTGACGGGTGGCCGCATTCCCACCCGACACGTTATTAGACGGTTCTCGGATGGCTGGCATTCCACAGGGCCATGAAATCGTCGATATGGTACAGGCTTTCCAGGTCGAAACCGCGTCGGCGGAGGGCCTCCCGTCCGCCCTCGTTACGATCGACCAGCGCCACTACCTTGCGGATGGGGTGGCCCAGCTTTACCAGGACGTCGAGGGCTTTTTCGGTCGAGCCCCCGGTGGTCACCACATCATCGACCACGGCAACCGGTGCGCCCTCGGCCAGGGGGCCCTCGATCCATTGGGATGTCCCGTGCCCCTTCGGTTCTTTTCGGACGATGAAGGCGGGGATCGGTTCGCCGGCGGTCTCGCTCGCGATCGCGGTGGCGACCGCGATGGGGTCGGCCCCGAGGGTCAAACCGCCCACGCCCTTGACGTCGAGACCGCGGAGCCGTTCGAACATCAGCCGTCCGACGAGACTCGCCCCCTTGGGATCGAGGGTGACGAGCTTACAATTGAGGTAGTAGCGGCTCATGGCCCCGGACGCAAGCCGAAACATGGGATCTGGATGGTATTGAAAGGCGCGCTCGAACAGGAGGCTCAACAGGGTATCGCGGTCGGAACACACGGCGGGAGCCGTAGACCTCGAAACCGTCATGAGGCAATTGCCATCGGACGACATCCTTGTCGTGAGCCCCCGCCATCGAGTGCCGGGTCCGCCCCTTCGCCGACCAGCCAGGTTTGACTCTCGATCGAGGGTTCCCTATAATATGGCGTTTTTTCGGAAATAACAAGAGTCGAGGAGCAGGCATGTCCATCACGAGACGCCAACCGAGTAATCTCCGCCGTAAACGCACCCACGGTTTCCTCAAGCGGATGGAAACCAAGGACGGTCGCCGCGTTCTCAAGCGACGCCGAGCCAAGGGGAGAAAACGGCTCACCGTGTAAGCAAGACCCTGGGACGCGTGACACGAAGCCCGGAGATCCGGCGGATCATCACCGACGGGCGGCGCGCCTCTCGTGGACCGCTGACCGTGATCGGCCTGGCCACCGCGAGCGCGATCGGTCCCGCTTCTCGTGCGGGGGTCATCGTGGGACGGAAGTTCGGCGGAGCGGTTCAACGAAACCGCATCAAGCGCCGTCTACGGGTCCTTCTCCGAACCCATGCCGAGGCCATTCCTCCCGGATGGGATGTGCTGGTCCTTCCGCGTTCGGCGGCGCAAGAGTGGACGTTCGGCGCGTTGGGCGACGCGTTCGAAGCGTTGCTGACGGCTTGGCGTCGCGGCGTGGACGCCGGGACCCGGGTTTCCATGTCCCCACCATGACGCGCGTCGACGGGGCGTCGGTGGCGGGTCGCGTGGATGGCGGCTCGCTTCTCGTGAGAGGGAGTCTAGGCGCGCTGGCTTTCTACCGGATGGCGATCTCGCCGTACCTTCCCTCGGCGTGTCGCTATATGCCCTCCTGTTCGCAGTACGCAGCTGAGGCGATTCAGCGTCACGGAGCGATACGGGGAACGTGGCTCGCGATGCGCCGCCTTCTGCGCTGCCATCCCCTCCACGCCGGAGGGCACGACCCCGTTCCATGAGCATCCGTTTTCCGGCCTCGATCACCAGTCGTTGACCATCGGAGCGAATCCTCCCGTTATGGAACGTAACGCCGTCCTTTTTCTCGTGTTGTCGGTCGTCATCATCATCGTGTACTCGCTGGTGGTTCCTCCGTCCCCTCCTCCGGTTCCCAAGCCATCCGTCTCGACCGTGGACGAGAAACCCGCTCAGCCCCAAAGTCTTGCGGCCCGTCCGGCGGAGGGGCCATTGCCCGTTCTCGAGCCGGGGCCCGAGCGGCTCGTGACGGTTGAGACCGATCTGTATCACGCGACCTTGTCGACGCGCGGGGCGGTGATCACGTCGTGGCAGCTCACCCGCTACACCAACGGTCCGACGAAGAAGACGCCGGTCGGCCTGTTCAACCCGCCGGAAAACGGCGCTGCCATGGCCCCGCTGGCGGTGGTCGTCGAGGGGAACGACGAGGCGCTCAAGGCGGCCGTGCTGAACGGACCGTACGCGCTGGAGGGCGGCGATCTTCGACTCTCGGCCGATCATCAGACCGGGGAATTACGCTTCGAGGTGCGGACCCCGACCGGCCAGGTGGTGTCCAAGCGTCTGACCTTCCACCACGATTCGTACGAGGTGGACGTCGAGATCACGACGCGCCAAGTCGCGGGTCCGTATCGCCTGATGTTGGGGGAGAACTTCGGCATCCGGCAGTGGGGGGACACCACGTCGGTGGGGTACGTGGGGCCGACCAGCCAAGTGGACGGGAAGATCATCCAAGACAAACCGTCGAAACTGGACCAACCGGCGCTCCACACGGGTCGGGTCGCGTGGACGGCGTTGCAAGACAAATACTTTCTCGCGGCCCTCATCCCCCAGGAGTCTCAGGTGGCGGTCGTGGCCGAGCGGTTCGGCGAGCGGCGCGTCACCACGGGGTTGAAGGATACCGCGCCGGCCGACACGGGATCGCGGCGCTATCGCCTGTACGCCGGCCCCAAAGAATACGATCGATTGGTGGCGATGCACATCGGGATCGATTCGACCATCGATTTCGGCTGGTTTATCTTCGGGAGTTGGTCGCTAGTGCGGCTCATCGCCGAACCGCTCTTTCTCATCCTCAAGTTCCTGCACACGTTTCTCGGTAATTACGGCGTGGCGATCATGCTCTTGACCGCCCTGATCAAGATCGTCTTCATTCCGCTGACGCACAAGAGCTACGTGTCGATGCGGGCGATGTCGACGCTGCAGCCGCAATTGCAGGCACTCCAGAAGAAGTACAAGCACGACAAGGCCCGTCTCAACCAGGAAATGATGGGTCTCTACAAGACCAACAAGGTTAATCCCCTTGGGGGATGTCTTCCCATGGTCCTGCAGATCCCGTTCTTTGTGGCGTTCTTCAACATTCTCTATACCACCATAGAGTTGCGCCAGGCGCCGTTCATGCTGTGGATCACGGATCTGTCCGAGAAAGACCCGTCGTACGTGCTCCCGGTCCTCATGGGGGCGACGATGGTCCTGCAGCAGAAGTTGCAGCCGACCACGATGGACCCCAGGCAAGCCAAGCTGATGCTACTCATGCCGGTGGTGTTCACGTTTTTCTTTCTGAGCTTCCCTTCCGGGCTGGTGCTCTACTGGATGGTCAACAACCTCTTGAGCATTCTCCAGCAATATGTGACGATGAAGTACTTGATGCCGCAGCCGCAGGCCGTAGTGGTGTCCAAAGGGCACTAGACCCGGCCGGGCGCTGCCGATGCGCATGGCCCGCTCGACTCCAACGACCGACACGATCTGCGCGATCGCCACTGCGCCCGGCGAGGCCGCGATCGGCGTGGTGCGCCTGTCGGGGCCCGGGGCGATCGCGGCGGCGGATCGCCTTCTGCGCCTGGCCTCGGGCCGGCCGCTCAAAGCGCTCGATGACCGCCGCGTGGCGTTCGGTCACGCCGTCGATCCCGCCGATGGATGCGTGATCGACGAGGCGCTCGTGACGGTGATGCGCGCGCCGAACAGCTACACGCGGGAGGACGTCGTCGAGATCTCCTGCCACGGCGGCCCGCACGTGCTCAAGCGGATCGTGGGCGCCCTGCTTTCCCCCCACGTGCGGATGGCCCAGCCCGGCGAGTTCACCCGGTGCGCGTTTCTCAACGGCCGGATCGACCTGGCCCAGGCCGAGGCCGTGATGGACCTCATCCGCGCCCAGAGCGAGGCCGGCGCGGCCGCGGCGGTGGCGCAACTCCGCGGCGGGCTGTCGGCCGAGATACGGACGCTGCAGGAGCGGCTCGTGGTGCTGCTCGTCGAGGTCGAAGCGAGCATCGATTTTTCGGAAGAGGGCTTGGAATTCGCGCCCCATGACGCGCTCGTCGTGTCGGTCGACGAAGCGTTGGCGGAGGTTCGGCGCTTGTTGGCCACCGCAGACCGCGGGCGGATCGTGCGCGAGGGCGCATCGGTTGTCATCGCGGGCCGGCCCAACGTGGGCAAGTCCAGCCTGCTCAACGTGCTGTTGCGCGAGAACCGCGCGATTGTCACGCCGATTCCCGGGACGACGCGGGATACGATCGAGGAGGTTGCAGACCTTGGCGGGATTGCGGTGCGGCTGTCGGACACCGCGGGTGTGCGGCAGACGAGCGATCCCGTCGAGAGCGAGGGCATCCGTCGGACGCGGGACGCGGTCGAGGGCGCGGATGTAATTCTCGCTGTATTCGACGGCTCCGAGCCGCTGGCGGACGATGATCGCGTGTGGCTGCTGGCCGAGCTGAAAGGACGGCCGGTGATCGCCGTTGCGAACAAGGCGGACCTGGCGCAGCGCGTGGACATGAAGGCGGTCAGTCAGGCGCTCGGCGGAGCGACAATCCTCCGCGTCTCGACGCTCACGCGCCACGGGATCGACGCGCTCACCCACGAAATCGTCGATCGCCTTGGCGGAGGCGTGGCGGCCAAGGAAGGCGCGTTCGTCACGAAGCTGCGCCACGTCGAGGCACTCACGCGCAGCAAGGCCTCGCTCATTCACCTACAGGAGACGCTGGCCGCGCGCGGTCCGCACGAGTGCCTCGCCCTCGATCTGCGCGGGGCCGTGGATGCCCTGGGCGAGATTCTGGGAACGGTAACAACGGATGATGTGCTGAATGAGATCTTTTCAAAGTTTTGTATCGGGAAGTGATCCCCAGGCAATAGGGGTAGGATGTGTCCTGCTCCGTCATTCCCGTGAAAGCGGGAATCCAGGATTGCCTCTTAATCGAGACCACGTCCAAGAACTGGATGTCCGCCTTCGCGGGCATGACCGAATGAGGGATTGCCCCCTTTGCGATCCCCTCGCTTGATTTCGAGTGGATGCGCTCGTACACTGGCTGGTACCGGTATAGCCAAGGTGGTATAGGTGTTTTCGGTGCCACTCTGCGGTTTTCTGAATATCCGGATGAAACGTAAGAGTCGCTCGCAAGCCGATGGGCTCCGATCCGAGTATACGTTCGACTATTCGAAGGCGGTCCGCGGCAAGCACCACCGTCGCCTCTTGCAGGAAGGCGCAAACGTGGAGAAGACACGAAGTCCAAAAATGCGACAGGAATACGATCTTGCCGGTGGTGTTAGGGGAAAATACGCCAAGCGCTTCGCGCAGGGGACGAACATCGTCATTCTGGACCCTGACGTCGCGCGCATCTTCCCTGATTCCGAGTCCGTCAATCGTAATCTACGGGCGCTCTCCGAAGTTCTGAAGCGGCAGAAGGTTCTTGGCATTGGTATATGAAGACATCGACGACGATCACCTGCCCGCAATGCGGTGCCAGGCACGAGGGAACGATGCCGCTCGACGCCTGCGTGGTGGTCTACCAGTGCCGCGCGTGCGGCGCGACGTTGCGGCCCAAGGCCGGGACATGCTGCGTGTTCTGCTCGTACGGAACGACGCCCTGCCCGCCGAAGCAGCGAGAGGGGGCGGCTTGAGGGCGCGCGTCGGGTGGTGTCTTGGCTGACGACGGAATTCGGTTCCGCGTGATGCCTGGGCAGACGATGAAGCGTAAACCGTTGCCGAGAAGGTGTTGCAGTGGAGATCGACACTGAGAAGATCGATGAAGCGGTCCTCGCCCTCCTGTATCTGACGCTCCACGACGATGTCAGGGCGTGGAAATCCTTTGATTGGGATGCGATGAACAGGCTGTACGCGAAGGGGTTCATCGAAAACCCCGTGGGGAAGACGAAGTCGGTGGTCTTCACCGAGAGAGGGTTGCGAGAATCAGAGCGCCTGTTCAAGAAGCTCTTCGTCAACGGCTAGCAAAAGTCAACAGGTCAGGTTTAACCCCGTGGGGGGCAAGGCGTTTGGGCACGTTGACAAATAACCTGTTTTAGGTTACGGTGCGCGCATGATTACGAGGCAAGAGGCGTTACCGTTCGAAGACAATGGTCGAAGGAAGAAGCGGGTTCAGGGTGGAGAAGCGACTTCCGACGTTGTGTTGTCAGCGTACACCGGCGGCAATGCGGACATTTTCCCTCAAATATTGGCTCTCCACGTTCCGTCCGGAGCCCGGATAGCGGATGTCACCTATGGCACCGGCGTCTTCTGGCGAAATGTAGACATACATCAGTACCACCTCGTTTCCACCGATATTTCGATGGGAATCGATTGCCGTGCCACTCCTTATGAAAGTGCGTCTCTTGATGCCGTCGTGCTCGACCCACCGTACATGGAGGGGTTTTTTCGGCGTGACTCCGGGCATAAAGCCGGTGGCGGCACGCATTCGGCCTTCCGCGAGTATTACAGCAACGGAGACGAAGTGCCTCACGGGCCCAAATGGCACGCCGCCGTACGCGATTTGTACTTCAAGGCCGGAGCAGAGGCGTATCGCATCCTGAAAGAGGAGGGGGTGTTGATCGTGAAGTGTCAGGATGAAGTCAGTGCCAATCGGCAATGGCTCACCCACGTTGAGATCATTAACGAATACGAAGGACGGGGGTTTTACACTAAGGACTTATTTGTCGTCGTTCGCACTAACAAACCGGGGGTAAGCCGGCTGAAGAAGCAAGTCCACGCGAGAAAGAACCACAGTTACTTTTTGGTGTTCGTCAAGGTTCCGCCAGGGAAAAATCACTTGCGGATCCGCTCCCGCACTACGTCCTCCAAGAGAGGAAATGGATCTTCGTAAAAAGGTGGTTTGGGAGGCCACGTCACATCAACGAGCGTGGCAAGCAAATACTTCCGTTGTTGTGGGGAATACCCTTTCCACCGGCTTCGCGGCAAATCATTGTTTTTAGCGAACGCAAAGCACCATTTCTCTTCAAACGCAAAGAGATTGACAGCAAGTACGTCAAATTCGCTGACCAGGAGACACGTGGTGTTCAGTACCTTGCCGGTTGGCAGACGCACCGGACGCTTATCACTGGCATCGACCTGAGCTTTTCCAGACCAAGTTCCGTCTTCGAGCTTCTTCACTATATTTGTTTGAAGAGATTTCACTTCGATTACGACGTCGACTCCCTTGTAGAGGATATGACGATCGCCCTTCTTGGTTCGGTCGTGGTCGTCCGACTTTCTAATATCTGAGATCTCTGGATTATGCAGAAACATATCGTGGAATTTCTTTTCAGCAATATATCCGAGCAGTACCCCTCTCAAGCTTGGATTCTTCAGAACAAGCTCAGTAAGTTCATCCGCGGAAATTTCCCACTTATCGAGTATTGTTTGGCGCACCCTTGTCACCGAGCTGTTTAAGAAGCTTAACCGGGTCAACCCCGAGCGCCTTCGTCACGGCCAGGAATTCAACGACGTCCAATCGGCGTTCTCCTAGCTCGTACTTGGACACGAATGACTGCGGTTTCGCGAGCTTGGCCGCGACATCGGCTTGAGTAAATCCCTTCTTTTCGCGGGCGTTGACAAGCAGCCTGCGGAAGCGATTGTATGTAGCCGAAAATGTCGACTTGCCCATTTGAGCAGACAGTCTAAAACCTAATATAGAATAACCCAAAATAGGTTTCCTCCTCCTCGGGAGAAACAGCAGGAGATGGATTTATTTTCTTGGCATGAGGAGTACGCCACTCATGGCGCGTCAGCCACACCTTGTCCCTGCGGTTCAACACCCGCGTGATGAGAGAGGCGGAGCCTTGATCGGACCACGGGGCGCATGTATAATCTGGTCTGAATTCTGGTTAACTTCATAGAGGGCGTGATCACATGAAAACGCTGCCGCTGTCGGAGGTCAAGGCCCGGTTGAGTGAATTGGTCGATCGGGTGCACTCGATGGATGAGGAGATCACGATCACGAAAAACGGCCGGGCGACGGCGGTGATCGTCAGCTCCGACGAGTTCGAGAGTTGGAAGGAAACCGTCGCCGTCCAATCCGACCGCGAGCTGATGCGGGAGATTCGGAAGGGGCTGCGGGCTCTTCGATCGAAAACGCTCAAGCCGCTCACGGTCGACGCGCTCTTGAAGTAGCGGTCGGTCCGAATGCCGGCGATCAGGCTCCTCCGTGTTCCTGCTGACGTGCGGGCGCTCGTCCGCGGCCTCCACCCCGAGATCAAGCGAAAGGTTCGCGCCGGTCTCGATGAACTTATCCGCAACCCCGAGGCTGGGAAACCGTTGCGGGACGACCTCGATGGGCTCAGAAGTCTTCGTGTGAGCCGGTTCCGCATCATCTATCGGATCAATTCGCCTCGCCTGATTGATATTGTGACGATCGGTCCGCGCCGCACGGTGTACGAAGACAGCGCGAAACGGCTTCGAACATAGCGGCGATTGGTTTCGGATCGTCTTTTCTGGTACAGTTCTCGGCTCGATAAGAACCTCAAGCGACTACGCACGTGAAGATCGGGAAACGAAAATGTTCCACGTGGAACATTGATCGAATGAGCGCCATGCAGATGCGATGAAGACCAGTCCTTCCTCAGACATTATCGTCATCGGCGCCGGCCACGCGGGGTGTGAGGCGGCGCTCGCAGCGGCCCGGATGGGTGCGCGCACGCTATTGTTCTCGATGAATTACGAGAACATTGCGCAGATGTCCTGCAATCCGGCTATCGGCGGGATTGCCAAGGGGCATTTGGTGCGGGAGATTGATGCGCTGGGTGGGCAGATGGCGCGGACGATCGATGAGACCGGTATTCAGTTCCGCATGCTTAACACCAGCAAGGGGCCGGCGGTGCGGGCATTGCGGGCGCAGGCGGACCGGGTGCGGTATCGATTGTCCATGCAAGCCACGTTGGAGGCGCAGCCGAATCTCACGATCGTGCCGGAGCAGGTCGATCGCGTGGTGGCTGGTGATGGACGCGTTGAGGGCGTAGTGACCAGAGGCGGGACGTTCTATCCTACTAAGGTCGTGATCATCACCACCGGGACGTTCCTGCGGGGCTTGATCCACATCGGCCTCACGCACTTCTCGGCGGGTCGCGCTGGCGAGCCGTCGGCCGAGGGGCTGTCAACGAGTCTTGAGGGGCTGGGCTTTCACCTGGGGCGGCTCAAGACCGGGACGCCGCCGCGGCTGGATGGCCGGACGATCGACTTTTCCGTCACGACACCCCAGTACGGCGATAATCCGCCCAGGCCGTTCTCCTATCGTACCGAACGCATCACGCAGCCGCAGGTTCCGTGTTATCTGACCTACACGAGCGCCGAGACGCATGCGATCATTGCCGACAATCTGGATCGCTCGCCGCTGTTTACTGGGGTCATTCAAGGCATCGGCCCCCGCTATTGCCCATCGATCGAGGATAAGATCCACCGATTCAGCGACAAGGAGCGCCACCAGGTCTTCTTAGAGCCGGATGGCCTGGACACCCCGATTTACTATCCGAACGGCATCTCCACCAGCCTGCCTCTGGACATCCAGCACCGATTCGTGCGAACGATTCCTGGTTTGGAGCACGTGGAGTTTATCAAGCCCGGCTATGCGATCGAGTATGATTTCGTCCAGCCCACGCAATTGTGGCCCACGCTGGAGACCAAGCTGGTCCCAGGCCTCTACCACGCGGGGCAGATCAACGGGACGTCGGGTTACGAGGAGGCGGCGTCGCAGGGCCTGATGGCTGGCATCAACGCGGTGCTGGCCCTCTCGAACCGTGAACCGGTCGTGCTTGATCGATCAGAGGCCTATATCGGTGTGCTGATCGATGACCTGGTCACCAAGGGCACGGACGAGCCGTATCGGATGTTCACGTCTCGTGCAGAACACCGGTTGCTGCTCCGTCATGACAACGCCGATCTTCGGCTGATGGAGCTGGGCACGCGGATCGGCCTGCTCGATCAGGAGACGTACCGGCAGTTTCTGGTAAGGCGCGAGGCCATCGACGCCGAAACGGCCAGATTGCGGAAAACGCGCGTGCTCGAGGTCCTTGCCGAACCGATCTGGCCCGGCCTGTTGCCCGATACGACGCTCGCCCAGCTCCTCAAGCGTCCCGAGATCACGTTCAGCGACCTGGCTGCGGTGTGGCCGGAGGCCGCGTCGGTCGATCCCGGGATCGCCGAGCAGGTCGAGCTGGAGATCAAGTACGAGGGATACATCAAACGCCAGCACGACCACGTCGCGCGGTTTAAACGTCTCGAAGAGAAACGGATCCCCCAGGGCTTTCATTACGACCGCGTGGTCGGCCTCTCGCGCGAGGTGGTGGAAAAACTCGCGGCGGTCTCGCCGCAGTCGTTGGGGCAGGCGTCGCGGATTTCCGGCGTGACGCCCGCGGCGCTCTCGCTGCTGTTGGTCGCACTCGAACGTGATCGCCGCGCGGGTTCTCCCCCTCCATCGGTGCAGGCTGCCAGCTAGGGCCGCGCGCCCGGTGCCAACAGACCCTCCTATTGTAATTCTGGCCCGGGGCGCCTCTGCTCTCGGGGCTCCGCTCTCACCTCCTCAACTTGACCAGTTTGCCCGCTATCTGACAGAACTGGAGAAGTGGAATCGGCGGATCAATCTGACCGGGACGCGCGACCCTCACGAGATCGTTATTCGGCACCTGCTGGATTCATTGGCTGGCGAGCGGGTCTTGCGTGATCTTGTGGGTGAAGCGGAGATCGCGGATCTTGGGTCCGGCGCGGGGTTCCCAGGCCTTCCGCTGAAGATCGCGCGGCCCTCCCTGCGCCTCACGTTGATCGAGCCCCGGCAAAAGCGCGCGGCGTTCTTGCTCCACGTGTGCGGCGTCCTCGGGCTGTCGGGTGTCCAGGTTGTCGAGGAGACGATCGGGGCGGACTCCCCGCCACCCGAGTACGCAGGCCGGTTCGATCGCGTCCTGATGCGAGCGGTTGCGGATCCGATCGAAGCCGTGCGGCTGGCCCGCCCCCTGCTTCGCCAAGAGGGCAAGGTCGCGGTGTGGATCTCCGAATGGCAGGCTGCACAGCTCGTGGGCCAAGACGAGATCATTTCCTACCAGGTCCCTGAGTCCTCGATGACAAGCGCCCTGCTGATTGCGTCATAAAGAGCGAAGTCTCCAATCCCCATTTTACCAAGAGAGCGGAGGGTGATTATTTGTTCCACGTGGAACATTTTCACATGGAACATCTATCTTTCTTTGGTCGTCTGGTTATGTTACGATGCCTGCCGTTGTTTGTGATCCGGCCACGAAGGTATGACTAAGATCATCGCGATCGCGAACCAGAAGGGCGGCGTGGGAAAGACGACCACCGCGGTCAATCTCGCGGCCTCGCTGGCGGTCGCCGAACGCCGGGTACTCCTCGTCGACCTCGATCCGCAGGGGAATGCGACGAGCGGGGTTGGTCTGCGCGGCGAGGCTGGACTGGGTAGCTACGGCGTGTTGCTTGGGAACTGTAAAGCGGCCGAGGCGATCCGCACAACGAATCTGAAGTTTCTGGAGTTGATTCCGTCGGACGTCCACCTTGCAGGGGCCGAGGTCGAGTTGGTTGACCTCCCCGAGCGCGACTCGTTTCTGCGGCGGGCGCTCGAATCAGTGGTCGGCTCGTACGAGTACGTCTTCCTCGATTGCCCGCCTTCGCTCGGGCTCTTGACGGTCAACGCCCTGGTGGCTGCGGGGTCGGTCCTGATCCCGGTTCAGTGCGAGTACTACGCCATGGAGGGATTGAGCCGGCTGCTGGACACGATCGGCCGCATCCAGGCCTCGGCGAATCCGAGACTCGCCATCGAAGGTATTCTGCTGACCATGTACGACCCGCGAAACAACCTTGCGGTGCAGGTGGTGTCCGAGGTCAAGAAGCACTTCGGCGCGCAGGTCTTCGACGCCATCATCCCCCGCAACGTCACGCTGGCCGAGGCCCCCAGCCACGGCCAGCCGGTCCTGCTCTATCAGGTCGCGTCGCGCGGCGCACAGCTCTACATGGAGTTGGCCCGGGAGGTGCTCAAACGGACGGCGTAGACAATCCACGACCGGCCGGCGAACGCAAGGCCCTGGGCCGAGGACTCGGCGCGCTCCTGGGCGACGCGGCGAAACCGCCCGAGCGCGGCGCGGGTCTGACCATCCCGCTCCACCTGATCGGCCGCAATCCCAACCAGCCGCGGAAGCGTTTCGCCGAGCGGGCGCTGGAAGAGTTGTCCGCCTCGCTCAAAGCCCAGGGCGTCCTCCAGCCGGTGGTGGTGCGAAGAATCCCGAATGGGTATGAGCTGATTGCGGGCGAACGCCGTTGGCGCGCCGCCCAGCGCGCGGGGCTCACCGAAATCCCGGCGATCGTGAAAGAGGCGTCGCCCGTCGACGCGATGGTGCTGGCCCTCATCGAGAACCTTCAGCGCGAGGACCTCAACCCGATGGAGTCGGCGCACGCCTTCCGCCGTCTCATGACCGAGTTCGGTCTGACGCAGGACGAGGTGGCGAGCCGCGTGGCGAAGGAGCGATCCACGGTGGCGAACACGCTGCGCCTGCTCCAGCTCCCCGAGGAACTGCAGCGGGCCGTGTTGGACGAACGACTGAGCCTCGGCCACGCCAAGGTGCTCCTGGGCCTCGATCCAGCCGACCAACTGGCGTTGGGCCGCCGCGCGATCGCCGAGGGGCTGTCGGTCCGCCGCACCGAGGAGTTGGCGAGGGCGCACGTGAGGAGAAGACCCCATCGGTCTATCCCGGTTGAGGTGGTCGACCTGGAGACGCGCCTGTCCAGGGCGTTGGGGACCCGCGTGACGATCACGGGGGACGCCCGCTCGGGCCAGATCCGCGTCCACTATGCGTCCAGCCAAGAATTGGAACGTCTGCTAGAATGGCTGGGGACCAACCAACGGCAGTCCGAGCCGCGGCCCGAGGATGAGGGCCCGCGGAGCGCGACCCCAGCGAGAAAAGGAGACCAGGCTCATGCTCACTAAGAGAGACGATCGAGACAAGCGCGGAGGGAACCCTGACGAGATCATCGCGTTTCTTGGGAAGGGCACCAAGTTCAAGGGGGTGGTGACCTACGACGGCGCGGTGCGGATCGACGGTCACATCGAAGGCGAGATCGTGTCCGGCGGTTCGCTCGTGGTGGGTGAGACCGCGGAGATCAACGCGGAGATCTCGGTCGGAAGCCTGGTCTGCGGCGGGACGATCACGGGCAACATCACCGCTACCGAGAAGGTGCAGTTGTTGGCGCCCGCGGTGGTGACCGGGTCGATCAAGACGCCGGTGTTGGTGATCGAGGCCGGCGTGCGATTCAACGGCCAGTGCGAAATGAAGGGTGAAGCGCGGCTCGAATCGGTGGTGGTCGAGGAGGTCGCGTTCGCGGCGAACGACCGCTGATCCGCCGATATAGGGTCATCTGCGGCGTTGTCGCGGCGAACCTGAATCCTCACGTACGACCCAGTACGCTCCGGTTCAGGTTCTTGCTCCGCCTGGCATCTGACCCCATCTCGGCGGCCAGCGTGCCGGGCGGATCCATGAGAAGTGCATCATGAACACCAACATCAAAGTCGTTGTAGGCTTGAGCGGCGGGGTCGACAGCGCGGTCGTGGCATCGACGCTGGTGGCCGAAGGCTACCGCGTCGAAGGTGTGACGATGCGGACCTGGCGCGAGGAGGGCGAGGCCGAGAAGCGCTGGCAGGACCGCTCGTGCTGCAAGATCGGGATCGCCCAATACGTCGCCCAACAGCTCGGGATTCCGCACCGGGTGATCGAGGCCGAGGCGCGGTTCCGCGCGGCCGTCATCGACGAGTTCTGCAGTACGTACGCCGCGGGTCGCACGCCCAATCCCTGCGTGCTCTGCAACGAGCGGGTGAAATTCGCCCTGCTGCTCGAAGCCGCCGAGGAGGCGGGAGCCGACTATCTGGCCACCGGCCACTACGCGCGGGTCGAGCGTGATGCCGAGACAGGGCGCTACCAATTGCTCAAGGGCGCCGATCCCGCGAAAGACCAGAGCTACTTCCTCTATCGCCTGTCGCAGTCGCAACTCTCCCGCACGCTGTTCCCGTTGGGGGGCCTGACCAAGGCCGAGGTCTGGAAAAAAGCCGAAGCCATGGGCCTGCCCGTTGACGACATCGCCGAGAGCCAGGAAATCTGCTTCGTCACGCAGAAGGACTACCGCGACTTCGTCGCCGCATACGTGCCGGGCGCCGAGCGCCCGGGTGCGATGGTCGGCGCAAATGGCGAGGCGCTGGGATCCCACCGCGGCGTGGCGTTCTACACCGTGGGGCAGCGGCGCGGCCTGGGCGTGGCGGCCGGTGAGCGGCGGTACGTGACGAAGCTCGACGCCGAGCGCAACCTGGTCGTCCTCGGCGGCGAGGCAGACCTGTACGTCGACGCCTGTCTGGTCGAAGACGTCCACCTCGTCGCGGTGAGCTCGATCGACGCGCCGATCCGCGTCACGGCCAAGTACCGGTACAAGACTCCCGAAACCCCCGCCACCGTGAGCCCGGATTCCGACGGCGGGTTGCGCGTCGCGTTCGACGAACCGCAGCGCGCCGTCACGCCGGGTCAGTCGATCGTCTTTTATCAGGGCGACGTCGTGGTGGGCGGCGGCGTGATCCGGTCGGTGGAATAGGGCCTCTCCTCGTGGCGACGACCGTCAGAACGGCCAAGCGACGCGCGGTGATCGATCGTCATGGCCGAGTGTGGACCATGGCCAAGGTCCGTAGCGAAGACGCGGAGGAGGCCGATTTTCGTTTCTGGTACGAAGGACTCACTCCTGAAGAGCGTGTTGAGGCTGTGTATGAGGCGCTCGAATCCTCCCTGAAGGCCCGAGGGCTCCATGGCGTACCCAGACTACGAAGAGTTCATCGCCGTGTTCAATGCTCATGGAGTTCGGTATCTGATCGTCGGCGCGCACGCCGTCGCCCTCCACGCCCGCCCGCGAGCCACAAAGGATCTTGACGTTCTCTTGGAGTCTAGCGACGAAAACGCTCGTCGCGTGCTGGCGGCGCTGCGTGAGTTCTTCGGCGGTGCCGAGCTTGGCTACACGGTTGAGGACGTGACCAATCCGAACTGGGTTGTCCAGCTTGGCGTCGCGCCCGTGCGAATCGACCTCCTGTCGCATATTGCGGGCTGCCCGGATTTTGAGGAAGCGTGGCGGAACCGAGTGGACGCTCGCTTCGGCGCCGTCAAGACCCACTATGTGGGGCTCGCCGATCTGATCCGTGCGAAAGAAGCTGCAGGACGACCGCAGGATCGCGCAGATCTCCAGAGCCTTTCCAGAGCGAAGAATCAGAAGAATCAAGCGAAGCCCGCTAAACGCCGGCCCCGTCGCCCCCGAAGGCGCTCCTCTTCGTGACGGCCGAGCTGATCCACATCGTCTGCCCCCACTGCCACGCGACCAACCGGGTGCGCCAAGACAAGCTGACTTCCGCCCAGTGTGGCCAGTGCCGGCGTGCTCTTTTTACGGGTCACCCGGTTGAGTTGACGGCAGAGACCTTCAGCCGACACATCGAGCGCAGCGACATTCCGGTGGTGGTCGATTTCTGGGCGCCGTGGTGCGGTCCCTGCCGCATGATGGCGCCGGCGTACGAAGACGCCGCCAAGCAGCTCGAACCATCTGTCCGCTTTGCCAAGGTGAACACCGACAACGCGCCGACTCTTGGCGCGCGCTTCGGGATTCAAAGCATTCCCACGCTGATCCTCTTTCAAGGAGGACGCGAAGTCGCCCGGCAGTCGGGCGCGTTGAGCGCGTCCGGCCTGGCCGCCTGGATCCGCGCCCAGCTCTGACCTTGACGTGGAGGCCATCTGGCGTATATGATATGGCCATATGTCCACTCCCCGAAGTTCAACGATCTCCGCGGCGGCGATGCTTGACGAGTCCGACCCGGCCACCAAAGACATTCTCGAATTTCGTGCGTTGCTCCGGGGTGGCGGTCCGGGTCCGTACGCGTATGTGATCCTGCTGGGCCTGAAGACGTTCGACCCCGTCAAGCTCTTGAAGGTCGTCGAACACGGTCTGGCGTTCAGCGCGCTGGAACGGTTTCAGCGCAACCTCGCCCTGTCCACGGCGCAGATCATCGCCCTCGTCCAGATCCCGCAGCGCACCCTCACGAGACGGCGCCAACAGGGCCGCCTGGCGCCGGACGAATCCGACCGGCTCCTACGCGCCTCGCGCCTTTTCGCCAAAGCCCTCGATCTGTTCGAAGGCGACACCGCGGCCGCCCGACGGTGGCTGCTCAGTCCCCAGCCCGCGCTGGGGAAACACGTCCCGTTGGAGATCGCCAAGACCGAGGTCGGCGCGCGCGAAGTCGAGACGCTCATCAACCGACTCGAACACGGCGTCTATTCCTGATCGATGGCCGAGGCCTGGCGACTGGTCAAGGCCCGCCACGCCGCCCACGCCTTTGATGGCGAAGGCGCGCGCCTCTATGGCGGCCGCTGGAACTCTCCCAACACCAAGATGGTCTACTCTTCGCAGAGCGCGGCGCTCGCCGTCCTGGAGTTGCTGGTCCACCTGAACAACAGCGCGGTCCTCTCCTCGTACGTCCTCTTCTCGGCGCAATTCGACGACCGGCTGGTGACGACGCTGGACCGTTCACGGCTTCCGAAAAACTGGCGCACGTTCCCCGCGCCCGCGGGGCTGCAGGTCCTCGGCGATGAGTGGGTCAAGAGCCGGGCGTCGCTCGTACTTGCGGTGCCCAGCGCGGTGGTCGACGGCGAAACGAACTTCCTCATCAATCCCGAGCACCCGGACATCGGCGCCCTCGTGGTCTCGCCACCCAAGCGATTCGATTTCGATCAACGCCTCGTAAGACCAAAATAGCCGACAGCCGCTGCCGAAAGGAGCCGTTGGCCCGTCACGCCAGGTCCAACGGACTCTTGACGCCCTTCCCGCCCCGGTTCAGGACGTGGGTGTAGATCATCGTCGTTCGCACGTCTTGGTGGCCGAGCAATTCTTGGACAGTGCGGATGTCGTACCCGCTCGCCAACAAATGGGTCGCGAACGAGTGGCGAAACGTATGGCAATTGGCGGGTTTGTTCACGCCCGAGGCTCGGACCGCGTGTTTGACGGCGCGCTGCAAGACCGACTCCGCGGCGTGGTGGCGCCGGACGACGCTCGACCTTGGATCGGGCGAGCGCTTCGCGGACGGAAACACATACTGCCATCCCCACTCCCGATTCGCGTTCGGGTATTTGCGCTCCAGCGCAAACGGAAGATAGACGTCGCCATGACCCGCGGCGAGGTCGGTCTGATGCAGTGCCTTCACCCGCGCCAACTGCGCCTGCAGCGGCGCAATGAGCGACTCGGGCAGCATCGTCACCCGATCCTTCGCCCCCTTGCCGTCCCGCACGGTAATCTGCCGGTATTCGAAGTCCACATCCTTCACGCGGAGACGCAAACACTCCATCAACCGGAGCCCCGATCCGTACAGCAGCCGAGCCATCAACCCGGTCACGCCCTCGAGCCGCCCCAAGACTCGCGTGACCTCGGAGACAGACAGGACGACGGGCACTTTGGGCGGCCGTTTCGCGCGAACGACCGCCTCGAGTTCTCCGATCTCCCGTCCTAACAGCTCCCGATAGAGAAACACGATCGCGTTGAGCGCCTGATTCTGCGTCGAGGCCGCAACGCGTTGGTCAACAGCGAGGTGAGTCAGAAAGGCCGTGACCTCGGCCCGCGCCATCTCCTGTGGATGACGCTTGTTGTGGAACAAGATAAAGCGCTTGGCCCAATTCACGTAGGCTTCCTCGGTGCGGATACTGTAATGACGAAGCCGAATGGCGTGGCGCAACTGGTCGAGGAACTTGGGCTTGGCCCCGTGGGGAGTCAGAGACGTGTTTAAACACGTCCGTGTGTCGGTCGGCTTCATAGGCCGTTGACTCCGTGAAGGAATCGGATTATACCTGAGTACGTGTCGTATTAAAAGACGCCCTTTTCGGACGTCTAGTATATGTTCGGTGGACGCTCGCTTCGCTCGCAACCGTCCACCGAACGGGGCGCGAGCTAACCGAGTTGTTGCGCGCGTGCGAGGCCGCGCTCGGCGGGGCTCGCAAACGAAGCGAGCGCCGCCGAACAACTCGCTGAAGCTGACATCGCGCGCGTTGGGCGCGCGACTCCGCTTCGCTCCGCCCCACTGCGGGGTGGATGAGGCCTCCGGCCTCCCCACCCCTTGGGGGTGCAG